>Ga0316217_10001930_pt1 | contig 26040 bp, 4 predicted proteins | sample 1anoAmetaG_FD_203633 | JGI IMG/M metagenome (GOLD analysis project Ga0316217, IMG submission 203633) | Freshwater microbial communities from Trout Bog Lake, Wisconsin, USA - 1anoA | ecosystem: Environmental > Aquatic > Freshwater > Lake > Hypolimnion/Profundal zone | place: USA: Wisconsin...
TTCCTTGCCGATAGAAAACATCGTAGCCTCCCTGCTACACGGGACTTACAACATCTCCATGATGGCAGGGAGGCTCACTTTTTCAAAACGACCATTGGACGGTCTTGGCCTTTAGGCGGCGTTGGGACCGACGAGTTGCGTAATCCACTCCGCCTGAAGTTGGTAAGTGCGAACGCCCCGGGGAGGATTTCAACAGAGCCGGCGGGACTACAAGCGAACGACGAACAGGCGCACGTTTGTTTATGTCCAGCGCCATTGGCCATCAAGCCCCGGGCTTCCGCCCGGAGCTACGTGCGCTCCAATTTTCCATTTACGCTTTCCGCTTCCCGCGCCGCGCCAACAATCCCAACGCGCCCAATCCAAGCAATCCCAAACTCGTCGGTTCGGGGATAACCGCAAAGTCGCTGTTGTGGTCGATGACCGCCCAGACCATATGGTTGGCCGTATCGACGCCCCAGGCGCCCAACGTTTCGTGGGCGGCATCGGCCGTCCAGGCGCCGGTGAAATGCGTGCCGACCAACCCGCCGCCGTCATTCCCCATGACGGCATTTTCCCAGCCATGTTTGGTCGGGTCATAATAGCCCAGGAACAATTGGCTGCCATCGCCGACGCCCGCCAGCGACCAGTCGTAACTCATCTCCAGAACAAACGTATCGGTGTAGCCATTGCTCCGGGTAGCCATGCCCGTGAGGCTCAGCACGTCGCTGAAAACAATGGACGTATCTGCTGTGGTCCTGGCGGCCCACTGCATATGCACCGGCACAGTGAGGCTTTGATTGTTGGTGCCATAAACAATGTCCGCGGTGGTGGCTTTACCGGTGGTGGCGAAGGTCGATCCGGCGCCCGCGGCGGTCGAACCCAGCGGTGCGTCCACAGTGCCGTAGACGGCGCCTTGGACGATGCTACGGGTGATGACCGGGGCCCCGGCGAAATCGGCGCTGCTTGCGACCTTCAGCGCCACATGGCCGGAATCATTGTTGTTCAGTGTACCGCCGGCGAGCGTCAGGTTGCTGCTGCCGGTGAGGCTCAGCGTGCCGCCGCCGCTGATATTTCCGCTATAGGTCCAAGGATCGCTGGCGGGCGTGTTGACCGTCAAGGTTCCGTTATTGAGGATGCTCCCGCCGATGCGGGAACCACTGGCGGTCCCATCGCCGATGAGCAGCGTGCTGCCGGTGCCGATGGTCGTGCCGCCGGTGAAGGTATTGGAACCAGTTAGCGTGAGGCGGTTGGAACCGGTAAGTTCCAAGGCCACGGCGGCGGTGCCGTCCCGAATCACCCCGGCATAGGTGCTGCTGTTGCCGCTGACACCGGTGCCCACGGTCAGGAGCGCGGTGGTGGTTCCATTGTTGCTGATGACCGGCGTGTTGCTGCTTGTGCCGGGGATAATGCCGCCGAAAGTGCCGCTGCTGTTCACGGGCTGATTATTGGCAATGGTGCCGGTGAAACTCTTGTTCAATTGCACATAGAGCCCCGAAATGGCCGCGATGGTCGTGCCACTCGGAAAGTCTGTCGAGGTGAAGGCTTGCCCCACCAACAATCCACTGGGCATTACGGCATTGCCGTTGCCATCGAGCAGTTCGATAACATTGCCACCCGTCACCGTATTTCCCGCAAAGCCGCCGCTCGTCTTAGTATAATTCCAGCCCTCCACCACGATGTGGTCGTATCCGAGCGGCACCGCCGCGCTGGCGGCCGTCGTGCCGGCCAGCGTGCTCACGGACAAATGCTGCCCGCCCAGATCCAGGGTGGGAATGTTCACGCCGGTATTGGTCGTCGGACTCATAACCAGGGCGGTGCCACTGGGCAAGGCCCCCGCGGTGCCGAGCACCACCGTCCCGTTTTGAATGGTCGTGTCGCCACTGTAGGTGTTGCTCCCGTTCAGGGTCAGGGTGCCGGTGCCGAACTTGGCCAGGGCGATCACGCCGGTGTTCCCCGTAGCGCCATTCTGGATTACGCCGCTGAAAGTGGTGGTCTGGTTGTTATCACCCACCGCCAGCAGGGCGGTCGAGTTGGCCTGCAAATTGGTGATCTTACTGGGGTTTCCCGCATCCACGGTGCCCGCATCGCCCAGCCCGTTGATGGTATTGCCAAAGCCGTGGAGATCCAGGGTCGCACCGCTGGCGATCAGGACATTGCCGTTGGTACCCGTACCCTTGTTTTCTTTTAAGGTGCTCAGGCTCGGCAGGGCCTCGGTAGCGCCCAATTGCAATGTCCCGGCGCTGATGGTGGTGTTGCCGCTCCAGAGACCCGGCGCGTGGACGGTAGTATTGTCGATGCCGGCGGCGAGAATCCATGTACCCCCGCCGGCCTTGACCAGGGAAACCGCCTCCGCCGTGCCATAATCCCAGAGCTTGATACCCAACGTGTTGGCCGCGGTGCCGGTGCCTTCGCCGGCCAAGGTCAGGGTGGTCGCAGTGGAGGGTTTGCCGATGGCGTCATTAGTGGCATCCGCCGGGGCAAAAGTCAGTGCGCCGGTGGAGGTGATCGTTACGGGCCCACCGCCAAGGGTGAAGCTGCGATTGGTCGTCCCAGCCGCGCCGGTGTAATTCAGGGTGCCGCCATTGAGCACCAGGTTGCCGTTATTGCTGCTGAAGACCCCCAGGGAATCATTGGTGTCCGCGTTGCCGGCCAGATTGCTGACGCTTAACGTGCCGCTGTTGAGGGTGGTAATGCCGCTGTAGCCGTTGGTGGGCGCCAGGATCAGATTGCCGCTGCCGGACTGCATAAGGCCGCCGGTACCGGTAATGGTGTTGCCGAAATCGGTGCCTTGCATGACCGTGTTGCTGCGGTTGAAGAGCAGGGTGCCGTTGTCGGTGATGACGCTGGTGGTCGGCAGCGAACCGGTCAGGCTGCCGCCGCCCAGTTGCAGCGTGCCGCCGCTGCCGATGGTCGTGCCGCCGGCGTAGCTGTTGGCGCCGGTGAGCATCAACGTGCCGCTGCCGGCCTGGAAAAGGCTGCCGGTACCGGTGATGGCACTGCCGCTGAAATCGACACCTTGCGCGACGGTGTTGTTGCGGTTGAAAATCAGGGTGCCATTGTCGGTGATGGCACTGCTGGTCGCGAGCGCTCCGGTCGCCCCGCCGTTGCCGATCTGGAGCGTGCCACCGCTGCCCAGGGTCGTGCCGCCGCCGTAGCTGTTGGAACCGCTGAGCACCACGCTACCGGAGGAGGCGATGCTAAGACTGCCATTGGCGCCCTGGATGCTGCCACCATAGTAGCCGTTCGTGATGGTCAAGGCGGTGGTGCCGAGGGTAATCGGGTCACTCCCGGAAAGGCTGCCGATGCTCGCCGACGTGCCATAGAGATTTAGCGTGCCGCCGGAAACGGTCGTGATGCCGCCGGTACCGTTAAGCGTCATCGTACCGCCGGAGACGGTGGGGATGGTGCTGGTACCGTTAAGCGTCATCGTACCGCCCGAAACCGTGGTGATGGTGCTGGACCCGCCGACCGTCAAGGATCCGCTGTTAACGGTTGCGATTGTCGCGGCGCCGGTGATGCTCAACGTGGCGCCATCCAGGGTGTCAAAGGTGCCGTTGCCGGCCACCGTGATGGTGCCCTGGCTGACGGTGCCAACCACTTGAGCATTGGCGCTGAAGGTGGTGGTGCCGGCGCCCGTCAGGCCGCCGGTCAAAGTTACCGTGTCGGTGGGCGGAATGGTGTTGGTGAAGTTCAGGGTGCCGCTGTTGCTTACAGCGCCGAGCGTGGCGCCCGCATAAGCCAGATTCGCCGTGGCGCCGCCCGCCACATTCAAGGCGCTGCCACTGGCCAGGCTGCCGGTGGACGTGACGATCAACTTGCCGCCAGAAACACTGGTGCCACCAGAGTAGCTGCTGGCGCCGCTGAGGCTCAGCGTGCCGGCGCCACTCTTGGTCAGGGTGCCGCTGCCACTGATGCTGCCACCGTAGGTTTGCGCCAGCGGATTGGCAAAGGCCAGGGCACTATTGTTGAGGATATTGCCCATCACCGACCCGTTGTTGGTGGTGCCATCGCCGAGTTGCAGTGTGCCGCTGGTGATGGTCGTGCCGCCGGTGTAGGTGTTCATACCGGCCAGGGTCTGGGTGCTGGTGGCGTCCCCGTTAAGAACCAGGCCCAGGGTGCCGCCGCCGTTTTGAATTACGCCGGAGAAGGTGGTGGCAAAGGACGCCGCGGGTGTCAGGGTCAACAGGACGCTGCCGCTGGCGCCGCTGCTGGTGACGGTGCCGCCGCTGCCGGCACTCAGGTCCGACAACGCGGCCACCGACTGGCTGTTGCCCCGCAAATCGAGCGTGGCCCCGCTGGCAATGGACACCGGCGTGGTCGCGGGCAACTGCTGGCCCAGCACCTGTCCCAGATAGAGCGTATTGATCTGGGCCGCCGTCAGGGCGGTGCCGTAAATGGATATTTCGTCCAGTGCGCCGTTGAGATAGCCGCCGCTGCCCCACGATGTGCCGTTGGCTTCCTGCGAACCAAAGGAAAGCGTTTCGCCGGAGCTCATGAAGAGGGGTATGCCGCTGAAGGACCCAGTGGTGGCCTGACTGCCGTTGACGTAAACGGTATAGCCGCTGGAGTTGACGGCGTAGGTAACCAGGTTCCAGCCGGTCAGGGCGCCGGGCAGCGTGTAATTGGCCGCGGTGGTCAGCCAGCCCGCGCCGGTACCAATATCGGCGTGCAGGGCATAGTTGCCGGCGGTCGGCTGATAGTATTGCAGATCGAAGGTGTTTTCGCCGCCGTTGCGCGTGGAGACCAGGGCCGGCCCGCCGCCGCTGCTGACCCCGGGCTGGGTGGCAATGTTGACCCAGGTGGAAACGGTGAAGGCATTGAGCTTCAAACTGGCATTGAACGGAACGGTAAGGTAGTTGCTGGTGCCGTTAAGCGTAATCGCCTGGCCAACATGGCTGTTGCTGCTGTAGGTTGCCGTCCCCCCGACGAACGTGGCGTTGAGTCCGTTGCCACTGGTATCGGTGGTGTTGTTCTCGAAGGAGTAATGGGCCAGGCCGTTGGTGAGTTGGAGCGTGCCGGCCGAAACGCTGGTGCCACCGGCATAGGTGTTGGCGGGCAGGGCCAGGGTGAGGGTGCCGGGTCCGGCCTTGCTCAGTCCGGCGGTAGTGCTGCCGGTCAGCGCCGCGCCGAAATAGACGCTGCTGCTGCTGGTGTCGATGGCGATCGGGCTGGTGGCGTTGGCCATGATGGGGGCCGAGATCACCTGCGTATTGCCGGGGGCGCTCTGGAGCATGCCGCCGGCGAAGGTGATGTTGCCGGTGGACCCCAGGGCGCCATTGGCGAAGTTAAGGATTCCCCCGGCCAGCGTGGTGCCGCCAGTGTAGGTATTGGCTCCCGTCATGGTGAGCGTGCCAGGGCCGTTCATGGTCAGGCTGCCTGTGCCGGCCAGAATGGCACCAACGGTCCCATTCTGCACCGTGTAAGAGGTGCCGGTGAGCACACTCGTGCCGCTGGTGGTAATACTGCCGCTGTTGAGGGTCACCGCGCCCACCGTGCCATTAAAGGTGGCCATGTTGAGCGTGCCGCCATTGAGGGTCAGTGCGCCGGCGCTCGGCAGGGCATTGACCACCCCATAGGCCAGCGTACCGGCGGCAATGGTGGTGCCGCCGAGATAGGTGTTGGAGCCGCTGAACACGGCGATGCCCGGGCCGTCCTTAATGACCCCGTGGGTGCCGGACCCGGCGGTATAGGTGATCGGGCCGCTGACCAGCAGATCGGTGCTGCCGCTGCCACGGTTGACGTAGAAAGTGAGGTTATTGAAGTTCTCCCGCAGGTTAAGCTTCGCGGAAATGGTGGATACGGTAGCGCTGGCATTGGTGGTAATGGTCGCGTTGCCGGCACCAGACGTGCCATACATATCAAAGTACCCGGTGGAGGCGGCGTTCATGGTGCCACCGGTCAGGGTGATAGCGTTGGCGGTATCATTGGAAATGGTCAGGTTGGTGGTATCCGCCTCGGTCCAGGTGCCGCCGTTGACATTAACGGCACTGACATAGGTTCCGGTGTTATTAGCGCTGGGGGCGAAGTAACCCATGGAATCGTGGGCAGCGCTCAAGATGCCGCCGCTGTTAACAGTGACGGCTCCGCGGATAACGCCGATGGAATTGCCCGCACCGCCCAAAGCCAGGGTGCCGGCGGATACGGTGGTGCCGCCGGTGTAGGTATTGGTGCCGGATAGCGTCAGCACGCCGCTGCCGACTTTGGTCAGGCTCAGGGAGCCGCCGGTGTTGCTGATGGTGCCGGTGAAGGTGCTGGTGGCGTTGTTATTGCCGACCGACAGGGCACCGGCGCCCGTGCTGTTGGTAACCGTGCCGGTGGTGCCGCTTAGGCCGTTGATGGCTTGGCTGAAACCGGCGATATCGAGCGTGGCGTTGACCACGACGTTGCCGGCACTGCCACCATAGGGAATGGCGTTGTTGACGCCCAGGCGCAGGATACCGCTGGTAATTGTTGTGCCGCCGGCGTAGTCATTGGCCGGGTTGCTCAGGATCAGGGCGCCGCCTTCATTGGCACGGCCGAGGCCCTTGACCAGGCCGCCGCTGCCGGTGACCTTGCCGGAGAGCAGCAGGTTGTTGTGGTCATAGGTACCGATGTTGGATGTGGCATTGAGGTTGATAGTGCCGCTGAGGGTATAGGTGCCATAGCCCCCGGTGTCGCCATCGGCAAAGATGGCTTCCTTGTTGCTGCCATCGCCGGAGGCCACGCCGCCCATGCTACTCAGGATAAAGTTGTTGGCCATGATGGGCGAGACCGAGTTCCACCACAGCATGAGGTTCGCGCCGCTGGAAATGGTGACCGCGCCGGTGCCGAAAGCCGAGGGGTGGCCCGCCTGCAAGGCACCGGAGGCGATGGTGGTGCCGCCGGAGTAGTTGTTGGAACCGCTGAGGATCAAAATGGACTTGCTGACTGCGGTAGTTGGCGCCTGGATCACGCCGCCGGTGCCGGTGATGGTGTTGCTGAAGGTGGGGTTGTCGCTGTGGTTGAAGACCAGGGTGGCATTATCAACAATAGCGCCATTGATCGAACTGGTGGTGTCGTAGGCGCCGATTTGCAGGGTGCCGGCGTTGATGTTCCAGGTCGCCCCGCTGGTGCCTTGAGCAGAAGTAATGACCACGGTGCCCGCACCGTTTTTGTTGACGGTGCCGTTGATGATCGGCGCGCTGATGATCAGTTCCGGGTTGACGATGTTGGCAACATTAAATGTCACCGTGCCGCCGACGCCGTTGCTGGCGCCGGTGCCGATTTGCACATTGTTACCCGTGGTGGAACCCACCGCCTGCGTAATGTAGGACGACGCCGGGCCAATCGCGGAGAGCGTGCCTTGCTGCAACAGGAAGGCGCCATTCCACGCTCCACTGACGTAGCCGTTGCCCGCCGCCATCGTGCCGCCATTGAGCGTGATGTTGCCGACGCTGGTGATGCCGCCGCTGCCCAGGAGTTGTCCGCCGGCATTAACCACGAGGGCGTGGGCATTGGCCGGCGTGGTGTTGGTGTTGTCCAGCCAGTTGTTACCGGTGCCGGAGAGTACCCCGCCGTTGTTGATCGTAATGACATTCGACGAGACCGTCCTGCCCAGCAGTGCCGGTCCGTTTGCGTGAATAGTGGCGGTGAAGCCCGAAACGCTCAGGGTGCCCCCATTGATCGTGGTGCCGCCGCTATAGTTATTCGCACCGGATAGTGCCAAGGTCCCCGAACCGGTCTTGACCAGGCCGACAGTCCCGCCGGTGCCGGCGTTATCTTCAATCACGCCGGCAAAGGCTCCGCCGGTGGCGTTGCCGGTGCCGATGGTCAGGGTTGCCGTGCTGCTCGTCAGGCTGTTGAGGATGGTGCCGCCGCTGCCGCCGGTGAAGTTGCCGACCGCCGGTGTGGTCCCATTAAGGTCGAGTTTTCCGCCGTTGACCGTCAGGCTGCTGCTGGTGTTGCCCAGGGTGCCGCTGCCGCTTAATTGCAAAGTGCCGGCGCTAAGGGTGGTGCCGCCGCTGTAGGTGTTGGCGCCGGAGAGCACCGTGGCACCGGTGCCGCTGTTGTTGACAACCAGGGCCAGGGATCCACCGGCGCCACCGTCGGCGATCAGGCCGTTGATGGTCGTGCCGCCGCTGCCGGTATTGGCGAGGGTCAAGGTTTGGGTACCGGTCACGGCCGTGCCGGAGACCGTGCCGCCGATGGTAAAGAGATTGCCGGAAGCATTGGTCCAGGTCTGACTATTACCCAGGGCCAGCGGGGCATTGATCATAAACGCATGGGCCGCGCTGCCCACGGTGATGCCATCGCCCAAGGTGTGGCCATTGGCCGTGGTCGCGTTGATGGTCAGGAGATTGCCGGCGGCTATGGTGTTGGTGCCGTTGCCATTGACGGTCAAGCTGTTGATCGTGGTGTCGGCACCCAAGGTCGTCGCGACGGTGCCGGTTTGGGTACTGGCATTAAGGATCACGTCCGTGAGCGAGCCCGGCGTATTGCCGGCATCGGCCGTACCGGCCAGATTGCTCGACCAGTTGCTGCTCGGGGCGTTGGCGGCGTCGTTCCAGACCATGCTCACGCCACCCTTGAAATAGGCCGTGGGTATGGCGGTCCCGGCCACCTGAAGTTGCAGGTTGGTGGAATTTTCAATGAGCGTAAACGTATTGAACGCGTTGGGCAGCGTGGTCACGCCGGCTGTGGTGCTGCTGAGGGAGAAGTTTGCCAGGCCAGTGGAAGAACTGCCAAAGTTAGCCAGCGTGTACGTGCCCACCGCCGGCGTGCCGGCGATGGCGATAAATCCGCCGCCGCTATTGACCGTGAGGACTCCGGTGGGGCTGCCGGCGGTGCCGATATCCAGCAATCCATTGCCCAGGGTGTAGGTCAGGGTGGTGTAGTTGCCGGGGCCGTAACTGCCGGTGCTGCCGAGCGTCAGGCCGTTGAGGGTCAGGGTGCTGCCGGGCGCTATCAGATTGATAAAGCCGCCGCCGGCGCTGTTGGAAACCGCGCCGCCGATGATGCCAGTGGTGGAGTTATTGCCGTTGCCCATCAGCGTCGCCCCGCTGGCGATGGTGGTGGCGGTATTACCCAAGGAGCCGGTGAGGTTAAATGTGCCCTGATTGATGGCGGTGGCACCGGTGTAGGTGTGGCTGCCGCTGAGGGTCAGCTTGCCGGGGCCGAGTTTGGTCAGGGTGCCGGCCCCGCCGATGCTGCCGGCATAGACCTGGTTGCCATACAGGTTATAGACCAGGGCGCCCGTGTTGGTAATATTGGCGCTGGCCAGCGAACCATCGGTGCCGCTGTTGCCATTACCAAGTTGCAGCGTGCCACCACTGGAAATGGTGGTGCCGCCGGTATAGGTGTTGGCGCCGGTCAGGATCAACGTGCCGGCGCCGGCCATGACCAGGGCCAGGTTATTCTGGTTGGCGCCCGGGCCGCCCAGCACACCAGAATACGTATCGGTCGCGCTGTTGGTAACGGTCAGCGTTGACAGCGTGGCGCTGCCGCCCACCACCGCGTTGGTATTGGTAAAGCCGGCGGCGCTGGCGGCAGTCAGCCCGACGATGGTCTGAGCATTACCGTTGAGAACGTACGTGTTGGTATACGCGCTGCCACTCTCGAGCGTGGCCGACCCCAGCGCCACCGTCGTGGTGCCGGGCAGGGCGTTGGTGGCAACAGCGCTCACCAGCGTACCGCCGCCGTAGATGACGGTCGGGCCATCATAGGTGGCCGCAGTGCTGAGCGTCACGGTGCCGCCGGTCACATCCAGGTCGGAATTAAAGCCGCCGACGCTGCTGGTGACAAGGCCGGTGACGTTGATGCCGCTGGCCCCGCCGTTGAGGGTCAACACCGCCCCGGTCTTGGTCAGCGTGCCCCCGAGCGTAAACACGCCGGTGCCGCCGTTCTGGATCGTGCCGCCGCCGGTTCCCAGGGTAACCGCCTTGTTGAGCGTGACCGCGGGGCCGGTATAAAGCAGCGTTCCGCTGACAGTGCCGCCGCCCAAGGTCAGGGCGGTGCTTTCACCCAGCGGCTGCGCCGCGGTGTTGGTGGCGTTGATAGTGCCGACACTTAACGTGCCGGCATTGATGGCGAGCGGAGTCGCGAAAGTGTTGGAGCCGGTCAGCGTCAGCGTGCCAGCGCCGATTTTGGTCATAGAGCCCACGCCGCTGATCACGCCGCCATAGGTTTGGGCATTGGGATTGGCGAAGGTCAGGAAACTGTTGTTGGTGATACTGTTGTCGAACGGGGTGGTCACCCCATTATTGGTCACGCCATCGCCGAATTGCAGCGTGCCGTTGGAAATGTTGATGCTGTTGCCATTGCTGGTCACCGTGCCCGAGAGAATCATGGTCCCCGTGCCGGTCTTCATAACACTATTTTGCATGCTGATCGGAACGGCGATGGTGTGCGCTCCGGTGAGCGCGCTGAGCACGGAAACGCCGCCCGCATCGGCTTGCAGGGTTAGCGTATTGCTGCCGGAAATGGTCCAGGCATTGGTGCCATCAAACTGGATATGTCCGACCGTTTCCGGGGCGTTGAGGGTGATGGTGCCGGGCGCCGCCTGAGCGGGGAAACTGGCATTCCAACCCTGGCTGGTCAGGGTGCCGCCCCACGTGGTGCCCGTGCTCCAGGCCGCGGTACTCCAATTGGTGCCGCTTTGCCAAGTGTTATTAAAGACCTGTTCGTTCGAGAATCCGAAGAAATGGAACGTATTCGCCGTTTGCGGCGTGAAGGTCAAGGTCTCCGTGGCGCTGTTGGCGACAAAGGTGTACCGCAAAAGCTGTCCGTTGCCGTCGCCGGCGCCGTTCTCATCGAAATTGGCGATGGTCCCGCCGTCGGAACCGGTAATGCTGGTCATGATGCGCCCGCCAGCGGCGCCGAATGCCGCATCGTAGTTGGTAAAGACATAGACCTGACCCGGCGTGAGGCCACTGAGAGTAAGAACGGCCGGATTGCCGTTATAGGAGAAATCGCTGATCAACGCGCCAAGCTGGCCCCCGACCAGGTTGTTTGCGCCGGTATTGCCGGTGTACGACGTGCCAGCCCCGGTCAGCGACCAGTTGGTGCCGGAGGTGGTGCCGCCCGCGGCGAACGGCACATTATTGATGGTCAAGGCCACGCCGTTGATATTCGCGTTGTCCTGGTAGGTCTTATTGGGATTCAGGCCCACGTTGGTATCGGACATTTGCCCGGCACCGGAGGGGAACGTGGTGGTGGAGAAGAGGCCCTGGGCGTTGCCATTGCCTCCGGCGATCGTCAGGGTGAGGTTGCTGCCGCTTTGGCCGAAGGTGTACGTGGCGCCGCGCAAGGGCGAGTTGCGGATGGTAAAACTGGCCGGGCTGAAATTGGCCAGGCTGCCGGATGTGGCAATGGTGTAGGGGGTGTTATAGACGATCGGGTTGGCCGTTGCGGCCAGATTGACCAGCACGCCGGAACTCGGCAGCGTCAAGGCGCCGGTGACGGCGAGTTGGTCGGAATTGGTGCTGGCCGAACCCATGTCCAGATTCAGGGATGCCCCGCTGTTTAACGTGGCATTGCCGGCCAGGGTCAGGGTGCCCACGCCGCCGAAATTGCCGGCGGTATTGCTGCCGGGCGCCAACTGGCCGGCGGCGGCGCCGGTGCCCGGGCCGTAAACATTAACATTGCCATTGACCGTGCCGGTGCCCGCCAGGGTGGGGCTGCCAGTGGCCCCGCTGCCGCCGACCGCCACCGCGCCGGCGGGCAGCGAACCGGTGACCGAAAGCACGCCACCGTTGATCGTCGTGGTACCGGTGTAGGTGTTGCTGCCGGGGAGCGTCAGCACGCCGCCGCCAACCTTTGTCAGGCCGTAGCTTCCGGTGATGCCGCTGCTGATGGTCAGGTTGCCGGCGCCGCCGATGCTGCTGGCGCTGGCCAGGGCCACCGCCCCGGCATAACTCGCGGTGCCGCTGCTGTTGAGCAGCGCGCCGCCGCTGTTGATGCCGGTGCCATTGAGTGTCAGGGAATACGCAGTAGTCATGGCGGTGGCATCCAGATCCAGCGCGCCGCCGGCATTGACCGTCACGGCATTGGCGGCGTTGCCCAGGGCCTGGGCATTGCCGGCCTGGAGGGTGCTGCCGGTGCCCACCGTCACGGTGTTGCCGGATCCGCCAAACGTATTGGCGCCGGTGAGTAGCAGGGTGCCATTGCCGGACGTGGTCGCGGTGGTCAGATTGAACGCCCCGCCAATGATGCCGCCAACCGTCAGCGTGCCGGTTCCGTTGAGAGTGACCTGCCGGTTGGCGCCCAGGGTAACCGCGCCAGCGCCCAGATTCAGGGCATTGGTGCCCGCGAAAGTAAAATCGTTATTCCAAGTCTCGGCGGGGGCGGCGCTGATGAGAACCGCGCTGCCGCTGGTGTTATCGAGGGTCAGAGCGGTGCCGATGGTAAAGGCGGTAATACCAGTCAGGGCACCATTGTTATTCAGGGCCAGCGTGCCGGTGCTGGTGATCGTCGCGGTGGCGGCCCCGAAATTATTGGCACCGGTCAAAGTCACTATACCGGACCCGCCAAAGGTTGGGGTAACGTTGTAGGTGCCGTTACGGGTAATCGCGCCAATACTGATATTGCCCGCCCCGCCAAACCCGAGGGTATAGCTGGCCGCATAGTTGACGCTGAGCCCGCCGGGTATGGACAACGTAACGCCGGCCGTATTGGAATTGAGGGTGGTATTATTGTAGAAATTCAAGGCCCCGGTGCCCGAGGCGCCTGTACCGATCTGCAAGACATAACCATTGCCGCCCGTGACATTAAAGGTATCGGTCGTGCTGCCGGGGCCGAATTGTCCCATGTTGGCCAGGATCAGCGTCTTACCCGTCACGCCGCTGGTGATGTCGTTGACATAGACGTTATAGGTGACCGTGCCCGTACCGCCGGTGGCAACACCGGTCGGCGCAAAAGTAGTATTGTTGTCGGCCCGGAGTTGCAACGTCGAGGCGCTGTTGATCGTTAGAGCGGAACTGGCGAGCGCACTGGCATTCTGCAATTGCAGCGTGCCGGTAACAGTGGTGGCACCGGTGTAATTGTTGGCATAGGCCAGGATGGCCGTGCCGCTGGTCACGGCCAACGAAGAGGCGCCGGTCAGGGCGTTGGTGGCGTTGCCGGCCAGGGTGCCCCCGTTAACGGTGATGGCAGTACCCGTCACGCTGCCGGTAATGTTCAACGTACCGGCGGTGACGGTGGTCGCGCCGGTGTAAAGTTCACTGGCGGCGAGGGTCAGCGTGCCTTTGGTGGCGTTGGAATCGTTGAGCGTCAGGCCGCCGGTGTTGGTGGCGGCCAGGATACCGGCGAAGGTGACGTTGCGGGAATTGGTGTCGATGTTGATCGCGGACGTGCTGCTGGCAATGCGGCTGGAATAGTCGTATTGGTTGGCGGCGCTGTATTGCAGCAGGCCCGGACCGGACGTGTTGCCGAAGGTAAGGGTGCCGCCGTTGCCAAACGGACCGCTGGTGCCGGGGATTTCGGCGCCGCCCGCGTTGAGAGGACCATTGATGTTCGTGGTTCCGGTGTAGGTGTTGGCGCCGGCGAGGGTAATCGTGCCGCCGCCGACCTTGGTCAGGGCGATCGTGCCGGTGCCGTTGGCGATCACGCCTTGGTAGGTGCCGCCGCCGGCGCTGCCCCCCCCCATGGTGAGGATACTCGTGCCGGCGCCGTTGTTAACGATGGTGCCGCCGGTGCCCGTCAGGTTGCCAATCTGGAAATTGTTGCCGTTCATATCCAGCGTTCCGCCGTTGATGGTGAGCAGGGCGCCGGTGGCATTGGCGGTCGAATAGTTGGCGCCGGTGGCAAATTTGACGGTTCCGGCCGACAGGATCAAACCCGCCGTGGTGTTGCCGAAGGAGTTGAGGGTGCCGCCGAGGACAAGGATGCCGGAATCCAGCTTGGTAAAATTATAAGCGCCGCCGACATTGCCAAGTGTCAGGGTGGTGCCGGAGGCGACATCCAATGTTGCCGTGCCGGTGAGGGTGGTGGCGCCGAAGGCGACGCCCGGATTGCCCCCGGCGACATTGGCCCCGGTCGTAATGTTCAACGTGCTGCCGTTAATGCTCAGCGTGCCAAGCGTATGGGTAATGCCCGCGCCCGGGGTAAGCACATCCGACGCCAGGGTCGATGTGGCGCTGACCGTGGTATTCAGGGCGTTCATGGAGGTGTTGGTCTGCATGTCCAGCTTGCCACCGGCCAAGGTTAGCGCGGCCCCGGTCGCGCCCAGGGCGCTGGGATTCTGCGCCACCAGGGTGCCGGCGCTGACAGTGGTGCCGCCAAGATAGGTGTTGGCGGCGGTAAGAACCTGCGTACCGGCGCCATTCATCACCAGGCTGATGGGATTGCTGGCGGTATCGCCGCCGATGATGCCGCCGAAGGTGGCCGAACCGCTGGCCGGGCTGATGGTCAGGGTGCCGGCGGTGGCGAGAGCACTGTTGCTTACCGTGCCGCCGGACGAATTGGATAGCGCCGCGACGGTTTGGTTAAGGCCGTTCAAATCCAGCGTGGCGCCGCTGGCCATGGTCAGTTGCGTCGCGGCCGGAAGCGATCCGGCCTGGGCGAGGTACAACGCGTTGACCTGCGCGGCCGTCAGAACACTGCCGAAGATCGATACGTCGTCGATCGAGCCGTTCATGTACTCGGGGGTGCTGTAGTCGTTGCCGATATACAGGCTCTGGCCCGATACCATGAACGCGGGGGTACCGCTCCACGTACCGGATCCGATAGGCGTCGTGTTGCCATTGAGATAAATGCTATACCCGCTGCTGTTGACCGTGTAGGTAACCATGTTCCAGGTGTTCAAACTCAGGGTGGTCGTGGCGTCGGCGGTGGTGGACAGCCAGGTCGTGGCACCGTTACCGATGTCGGCATGTAATTTCAGGGTGCCGCCGTTATTGAAGTACTTGATGTCCACCGTCTGATTGGCGTTTCGCGTGCCCAAGATTCCATAGGCGGCGCCGCTGGCGGGGGCGGTGGCAATATTTACCCAAGCGTTAGCGGTAAAGGTGTTGACGCCAAAGGCGGCACTGTACGGAACCGAGACGAAGTCATTGGTTGCGGCGGTGAAATTGATGCCCTGGCCGAACGCGCCGGCCACATAGGTCGACGTGGTGGCCGCTCCCATCGTGCCATTGTGGCCATTACCGGAAGCGTCGGTGATCGTGGCGCCGCTGGCGACAGGGCCCAGCGTGCCATTCAACGGGTAATAGGCCAGCGCGCCGGGAACCGCGTGGCCCACTTGCAGCGTTCCGGCCGCGATGGTCGTTGGGCCGCTATAGGTACTCGGAGCCGTAAGGGTCAGGGTGCCGGGGCCGGCCTTGGTCAGGCCGAAACCCACACCGGTGATCGGGCCGGCCACCGTCAGGGTGCCGGCGTTGACGGTCACCTGCCGGGTGGCATTGAGGGTCACCGTACCGGCACCGAGGTTAAGGTTCTGCGTGCCGGCAAACGTGAAATCATTATTCCACGCCTGCGCATTGTTGTTGGTGTTGGTCAGGTTGGCCACCGCGCTGTCGAGCGTTCCCCCATTGATGGTCAGTGTGCCGGTGCCCAACGCCGCCGTGCTGCCCAGGGCCAGGGTCCCGGAGGTCAGGGTGGTGCCGCCGGTATAGGTGTTGGATCCCGAGAGGGTCAAGGCTCCGGTGCCGGCTTTGGCCAGGGCGGCGGTTCCGCCAAAAACATTGTTCTCGATCACGCCGCTAAAGGTCGTGGAGGTGTTGAGTCCACCGACCTGCCAAGTCGTTCCCGCATTGGCACTGGCGATGTACCCGTTGCCGGTCAACGCTCCAATATTTATCGTCCCGCCGGCGTCAGCATATAGAAAACTGCCGGTCGCCGTGCCATTGCTTCCGCCGGACACGTTGAGGGTGGCAGTCGGAGCGCCGGTAGCCTGATGCATCTGCGGGAAGATATAGCTGGAGGCGGTGCTCACACCGATAGTGCCGGCAAAGGTGGAAAAGTTCGGCAGGATCGGGATAATCGTGCCACTGCTGGCGCTGGTAAACGAGAAGTTCACCGTTCCCGAGCCGGTCACGGCGCCGCTGAGCGTGCCGCCGCTGGCGCTGTTGAATAGAACGCCGGAGGTCGTCGCAGCCGGAATATTCAACGGATTGGCCACGGTCAGGTTGCCCAAGCTCAAGGTTCCCCCGTTCAGGGTGACCGTGCCGGTACCGGCGGCGGTCGCGCTGCCCAGGGTTAGGGTTCCGGCGTTCAAAGACGTGCCGCCGGAGTAGTTGTTGGAGGCGGCAAGGGTCAGGGCCCCAACGCCGGCCTTGGTCAGAGCGCCCACGCCGGTAAGCGCACCGGACAACGTCTGGCTGCTGGCGTTGTTGACGGCCAGGAAACTGTTGTTGACGATAGGCGCGGCATAGGCCGTGCTGTTCAGGGCGCCATCGTTGAGTTGCAGGGTGCCGTTGGAAATCGTCCAGGGGTTGCTGCCAGGGGTCACGGCGCCGGAGAGGACCAGCGTGCCGGTACCGGTCTGCATCACGCCGAGCGTGCCGTTATTCAGGACCAGCGGGGCGGTGATGTAATGTGTACCGGTCAGTACGCTGACCACCGAAACGCCGCCCGGATCGGTTTGCAGGGTCAGCGCATTGCTGCCGGCAATCGTCCAGGAATTGGTGCCGTCAAATTGCAGATGGCCCACGGTGGTGGTACTGCTGCCGTCGAGGGTCAAGGTGCCGGGGCTGCTTTGGGCGGGCAAAGAGGCGTTAGCGCCGACATAATTGGGGGTGATGATGGACCAACTGGCGCCGCTATTCCAGTTCGCACCACTTTGCCAGGTGTTATTGAAAACCTGCTCCGTGGAGAATCCATACATGTGCATGGTGTTGGAGCCGGCGGCGTCTTTGATGGTCTCCGTGGTGCCGGTGGCCACAAACGTGTAACGGGCAAGGTTGAGGAAACCCTGGCCGGCGGCACCATAATCAACGTCGTTGGAGAAGGTTCCGCCATCGGACGTGGTGATGGTGGCGACACGGCTGCCGGCCGCATCCCACGCTCGCTGATACAGGGTAAAAACATAAGTTTGGCCAGGGGTCAGGCTGCTCAGCGTGATGGTGCCGGCGCTCGCCCCGTAGTCAAAGACATTGACTAAAGAAGCAAGTTGACCACCGAAGTTGATGGTGCCGCCGCCGCCATAAGCGCTGTTATTGCCGGCGACCGTCCAGTTGGTTCCCGAGGGATTGCCGGTGCCGGCGTTAGCGCCGGTATTGCCGGCAGAGAAGGGAACGCCGTTGATCGTTAAGGCACCGCCATTGAGATTGACGGCGTTCACGTACGTCTTGTTGGCATTCAAACCCACGCTGCCATCCAGGTTGGGCAGCGTGGAACTGTTCCCGCCGATATAGACTTGCGAGCCAACACCCGCGGCGTAAGCCGGGGATCCGGACCCGGTGATGACCAGATTCAGGTTGTTGCCGCTTTGCTGGAAACTGTAGGTGGCGCCGCGCAACGGCGAGTTGCGTATTGAAAGACTGTTGGCGGTGAATCCCGACACCCCGCTGGCGGCGGTCGCCAGCGTGTAGGTGGTGTTGTAGGCGATGGCCGGGGTATTAAAGGTGGCACTGGTGTCGGCCAGATTAACCATGATGCCGGAACTCGGAAGCGTTAGCGTACCGGTGACGGCGATCTGGTCAGACGCCGCGGTATTGGCGCCCATGTCCAGGTTCAGGACCGCGCCACTGGCGAAGGTGGCACCGCCGGCCAGATTCAGTGTGCCCACGCCGCCGAAATTGCCGGCGGTATTGATGCCCGGCGCCAACTGGCCGGCCACGCCAGCGGCGGTGCCGCTGAGCGTCACGGAGCCATTGACGGTGCCGGTGCCCGCCAGGGTGGGTGTGCCACTGGCATTGGCGCCGCCGACTGTTACGGCGCTGGCCGCGTTGAGCGTGACGCTCGCCGGCAACAGGAGCACGCCACCGTTAATCTTCGTCGCCCCCGTGTAGGCGTTGGCGCCCGACAGGACCACATTGCCATTGACCGTCAAGCCGGCCGAACCGGAGGCCGGCAACGCGCTGCTGATCGTCAGCGTGCCGCCGCCACCGCCCAGCAGGTAGCCATTGGATCCGGGGGTGAGGGTTCCGCTATAGGCATAGGCGCCACTGGCGCCCAACGAAAGGCTGTTATAGCTGGAGAAACTGAGGGTCTCGCTGTCAGCGGCGGTAATGGCAATAGCCCCCGTAGAGGTCGTGTCGATCTTAGCGCTCGCTAGCCACGCCGCCACGGTCGTATAGGCGCCGGTGGCGTTCAAGGCGCCGGCGCTGCTGATCCTAATCAGGCCGGAGGATGGAATAGCGCTGAGCCCGGAGAATACAAGGTTGCCGCCGTTGACGGTGGTGCCGCCGGTGTAGGTATTGGAACCGCTTAGTGTCAGCAGGCCCACGCCCGTCTTGACCAGGGCAATATTGCCGGCGCCCGCGGTTTGACCGGTATTGGCAGTGGTGGTGTTCACGCCGATGACGCCGCCAAAGGCGTAGCTGCTGGTTTCGTTAAGGGTCAGGGTGGAAGCGCCTGACGCAGCCGTATTGGAGATGAAGAACCCCCGGCCTACCGATGTGGTATTGGTCAGGCCGGCCAGCGTCTGGTTATAGCCGTTGAGGTCAAGCACCGCATCGGTGCCGTTGCTGCTGCCGTCGATCATGCTCAACACCGTACCGCTGGGCAGCGCACCGCCCTGGAGTTGCACGATAGCGTTGGCCGAATTGTCGCCGGCAATCGTGGTCGCGCCGAGATAGGTGCTGGCTCCGCCCTTGAGCACGAAGTTCTGATAATGAGTTGTGGCGGCGCCACCGGCTTCGAAGATCAGGACACCGGCCCCGCCAATGGGATTGTTGAAGATTGTAGTGCCGCCAGCGCTGTAGCCGCGAATTTGCGTGCCCCCGGCCAACGTGACGGTACCGGAAAGTGTGGCCGTCTTGCCATCGTTATGAAAGACCAGCGCCCCGGCGCCGTTGGGACCACTGATGGCGGTACCGGCGAGCGTAAGGTTGTTCGCAATGGTCCCGGTCAGTTCATCAACATAAAGTTGGTAGCCATTTACGCTTACCGTACCCGATCCCAAAGCCCCGGCGTTCGTGATGTCCACTACGCCGGCGTTGATCGCCGTAGTGCCGGCGTAGCTATTGGCATTCGTGAGCACCAGAGTGCCGGCGCCGACCTTGGTGAGGCCACCGGTGTTACTGGCGCCAATCGCCCCGGCGAAGGTGACGCTCTGACTGTTGGTATCAATGGTTATCGCGCTGGTGCTGCCGCTGATGCGGGCGCCGAAATCCTGGCCGGCGCTGGCGGAGGTGAACTGGAGCGTGCCGCCGGTGAAGGTCAGATTGCCGGTGCTGCCCAGGGCGCTGGCATGGTTGGCTTGCACCGTGCCGGAGGCGAAGGTGGTGCCGCCCTGGTAATTGTTGCTGCCGCTCAGGACAAGGTTATACCCGCCCTCTTTAACGATCAGGCCGCCGACACCAGTCACCGGCCCGGTAATGGTCATATTGTTGGTCGAGGTTCCGCCCAGGCCGATGTCGCTGGCGGCATTCAGGGTGATCGTGCCGGTGAGGGTGACCAATCCGCTACCGCCATCCTGGTTGAGGGCCGGACGCCCCGCGGTGCCCGTAGCGCCGTTGAGCGCGATGTTGTTGCTGATGCTCATGGCGCTGGGCGCCCAGATCATGAGGCTGGCGCCACTGGCTACCGTGACCGCGCCGCCGCCCAGCGCCGCGCTGTTATCGGCACGCAGGATGCCGCTGTCGATAAACGTACCGCCGCTATACGTGTTGCTCCCGGAGAGTTCCAGGGTTCCCGCCCCGGTAGACGTTATAGCCGAAGCCCCACCGGCATTGTTGGCGACGATGCTGGAGATGGTGATGCCGTTGCTGCCGGTATTGACGACCAGTTCCTGGTTACTGCCGATGGTGAGGGTGTTGGTCCCAATGGTCCAAAGTCCACTGCCGGCATTGAGCAGCCCGTTAACAGTGAACGACGTGCCCAGCGTAGTGGTGCCCGCAGCGCCGCTGTAACGGATGGTGTTGGCGGAAACGGTGGCGGGGATGGTGCCGGTGGCGGCGGCCAGTTCATAATTCACCACGCCGGTGGTGTCGGTAAGATTGGCGGCGGTAGCCGCCGCGGTGCCGGCATAGCCGGCAATTGTGCCGGCGTTGTTGAAGGCGTATTTGGTATTGGTCCCGGTGCCCCAGAATGCCCAGGGACCAATGATGCCCGTACTGCTGTTCGGCAGCACCGTGGTGGACAGGGCGAACGTGCCGGTGCCAACCTGGTTGAAGGTCAGCGCGGCGCCGGTGGCACGCGTAAACGTTGCCGCACTGTTGTTGATGGTCAGGTTGCTGGCAGCATTGTTGGTCCAAGTCTGGCTGCCGGCGGTGAGATTGATCAGGACATTGTTGCCGGCGGTGCCGTCGCCGAACGTCACCGCGCCGGCCCCGCTGGCGAGGGTCAGGCTGCCGGTGCCAAGTGTCAAGGTTTGCGCCGTACCGCCGCCCAGCAGGGTCGTGGTGCCGGTGTTGGCGAAGGTCAGGCCGGCGATGGATGTCGCGGCGCCAAGTTGCACCGTTGCGGCGCCGTTGGCAGTGGTCTGATCAAAATAGGCGGTATCGGTGGCCAACGGAACCGTGCCGGTGGTGCCGCCCGTTGCGGCATTCGACCAGTTGGCGCCCGTCGCCCACGTGCCGGTGGTCGTCGTGTCCCAATAGTACACGCTGGCGGGGCTGGACCTGGGCCCAAAGAGCCCGCCCATGGCCCCGGCTACGGCCGCCACCGCCAACGCCAGAAACCGCTTCTTGGAACCTTTGCCGAACCCCTGCTTTTTCGTCACGGCTTATCCTTCCGCAAAAGAGAGCTGCGCGACCCGTTTGGGCCGCTTGACCACCACGTCATGACTCTCTCTTGTCGGAAGGGCCGAACCGCACACTCTTTGCGACCGTGCCCTTCACGGCCGCGTGCGTCCCGGTCTTCCCACCCTTACTGCGAACTGCGAACCACTCGGTGCCGACTGGCGCCAATTCCCCTTGGCACCGTACTTTGAATTTAACCCGCAAGATGTGTTGCAACAAATACGTGTCTACATCGAATCCGTTGTTATACCTATTATGACACTGATTTAATGAAAATCAAATAAAACCACAATATTCGCGAATATGTTCTTATGTGAAAAATAAATAACTTTACAGGGCGATTTTTTGGTTTCGCATCCTTGCGGCTAGTCCGAATACTCTTTGATGCCCCGCGGGGCCTCTGCCCCACTGGGCACCCGAGAGACAGGTGGCTTTCCGACGCACTTGCGCCAGTTCCTTTTGGGTCCATGGCGCGGCGACCAACGGCCTCCAATCCCGCGGGTTCTACAGCGGCTAGTCGGCCGGCAAGGTCACAGTTTAACGCCACGCCACGTTTCTTTCACGCATTTTTGTACACATAAATGAATCTTGCAAGATTTTGCGATCTCGTCCCCCAAAAACGTCGTTTTTCATTCCCAAGCCTCGCCCCCATAACCAGTTACAGAAACACCACTCCGCCAAATGTCAAAACGCTACATATAGGATAGGAAAATTGAGGTTGTCGAGAGGTTGTCGTGTTCGAGAGGTCGTTGTATGTGTTCGCCGGTAACGCGTCGAGGCCAACAAACATCAGGTGCCACACCAAACAGTAAATACCGGAAGTTGGAAGCTCTTTGATAATTTTATACAAACGCCACAGAAGGCAGATGCCAGTCTTCGGCAAGCTCCGACCGTGAGCCTGTCGAACGGAAGGCAGAAGGTCTGTTCGTGACAAGGTCGTAAGTCGTAAACCGTAATCCGACGCGGCGCAGGGGATGGCGCCGCCACTTTACGGTCCAACGTCTTACGCCTCGCCTCTGCACCGACCTCTCAGCGCCCAAGGTGCGCGCCGGCCTGAAGTGGCGCCGGTGCCCCCACCGGCGTAATGGCGCCCAAGGTGCGCGCCGGCCTGGAGTGGCGCCGGTGCCCCCACCGGCGTAGTGGCGCCCAAGGTGCGCGCCGATTTCGCCACCTTGAGGCACTCTCCGCGGCATCGTGCCAGTCCTCCCGCGCCCACTGACCACCGGACCATTGACCCACCACTAACCACTGCCAACAAACCACTGACCAAGGTGGTCAACATCGCTGAATTCCCCGAAAATTAGCGTGTTTTCGCCGGTCAACATCGTGGTCGTATTCGTCCGAAAACCTGGACCTTCTCTTTCGACCCGCTTTTCATCTGCGTTCATCCGCGTTTATCTGCGGATCCGTCCCGCCCCCCTTCTTGACCCCTCGACCCCTTGGCCCCTCAACCCCTTCGCAAGGTGGTCAACATCGACGATTTCCGGGGAAATACTCGCGCCTCCACCTGGTCGAGATCGTGGTCACCATCGTGCCCACGCTCACCCCGCGTAGCCGCTGCGGCAACGGCTATACCTACCCGCCCCACTGACCACCGAACCATTAACCCACCACGAACCACGCGCCACGGACCACTGACCACGCGGTCACTACCGCCCCGTCCCCGCATAAACAAAAAACTCCGGCGGAAGGCTGGCTTCCGCCGGAGGCTTATAAGGTGTGCCACGATTGGGTCGAGGTTACTTGGCGGCGTTGTACAGGGCGCTGACCTTGGACCAGTTCACCACGTCCCACCAGGCGGCCATGTAGTCCGGACGGCGGTTCTGGTATTTGAGGTAATAGGCGTGTTCCCAGACGTCCAGGCCCAGCACCGGGGTGCCGGAAATGCCCGCCACGGCCTCGCCCATCAGCGGGTTATCCTGATTGGCGGTCGAGCCGATGACCAGCTTGCCATCCTTAAGCACCAGCCAGGACCAGCCGGAGCCGAAACGCTTGGCGCCGGCATCCATGAACTTGGTCTTAAAATCGCCAAACGTGCCGAAGGCGGCAGTGATGGCGGCGGCCAGTTCACCGGCGGGTTCTCCGCCACCGCCGCCGCCCTTGGGCGCCATAAGCTGCCAGAACAGGCTGTGATTGACGTGCCCGCCGCCGTTGTTGCGCACGGCCGGGCGGATGGCTTCCGGTACGGTGGCAAGATTCTTGATCAGATCTTCGGCCGACTTGGTTTCCAACTCCGGCTTGCCTTCCAGAGCTTTGTTGAGGTTGGCGATATAGGCGGCGTGATGCTTGCCATGGTGGATTTGCATGGTCAGGGTATCAATGACCGGTTCGAGGGCGGCAAAATCATAGGGGAGGGCGGGCAACGTGAAGGCCATAGAAGAGTCCTTAAAAAGAAGATGAAAATCCGTCCCGTAGATCCGCCATACCAGGATGGCGGCAATCATTCCACGGTATCATTTATATGGATGAACGGGCGCCATGGTCAAGCGGCGTTTGGAAACCATTGCAGGCGTGTTACTTAGGATGCACACAACAACCGCACCATAGCGAAAAACGCTCAGATCGGGCCAGAGGAAGGGAATTCTGGGAGGTTTACAGCGCCTGGGATCGCGGGATTAAGCTTCCTAACGGGATACCCATCGGTAACGAGGCCAACGTAAATGAGCCACAAATGAACACCAATGAACACGAATGGGTACAAACGCGGGGCGATGCGAGTGTTCCACGGGGAGGAGCTCATTATCTTCTGAATTTGTGCCACAATCCGTCAGATTCTTCGCGCCCTGCGCAAACTTTCGGCCGGCGCGGCTAAACCACGGATTGCACGGATAAAACGGATTTCACGGATCGGGAACAGAAAGCATCATCCTCTTGGTTCTATCCGTGCGATCCGTTTTATCCGTGTGATCCGTGGTAAGGTACTATTGGTTGCGGCCATGCCGCGCTGCTGGGTTTATCCGTGCCCTAATTACTCCATTGCTTCTCCCCCTGCGCAAATTTCCAGCCACTTCATCCCCGTCCTTAATATCTGTGTTCATCTGTGTTTATCTGTGGTTCCCTCTCGTTGCCTTTCTTCGTGGTCCTTCGCGGCTTCGTGACTTCGTGTTTATTCTTTTTGGCTGCGGCCATGCCGGGGTTCATTTGTGGCTAATTTATTCCCCGCCATCGTCTGCGTTTAAAGGAAGCGCAGGGTGACCTGCTTGAGGTATTTGTTCTCCAGCAGCTCGCCGGTGCGGCGCACGATGTTGCGGCGCAGGTCCAGTTCCACCGGGACGTTGGGATCCTGGTGGGCTTCGTTGATGCGCGTGCCGACGACAAACTCCACAATGTCGCTCTCGAGCATCAGCGCCACCAGGTTGTGGGCGGCGTTGGGGGCGGCGGCCGGCAGGCGTAAATGGGCATCCTGCTCCAGCAGCAGCGCCGCGCGGGCGAGCGTCAGGGTGCCTTCGGTCACCAGGTCCACCCCATCCATGCGCGAGGCGGGCGGAATTTCGGGGTCCAGGTGGGACAGATCCAGCCGCACCGGCCGATGCAGGGCGCGGCTGACGATCTCGGTGGTGGTGCCGCCGCAGATCGCCTTGCGGCCGCAGTAGGTCTGCACCAGTTCGCCCAGTTCCCCATCGCGCTCCTTGTTGAACGGCGGCCCGGTGACGATCAGGAGTTTGCGCGGGTGGCGGAAATGGATCACGCCGCAGGTAATGTCATCCTTGGCGGCGGCCCCATCGTTCTGGAGCGAACGGGCAACGATCTCGCGGGCCAGGCGGGCGGTGGAAATATCGCGGTCGCGCTGGACCAGTTCGGCGGCAAAGTCCACCAGGCGCTCGCGCCGCCAGCCCAGCGGCAGGCCCGGCTGGCCCAGGCCCGACTGGCTCACCCCGTCGGAACAGCAGATGATGCGGTCCCCCAGCTGGGTCTGGAAAGCGGCATGGCTGATGACGCGATCCTTCCATTGCTCCAGGGCAAAAGCCGCCTTGGGCGGGCGTACTTCGGCCGTGCCGCGCAAGAGCACAAAATCGGGATTGCCGTGTTCGATCGTGCGGGTGTTGCCGTCGGCATCGGTATCGACGATGGTGAACGTGGAGTAGCTGATCTTGCGGACCTCGCAGATCGGCAGGGTGTCCATGATGGTCCGGGCGGACTGGCGGACATCGACAAAACTGGCGGCGTATTTGAGCGCCATGGTGGCGGTGAGGTTGGCCAGCACGGCGGCTTTGACGCCGTTGCCCAGGCCGTCGGACAGGACGGAGATGACGCGCCCCTCTTCCTTGATGCGGCGGGAGAGGAACACATCGCCGGAGATGTTCTGGCCGCGCTTGGCCTGCTGGCAGCAGCTTACATCGATGACGTTTTCACCGGTCATAAAGCCGTCCCGCACGCGGCGCGTTGCGACGGCGCTAAACAGACGCGGCGCGAGGAAGCCAATCCGGCGCCGGGCCACGGCGCGACAGGGTGTGCCCATTTTTCCGGGGGCAGGTGTATTAACGTGGCACCGGGCTTCCGCCCGGTGGGTATATCACCGCCCAGAAGGGCGATGCCACCGACCTCCCGGAAAATTGGGCACACCAGCACGTCGCGGCTAGTGGCGATAGCGTTCCCGCCAGTCATTGGCGCCTCCTTGTTCGGGGGGACTGGGCGGGGGCAGGCCCGGCGCGCCGCGCGCGGGGTCTTCGGGCTTTTCCTCCAGGCGCGGTGGCGAGAACGATTCGATGATGGAGTTGAGCGTGATTTCGGCATCGGCGGCATTTTCGCCCAGCAGGTAGGCGATCTTCTGCACTGTCGCCAGGTTGCGCTGAATGACTTCCTGGGCCTTGCGGATCACCTGTTCCTTCTGCACCGCCGGCTTGGTGATGTCCTGGATGATCGCGCCGACCAGCAGATTCTTTTCGATGGTGAAGATCGACAGGTGCAGGATCGTCTCCCGGTAGCGCAGGTCGCGATCGACGATATCCTCCCCGCTGGCCAGCACGCTGCGGAAAAGGCGGTGAAACGGGACCAGCGTCGTCAGGTCCGCCCCTTCGAGCGGGGCCAGTGGCGTGCCGGCTGCCGGGGCCGTGCCAAAAAGGCGCGCAAAGCTGGCGTTGCACTCGACAAGCCGGAGATCCTGGTTGACGATCACCACCGCCGAGGGCATTTTCTGAATCAGCGCGTCGGCCTTTTTGTGGGCGAGCTGGCGCATGTAGCGCACGCACATGGAGCGCTCGGCCTTGTGGCCCAGCATGGCCCGGGCAAATTCCCGGCAGGAATCGTAGCCGCAGCCGCCGCA
>Ga0316217_10001931_pt1 | contig 26033 bp, 20 predicted proteins | sample 1anoAmetaG_FD_203633 | JGI IMG/M metagenome (GOLD analysis project Ga0316217, IMG submission 203633) | Freshwater microbial communities from Trout Bog Lake, Wisconsin, USA - 1anoA | ecosystem: Environmental > Aquatic > Freshwater > Lake > Hypolimnion/Profundal zone | place: USA: Wisconsin...
CGAACTCGTCCACGTGGGCGATGGCCGCCACCGCCTCGATCTCGGCCCGGGAGGCGCCGGGCCGGGCGAAGCCGATGTTCTCGGCCACGCTGCCGTCGAACAGGAAGTTGTCCTGCATCACCACCCCAAGGGTGGCCCGGTAGTCGCGCAGGCGCAGCGAGGCCAGGTCCAGGCCGTCCACCAGCACCTGGCCCTGCTGGGGCCGGCTGAAGGCCATGAGCAGGCCGATGATGGTGCTCTTGCCCGAGCCGCTGGAGCCCACCAGGGCCACGGTGGAGCCGGCCGGCACCTGGAACGACACCCCCTGCAGCACCGGCGTCCCCGGATCGTACTCGAACTGCACGTCGCGGAACTCCACCCTGCCCTCCAGGGCAGGCAGCGGGGCGCGGTCGCGGTCCTCCTGGTCCTCGGTGGGCAGGTCCAGGATCTCCCGGATCCGGTCCAGGCCGGCGAAGGCCTCGCTCACCTGGGTGCCGATATTGGCGATCTGCACCACCGGCGCGGCCAGCAGGCCGACGAAGAACGCGTACATCACCAGCCCGCCCAGGGTCATCCCCCCGGCGAACACGGCCTGGCCGCCCACCAGCATGATCAGCACCCCCACCGCGCCGACGATGGCGGTGGAGAACGCGGTGATGGCGCTGGTGCCGGTGATGGTGCCGGCGATATTGCGGAACAGCCGCTCGGCGCCCTCGGCGAACAGCCGGGACTCGCGGTCCTCGGCCACGTAGATCTTCAGCACCCGCACTCCGCCCACCGCCTCCGCCAGCCGCCCGGTGAGGTCGGCGGTGAGTTCGCTGCGCTTGCGGAACAGCGGCCGCAGCCGGCGGAACGCCAGCGCCATGGCGCCGCCGAACAGTCCCAGGAACACCAGGATGGCCAGGGTCATGCGCCAGTTCAGCCAGAACAGCGCGCAAAGCGCCAGGCCCGCGGTGAGCAGGCCGCCGGCCAGCTGGATCAGCCCGGTGCCCACCAGGTTGCGGATCCCCTCGGAATCGTTCATCACCCGGGCGATCACCACCCCGCTGCGGGTGCCGTCGAAGAACGCCACCGGCAGGCGCAGGATGTGCTCCTGCACCCGCTGGCGCATGGCCATGATGGCCCGCTGGGCGGCCACGCTCACCACCTGGGCGTTGGCGTAGCTGGCCAGCGCCTGCACCAGGGTGGCGCCGCCCGCCGCCAGGGCCAGGGGCGCCAGCAGGTGGTGGTTGTGCCGGCCGATCACCTCGTCGATGAGATACTTGGTGCTGGCCGGCAGCACCAGTCCGGCCAGCCGGCTGACCACCATCAGCGCCAGCCCGATCGCCAGCGAGCGGCGGTGCTGGTGGACCAGCGCCCGGGCTTCCCGCCAGGCCCTGCGGGCGTTCAGTCTTGCCTTGGGGGCGGGGTCGGCCATGGGCGTCCTTCCGGGCCCGGGACGGAGGGCCGCTGCCCCACTGTACCCGAGGCCGCGGAGCGGAGGTGGCGTTCAGCCGGCCGGGATCGGCCCTTCCGAGGTTCCGTCCTGGATCCAGCGCAGCGCCGCCGCCGTGCTGGCCTCGGCCGGGTCGCCCGGCGCGTGGTCCAGGTCGTCCTCGGCGGCGCAGGTGGCGCCCGGGAAACCCGGGTCCGGCAGGCCGCCGAAGTAGTCGCCGCGCCCGTGGGCATTCAGCAGCCGGCAGGCCACCAGGTGCAGTTCCAGACTGCTGCCCGGCAGATCGACGGTGATGCAGCCCACAGGCTTGCCGTGGGTGCGCTGGCCCACCAGGGCCAGGCTGCCCGGGTAGTACGGCAGCAGCGCGTTGACCAGGGCTTCGCTGGCCGAGCAGGAGGCCCGGGTGACGATGAAGGCCAGCCTGCCCGGGGCGAGGGCGCCGGGTTCCGGCTGGAACCGGATGATGGCGCCGGAGTTTTGCGGGTTGCCGTTGCGGGTGAACATCACCTCCCCCGGGCCGGCCGCGCCGCCCAGCAGGTTGCCCAGGACCTCCAGGGTCGCCAGATCCCCCCCGGGGTTGTAGCGCAGGTCGACGATGAGGTCGGTCACCCCGTTCCGGCGGAAATGGTCCACTGCCTGGCGGACCTGGAGCCGGGCCGCAGGGATGAACTCGCGCAGCTGCAGGTAGCCCACCCGGCGCCCGCCGGCGGCCAGGATGGGCGGGGCGGCCGCATCCAGCACCGGGTCCGGGGCGGTCTCGGCCAGGACCAGTTCCGCGTCGAACGTCGCCCCGGTGGCGGGCCGCTGCAGCCGGAACCAGGCCCGGCCGCCGGCGCTTTCCGGGGCGGTTTCCGCCGGATCCCGTCCGCTGGTGCTGCCCCGGTCGAGCCGGCCGGGGCTCCCGGCGATGGCCAGGATCCGGTCGCCGCGGCGGATCCCCGCCCGCGCCGCGGAAGTCCCCGGCAGCACCTCGGCGACCCGCGCCTGGCCGCCCCGGACCAGCCAGCGCAGGCCGAAATCCAGGCCCGGCCCGGAAGCGCATGCCCCAGGTCCGCCGCGCGGCCGGAGCTGGGACCATCGGTCCCTGCCCCCGGAGGCCCGCTGGGTCAGGTCCCGGAGCATGGCCTGGGGGTCTGGGTAGTCCACCGGGTTCGCCTCCGGCAGCTGGTCGCTCCACAGGTACTCCCGCTGAAGTATCTGCTGCAGGTAATGCTTGGAGGCGTGGGGGCCCTGGAACTGGGGGGCTTCCGGCGGGGGCGGGACGACGCAGGCCAGGAACAGAAGGGCCATGAGGCCGCCCAGCCAGGGGCGCCAAGCGCCGCCTTTCCATCGGGGGAAGGTCATGAAGGGGGGAGTCTCCTGTCATGAATACCTGCAGTGGAAGGGTCCTTGGTTCCCATGCCCTTTCTTTGGCATCCCCGGAACGGCGGTACAGAAAAAAACGATATTTTTCAAAATTTTGGACATTGCCAACATCAGGATCCATACCGCCCCGGTCAAGTTCCTCTTGCGCAGCCCGGCCGTTCCGGCGATCCTGTCTTTTCACCCGATCTTTGTCAGTTCCATAGCGCGATATCCAGAAAGGTGGAGGGACGGGCCCTGTGAAACCTTGGCAACCTGCTCATGCGAGCGTGGTGCCAATTCCCCCCCCGGCGCAAGCCGCGGGAAAGATGGCGTGTTGTCACGAACTGACGCACCAAGGCAGGGAGCCCGATCATCGACCGGGCTCCCTTTTTTTCTTCGAGTCGCGCGCAGGAACGGCGGAGGTCCTTCTTCCAGGGCGGGCTCCATGAGTGAACAGCACCTCGACAGCAATGTGCCGGGCAATCCGGCCTACCACTTCAGCGTGGTCCCGCCCGGCACCCCGGCGGCGGCTGGCTGGGCCCGCCGGCCGGCACTCCTGGGGGCGGCCGGCCTGGCCACCCAGTGCGTCCACGCCGGGGCCCAGCCGGACCCCGCCTACGGCTCGGTGGCGGCGCCCATCTACCAGACCAGCACCTTCGCCTTCTCGGACACCCACAGCAATGGCGGCTTCGACTACACCCGCAGCGGCAACCCGACCCGGGAGCGGCTGGAGCAGGCCATCGCCCTGCTGGAAGGCGGCAGCGGTGCCACCTGCACCAGTTCCGGCATGAGCGCGGTGCTGGTGGCGCTGAACCTGCTGGAGCACGGCAGCCACCTGCTGTGCACCGAGGACTGCTACGGCGGCACCTTCCGCACCCTGGAGCACGCCCGGAAGCTATACGGCCTGGAGGTCAGCTACCTGGACCTGGCCGATCTGGACGCGGTGCGGGCCCAGCTTCGGCCCAACACCCGGATGATCTGGGTGGAGACCCCGTCCAACCCCCTGCTGCGCCTGTCCGACATCCAGGCCCTGGCGGCCGTCGCCAAGGCCGCCGGCGCCCTGACTGTGGTGGACAACACCTTCCTGTCGCCGGTGCTGCAGCGGCCCTTCGAGTGCGGCGCCGACCTGGTGGTGCACAGCACCACCAAGTACCTCAACGGCCACAGCGACGTGGTGGGCGGCGCGGTGGCGGCGGCCCCGGGCCGGGAAGACCTGGCCCAGCGCATCGCCGCCATGAACAACCTCCTGGGCACCAGCCAGAGCCCGCACGACTGTGCCCTGATCCTGCGTGGCCTCAAGACCCTGCAGCTGCGCATGCGCGCCCACGAACAGAACGCCCAGGCCCTGGCCGAGTTCCTGGCCGAGCACCCGGCAGTGGCGGCGGTGAACTACCCCGGCCTGCCCGGGCATCCCCAGCACGCGCTGGCCAGGCGCCAGCAGCGGGGCTTCGGCGCCATGCTCAGCTTCGAGCTGAAGGCGTCCGCCCAGGCCGAGGTGGAGCGGGTGCTGCTGGCCCTGCGCTGGTTCACCCTGGCCGAGAGCCTGGGCGGGGTGGAGAGCCTGGTCGCCCACCCGGCCAGCATGACCCACGCCTCCATGACCCCCGAGGCGCGCCGGCGGGCCGGCATCGGCGACGGACTGATCCGGCTGTCGGTGGGGGTGGAGGACGCGGCCGATCTCATCGAGGATCTGCGCCAGGCCCTGGAGCCGAAAACGAGGCAATAGTATTCAGATCGATTTACTCAATAATTTTTTCTTGTCAAAATACTCAACAATATGATTTCATGAAGTTCCCAACCTCTGGAGCCCCCATGAACAACCCGGCCCTCCTCAAAGCCTTCCGCACCGCCGCCCTGGCCGGCGCCGCCCTGCTGCTCGCCTTTGGTGCCGCCCGCCCGGCCCTCGCACGCACCACCGTCACCTTCGGCACCGAGGGCGTCTACGCCCCCTTCACCTTCCTGGACGCGATGGGCCAGATCACCGGCTACGACATCGAGGTGGTCCAGGAGGTCGGCAAGCGGGAAGGCCTGGACGTGAAGTTCGTGCCCACCCCCTGGGACAGCATGTTCCTGGCCCTGGACAGCAAGAAGTTCGACGGGGTGGCCAACCAGATCTCCAGGACCCCGGCCCGGGAGCAGAAGTACGCGTTCTCCGACAGCTACCTGATCGCCGGGGCCCAGATCATCGTCCGCGGCGACCGGGCCGGCGCCTTCAAGGACGGCCTGGACAGCCTCAAGGGGCTCAAGGTGGGCACCGGGGTCGGCAGCAATTTCGCCAAGCTGCTGGAGGACTACAACGCCAAGAACGGCAACGCCATCCAGCTGAAGTACTACGACGGCGTGCTGACCACCGAGCTGCAGGACATCGTCGCCGGCCGGCTGGACGCCACCGTGAACGAGCGGCTCACCGTCGGCTACAACGTGGCCAAGCTCGGCCTCAACGTCAAGGTGGTGGGCGCGCCCATCGAGCTGGTGCCCTCCTACTTCGTGTTCCGCAAGGACGCCGAGGGCCAGGCCCTGGCCGCCCAGTTCAGCAAGGGGCTGGCCGAGCTCAAGCGCGACGGCACCCTGGCCAAGCTGTCCCAGAAGTGGTTCGCCGGCGACTTCACCAAGTAGCGCAGGCTTTCGTCCGGGCCCGGCGGACTCCCGTCCGCCGGGCCCTGGCCGTGGAACACCGCCGGAGCGATGATGGCAACCCTGTTCGATGTCCCTTTCTTCCTGTCCACCTTTCCGGAACTGGCCCGGGTGCTGCCGGTCACCCTGAAGATCGCCGCCGTGGCCATGCTGCTGGCGATGATCGCGGGCCTGGCGGTGGCGCTGTGCCGGATCTACCGGATCCCGGGCCTGGCCCAGGCCGCGGCGGTCTACGTCTCGTTCGCCCGTGGCACGCCGCTGCTGGTGCAGATCTACCTCTCGTACTACGGCATCCCGGTGCTGCTGGAAGCGCTCAAGGCCCGCTACGGCTGGACCATCGACCTGAGCCAGGTGCCGGCCATCGTCTACATCTACTTCGCCTTCACCTTCAACGTCGGCGCCTACCTGTCCGAGACCATCCGCGCCGCCATCCTGGCCATCGACAAGGGCCAGATGGAAGCCGCCCTGTCGGTGGGCATGTCGGCCTGGGACGGGATGAAGCGGATCGTGCTGCCCCAGGCCCTGGCCGTGGCCCTGCCCTCCCTGGGCAACACCGTCATCGCCCTGGTCAAGGACACCTCGCTGGCGTTCATGATCTCCGTGGTGGAGCTCATGGGCGAGGCCCGGATCCAGGGCGCCCGGACCCTGCGCTTCTTCGAGGTCTACATCGCGGTGGCCCTGGTCTACTGGGCCGTCTGCATCATCATCGAGCGTGCGGTCACGCTCCTGGAGCGGCGGGTCCGGCAGTTCGAGGGCGCCGCCGCCGTGAGGCGTGCATGATCGAGCTCACCGGAATCCGCAAGGCCTTCCACCACGTGCCGGTGCTCAAAGGCATCGACCTGCGCGTGGGCAAGGGCGAGGTGGTGGTGATCCTGGGCCCCAGCGGCTCGGGCAAGTCGACCCTGCTGCGCTGCGTCAACTTCCTGGAGCGGGCCGACGCCGGCATCATCCGCATCGGCGACCTGGAGGTGGACGCCGCGAAGGCCCGCCAGCCGCAGATCGCGCAACTGCGGCGACGCACCACCATGGTGTTCCAGAACTACAACCTGTTCCGCAACAAGACCGCCCTGGACAACGTCATGGAAGGCCTGGTGACCGTGCGCGGGGTGGCCCGGGACAAGGCCCGGGACAAGGCCGCGGCCTGCCTGGAGAAGGTCGGCCTGGGCGGGCGCCTGCACTTCTACCCCTCCCAGCTTTCCGGCGGCCAGCAGCAGCGGGTGGGCATCGCCCGGGCCATGGCCATGGACCCGGAGGTGATCCTGTTCGACGAGCCCACCTCCTCGCTGGACCCGGAGGTGGTGGGCGGGGTGCTGGAAGTGATGAAGGGCCTGGCCCGGGACGGCATGACCATGATCGTGGTGACCCACGAGATGGGCTTCGCCCGGGAGGTGGCCAGCCGGGTGGTGTTCATGGACGACGGCCTGATCCTGGAGGCCGGCAGCGCCGAGGAGGTGTTCGAGCGCCCCAGGCACGACCGGACCATCCAGTTCCTCCAGCGGGTGACCCGGACGGCGCAGGAGCCCGCCTGAACCTGGCAGGTTCCCCGGAACCGCGCTATCTTGTTACGTTCATGGCATTTATGAACCATCTTTGAACGGATCCCATGCTGCTGCGCACCGTGATCTTCCTCACCACCGTCCTGCTGGTGCTCGGCGGCGCCTGCGCCTACCTGGGCACCCGCTCCCTGCCCCTGTGCCCGGCCCTGGCCCCGCACCCTGGCCTGGTCTGGGGCTTCCTGGCCCTGTTCGTGGTCTCGGTGTTCGCCGTGCCGGTGCTGCACCGGGTGCCTGGCCTGTCCCGGCGGGTGGACCCGCTGTTCTGGCTCAGCTACGGCCTGTTCAGCTTCGTCTCCACCTTCATCGTCTACCTGCCGGCGGCGGACCTGGCCCAGGCCCTGCTGCGCCGCGCCGCCGGGATCCAAACCGGCGCCTGGGCCTACGCCCTGGCGCTCCTTGCGGCGCTGGCCTCGGTGGCCCTGGGCTTCGCCACCGCCCTGCGCCCGGTGGCGGTGCGCCGGGTGAGCGTGCCCATCCCGGACCTGCCCGCGGGGCTGGACGGCTTCCGCATCGTCCAGATCTCCGATCTGCACCTGGGCCCCCTGGTGCGCGACGCCCAGGTGGACCACGTGGTGGCCCTCGCCAACAGCCTGGAGCCGGACCTGGTCGCCGTCACCGGCGATCTGGTGGACGGCGAGGCGGACGGCGTGCGGGCCAAGGCCGAGCGCATGGCCGCGCTCCAGGCCGGCCACGGCGTCTGCTTCGTCACCGGCAACCACGAGTACTACTCCGGCGTCGCCCGCTGGCTGGAACTGATCCGCAACCTGGGATGGAAGGTGCTGGACAACGAGCACATCCTGCTGGAGCACCGGGGCGCCCGGCTGGCCGTGGCCGGGATGCCCGACCCCACCGCCGGCGGCCGGCCAGGTCGCGGACCCGACCTGGCCCGCGCCCTGGCCGGTATCCCCGGAGACGCCGCGCGGATCCTGCTGTTCCACCCGCCCACCGGCACCGTGGCCGCCGAAGCCGCCGGAGTCCAGCTGCAGCTGTCCGGCCACACCCATGCCGGCCAGTACTTCCCCTGGAGCCTGGTCATCCCGGCCCTGTTCAGGCACGCCCGGGGGCTGACCCGCACCGGCCGGATGTGGGTCTACACCAGCGTCGGCACCGGTTTCTGGGGGCCGCCGAACCGTTTCCTGGTGCCGCCGGAGCTGACGCTGCTGGAACTCAAGCGAGCCAGCTAGCCAAGAAACGCCGCTTTGAGCCTGGGATCCTCCCTGAGCTCGGCCGCCGTCCCCGACAACCGGCAGGCGCCGGCCTCCAGCACGTAGCTCCGGTCCGAGATCCTCAGGGCGGCCTCGGCGTTCTGCTCCGCCAGCAGGATGGTCAGCCCGTACTCCCGGTTCAGCCGGCGCAGCAGGCCGAACACCTGGTCCGCCAGTTCCGGCGCGAGCCCGGTGGCGACCTCGTCCACCAGCAGCAGCCGCGGCGCGGAGACCAGGGCCCGGGCGATGGCCAGCTGCCACTGCTCGCCGCCGTTGAGCGTGCCGGCCAGGCGGCCACGGCGTTCCCTCAGGCTGGGGAAGATGCCGTAGAGCCAGTCCAGGCGGGCCGCCAGCGGCAGCTTGCCCTCCTCCAGGCCCACGGTGCCGGTGAGGATGTTCTCGTTCACCGAAAGCCGGGGAAAGACCCGGGACCGTTCCTGCACCATCCGGATCCCCCGCCGGGTCCGCGCATGGACCGGCAGGCGGGTGATGTCCTCGCCATCGAAGCGGATCCGGCCGCCCCGGGCCGGCTCGAGCCCCATCACCGCATTGAGGACGGAGGTCTTGCCGGCGCCGCCGGCGCCGAGGAGGCTGACCAGTTCGCATGGCTCCAGGCCGAAACTCAGGTTCCGGACCGCCTCGTGGTACCCGTAGACTACCGACAGAACCCGCGCCTCCAGAAGCATCGGTCTCTCCCCGGCGTGCCGGGCACGCCTCGATGACCTTTTATCGTGCTGCCAAACTGTCCTGGTGTTCGGGATGATTGTAGTGGGATCCGGCAGCCGGTGCTCCGGCCCGGCAAAAAAAACCGGAGCGCGTGCAAGACGCGCTCCGGCCGGTCGGGAAAGCCAAGGCTACTTCTTGGTCAGGTACTTCCGGATATCGATGGCCACCGCGGCCAGGATGATGGCGCCCTTGACCACCAGCTGCAGGTAGGGCGACATGCCGATGAAGGTCAGCCCGTAGTTGATCACCGAGAAGATCAGCACGCCGATCAGCATGCCCGGCACGGTGCCGATGCCGCCGGCGGTGGAGACCCCGCCCACCACGCAGGCGGCGATGGCGTCCAGCTCATACATGTTGCCGTAGTTGTTGGTGGCGCCGCCGGTGCGGGCCGCCTCCAGGCACCCGGCCAGGCCGTAGAGCAGGCCGGCGAAGGCATAGATGCCGATGAGGTTCTTGGTGACATTGACCCCGGAGACCTTGGCGGCCACCGGATTGCCGCCGATGGCGTAGAGGTTCTTGCCGAACACCGTCTTGTTGTACAGCACCCACACGAAGATCGAGGCCACCAGGGCGATGAGCACGATGTACGGTATCGAGTACACCGAATCCTTGCCGATGAAACCCGAGCCCAGGTTGGTGAACCGGGTGTCCAGGCCGCCGATCGGCTGGGCGCCGTAGGGCGGCCGGTCGAAATACATGGAGTTGAGGCCATAGACCGCCAGCCAAGTGCCCAGGGTGGCGATGAAGGGCGGCACCTTCAGGATGGCCACCACGAAGCCGTTGAACAGGCCGATGCAGGCGCAGACGATCATGGCGATGACGAAAGGCCCAATCCGCAGATTTCTCCTGAAGCCCCGCCAGGCAATCCGCACCCCTTGCGGAAACCCACCCGGGAAGCCCGGCATTTGCCATGAAATGCGCGCCAACCCCGGGCTGCCCTGACTCTTCAGCAGGGACAGGCCCCCGGCCTTGTGGTATGTACCGGGCTTTGCGGCCCGCCGCGCCCCCACCCGGGCCGGGGCTTGCGGCTATCCTTGCCATACGGAGTTGCAGTGGAACCAGAAGATCACGGGCAGACGGGAACCCTCGAGGCGGATCCGGACCGCGGGCGGCTGGACGGGTTCGAGGCGGCCGGCGGCGGCGCCTGGAGCGAAGCCTGCGTGGCTGGGCGGAGCTACCCGGTCCTGGCCGGGGAATTCTGGACCGCCCGCCAGCGCCAGGCCTCCAACCTCCACGAGGTGAGCTACCGCGCCTGCTACAAGCCCCAACTGCCCAGGCTGTTCATCCAGCAGCTCACCCGGCCCGGGGACCCCGTCTACGACCCGTTCGGGGGCCGCGGCACCACCGCGGTGGAGGCGGCCCTGCTGGGCCGCCGGGTGCTGAGCAACGACATCAACCCGCTGTCCCGGATCCTGGCCGAACCCCGGCTCACCCTGCCGGAACCGGAGGCGGTGGCGGCGCGTCTGGCCGAGATTCCCCTGGGCGGCGCGACGGACGATGGCCTGGACCTGGGCATGTTCTACCATCCGGACACCGACCAGGAGCTCCGGGCCCTGCGGGCCTGGCTGCTGGAGCGGAGCCGGGCCGGGCTGGAGGACAGCCTGGACCGGTGGGTGCGCATGGTCGCCACCAACCGCCTGACCGGGCACAGCCCGGGCTTCTTCAGCGTCTACACCCTGCCCCCGAACCAGGCGGCCAGCGCCAGGCGCCAGGCCATGATCAACCAGAAACGCGGCCAACTGCCCCCGTACCGGGACACCCGCGCGCTGATCCTCAAGAAGACCCGCCAGCTGCTGAAGGGCCTCACCGTCGGGGAGCGCCGGAACCTGGACGAGGCCGCGGCCTCCGCCCGGTTCTTCACCGGCGATGCCCGGAGCGCCCCCGGCATTCCCGACGGCTCGGTGGCCCTGACGGTCACCTCACCCCCGTTCCTCGACGTGGTCCAGTACGCCTCCGACAACTGGCTGCGCTGCTGGTTCAACGGCCTGGACGCCGGCGCCGTGGGCGCAGGCATCACCATGGCCAGGACCCTCCCCGACTGGGCCGCGGTGATGCGCGACGTCTTCGGCGACCTGTTCCGCATCGCCCGCCCCGGCGGTCACGTGGCGTTCGAAGTGGGCGACGTCCGCGGCGGCGCCCTGAGCCTCGACCACGCCGTGCTCCGCGCCGGCGTCGCCGCCGGTTTCAAGGGCCTGGGCATCCTGGTGAACCAGCAGGTCTTCACCAAGACCTCGCACATCTGGGGCATCGACAACCAGGCCAAGGGCACCAACACCAACCGCGTCGTACTCTTCCGGAAGCCATAGCGATCCGTCGTGCGGGTCCCCCCAGGGCGTCGCTTCCGGAACTCGGCGCCGCTGGCGCGCGCCTCGCCGGAAGCGTTACGGCGGGGGGACTTGTTTACGTGTCCCATTGGCCAGGTCGCGGCTCCGAAAGCACTCGGGACGCTTCGGTTGACACATCGAAGGGATCCGTACGGGCCCCACGCCGGGGCTCAGTCGGTGAATGAACCTGGGCGCTTCGGTGCAGGCGTCGGAGGAGCACTCAATCCAGTGGAACATGTCCCAACAAAGCGCCCGTAACGCCGCAGGCGAGGCGCGCGCCAGCGGCGCCGACACTGCGGCGGAGACGGGCGGAAATCCGGGACACGAAAAATCGTCAAAAACGGGCGACCAGTCCCAGGCCGGCGCCGCTGCGGTCGAGGGTGGCGTCCCAGTTGCCCTTGAGGGCGCCCTGGGGCACGCGCGAGCGTTCGGAATCCACGAAGGCCATGACTCCCAGCCAGGCGACCGGGAAGTAGCGCAGGTCCGCCCCGGCGTGGCCGTAGCTGGCTCGCTCGTAGGCGAATCCGTGGTAGAAGCCGCGGATGAGCAGACGGTCCTGCAGGGCGTTGAAGCCCAGGGCGGGGCCCACCTGGGGCATCGGCAGGGTCCCCTTGTAGTTGGCGGTGGCGTACACCTCGGTCAGGGCGTTGAAGCCGGTGGCGTCGACGTGGTATTCGGTAGCCCGGACCCCCAGGTCCAGGCCCAGCCAGAACCCCGGCCGACGCAGGCAGCGGATCGTCCAGTTCAGCGTGTTGTTGACCGCCTTGACGCTGGAGTTGACCAGGGTGTTGGCGGCGAAGGTCTGGCCGTTGATCACGATATCCCGGGTCATCACCTCGCTGCCCCGGTAGTCCTGGGCGTCCCGGGAGTATGTGAGGCCGAACCGGGGTCCCTGGTATTCCACGCCGAAGCCCAGGCTGGTGGAGCCCTTGGCCAGGCCCAGATCGTTCACCAGGTCGACGTCGAACGCGTTGCCTCCGGAGGTCCCCTGGTAGTGGCCGCTCAGGGACGGCTGGAACCAGTGCAGGTCCAGGAACCAGCGGCCCGGGGCGCCCTGGCCGAAGGCCGGGAGGGCGCAGAGCAGGAACAGTGAGGCCAGGGGGAAACGCATGCAGGCTCCTGGAAGAGGGATCAGGATGGGGGGCTCAGTTGCCGCCCAGCGTGAGGGAGGCGCCGTCGAAAGCCGCATGGCCGCAGGAAGGCCCGAAGGTCACCGACGCGGAGGAGGCGCCCGCCGCGGCGTTGACCAGGTCGAGGGTCAGGGTGCCCGAGAGAGGGTAGCTGCAGACGGGCTGCGTGGTCGTATTCCAGGTCAGCGGCGGGAGGATGTCCACGGTGATGAGGTCCACGCCGGGGAGGGTGAAGCTGAATTCGCCGGCCAGGCTCACCGCGGCCGGGATGGTCCAGTCCATGGTCAGGGGGGCCTGGGACGAAATGCCGAACTTCCATGTCTTCACCACCGGCGGCGCCACCGTATTGTCCGTGAGGGTGGCGGTGATGCTGCCCGGATCCGGGCCCGCGGGCGGGATCGAGAATACGGCGGTGGTGCCGGTCACCGCGATCACCTGGGTGCCCGCGTAGACCCAGGTCCGGGTCGCGGGCTGGCCATTCACCTGGACGGTCATGGTCACCGTCAGGTCGTTGAATGTCTCGGTGTAGGTGGTGGTCGCGCCCACCGTGGCCCAGGCGAGAGTGATGGTCCCGCTCATCACCCCGCCGTTGGCTCCGGTCACGTTGGTGAAGCCCAGCGTGACCGGACTGGACCCCAGGGAGGCATGGGCCGCCAGGCCCGCGGGACGCGCCGCGGGCGACTGGACGACGGGGCCCACGCCGGCGGGCAGGCCGCTGGCGCCGCTGAGGGCGTCCGGGCGGATCAGTTCCAGGTCCATGAACGCCAAGGTCGAGACCCCGGCCGGGGAATTGCGCAGGGAGGCGGCATCGGTGCCGCTCACGCTCGTGCTGCCGGAATTTCCGCCGCAGCCCACCAGGGCCAGGACCAGCAGCGCGCACCATCCAGGGCCCGTGTTCATGGGGAACCTCCGGGAATCACGAGGTAATGACTAATTCAAGTTTTGAAATATTGAAGTTTCAAAGATTGCCAAACATACGTCCTCGGCACGAACTCCACAAGACTCAAATCTCGTGCCGGGCCGCGCCCGCCCCTCAGAACGTGAATCCGCCGTAGAACTTGAGGTAATCGGAGGCCGGGAAGCCGATGCCGGCGGAGTCGTCGCTGCTGGTGTCGGTGAGCGTCTTGTGGAACGCCCCTTCCAGCGTCCAGCGCAGGCGGCCGTACGTCCGGAAGGTGTGGCCGATGCCCGCCGTGGCCGCCAGGCGGGTCTTGTTGAGGGTAGTGGCCGCGAAGTAGGTGGGATCGTAGTTGCTGGCGGCGAAGCGCTCGAAGTCGGCGTGGAGCCCGCCGATCAGGTAGGTGCCCAGGTGCCTCTCGGCGCTGCCCCCGGCCATGAACACTTCGGCTTCGCCGCCGATGCTGAACATCGAATCCTGCACATTCCAGTTGTAGGTCTGGGGCGCGCTGCCGGTGCCGTCGAAGGTGATGGCGCTCAGGTTGAGCCGCATGGCCAGGGACCGGTCCACCGGCCAGCTGATGGTGAACTGGCCCCCCACGCCGCCATTGTATTTCTCGCTGGCGGTATCGGGATAGGAGGTGCTGCTCAGGGCCCCAGTGGGAGCGCCCAGGATGAGACCAGCACCGAAACTGGGCTGCTGGGCGGACAGGGGACTCGCCGCCGCCAGAGCCAAGGTGAGTGCCGCCAGGCTTCCGATTCTCATGGTCGTTCCTCCCTGGTTTGAGACACCAAGATTCTATACCGGGTTGAGGGGGACGCCGGCCTGATCACTCGGCGGACGTCCTCTCCGCAGGACCTGTGGAAAACTCCCGCGCCGGCCGCCGGATCGCCATGAGCCACATGGCTCAATTGCTGCGCCCCGAATATCAAGCAGGGCATCATGGGACTTAGTCGCATCGGAAATTAGGATAGTCCAGTCGTAAATAGTTGCGCATGGAATGGGTGTGAGCGGCGGGCCCCGCAGGTTTTGAACAATCCTGTGGAAAAAGGCATCAGGGATGGGCGTAGGATGAGGAAACGTGAGAGTGATCAAATGATTCATTTCTTCCGGAAACTGTTCAGAGGGATCCTGGGCGCAGGCGGGGTGCCCGCCGCCGCGCCTGCCCCTGCCCCGGTCGCCGCCCCGGCGCGGGCCCCTGAGGTGCCGGAACCCCACGCCTTCGACAGCGTCTGGGAGCGCCTCACCACCGGCAACGGGCCGGCCGCCGATCTGGAGCCCGAGGCCCAGGCGCAGGTGGAAACGCTGGTTCCCATGGTGCTGGAGCATTTCTCCCGGAACCGGCCAGACCCCGCGTCCTTCCCCGCCCTTGCCATGCAGATCATGAAGCTGGTCCAGGAGCCGGAACTGGACATGAACGAGCTCATCCGCACCATCAGCCCGGATCCCGCCATTTCCCTGCACGTGCTCCGGGCGGCCAATTCGGCCCTGTTCAGCCTGGGCGCCGAGATCCAGGACCTGCGCAGGGCCGTCATGCAGCTGGGCACCCGGGAGGTGGGCGACATCGCCGCGGGGGTGGCCAGCCGGAGCCTGTTCGACCTGTCCCTGAAGGCGGAGTTCGAACTGTTCGGCCAGCGCTGGCACACCCAGTTCCTGGACGCCATGGCGGTGGCCTTCGGGGCCAGCCAGTTCGCCTTCGACCAGAAGGTGGGGCGCGCCGACCACGCCTTCCTGGCGGGGATGTTCCACGACATCGGCAAGACCCTGGCGCTGCGCTCCCTGGCGGCCCTGGTGCTGGACGGCCAGGTCGCCGGGCCTCTGCCGGACCCGGTGGTGGACACCGTCCTGGAGCGGGTCCACGTGGAGATCGGCTGCGACCTCCTGCGGCTGTGGGGGCTCCCGGAATACCTCACCGTCATCTGCCAGCACCACCACGATCCGGAAGTGGCGTCCGGGCTGGAACACCTGGACATCCACATCCTCAGGCTGGTGGAGGGGCTCCACCGGCTGGTCCTGGATCCCACGGACGCATGCCGCCTGGACGAGACCCGGCAGAGCCTGCAGGCCATGGGCCTGGTGCGCCGCCACGTGCAGCGCGTCTGGGCCGACATGGCCGTCCAGACCGAACGGGTCCGAGTCCTGTTCCCGGCATGATCGGACAGCTGGAGGTGCCCCATGGCGCAGACCACCTCTTTCAATCTGAACGGCAAGCCCGTGCGGGTGACCACGGACCCTGACCGGATGCTGGTGTGGGTGCTCCGCTACGACCTGGGCCTCACCGGCACCAAGCTCGGCTGCGGCGCGGGCCAGTGCGGGGCCTGCACCGTGCTGGTGGACGGCGAACCTGCCTTCTCCTGCTCCACCGCCCTGGCGGACGTGGCCGGCAAGCGCGTGCTCACCATCGAGGGCCTGGCCCAGGACGGCGTGCTGGATCCGGTCCAGGCCGCCTTCCAGGAGCACAACGCCTTCCAGTGCGGCTACTGCACCCCTGGCATGATCCTCACCGCCCATGCCCTCCTGAAGAAGAAGCCCCACGCCAGCCGGGCCGAGATCCTGGAGGCGCTGGAAGGCAATCTGTGCCGGTGCGGAGCCCACGTCCGCATCCTGGCCGCGGTGGAGGCGGCCGGCCAGGCGATGGGAGGTGCCCGGTGAGACGGCGCGACTTCCTCAAGGCCACCGGCGCCACCGGCCTGTTCATCCTGTTCCGGACCGCTGCCGAGGCCGCGCCGCAGCTGGTGCCGAGCCGCCCCGCGGGCTATCCCATGGATTTCAACGCCTACCTGCGCATCGGCGCCGACGGCCGGGTGGGCTGCTCCGTGGGCAAGGTGGAGATGGGCCAGGGCAACATGACCTCCCTGGCCATGCTGGCGGCCGAGGAGCTGGACGTGCCCCTGGAGCGGGTGGACATGCTCATGGGCGACACCGATCTGTGCCCCTGGGACGGCGGGACCGGCGGCTCGCTCAGCATCTGGCAGTTCGGCCCGGTGCTGCGCTCGGCCGCGGCCGAGGCCCGGGCCGTGCTGCTGCTCATGGCCGGCGAGCGGCTCCAGGTCCCGGCGGACCGGCTGGAGGTCGCGGCCGGGGTGGTCTCGGTCAAGGGCGATCCGGCCCGGCAGGTGGCCTACGGCGAGCTGGTCCAGGGCAGGCGCATCGAGCGGCACCTGGCCGAGGCGAAGCCCAAGCCGGTGTCGGCCTACGCCCTGGTGGGCCGGTCCGCCCCGCGCAAGGACGCCCTGGAGAAGGTCACCGGCGCCGCCCGCTTCAGCTCCGACCAGCAGCTGCCCGGCACGCTCCACGCCTGCATCGTGCGGCCCCCGGCCCACGGCGCCAGGCTCAAGAGCGCGGACACCTCGGCGGCAGAGCGCTTGCCCGGGGTCCGGGTGCTGCGGGACGGCGACCTGGTGGCGGTGCTGCACGCCGCCCCGGACCAGGCGCGCAAGGCCCTGGAGCTGGTCAAGGCCAGCTTCGAGGGCACGCCGCAGGCCCTGGACGACCGCTCCATCTATCCCCACCTCGCGGGCCTGGCGGGCGGCGCCAAGGTGGGGGTGCAGGAGGGCGACCTCAAGGCCGCGGAGGCCCGGTCCGCCATCCGGGCCGAGGCCGACTACCTCAACGCCTACGTGGCCCACGCCGCCATCGAGCCGCACGCCGCGGTGGCTCAGTGGAAGGACGGCCGCATGACCGTCTGGGCCGGGGTCCAGGCGCCGTTCCGGGTCAAGGCCCAGGTGGCCGAGGCGCTCGGGCTGGCGGCCCACCAGGTGCGCATCATCACGCCCCCCATCGGCGGCGCGTTCGGCGGCAAGGCCGCGGGACCCCAGGCGGTGGAGGCCGCCCGGCTGGCGCTCAAGGCCGGCGCGCCGGTGCAGGTGGTCTGGGACCGCCGGGAGGAGTTCTTCCTGGACACCTTCCGCCCGGCGGCAGTGGTGAAGCTCCGCTCCGGGCTGGACCCGGCCGGGCGCATCACCTTCTGGGACTGCCAGGTGGCCGGCACCAGCGACCGTGAGGCCGAGATCGGCTACGAATTCCCGGCCAAGCGGTTCGCCTCCACCGGCGACGCGGGAGACATCGGCACCAGTTCCGGCGGCCCGCACCCCTTCCCCACCGGCGCCTGGCGGGCCCCGGCGGCCAACACCAACGTGTTCGCCCGGGAGTCGCACATGGACCTCCTGGCGGCCAAGGCCAAGGCCGATCCCCTGGCCTTCCGCCTGCGCCACCTCACCGACCCGCGGGTGATCCGGGTGCTGCAGGCGGCGGCCAGGCAGTTCGGCTGGGTGGCCGGGGACGCCCCGTCCGGGCGCGGGGTGGGGGTCGCCTGCGGTTCCTGGCGCGGCACGCTCTGCGCCGCCATGGCCGAGGTGGCCGTGGACCGGGCCACCGGCCAGGTGCGGGTGAAGCGGGTGGTCCTGGCCCAGGACATGGGCCTGGTGATCAACCCCGACGGCGCCCGCCAGCAGATGGAGGGCGCCGTCACCATGGGCCTGGGCTACGCCCTGAGCGAAGGCCTGCGGTTCAAGGACGGCCGGATCCTGGACGAGAACTTCGACACCTACCGGATCCCCCGGTTCTCCTGGCTGCCGGCCATCGAGACCGTACTGGTGGCCAATCCGGAGCTCCAGGCCCAGGGCGGCGGCGAACCGCCCATCGTCTGCATGGGCGCGGTGCTCGCCAACGCCATCTTCGACGCGGTGGGGGCAAGGGTGTTCGAGTTGCCCATGACCCCGGAACGGGTGCTGGCGGCCATGCCCAAGGGGTGAGGCCTTCCGCCGCCATCAACCTTCCAGGCCCAGCAGCAGCCGGCCCAGGGTCCTTCGGATGGAATCCCGGTGGATGGTGAAGATCGCGCTCAGGATATAACTCAGTTCAAGGTAGCTGATCCCGCGAGCTTCGGGGTCCTCCCGGCCGTTGTGGGGCCGGCAGTGGGCATCGGTGCCCTCGGCAAGGTGAACCCGGCACACCAGCGGCCGCACCGGCCAGACCTTGCAGGATCCGTCCCGCGAGTCCAGGAAGGCGCAGGCCTGGTCCCCCGGCTCCTGGTCGTTCCAGGTGGTGCCGCCGGTGTGGTCCAGATTCGCGTCCGTCTCGATGAATCGCAGTTGCCGTTCCAGCCTGGCGCGGTCGATGGCGATGCCGTTCTCCCGGCAGAAGCCGTGGATCAGCCGGGCCTCTTCGCTGGTGCAGTAGACCACTTCGTGGCAGCAGTTGGAGCATCCCCTGTGGCAGAAGGGCGGCGGATAGCCGAACCGCTGGTCCCGGGCGGTCAGGGCGGCCTGGGTCTCATCCACGATCCGGTGGACGGCGGCGGTGCGGTCCGCGCCGCCGGCCAGGTATGGCTCGGCGGCGGCCCTCAGCTGCTGCCACAGGTCCTCGGGCGGGCTGTCTTCCATGTCCTCGACCAGCCGCCCGTACACCAGCAGGTCCCCGCCGCCCAGCACATGCTGCTCCAGCCACCGGCGGTCCCGGTCCTGGCGCGGGTCTGTGCGGAACGGGGTGGGGCGGGTCTTCCTCATGGCGATCCCTGGTCATCGGACTGTCAGTGTAGGGCATCCCGCCCAAGGCCGGTTCAGGGGTGGCATTTCAGGTTGATCACCGGGTTTTCTTTCCGTTGCCGGTAGGATTGAGCACCGCCACCGGGGGCCCCCGCCCATGAGAAAATCCCTGCTGATGATCACCCCGGAGAACGCGGAGATTCACCGCTTCCGCAGGCGGCAGTTGAACAATTTCACTCAGATCACCATGCCTTACCTGGCCGGGTTCGTGGATGAGCGCCAGTACCGGATCCGGCTGGTTGACGAGTACAACGAGCAGATCCCCTACGCTGACCGCGCCGACCTGGTGGCCATCACGGTGAACACCCCGAACGCCCCGCACTGCTACGAGATGGCCGACCGGTTCCGCGCCCGGGGCGCCAAGGTCGCGCTGGGAGGGCCCCATGCCACCCTCCTGCCGGAGGAGGCTTCGGCCCACTGCGACCACCTCTTCGTGGGGGAGGCGGAGGAAACCTGGCCGCTTTTCCTCGCCGCGTTCCTGGAAGGCGCGGGGGAAGCCCGCTACGTCTGCCCGAGGCCCCCGTCCCTGGCGGGGCTTCCGATCCCGCGGCGCGACCTGATCCGGCAGCGGTCCTTCACCAAGGGCGCCGTGTTCGCCACCCGGGGCTGCCCCTATCACTGCGCCTACTGCAACCTCCGGCAGCTCTACGCCCCCGGATACCGGACCCGGCCGGTGGCGGAGGTCGTGGCGGACATCCGGACCATGCCGAACCGGCATTTCGTGTTCTGGGACGACCACTTCTTCGCCGACCGGGCCTATGCCGTCCGGCTGATGACGGCCCTCAAGGGCCTCGGGAAGCGCTGGGCGGCCCAGACCACCATCGACCGCTGCGAGGACGAGGAACTGCTCCGCCTGGCCCGGGAGGCCGGCTGCGTCTACCTCTTCGTGGGCCTGGAGACCTTCACGGAGGCGGGGCTCGCCGCCGCGGACAAGCGCTGCAACCGGATCTCATCGTACCGGCCGGCCATAGAGGCCCTCCACCGGCATGGCATCTGCGTCCAGGCCGGGGTGATCTTCGGGCTGGACAGCGACACCCGGGAGGTGTTCGGAGCGACCCTCCGGGCCTGCGAGTCCCTGGGCATCGACGGGGTGACCGCGAGCATCCTGACCCCCTTCCCGGGGACCCCCATCCACCAGGAGCTGCAGCGGAACGGCCGTCTCCTCGGCGAGGACTGGTCCTGGTTCAACGGCAAGACGCGGGTGGCCTTCACGCCCCGAGGCATGACGGCGGAGGAGCTCCTGGCGGGTTTCCAGTGGTTCCGGTCCCGGTTCCACAGCTTCCCTTCCCTGTTCCGGCGGATGGCGGTTTCCCGGACCAACCCGGCCTACTCTCTGCTCCTGAACCTCGGCTACCGGTGGTCGATCTGACAGAATGTGCTGCCAACGGTTTCAAAGCTGAACAAAAAGGAGCATCCTCGGGGCCAATTACCGTTATGCTCGCTTCATATAATCCTCGTAGGTGAACCCGGATGGCCAACGCAACGAAGGTCCGGCGCCAGGCTGGAAGCGGATCGGACCTGGCCATCGAAGCGATGCTGGAGGATTTCAGGGGCCAGGTGTTCAACCTCCTCCTGGTGGCGAGCAGCCTCACCTTGGGCGTTGTCGCGATCCGGGGCTTCCTGTTCACGGGGATCCACCCGCTGGATGACCTGATCACCCTCGCGGCGATGATGCTGGGCTACGGCCTCCTGAGTCGCTATCCCGGCTGGCGCCGTCCCGCGTCCTGGGGCATGCTCCTGTGCCTCCTCCTCGACGGCTTGCACGGCATCATCCCCTGGCACCCCCAGCCGCTCAGCCCCGCCCACATGCTCCTCCCCCTCCTGGTGCTCTATGGCGTCCTGCTGGGCGACATCGCCATGAGCCTGGTATCGATGGCCATCGTCCTCGGCATTTATGGCGCGACCGCCTGGCATTTCCGCCCCGTGGCGGGGCTGTTCCTGGCGGAACTCAGCAATCTCGCCATCCTCACGGTCTGTGCGGGCCTGCTCTCACTGGCAGTCTCGAAATACCACAACCTGCTCATCAAGCGCCTGAAGGCGCAGGCCTTCGATCTGCGGCGGGAACTGGAGGAGAACCTGCAGCTCCAGTCAATCATCTTCCACGACATCGCCAACCCGTTGACCGCCCTGAAGATCCGGGTGGACCTGCTGGGCATCCAGCCGCAATTCGCCGGAGAGGCCGGCCATCTCGACAACCTGACCACCAAGATCTTCTCTATCATCCGTTCCGTCCGCCAGCTCACCGCCAGGCAGTCCGGGACGATCACCCTGGTCCCGGTCGATCTCGCGGAAGTCGCGAACTCCCTGCGGGAGACCTTCCAGCAGCGCCTCGCCGAGAAGACCCTGGAGCTCGACATCCAGATCCAGGAGGGCGCCGTGGCCCGGTCCCACGGGGAGATCCTGGAACATTCCATCCTCAGCAACCTGCTCTCCAATGCCATCAAGTTTTCGCCCAGGGGCTCGCGGATTTCCCTGGCTGCCATCCACGAAGGCTGCCAGATCCACCTCGTGGTCCGCAACGCTGGCGCCCCCCTGGGCGAGGATGTGTTCGAGGGCCTGAACCAGGGACGGCCCTATGCCTCCAGCCGCGGCACCGAGGGTGAACCCGGCAGCGGCTATGGGTTGCACATCGTGGCACTCACCCTGGCCAAGCTCCAGGGGAGCCTGGAGATCCGCAACGAAGCGGACAGCATTGCCGTCCAGGTGTCGCTGCCGGCGGCGTGACGCGGCGGCGGACACTATCACCGCTGGTAGCCTGACGGGGGCAGATGCCCATGGGCTCAGCGGCATCGAGGGGCCATCCAGCATGGAAGGATGGCTGCCGCGTTTGTCTCCGAGCCGAAGGGAAAGGCTGCCCCGGATGAAACCAGGAAAAGGGCCCCAACCTGAGGCCCTTGCTCCATGATGCAACCGCGACTTCACCCCTTGCCCCACAGCCGCCCCACCCGCCAGACCACGCCGGCATCGACGGCGAAGCGCTCGGCGCTCCGGGTCAGGCCGGACTCCACTCCCAGGTCCACGGACAGGTTCGGCGTGAGGTCCCTGGTCACCGCCAGGATGCTGGTGACGCTCCGGGCGCAGTCCGAGGTGGCCGCCAGGGCGAAGGTGTCCAGGGACGCGTTCCAGCCGGCCCCCAGAGCCCGGCTGACGGCGCAGGAGACCACGCCCTGCCTCTGGGTCCCGGTTGCATCCTGCCGGCCCAGCCAGATGGCGCCGGCGTTCCCATCGAACTCCCAGGCTCCCTGGGTCCGGGTGGCGGTCAGCAGCAGGGTGTCGTCGGCCTTGCCGGTGCCCATGCCCTTCCTCACGCTGGCCCGGGGCATCTTGTGCCAGTAGGCCAGGCCCAGGTCCAGCCCGGCCTGCTCCTGGCGCAGGGCCTGCGCCTGCCCGCCGAAAAAGGGATCCGCGCCCCCGCTCCGGCTGACTCCCTGCGGGTCCTTGATCGTCGTCGGACCACACCAGGCCGCCCGCAAGTCCAGCCAGGAAAAGACGCCCAGGTCCACCTGGGCCGGGTAGCGCCGGGCTTCGGAGCCGTCCCGGTACGAGCTGTACTGGCCTCCGGCGTTCAGCACCAGCACCCCTGCATCGGTCACCCCAGCCCCGGTGGTGAACAGTTCCCGGGCGGGCTTGGGACCGGCGGCGTCGCCCCCCGCGGGGGCCTCCTGGGCCAGCAGGGCCGTGCCGAGCAGGAGGGTAGCGGCGGTAACAGACAGGGCATGGCCAAGGCGCCTCATGGCACAACTCCAACAGGGTCAGGTGAAGGATTCGTCGCAGGAGGGTCCCGCGAGGGCAATCGAGATCGAGTCTCAATACCACCAGAGCCCATTAAAATATTCAAGACCCCAAGGTCGGCATGTGATGCGCATCACCCGGCGCCGGCGCTCAAAGAGCGGGCCGGGAAGTCTCCCGGCCCGGGCACGGTGAGGACTCCGAGTCCGTTCACCCGTGCCGGCACATCCAAGTTGAACAACCTTTTACTCTGGCAAATATTCGACTTTCTTGACACCTGTCACGGGTTTTCAATTATTTTGATTTCATTTAACGATGCCAAGGTCCAGAATCACGCCACCTTGGGTCCGAACCCGCTCAACCATCCCGGGGGCATGTCCGCCCCCTCCGTGCAAGGAGGCCGTGATGACCGAGAACAAGCCGATGACCCCAACCACCAATGCGACCTGGTGGCCGAACCAGCTGAACCTGAGGATCCTCCGCCAGCACACCGCCGAGTCCAACCCCATGGGCCGGCAGTTCCATTACCGGGAGGCCTTCAAGAGCCTGGACCTGGATGCCGTGGTCAAGGACCTGCGCGCCCTGATGACCACGTCCCAGCCCTGGTGGCCGGCGGACTACGGCCACTACGGGCCGCTGATGATCCGGATGGCCTGGCACAGCGCGGGCACCTACCGGATCTCCGACGGCCGCGGCGGCGCCGGCACCGGCAACCAGCGCCTCGCCCCCCTCAACAGCTGGCCGGACAACGTCAGCCTGGACAAGGCGCGCCGCCTGCTCTGGCCGATCAAGCAGAATTACGGCCGCAAGCTCTCCTGGGCCGACCTCATGATCCTGGCCGGCAACGTCGCCCTGGAATCCATGGGCTTCAAGACCTGGGGCTTCGGCGGCGGGCGCGAGGACATCTGGGAACCGGAGGAGGACGTCAACTGGGGTTCCGAGGGCAAGTGGCTGGCCGACGAGCGCTACAGCGGCGACCGGGAACTGGCGAAGCCGCTGGCCGCCGTGCAGATGGGGCTGATCTACGTGAACCCGGAAGGTCCCGACGGCAAGCCGGACCCGGTCGCCGCCGCCCGGGACATCCGCGAAACCTTCGCCCGCATGGCCATGAACGACGAGGAGACAGTGGCCCTGATCGCCGGCGGCCACACGTTCGGCAAGGCGCATGGCGCCGCCGACCCCGGCAAGCATGTGGGACCGGAACCCGAAGCCGCCCCCATCGAGGAGCAGGGGCTCGGCTGGAAGAACACCTTCGGCACCGGCAAGGGCCCCCACACCATCACCAGCGGCCTGGAAGGCGCCTGGACCCCCAATCCGGTCTGGTGGGACAACGGCTACTTCGAGACCCTGTTCCGCTACGAGTGGGAGTTGACCAAGAGCCCCGCCGGCGCCCAGCAATGGACCCCCAAGGACGCCTCCGCCGCGGCCACCGTTCCAGATGCCCACGACCCGTACAAGCGGCACGCTCCGATCATGTTCACCACCGACCTGGCGCTGCGCATGGATCCGGCCTACGAGAAGATTTCCCGGCGCTTCCTCAAGGACCCGCAAGCCCTCGCGGACGCCTTCGCCCAGGCCTGGTTCAAGCTGACACACCGGGACATGGGACCGGTCTCCCGCTACCTGGGCCCCCTCGTTCCCAGGTCGCCGCTGCTGTGGCAGGATCCGGTCCCGGCCGTGGATCACCCCCTGGCCGGGGAGCAGGACATCACCGCCCTGAAGGCCAAGGTGCTCGCCTCCGGGCTCTCCATTACCCAGCTGGTCACCACCGCCTGGGCGTCGGCAGCCACGTTCCGCGGCTCGGACAAGCGCGGCGGCGCCAACGGGGCGCGCATCCAACTCGCGCCACAGAAGGATTGGGAAGGGAATCAGCCGGCCGAATTGGCCAAGGTTCTGCAGAAGCTGAAAGGGATCCAGGGGGAGTTCAACGGAACGCAGCCAGGCGGGAAACGAATTTCAATGGCGGACCTGATTGTGCTTGGAGGCTGTGCGGCAGTCGAAGAAGCAGCCAAGAAGGCTGGCTGCCCGGTGAAGGTTCCCTTCTCCCCGGGGCGTACGGATGCTTCGCAGGACCAGACCGACGTGCAGTCGTTCGCCGTGCTGGAGCCGATGGCGGACGGGTTCCGCAACTACCTCCGCAAGGGCCTGCAGACACCCGCCGAAGCGCTGCTGGTGGACCGGGCCCAGCTGATGACCCTGACCGCCCCGGAAATGACGGTGCTCATCGGCGGCATGCGGGCCCTGAATGCCAATGTCGGGCAGTCCAAGCATGGTGTCTTCACCGGGCAGCCCGGGACCCTGACGAACGATTTCTTCGTCAACCTGCTGGACATGAAGGTGGAGTGGAAGCCCTCGCCCACGAACGAAGGCGTGTTCGACGGCTGTGATCGCGCGACGGGCAAACCCAAGTGGACCGGCACCCGGGTTGACCTGGTCTTCGGCTCCAACTCCCAGCTTCGGGCCATCGCCGAAGTCTACGCCTGTGACGACGCCAAGGAGACGTTCGTGAAGGACTTCGTCGCGGCCTGGACCAAGGTGATGAACCTGGATCGCTTCGATCTAGCATGATCCTGAAGGAACCTTGGGAATTCCTGCCTGAATGATTTTGGAGGCGACGATCGGAATCGAACCGATGAATGGCAGATTTGCAGTCTGCGGCCTTACCACTTGGCTACGTCGCCGTGTATTTCAAATTTCAAGGGTCCTTCGGGAACCCGAGGTGAAGCGGTTCGCCGGTCTTGACCGGAATCCCAGGCCGCGGCTTTGGCGATCTTTCAGCCTACCAAGGCAACCAATCCACTGTCAACTTTAGCGATCAAGGCCGCAGCCTGGAACGGTGCTCCGGGAAAGGCCCGGTCCGCAGCTCTCCGCGAAGCGCTACCCATTTCCCAAGGCCTCCGGGAGGCCTCTGGATCGGGGCAGGTCCATTCTACATGATCCTCCGGACCGCGGGGGGATTCCGTCGGGCCCGGCGCCAGGCAACTGGCCGGAATCGGCAGACGAAAAGGGCCTCTTTCGAGGCCCTTAGCAAGTGGAGCGGGTGAAGGGATTTGAACCCTCGACTTCAACCTTGGCAAGGTTGCACTCTACCACTGAGTTACACCCGCTTGCTGAAATAATCCTATCACGGGGATTGCCCTCGTCAACACTCATTTTGCGGCCTGGCACTGCGGGCAGATCCCGAACACGTTCAGCTGGTGCCTGGTCACCATGAATCCCGAGCTTTTCTCCATGCCCAGCAGGCTGGCCTCGATGCCGCACATGTCCACTTCCACCATGCGGCCGCACTGGTCGCAGGAGAGGTGGTGGTGGTGGCGGGCGGAACAGCAGCGGACGAAACGCATCACCTGGTCCTGGCCCAGGATGCTCTCCACCCAGCCTTCCCGCAGGAAGCGCTCCAGATTCCGGTAGACCGTGGGCAGGCCAGGGCGGGGACGGGCCATGCTGCCCCAGATCTCCTCCACGGTCAGGGGCCGGTCGGAGCCCTGCAACACCCGCAGGATGGCCTCCCGCTGGGGGGTCCGGCG
>Ga0316217_10001932_pt1 | contig 26010 bp, 25 predicted proteins | sample 1anoAmetaG_FD_203633 | JGI IMG/M metagenome (GOLD analysis project Ga0316217, IMG submission 203633) | Freshwater microbial communities from Trout Bog Lake, Wisconsin, USA - 1anoA | ecosystem: Environmental > Aquatic > Freshwater > Lake > Hypolimnion/Profundal zone | place: USA: Wisconsin...
ATACGCAGAGTTGGGCGATAGCGGGTAAGGGGTCCGCGCTTGCCCTTGATCGTGTATGGCTCTGCGAGGCCAGCGGCTTTACACGCCTGTACCCAAGGACGGCGAAGTGTCGTGCGCCGATGCTCACCGTCTCTGCCGGGGAACAGCGGCCCGGTGGCATTTTTCGAAGCCATGCCTTCAAGCAGCTTGATTGTCGGCGCACTAAGCGGAACGTGCTCAACTTTTCTCTGCTTTGTATGATGACTCGGTTTGGTCCAGACACCGTGCGACAGGTCGAACTCTGCCCAGTCTGCTTTGAGAACTTCTCCTGCACGAGAACCAGTGAGCAACAGAAGACGGAGTGCATTGGCCGCACTCTGGTCCGCGTATCTGTCGAGAGCTTCGCGGAACTTCTGAATCTCTTCGACGGTCAACCATCGTTCGCGCTTTTCTTCAGGGTATCGGGTTACGCCGACAACTGGGTTGCTAGTGGTCCACTTGTTTAGAATTCCGAAATTGAAAATTGCAGTGAGCAAAGTCAGGATGCGATTCGCCTGAATCGGCGTGCTTTTCATTCCATCGTGAAGCCGGGTAATATCGCGCTCGGTTATTTCACCAAGGCGACGCTCGCCCAGCACCGGGAGAATGTGCTTCTTCAACATCCTGTCGTTCTCATTCAGGCTGGTCTCTCGGTTTCGCTTTCTTGCGTCTTCCAGATAGTCTTGGGCCAGCGCCGCAAAGATCGGCTCTGACTTCCATTGGTTGCGTTCTTCGAGCGGGTCGTGACCGTTCTGGACATCGACACGCAAGGCCAGCGCCTCTTCACGCGCTGACTGGGCGGTGAACTCCGGGTGCCGCCCGATGGTGTACCGGCGTTCTTTGCCACGGAAACGGTAGTTGAAAATGAAGCGAATGATCCCGGACGCGGTAAGCCGCACGCCAAAGCCGCGCACTTCTGTGTCCCAGACAATCTTGTCTGTGGCCTTTTCTGTCAGCAGTTGATTGACGGTGCTCTGTGTAATCTTGCCCATGATGCGCCCCTACCTGTCAGCACCCTGTCAGCAGGTGACTGGCATTGAGTGACCTTGAGTGTCTCTCAATGTCAGTATACCACCACAATTAAAGCATTGATTATATGAACTATAACCTCTATCTCTTTTGTTTACCTGTCAGTAGAATTGCATCGGCACACTGCTTTGGGAGCAGAGGGTCGGGGGTTCGAATCCCTCCGCCCCGACCAGCAACCTCTGTATTTACTATAGTTTCTCTTCGCACCAGAAAAAGAGCTCTTATAGGACATTGTAGTTCTTTGGGGATTTCACAGATACAGAATCGACTACAGATGACGATTCCTATATCTTCATGACCTCTACGCTCTTGATTTTTTGTTAGTTCTGGATCAACACACTCAGGGGAACCATCTGTTTCCAAGGCAGATGTTTTACAGTTTCGGCCAAGCTGACACGTCTGCAACATCTCCCAGAACTATAGGCCATAAGCGGCAACTCGCAGTCGCGATGTTTTTGTTTCAAAATGGTGAGCTGCTGCAAATATGCCTGGTCTATCTAAAGCTGGGCGCAATTAGATCGAAGGACTCGGGTTGTCAGAACAATAAGAAGCCTCAACGAGCGCAGATTGAGGTCAGTTTATTTGGGACAAGCCAGGTCGTGCGTACCTTCCATCTGCTTGATTTGAACGTAGATCGCAATTTCTGCAAGGAACAGGTTAATATTATGAGCTTGTAACATTCTATTCATATATTCTCTGTAGCCTAATCTTGGTAGAAGCTCACGTGCCAGAGATACACCTTTCCCAACTTCAGTTTGAGCCCGAACCGGTTCCGCAGAACGGCAATTGCCATCTGGAAACCGTCTCGTCCGAGGCCGCGCAGGTTCGCGAGTACCTGCTGTCGCGCGGCAACTCGGCCATCGCCGATCGCGGATTCCGTTGGCTGATGGTGCTGTGCGCACTGAGCATCTTCGGCATCGTGGTACTGATCGCTACCGAGCTGGTGGTACGGTCGAAGCTGGCCTGGGGCCAGTTTGGCCTGGACTTCTTTTATAGAGCCTACACCGATACCTTCACTCATAAGCCGATGTACTGGGACCCGGTCAATGGGCACTTCAGCGCCCTGCCGTTCCTGTATGGAACACTGGTTTCGTCGTTTTTGGCGCTGCTTCTGGCGGTGCCGCTGGCCATCGGCGTGGCGGTGTTTTTGACGGAGATGTGTCCGCGCGCCCTGCGCGCTCCTCTGGCCTTCATTACTGAACTGCTGGCGGCGATTCCAAGCGTGATTTATGGACTGTGGGCAGTCTTTGTGCTGGTTCCGCTGCTGCGCGAGCACCTGAATCCCTGGCTGATCAAAGGATTCGGCTGGACCGGCTTTTTTGGCGACGACAACCCCACCGGTCTAGGATTTCTGGCCGCGGGCATCATTCTGGCTATCATGATTCTGCCGATTATTTCCTCGCTGACGCGGGAGGTGATGACGGCGGTTCCGCGCTCGCAGCGAGAGGCGGTGCTGGCTCTTGGCGCAACGCGCTGGGAGATGATCCGCGTAGGCGTGCTGAGGAATGCGCGCATCGGCATTGTGGGCGCGATCATTCTGGGCCTGGGCCGCGCGCTGGGCGAAACCATGGCGGTGGCCATGGTGATCGGCAACAACCCGCAGATTCAGCGCTCGCTGCTGGCCAATGGAAGCACCATGTCGGCGGTGATCGCCAATGAGTTTGCCGAGGCGTCCAGCGACCTGCACCTGAGCGCGCTGATGGAATTGGGCCTGGCGCTGTTTATAGTGACCATTATCGTCAACGCCTTCGCGCGAATGCTGGTCTGGATGGTTACGCGTGGCACGCCGTCGTCGGTGCATTAAACAGTGAACTGTGAACAGTGGTCAGTGAACAGCAAATCGTGTTGGAGAACATAGAGTGCGGACGGAACACACATTCCGGGCAAAGATACGGGCGCTGACCGATGGCGCGGCTACCGGTTTGGCGGTGCTGGCCACGGTGCTGGTCGTTGCTCCCTTGGTGGCGATCTTTGTTTATCTCGTTTATAGAGGCGCGGTCTCGCTGAATTGGGCCTTTTTTACGCGCAATCCGGTTCCGGTAGGCGAATCGGGCGGCGGCATGGCCAACTCCATCGTCGGCTCGGCGATCCTGCTCGGGGTTGGCAGCCTGATCGGCATCCCCATCGGCATCGCCGGGGGCGTTTTCCTGGCCGAGTTCGGGCGCGGCACCAAGCTGGCCAACGCCATCCGCTTCACCGCCGATGTGCTCAACGGCGTTCCCTCCATCGTGATGGGCATCGCCGTCTACTCGCTGGTGGTGGTTCCGCAGGGGCATTTTTCCGCCTTCTCAGGCGGCGTGGCGCTGGGCATCATGATGATTCCCACCGTCTGCCGCACCACCGAGGAGATGCTGCTGATGGTTCCCAACGCGGTTCGCGAGGCGGCGCTGGCGCTGGGCGTCCCCAATTGGCGCTCGGTGCTGGCCATCACCGTCCGCACGGCGTCGGCGGGCATCATCACCGGCTGTATGCTGGCCTTTGCGCGCGTTGCCGGCGAAACGGCCCCGCTGATCTTTACGGCCTTCGGCAACGTGGGCTGGAGCGAGAAGCTGAGCGAGCCGATCGCCGCGCTGCCCATGCAGATTTGGGTCTATGCCACGTCTCCCTATGACGAGTGGCACCGGCTGGCCTGGGCCGGGGCGCTGGTGTTGATTGTGCTGATTGTGCTGGCGGTTTCTCTGGTGCGCTACGTAACCAGCCGCGGCGTTTTGAAAGGGGCAAGCTAAGTGGGTGTCGGCATTGAAGTCGCAAACCTGAATGCGTGGTACGGAAGCAATCACGCGCTGCAGGAGATCAACCTGAACATTCCGGCCAACCATGCCACGGCGCTGATCGGGCCGTCGGGCTGCGGCAAGAGCACCTTTGTGCGATGCCTGAACCGCATGCACGAAACCGATCCCATTGCACGGGTTACGGGCACGGTGCTGATCGGCGACCTGGATATCTATAAGGACATTACGCCGGTGGAGATTCGCCGGCGCGTGGGCATGGTCTTTCAGCGGCCCAATCCATTTCCTACCATGTCGATCTACGACAATGTAGCCGCGGGGCTGAAGCTGAACGGCTACAGCAGCCGGCATGTGCTGGATGAGATCGTGGAGCGTTCGCTCAAGAACTCGGCGCTGTGGGATGAGGTGAAGGACGATCTGAAGAAGAAATCGGGCGCCAGCCTGTCGGGCGGACAGCAGCAGCGCTTGTGCATTGCGCGCGCGCTGGCTGTGGACCCCGAGGTGCTGCTGATGGATGAACCGGCCTCGGCGCTGGACCCGGTTTCCACCGCCAAGATCGAGGATTTGATCTTCCAATTGAAGGCAAAGTACACTATTGTGATTGTGACTCACAATATGCAGCAAGCCGCCCGCGTGGCAGAGAATACTGGCTTCTTTTTGAATGGCCGGATGGTGGAGTTCGACTTGACCCACAAGATCTTTACCAACCCCAGCGACAAACGCACAGAAGATTACATCACAGGCAGGTTCGGATGACACGCATACGCTTTCAACAGCGTCTTGATGACTTGAAGGAGCAGTTGCTGGTGATGGCCGGGTTGACCGAGCAGGCGGTGCAGCGCGCCATTGAGGCCTATCGGGAACGCGACCTTTCGATCTGCGACCTGGTTAACCGCGGCGAGATCGAAATCAACCTCCTGGAACGGAACATCGACCAGGCGGCGCTTGACTTGCTGGCCATGGAACAGCCGATGGCCGGAGATCTGCGCTTCATCCTGAGCGTCATCAAGATTAACGCCGAACTGGAGCGGGTGGGCAACGCCGCAAAAACCATCAGCGACCGCACGCGCAATATGGAACGGATGGCCGTGGCCGAGTTGCCGATCAATATTCCCAAGATGGCGACGCTGGCCTCCGAAATGGTGCGCAAGAGCCTGCAGTCGTTCATCGAGGCGGATGCTGAGGCGGCGCGAGCCGTGCTTACCATGGACGATGCCGTGGATGCCATGAACAAATCCGCATTTAAGTCGCTGATTAAGGTCATGGAAGAGCAAAGCCACCTGGCTCCGCAGGCGCTGAATGCGCTGATGATCTCCCGCGCCCTGGAGCGTGTTGCGGATCATGCGACGAATATCGCCGAAGATGTGATCTTCTGGGTGCAAGGCGACGATGTACGCCACCACAAGAGCCTGAATATAGTCCAGGAACAGCAGGACAAGGGCGGGACAACCGCAACTTAATTTCTATAGGCGAGTGCGGCCGGTGTTGCCGGTGATCCGGAGAGGCTGCGCGGCTGCCGATGCATCCTCCACCTGCACGTTCATACTGCTAAGACTTTCAATGCCGTACCGATAGGTGAATGATGAACGACAAAGGGGCAGCCCGCATTCTGGGCTGCCCCTTTGTCCTGGCCGAAGCCGCTGGTTTGCGGATTAGGGCAGGTAGTAGCGGAAAGAGGTGTAGAACTGGTTTTCCGTTGCATCGACTTGCGGGGTGGGCGTGGTGGAACTGCCCCAGATAGCGCGGGTGATGTTGGCATACTGGACGCCGTAGCGAATGCGTCCAGCTGGTCCCTTGTAGAAGTCATACCAGAAGCCCGCGGCAAACTCCTGCACAAACTTGTTGTTTCCCGTGCAGTTGGCGGGAGAAGTCGAAGGCGCCGAGCCGCTGGTGGGCACGGCAGACTGAACGTTGCAACCGCTGTTGTTGGCGCTCATCAAGCCATAACCTGCGGTTCCGCCATTGGTGCTGATAAGGCGGCCGGCAAAATCCTCGCCGAAGTTGCCATAGATCGTCAGGCGCGCCGTTGGCTTAAGCTCCAGGGACGAAAGCGCGGAGACGTTGGTGAGAGCCAGCATTTTTCCCGTAGCGTCGAAGGTAACATCGGCGAGGGTGGTGTCGCCGTACCGGCCTACGCCCCAGCCATAGAGAGCTGTGATGCCGAAGTCGCCATACTTGCCGAAGACAGGTCCGCGCGCGCTGCCGCCGAAGCCGCCGGTTGCCAAAGACTGGGTGGTGCCCGCCGTGACCACAGCGCCGGGATACCACTCATAGTGCGGGAAGCGGCCGATGGCGTAAGCTTCGTAGTGTCCCCAGCCGGGATCAACCGCAACCTTACCGATAATGTCCGGGCCAAGGTTCAGGCTGTACGTTCCGTTGACGGCGTTGTAAGAACTGGACTGCGCCGAGGCCGTGCCCCACAGGCAAGTGCCGGCCGGGCAGTTGCTGCCGCCCTGCAGGGTCTGCGCATTCTCCAGCGAGATGCCGAACGCAACGGTCTTCATGGTCTGCACAACACGGAAGCCGTACTGGCGCGTCCAGACAAAGCCCGGAACGTAGTTCGGGTCGATAGTGAGCGGGGTCTTTACGTCGCCGGAGAGATTGGAGAGGCCTTTGGCGCGCTCTGCCGCTAAGGACCACATCTGGCCGCCCTGGAAGGAAAGACCGGACTTGAGGGTAGCGTCCGCCCAAACCACGCGCTGGCGCATCACATAGCTGTTCGACTGATTGTTGTTGGCGCTGGTTCCAACACCCAGGAAATCGGCCTCTACGTATCCATGATAAGTAGCAGTGCCGGTCTTTCCTGTGGCCATCATCGATACGCGAGACTGACGGCCTGATCCGAAGAACTCGCTTATCTGGGCTAGATTGGCGCCGTTAAAGGGAATCGAGCTCAGAGCCGTTGGGATATCTGCCCCTGTCGCCTTTTGGCGGTAAACTGTTTCGGCCGCCATGAAGCCGCCCGGTGTAATGGTGATGCCCTTGTATTGAAGCGCGTTAGGCTGGGCGATGCTTTTCTTTATGTTAGAAGTCTCATCCGAGATGGTGGTAGTCAGCGATATCTGCGTACCCTTCAGCTCATTGACGTTGGATTGAAGTGTGGTGACAGCCGCCGCGTTTTCGTTAACTGCCCGTTGCTGCGCCGTGGCTGCGGCCTCCGCCTTGGCAGCGGCGGTCTGAGCATCTACGGCAGCCTGCTGGGCCTGCTTCAACTGCGTTTCTTTAGTAGCGAGGTCAGTCTTCAGGCTGTTGATCTGGCTCTCCAGTTCCTGGCGCAGCGCCTGGATCTGCTCTTCCACCGTAGGCGTCCCCGCCTTTTTCGTCTTCGCAACAACAACTGGCTTTGCAGGCTCCTTCACTTTCGTGATTACAATATGCTTCTTTGCCATTGGACTGGCTGCGCTTGCTTGTCCATAAGCAGCAACTACGCTGACTGCCAGAATTGCTGTGGCGGCGATGCTGATTTTGATGTTCACTGGGCCTCTCCTTTTTCTCTTGCTTTGGTTCGGTTCAGGGCAACGCAGGGTTTTCTACAACTCCGGATTCCCTCATGATTGAAATTAAAATGACAAAGCCGATACTCCTCGATTACCACGCGGATACACTTCCAAAACATTAAAGATTGCGTACAACTGTCGAGTTCCCATGCATAGCAATGGTCCGGCTAAGCTGCCGGACCATTGCCCTGGCATTACTGCAGGGAATAAACCGTCTTGAGCACCTTTGCAGCCACATTCTTGGGCAGCGGCGCATAAGAGAGAGCCGGGGCTTCGCTTTCGCCGGAGGTAATGATCCAGTTCAACAGGTCCTTGAGCACCTTGCCCTTTGCCGGGTCGGGCGACTGGAGCGGAACCAGCAGCCAGGTAAAGCTGGAGATGGGGTACGCGTGCTTGCCGGGGGCGTTGGTGATGGAGACGCGGTAATCGGCGGGCATCTGCTTGATGCTGGCTGCGGCCTCGGAGACACCTTCGATTGTGGCCTTCTCCCAGTTGCCTGCGGCGTTCTTCACTTCGCCATAGGTGATCTTGTTTTGCATAGCATAAATCAACTCGACGTAGCCAATAGCGCCCGGTAACTGACGAACCAGGCCAGACACACCTTCATTTCCCTTGCCGCCCACGCCTACCGGCCAACTGGGCGAGGCGCCCCTGCTGGGGCCGTTGGCCCAGTCAGTGCTGACCTTGCTCAAATAGTCGGTAAAGATAAAGGTAGTGCCGCTGCCGTCTGAACGGTGAACCACATTGATCTTCTGGTCAGGCAGTTTTACGCCGGGGTTGTCCTTGGCGATGCGGGCATTGCTCCAGTTGTCGATCTTGCCCAGAAAGATGTCGGCCAGAACGTCCGGACTGAACTTGATGTCGGCGACGCCGGGTACGTTGAAGATAGGCACAACCGCGCCCAGCACCGTGGGGATGTGCATCAGTTTCGTCTTGGACGGAGCTAGTTGCTCGTCGGTCGCCGGCACATCCGTGGCGCCGAAGTCCACCAGGCCGGCAACCATCTGGCGGATGCCGCCGCCCGAGCCGATCGACTGGTAGTTGATCTCAACGCCGGGATGCGCGGCGCTATACTCGCTAAACCACTTGGAATAAACCGGATAAGGAAATGTCGCGCCGGCCCCGGTTAATTTCTGCGCCTGCGCTGCGCTCAAAGCTGACACCAACAAACCAATTACAATGAAAGTCTTTTTCACTGAAATCCTCCTTGCACACTACTTTCTTGATTCGATTGTCTGCGGGGAATGTTGCAGGCAATTGAATTTACAGTGATTTTTGAATTAAAGAAATTTTGAGAAGATGCCCTGTGTCTCGTCAATATTTCATCCGAACGCAACAAGAGTCTGATTATTAGCGCGGAGGCGGTTGGAGCGCTGCTTTTCGATTGTGGTGTTGGTGCTCGGTAACTGCGGGTCGTCCCGAAGGCAGTGCAGGGTGATCCGCGAAATGCTGGTAGACACTTCTCTCTTCTCGCGCGCACTTCTTCGGCTCTGGGATGAAATATATGCAGCGCAACTCAGTCTGCCAGACCGTTAAGAGGATGCAAGCCGCCGAGCCTTGGCATTGCTGCAATATTGTTATCCGCTCTGGACTAGCTCTCCGGCTCCTGACCGGCCGAAACCCCCTCCGCCAGACTCGTGTTCAGGTCGCTGAAAGCGCCGTCAATTATCTTCAATGCGCCTTCCTCTACGTATAAATCGGCGGAATAAAGTTCTGCTCCAGGATTGGCGGGCGCACGTACTTCGACTTCTCCAGCTTAGGCAGTTCCAGCGGCGCGGGCGTCAAATCGCGATAGGCAAACTGCGACAGCAAATGCCGTATCACGTTCAGCCTTGCGCATTTCTTGTCTTCCGCATTCACCACAAACCACGGAGACATCTTGGTATCGGTCACCGCGAACATCTCGTCCTTGGCGCGCGAGTACTCCGCCCAGTGCTTGCGCGATTCCAAATCCATCGGGCTCAGCTTCCACCGTTTTGTCGGGTTTTTCATGCGGTCCTGAAAGCGCCGCTCCTGCTCCTCATCACTCACTGAAAACCAGTACTTGATCAAGCGAATCCCCGATCGCTGCAACATCCGTTCAAACTCCGGACAGCTTTGCATGAACTCCAGGTACTGCGCCTCGCTGCAAAAGCCCATCACATGCTCAACGCCGGCCCGGTTGTACCAGCTGCGATCAAAGAGCACCATCTCTCCCGCCGCCGGCAGGTGGGCAACATATCGCTGAAAGTACCACTGCGTTTTTTCACGCTCGGTGGGCACGCCCAGCGCAACCACGCTGCAAATGCGCGGATTGAGCGATTCGGTAATGCGCTTGATCGCCCCGCCCTTGCCCGCGGCGTCGCGTCCTTCAAACAACACGATCACCCGCAGTTTCTCCTGCCTGATCCACTCCTGCAGTTTGACAAGCTCTACTTGAAGCCGGCTCAACTCGCGCTCATAGTCGCAATCTTTTCCCAGTCGAAGAGTCTTCACATTCGCCGGCTTCGGCGAAGGCTGGTCCCCTCCATTCTTGACGCTCTTCGCATCAGCGCTCGCCTGCTTTGTCTCCATCTGCCCCTTCTCATGCTTGTCTTTCATCGGTGTTCCTCCAGCGCTGACCGCCAACCCTTTTCCTATCGGCTGCTTTCTCCATCGGAATCATCATAATCCTCTCATTCGCCTATGATTGGTTCCGTTAGTGCGTCCCCGCCTTCGACCTCCCGCAATCTCCGCTTCAAACTGCCTTTAAAATCCTCGCCTCCATCAAGCCGCAGATTCATGCGCCCCGCTAAAACGCGCATAATAGAAGAGATTGCCTGCGGGATTCTGGTTCTGGCCACCGGCAGCCCACCCTGCGATCGAGAGCGACGGACAGCCGGATGAGCACAGCGAATGACGCGCTGCACAACACGATAGACGAACACCACGACTGGAAACCGGAAGCAAACCCGTGGATGATCGCCGCCTCGGTCATGCTTGCCACCTTCATGGTGGTGCTGGATTCCTCGGTCGCCAACGTCGCCTTGCCGCACATGGCCGGCAGTCTCTCCGCCTCCACAGACGAATCCACGTGGGTTCTCACCAGCTATCTGGTCGCCAACGCCATCATGCTGCCCGCCGCCGGCTGGATCGCGCGCCGCATTGGCCGAAAGAAACTGCTGCTGATCTCTATCCTGATCTTCACTACGGCATCCCTGCTCTGCGGCATGGCGCTCAACATGCCCATGCTGATTCTGGCGCGCGTTTTGCAAGGCATCGGCGGCGGCGGAATGCAGCCTCTGGCGCAGTCCATCCTGCTGGAGAGCTTTCCGCCTCGCCAGCACGGCACGGCGATGGCCGCTTATGGAGTCGGCGTTATCGTCGCGCCCATCATCGGTCCCACTCTCGGCGGCTGGATCACCGACAGCTACTCCTGGCGCTGGATCTTCTACATCAATCTCCCCATCGGCATCCTGGCTCTCTTCATGGTCAACCTCTTTGTCGAAGACCCGCCCTATCTCCGCAGGTTATTCAAAGGTGCCATCGATTATCTCGGTTTTGGCCTCCTGGCTCTCTGGCTGGGGTCGCTGCAACTGGTGCTCGACAAGGGTCAGGAAGCTGATTGGTTTGAGGCTTCCTGGGTCTGCTGGACCGCCGCTATCTCCACCCTCGCTCTCGTCCTGTTCATCATTCGCGAACTCACCGACCACGAGCCCATTGTGCATTTGCACATCTTTCTTGATCGCAACTTTGCCGTGGGAACTCTGGTCACCTGTACCTACGGCTTCGTCATGTATGCATCCACAGCCATGCTGCCCCTGTTTTTGCAAACACTGCTGGGCTATTCAGCATTGCAAAGCGGCCTGTCAGTGAGTCCGCGCGGTTTCGGCTCCATGGCGTCGATGATTCTAGTCGGCTTTCTGGTGCGCCGCGTCGATGGCCGCGCGCTCATGTCCATCGGTTTTGTACTTCTCGCCGCTTCCACCTGGATGCTGGGCCGGGTGAATCTGCAAATCGGCATGTCTTCGGTGGTTTGGCCCAATATCATCAACGGCTTCGCCATGGGCTTCGTCTTTGTCCCGCTCACCACCATGACCCTGAGCCGCCTGCGCAAGCAGGATATGGGCAATGCCACCGGCATCTACAACCTGATGCGCAACATCGGCGGATCCATCGGCATCGCCAGCGTTACCACCATGCTGGTTCGCGGCTCTCAGATTCATCAGAACTATCTCGCCGCCAACGCCGGCGCGGGCAACCCTGTCGCCGGCCTCTTTCTACGCGGCCTTCAGGCCAGGCTCTTCTCCCAGGGCACAGACATGGTTACCGCCCATCATAAAGCCCTCGGCGCTCTCTACCGCAGCGCTCAGCAGCAATCCGCCCTGCTGGCCTATGCGGATAACTTCCGCCTGCTGGCCATCCTCTCCCTGCTCTGCGTCCCCCTGGTTCTGCTCTTCCAAAAAGTCAAAAAACACGGCTGATCGAGGCTGCGGAAATACTCATTCGAGCGGTAGGCCGGGGATTGATCACCGGCATCAAGCCTAAATCAATAATGGCGCCTTTAGCTTATCCACAAATTGTAGCGCTGGCCTCCCGGCCGGCCGTAGCGCGGACCTCCCGGTCCACGCCGCACTCTACGCAAATCGGAAATACGCTCTGATTCAACTCTCCTCGCATCGTTCCTTTGCATAGCTCCACGCCGAAAACGGCCGATCTCCAGCCGCCGGATCATCAGTCACGATAAATGGGTCCGGTCCAAAATGCGTATATTCCTCGTACCGTTCCGCCGCCGTTTTATCACTTAGAGTCTTGGCACTGAGAAACCCGTCCACCTTGCCTTTGCAAACTGCAACCGCCTCTTCCAGCGTGGCAAAGTCCCCCAGCTTGTATCGTCCGTCGTCGGGTGGGAGGCTGTAGTTATCATCCACATAAACTGAATACGTATACCCCGATTTAGCCATTTTGCCGCCTACCTGAAAATCCCCTATTCCGATTCCCTCACTATCCAGCACTTCTAAAAAATTAAGTCGTTCGATTGATGTAAACGTTCAACTGCAAAGAATTATCTAATCTTTTGCATATAATTTGTCGTTCAACGCCCCCGCCCTACTCCAGCGCCCGCACCAGCAGGCAGGTAATATTGTCGTGCCCGCCCGCTTTATTCGCCGAACTCACCAGCCGCGCACAGAGGTCATCAAGATGCAGACCCGCCGCCAGCATGGATTCAATCAGCGCATCCGGCAGCTCGCCCGTCAGCCCGTCCGTACACAATAGAAAAATGTCGCCCGCCTCAGCCTCCAGCTCAAACAAATCCGGCTCCACGCTCGCCTGCGTGCCCAGCGCGCGCGTTATCACGTTGCGCAGCGGCGAGCGCAACGCCTCTTCTGGCGTGATGCGTCCCATCCGCACCTGCTCTTCCACCAGCGAGTGATCCACGGTGATCTGCTCCAGCTTGTCGCCGCGCAACCGGTAGCAGCGGCTGTCGCCCACATTGAAAACCACCACGCGGCGTCCTTCGGTCACCAGGCCCACCAGCGTCGTTCCCATTCCCTCAAGCTGCGGGTTCTGTTCGGCGCGAGAATGAATCGCCTCGTTGGCGGCGCGGATCGCCCCTTCCACCGCAACTTCCAGCGGCATGGTGCTGGCGCGCTTGCTCAGCAGGTGCATCACCTCTTCCACGGCCATCGAACTCGCCACCTCTCCCGCCGCGGCTCCGCCCATGCCGTCGCACACCACATACACTCCGTGCTCGGCAGAGGAGCCAAAGGCGTCTTCGTTCGATGGGCGCGTGTTGCCGCAGTCGGAAACCGCCGCAACCGCGTAGCGAAGATCAGAGGTAAACAAGGAATCCCTCCCGTTGCCCAGTTTACACAAGAGAGCGATTGCCGGGCTTCGGCAGCTTTTCCGCTCAGCGTCCCAGCGCGGGCACAGCGGGCTCCGCTAGGCGTGTAGGCGCTGGCAGTTCAAATACTTGGATGGCGCCGCTATTCAGCACGGCTACGCGGCTCCCGGATGGCGATATCGCCACATTCCCGCCCGCATCCAGAATCGGACTCGCCGCCGTTTCCAGCACAACTCGGCCATCCATCGCGTTGATCACCTCTACCAGTTGCCCTTGGATGTCGTCCAGGCCGAGAGAGGAGCGGGCGCTGATCGGGTGGGTAAGAGCCAGGGCCTCCCGGGCAAGCCTTGAACCATCCGGTGACCGCACCACCAGCGGCCAAATCGCTTCATCAGAGGTCCGCGCAGCCCAAAGTTCGCGGCCCTCGGTGGTCATTGCCACCAGCTTTTCCGCGCCCTGAGAAGTACAGGTCGTCACCAGCACCTCACGCTGTGAAAGAAAATCAAAAAGCGGCGAACAACTCGATTCCACCTGTCCCAGGATACTGCTGCCCCCGCTGAAGTAATTCAGGTTCAGCAGCCATCCGTCCCCCATGCCGCGCAGGCTCTCCAGGTATCCGTCAGAGTTGATAGGCAAATGCACGGTTGAGTGCGCGTGGCTTACCAGCATCACTTTCCCGGAATCCCGTCGCAAAATCCGTACCGCCACATCGGGCGCACCTTCTGGCTTTTGTCCATATCGGTTCCTGCTCGGCAAATTAGTTGCCTCGCCGGCTTTGTCGTCCGCCGCCTCCGGCTCGCGCGAGTTGGTCACCAGAAACTGTTGCGTTGGGTCAAGCTCAAGCCACAGCAGCGGTCCTGAAAAACGCAAAAACGGCTTTAGCTCCAATGTCAGGCCGCCCATCTCCAGATCATTGCGATCACGCAGCAGAAATCCACCCCCGTTCAGCGCCCACAGGTAGCGCTGCCGGTCATGCACCTTCCACAACGCCTCGGTCTCCACCGTGCCCTCTGGCAGTTTCAGCACTACTGCGCGAATCTGCCGCTCCTCATACTCGCCCGCCTCGCGGTGAATCAACCCAGGCACGCGGAAGGTAAACAAAAGCCGGTCTTCATCCAGAAAATCCAGTGAAACCACGCTGTTCCGCTGGCCCAGATAAATCGCTCCCGGTGCTGAAAAACCCAGCGGCTCCACGGGAATCTTGAATGCCGGCGGCTGAGACGGCTTTACCGCAAGCCGGTCAGGCAGTACGCGCTCCCTGGGGGCAACCAGGGGCTCCGGCGCATTCGGCACATCCTGCGCCGGAATCGCCTCAACCGCGCACAGAGCAGCCATGCTCGCCGCCAGCCACAGCCCCGCGCGCATTCCCCATCCTGGTGCATACAACCGCTTCGCCATCTATAGATATTCTCGCCGATGCGACCTGCCTTCGGCTGGGATGCCGCTTTTTGCTTTATAGGAGCGAGTTGCGGCCGTCAGGCTGCTGAATATCCACATTGCAAAAAAAGTGGCTTTATCCGCGAGATTTCGTTTGTGACTCGTATCATTGACCTTGCGCCAATCATTCGTTTGTTTAATATTCTCAGCCTCCCCTGGAGCAGTCCGCGGCGCATTGCCTGTGAGTGGTGGCTGGTCTTCACGCGATGGAACCGTAAGTAGGAGTCTTCCATGCCGATATCAAGAATTGTCTGCGTTTCGATGCTCTGTGCCTCGTTCTGCTGCGCTTTGGCGGCACAGAGCACCAAAGAGGAAGTGGCCGTCGAAAAACAAATCACCAGCACTTTGCACCAAATGTACGAGGCTGAGAAACTAAAGAATCTCAAGTTTGTCTTATCTCGCCTCGCCGTGGATTTTGCCGAAGTTGCGGGAAACGGAGGCGTGTATCACCGTGCGGACATCGAGGCGGAATGGTCCAACGTGGCATTAAACGACTACAAACTCTCGGACTGCGCGTTCAAGCTGATGACTCGTGATTCCGCGTACTTGAGTTGCAAAATGGAACTGAACGCAACCTACAAGGGGCAGCCATTTCCAAGCCTTCTCCGGGTTACCACTGTGTGGGCTCGTCACCGAGGCGAATGGTTGATACGGTTTGAACAGGGAACGGCAATCCTCGAACCGCCGAATAGCAACTAGGGAAATTCCTCACCTGTTTATGTTTCCATAATGTGTCGAACTCCGCCTATGGCGCTCACTGAAGAACTCTTACGCCCTTCTTTGCAAATTCCTAAGCGTTGATACAGCAAGTCCCGCCAGTATGCGACAGTGGATAGAGATGGAATCGAACCCAAAACCAAGCCGCCGCCTCGCTTTTCTCGGTTATGGCGCCTGCCTTGTCGCTGGATGCCTCTGGGGAACGGGTTTCTACTTCGGTCGCCTGGCGCTCAACGAGATGAGCGTCGAGCACATGGTGCTTTATCGATTTTTCTTTGCCAGTCTCGGCATGTTACCCGTTGCATTCATTCACCGCCGCCGCTTCCAGCTCACCGCCGGCGAAATCCGCCTGCTGCTTCTCTGTTCCTTTCTCGGAGTACCCGTCCAGTTTCTCGTCCAGTTTCACGGCCTCGCCCACACCACGGTCAGCCACGCTTCGCTGATGGTGGGCGCCATGCCCGTTCTGATCGCGGCTACATCCCGGCGATTTGCCGGCTCGCGTGCTGAGGAGGAACGCCTCGACCGCCTCTCCTGGCTCGCTCTCGGCGGCTCCACGGTCGGAGCCGTGCTCATCGCTCTGGGTGGAAGCAGAAGCGCCGCCGCACTCGGCGTGCCGACTCTCGACGGCGACCTGCTCATCGTGATCTCGCTCTTTACCGCGCTGGCCTGGATTCTGCTCAGCAAAAAACTGATGGAAACGCACAGCCCGCCCGTCGTCACGGCGTACACCATCCTCGCCGAAACCCTCATGCTGATCCTCTGGATCGTCGGCCCTTGGGTGCTTAACCCCCTGACCCGCGCTCACGCTGCCCCGCCCCCCTTCGCCCGCATCAGCTTAACCGCATGGATTGCTCTCGCTATCAGCGGCCTCCTCTGCACCGCCACCACCACCCTCCTCTGGAACTGGGGCATTCATCACGTACCCGCCTCCCGCGCCGGCGTCTTCCTCAATATCGAACCCGCCCTCGGCTCATTCCTTGGCGTCAAGCTTCTCGGCGAACACCTCGGCCCCTACGCCTGGGTCGGCGGATGCCTCATCCTCACCGCCGCCGTCACCCTCACCACCCGCGGCCAGCCTCCCGGCGCCGTCGCCGAGCCGCCGGTCCTCCTCGAATAAGCTTTCCCTCGCGTTCAGCCGCCAGTTCCTCTCAACTATTTCTCTTCTACTGCCGATATGCTCATTGCCGGATCACTCCGGCGGGAGATTGCAGATGGCGCTTTTGACATGGAACGATAAGTATTCTGTAGGTGTGCCGACCATCGACGCTCAGCACAAGGTTCTTTTTGACATCATTAACAGCCTGCACGATGCCATGATGAAAGGTCAGGCGCAGGCTCTTACCGGCCCCCTGCTGCACAGGCTCGCCGACTACACAAACACCCACTTCACATCGGAAGAGGGAAAAATGTCCGCCGCAAAATACCCCGGCCTCGCCGAGCATAAGGTCAAGCATCGCAATCTGGTCAAGCAGGTCGAAGAGTTCGTTCTCCGCTACGACAAAGGCGAAATCGCGCTCAACCTTCAGTTGCTCAACTTCCTGCGCGACTGGCTCACCAATCACATTCAGAAAGAGGATTTGGCCTATAGTCCCAGCATGGTTAAGCTGGGGCTGCATTAAAGCAGTGCTTCAATTCTTGTGTTCTAACAGGCTCCTTGCGAAGTGGCATTTTCCGCGAAAAAAGCCACTTGGCGATTGTGGCTTCGGCGTCCTGCGATTGAAGAACCGCTCTAAACCTCAAACGTGAGTTGAGGCGAAACAAAGATCGGCGCAGCCGGCTTCGGCTCCGAGGCCAGCTCGTAAACCAGCCGTTCCAGCACCAGCCGCTTGTCAGGCGGCGACGAGCGCAACTCCAGGTCGGCGCGCGCCACCAGCTTCAGCGCCCGCGTCAACTCCCGCCGGCTCTTGTAGCGGCGCGCCTGCCGTATCAGGTCGTCGGCCGCAAACGGCGGCATCCGAAACCCCTGCCAAAGCGCCTGCCAAATGGCGCGCGAGTCGCGCACATTCTTTTCCAGAATCACCAGCATCTGCCGGAAGGTGCGCGCCAGCATATACAAGTGCCCAATCGCCGCGTCTTCCCCGCCGTCCGTGCTGTTCAACAGCCCTTGCAGCAGCCCCAGCGCGCGCGCCCGGTCGTGGGCGCTGATCGCATCCGTCAGTTCATACAGTGAACGCTGCTTGGCGCCCAATACCATCGTCTCCACATCGCCCAGCGTGATGCGCCCTTTCCCCAGCGTGTAGAGCAGCAGCTTATCCAGCTCCGACGAGATCAGCATCATATCCGCGCCCAGCGCGTCCACCAGCTCGCGAGCCGCATCGGCCTCCATGCGAATCCCCGCTTCCTGCGCCGTCGTCACCACCCAGCGCATCGCGTCTTCCTCGTTCACCCGCGCCAACTCCACCATGCCGCACTGTTCGCCCAGCGTCTCTGTCAGCCGCTCATAGCGGTTCTTGTCGTCCAACTCCATGCGGCGAATGTCAGGGGGAATTCGAATGAAATCGGCCACAAAAAGAATCAGCGCCTGCGGGTTCGGCGAGCGAAAATAGCCCTCCAGCGCCGCAAACTCGTCCTTTTTGGCCCCACGGGTATAAAGCTGCTTCACATTGCGCACAAAAATCACCTGAAACGGCGCCATCAGCGAAGGCGTCTGCGCGCGGTCCAGCACCTCAAAGATCGAGGTCCCCGCCAGGTCTAAATCCGATAAACAGAAATCCCGTAAGTCCTCAGGAACAAATGCTTTAAATACAGCCTTGCGGCATTGGTCCAACAAAAAAACCTCGTCGCCGGCCAGAACGTAACCCGGCTTCAGCGACCCGCTTCCAGCAGCAGCCGCCTCCATCTCCGCCACAAAGCGGCCCACGGCCGTGAAGCCCGCGCCCCAGCGCGTCCCGCTCATAAGCCAGGCCCCCGCTCCACGCCGCCTTTGGGTATCTCGACCATGCGCCCCCAGAATACCTGTTCCGCCGTAGCCCTGCCAGCGAAAATCAACCAGCGCCCATTCTGATCCCTGAACCCTGAACCCTGTTCTTAAAATCCTTCCAGCACATCCGCCACCAACTGCCGCGCAAACTCCCGCGAAAGCCGCGCAACAGCCGGTGGATCCTCTTCAAAGAAACTTGGCAAATTCGTGGTGGACTGGTACTGCTGCCGATAGACATAATTTTTGTTCTCGTAGAGAACCTTGCCATCCCGTCCAGTCAGCGTCACTGAAACTACCACGGTAATCAGGTAACTGGACGACTGCTGCGTCGAGGTGTTGTAGGTGAGCGGTTCCACCCGCTCTTTGAGAATCGTCCCATGCAAAACGGCGTCAGGGTCTCCGCTTTCATCCGGAGTTACCCGCAACCGCGTGCGCGTGGCAAACTCGCGAATCACTGCCTCGGTCATCACCGTCTCAGTGTGGTAAGCCTCTGTTTTCGTGCTAAAAACCGGTACGGCGAGCGTCTTCACACCGGGAGGCAAGTGTGTCGCCGCGCCCAGCGTGTGGTATCCGCAGCCGGAAAGCCCGAGCAGGGCAAAAGCGATCGGGATAAAAGCAATTCCGCGCATGATTCATCTTATCGCGCGGCCGCGCCTGACGCTCTCCAACTACTGTTGGGGTGCCCCGATCGCTCGCTTTTAGGGACCTGGAAAACAATGAACCTCAACCGGGTATCCCACCCTCGCCGCGGTAATCCTGGGCCAGGCGTAGCGAAGTCGAAGGACCCGCTTTTCTTTCGCCTCTCAACTCACAATAGCTCCGTGCCTTATCCATTTGACGTTCTTTGCGAAATAGGTGAGAAACCGCAGCATTCCAAAAACAGAACCCTCATACCGATGCCGTAACCACCATCCCCAGCTTCACCGCCGAGAGCTTCAACCCATCCTCTCGATCCTTGAAGTAGCGTTCGTTTAGCTGGTCAGAATCCAACTGCTCAATGCGGCTAAATCCCGCCCCGCGCAACTCCGCTTCCATCGTCTCCGGAGTAAAAAACAGCCTGAACGGCTCTCCCGCCGCAGCCACTCTCCCCGCCAGCGCATCGAAGGCCGTGCGCCCCGCCAGACTCAGCGTCTCCGGCGCCAGCGCATAATCAAAACTCAAAGCTGTCCCGGCAGGCATTTGAGCCACATCCTTCAGAGTTGCGCGAAAAGCCTCCAGCGTCAGGTAGGGAACCACCCCCAGCCAGCCGAAAAACGCCGCTGCGCCTCTATCGAACCCCGCTTCCGCGAGTCCCTCCGCCAGTGTCTTGTGCTCAAAGTCCAGCGGAACGAAGGTCAGGTTTTCAGGCGCAACAATCCCCGCCTCGCGCAGCATATCCTGCTTCCACTCCTGCGTCGCAGGAAAATCCACTTCAAATACCCGCAGCTCCGCAAATGGATTGCGATAAGCAAAAGTATCCAGCCCCGCGCCCAGCACAACATATTGCCTGATCCCCAGCGCAACCGCCTCCGCCAGCTTGTCTTCCGTATACCGGCTGCGCACCGCCATAAACGCGCGCAAATCCCGCCCCACCCGGTGCGAGGCCCGCCCCATCTTTCCTCGATAACTCAGCCCAATCAGCCGCACCGCAATCGGATCGTCCAGCACCGGCGGCACGTCCACCAACTGGTGCGCCGCCCGCCGAATCGCCACGCCCAACGCTGTCTTGCTCGCTTTACCCGTCTCCATCAATTCGAGTTTAGAGCACTGATTTGCCAGCCTTGTGTCACGGCTTAACTTCGCAGATCGCGAAAAAACTCTATTATGCAGATGCTTTGTGTCAGGGCACGACTTCAGTCGTGCCGAAATGCCTCAAAATCAAAACGGGCTTTAGCCCCTGAGGGAAACCCTCCTGCGGCGTACCATATTCCCCATGAGTCAAATTCCTGCCAGTTGGATCGTATGGGCCGTCCTTTCCGCCGTCTTTGCCGCTGCCACGGCACTACTGGCCAAGGTCGGCGTCGCGCATGTCGATTCAAACCTGGCCATGGCCCTCCGCACCAGCGTAGTCGTAGTCTTCGCCTGGGCCATCGTCTTCGCCTTCGCCCGTCCCGAAATCGGCGCAACCGGCTCCGGCTACGGCGCATTCGCAGAAATCCGCTCCCTCGACCGCCGCACCCTGCTCTTTCTCACCCTCTCCGGCCTCGCCACCGGCCTCTCGTGGCTCTGCTACTTCCGCGCCCTGCAACTCGGCCCGGCCTCGCGCGTAGCGCCCATTGACAAGCTCAGCGTCCCCCTCGTCATCGTCTTCGCATGGTTGCTGCTGGGCGAAAAACTCACCGCCCCAGCCATCGTCGGCGGCCTGCTCATCACCGCCGGTGCCGTGGTCATCGCGCTGGGGTGAGACAGGGAGGGTGGGGTGTTCGCACTAAGGCAAACCGTTGCCCACTTCAGGAGAGTTATTCCCGGCTATCGGCGGCTCGACTTCAAGGATGCGGCGACGATGACAGAAGAGGCTTCACCACTCCCTGAGCTTTGATCTTCTTCAATTCTGCAGTCCACCGCGCAACATTACTGCCTGTTGCCCACTCGTCCATTACAGGCATTTCGAATTCTTTCAGTTGCATCGAGATGACAGGCTTGCCCAGGTCTTGCCCGAGTGGGAAATAAACCTGTAGCAATGTCTTGTCGGCAAACTCTGCCTCTTGATTCCAAGGTTGACAGATATTGACTAGATTACTGACGCAATCCTTTTCCATATCGATAAGCACGGCCAAGAACTCATGATTCGGTGACCAGAACACATCGATGACACCTTTGATTGTTTTGATAATTGCATCATTTATCTCGATCCGATCTTGAATAGCACCTAGAGTGACGGGCGCCTCTTGAGGCGCTGTAAACTTAGCGTGAAAGGGCAATCTAAAATTTACGCCCGCTCCACAAAGCCGATGCGTATCAAAGCTCCCGTAGGCGCTCCACTGTCCGTGATTTCGCGTAATATGCCACTCTCTATCGTCATGTTTGGGAAAACACCCATCGTTGAGCGTTTGCATCACAATCACTTTGTAGACTTCGGGCATCCCTGACCAATTCGGAAAGTTCTCCCGAATTTCCTTATCTTCTTCAGTATCCCCTTCCCCCAACGGTACTTTTGATCCGTTATCAGAGGTGCGACTGGCATTTTCGAGCAACGCATCCGCTGCCCGCCACTCGTAATCGTTACTGGCTCCAAGGCCTAGGACTGAAAACAACTCGTATTCGTCACTGGCCCGTTTGTCTTCGAAGTCGCCATAGGGGATCGGGTTTCGGGCCGGGTCGCCGAGCCTTTCGACACGAGACTCAGTTGAAGCGTCGGGATGTACGCAACAATCTGTGCGCCCCCAATAATCCAAGGATATATATTCATCATTCACGAACCTTACATCAATACCGCTTGCGCCATATGGCACTTTATCCCCAGTCGCACTTTCTGTATCCAGGTACTGCACATGCACAGGACATTGAGCTACCCCGTAAACAATCGGCCGCTGGTTCACGGGCGCAGCAAACAAGACGCCATCAGGCGATGGCTCCCTGTGGGGATCATTCTTCAGCTCCTTGGGATCGCAATAAAATCGCGTTCCGACCCGCCAGAATCCCGTTTTCCGCGGCACAATCAGGTCAGGCAGTTCCATAATCTGCAATGTTCCTGCCTGCGGCGCAATCCACAGGGAGCGGGCAGGAGGTTCACAGCTCTTCTCGTCGCATGGCCTACTCAGCCCTAACAACAGTCCTGACTGTGCCTCTGCCACGGTTCCGAATCCCATCAACAAGAGACAACTGGCAGCAACAGCCGACACTATCAAATGCGAGAATAACCCCATCTGCTTCATACTGCTCCTCCGTTGGTCATAACCGTGATTTTCGCGTCGGAATCTGCTGTCAAATATAAGCCATCCTCTAAGACTCAGGAGAGACAATCGCAGCGCGCCTCGCAGGATTATCTGGAACGGTCCCCGTCCCCCCCAGCAGCCGACAATCGAGTTGTGACTCGCCGTCAGCGGTGAAAGCGGGATAGGACGTAGAGAAGGACGGAGAGGACAATGCTGAGAAGAACGCATGCGCCGAGGGGGATGAAAACAGAGACGCTTTTGCCTCGGTAGGCAAAGTCGCCGGGCAGGCGGCCGAGCGGCAGGCCTGTGCGGCTCGCGATAATGAGCAGGGCACCGATGAGCGCGATAAGAAGCCCCGCCGCGACGAGTGCTTTTCCGACACCGATCATAAGCTGGCTCCCGAATCCCTTGATTCAGGATAATGGCTGGCTCGCTGACTTGCTGACTCGCCCTTTTCCGCGCCTATACACTAAGGCTGTGGAAACCACTTCCAATTCCGCCGCGCCGCCCGCCGTATCACCACGCCCAACGCTGTCTTGCTCGCTTTGCCCGTCTCCATTAATTCGAGTTTAGTGCCTTTTCGCTGAGAACATGAGGGGGAAGCAGGGGGTTTCAACCCGGCAGAGGCAACCCGGAGATATACTGGTTCGTGCCGAATGGAAGAGAGTAATTCCGGATGCGAACGGACCCGGCATAGAAAGGAGTTCAAGAATATGAGCATCAATCTAATTGCATTTCTGACATTGCTGGTGTTTTCGTTAGTTATTCCGACGATTCTGTTTCTCTTGTTGCGCTCCAGCCTTTGCGGCTTGCTGCACCATACCCTCAAGCTGCAGGCCGGAGTCACTTTCTATCTGCGTTCCTTCCTTCTCGTTCTTTATCTTTCAGCTTTGTCAGGCACTATAGGAATCTCTTTTGATCTGAAGCCGGACTCTCGCTTCATGGAATACTTTTGGAAGGGCGCCACAGGCGTCTCTTCCTCTCTTCAGGATATGGTTTGTTTCGTTGCAGTTTACCTGGTTCTTATCACCATTTTGGTTGCTACACTGAAGGTCAAAGTTGACGAATGATCAATATCTAATCGTTTCCTATTTCGTCTGCGCTGCCTTGTCGATGTTGGCAGGCGTCATGGTATATCTCTATCTGCGGCGCTCCTTCGCCGGTGTGGTTGAAGCCTCGGCGGGTAAGCACCTCCCGTCGATGTTGAAAAAGCTCTTTCCTTGCGGATTGATTTTCCCCGCTCTGCTGGGTTTTCTTTCTGTCTCGTATGAGAGTTGTGACAGAACGACTTATAAGGAGATTGTTGAATACCGAACGTATCTCGTCGCAAAGAATCATGAACAGATATCTGCGGTCTTGTTCTGCATCGTTGTCGCCGTTCTGCTCTGGAATCTCATTGCCCTCCTCATTCTTAGATCTTCGCAACAGGGCAAAAAGGGCTGAGTGAGCAACTCGGCTTCCCTATACTGAAAAGAGAGAACGCGGCAACCGCTGCCGCAGACAAGATTCGATGAACAACCCGTCCCAATCCGCCGCCGCGCCGCGCCGCATCGTCCTCACCGGCTTCATGGGCTCGGGCAAGTCCACCCTCGGCCCGCTTCTCGCCGCGCGACTCGGCTGGCGCTTCATCGACGTAGATGACGTGATCGAAGCCGAAGCCGGCGCGACCATCGCCGAGCTATTCGCCCGCCACGGCGAAGCCGCCTTCCGCGAGCGCGAGCACGCAACCATCGCCCGCCTCGCCCAGACCGATGCGTTAGTCCTCGCACTTGGCGGCGGCGCCATCGAGCATCCCGCCACGCGCGCGCAACTCCTCACCGCTCCCGGCACTCTGCTTGTCCATTTGGAAGTGGAACTGGCTACCACCCTCAAGCGCTGCGCCGGCACCGAGCGCGCCCGCCCCATCCTCGCCGACCAGGCCAACCTCGCCGCCCGCTATCAGCGCCGCCTGCCTCTTTATCGCATGGCCCACGTCTCCATCCCCGTAGACGCCCTTACCCCGCAACAGGCCGTCGAAGCAATCCTCCGCGCCATCGCCTGATCCCTGGTCCCTGGTCCCTGGTCCCTGGTCCCTGACCCCTGACCCCTGACCCCTGACCCCTGATCCCTGATCCCTGATCCCTGATCCCTGACCCCTGAACCCTGAACCCTGATCCCTGACCCCTGTTATTGCAGTATCGGTATCCCCGCAATCCGTTTCTGCCACTCCGCCGGACCCGTCTCATGTACGCTGGTGCCCTTCGAGTCCACCGCCACCGTCACCGGCATATCGCGCACGTCGAACTCGTAGATCGCCTCCATCCCCAAATCCGCAAACGCCAGCACCTTCGATCCGTGAATCGCCTTCGCCACGAGATAAGCCGCGCCGCCCACTGCCATCAGGTACACCGCCTTGAACTCTTTGATCGCCGCAATCGCCGCCGGTCCCCTCTCGCTTTTGCCCACCATCCCCAGCAATCCCGTCTCTGCCAGCATCTGCCGCGTGTACTTGTCCATGCGCGTCGCCGTCGTCGGACCCGCCGGTCCAACCACCTCATCACGCACCGGGTCCACCGGTCCCACATAGTAGATAAACCGCCCCTTGAAATCCACCGGCAGCTTTTCGCCCCGATCCAGCATCTCCGTCAGCCTCTTGTGCGCAGCATCGCGTCCCGTCAGCAGCTTGCCGGTCAGCAGCAGCACCTCGCCCGGCTTCCAGCTTGCTGCCTCCTCGCGCGTCACCGTGTTCAGGTTCACCCGCCGCGCCGCGCTCACGTCATATTCCAGCTTCGGCCACGCATCCAGATTCGGCGGATCCAGAAACACCGGCCCGCTCCCGTCCAGCACAAAGTGCGCATGACGCGTCGCAGCGCAGTTGGGAATCATCGCCACCGGCAAATTCGCCGCGTGCGTCGGATAATCCCTCACCTTCACGTCCAGCACGGTCGTCAGCCCGCCCAGCCCCTGCGCGCCAATCCCCAGCCGGTTCACCTTGTCATAAAGCTCCAGCCGCAGTTCCTCAGCCCGGTTCGCCGCACCCCGCGCCTTCAAATCCTGAATGTTGATCGGGTCCATCAGCGATTCCTTCGCCATCAGCATCGCCTTCTCCGCCGTGCCGCCAATCCCAATCCCCAGCATCCCCGGCGGACACCATCCCGCACCCATCGTCGGCACCGTCTTCAGCACCCAATCCACCACCGAGTCCGACGGGTTCAGCATCGCGAATTTGCTCTTGGCCTCCGACCCTCCACCCTTGGCCGCCACCGTGACATCGACTTTGTCGCCCTTCACCAGCTCCACCGTCACCACGGCCGGCGTATTGTCCTTGGTATTTTTCCGCTTGCCCGCCGGATCGGCCAATATCGAAGCCCGCAGCTTGTTATCCGGGTCCAGATACGCCCGCCGCACGCCTTCATCCACCATCGTCTGAATGTCTTTGCGCTCCTCGCCCGGCGCAGCAGCAAACTGCACCTCCAACCCCACCTTCAGAAACGCCGTCACAATCCCCGTGTCCTGGCAAATCGGCCTGTGTCCCTCGGCGCACATGCGGCTGTTGATCAATATCTGCGCAATCGCATCCCGCGCCGCCGCCGACTCCTCCCGCTCATACGCCTTCGCCAGGCTGGTGATGTAATCCACCGGATGGTAGTAGCTGATGTACTGCAACGCCCCTGCAACGCTCGCAATAAAATCTTCCTGCTTGATGACGGTCATAATGGCTCCTTAACCCTTCTAGGGTAATAGATGCGAGGGAGAGTTGGCAGGAATCAGCTAGTCCCTGCGTGAGCTTGATTGTGTCAGGGCACGGCTTAAAGACTGCGGAAACGCAATCGAGGGCGATGTTTTGAAAGGGCACGGCTTCAGCCGTGCCGAAAAAGCATAAATAGATATTCGGGCTTCAGCCCCTGAGCGACTGTCTGTTCTTGTCAAGGGAAAAATCGAGCCGCGACCGGCATTTTTGAGTTTTTCAGGCATGAGCGATCTATCGTCCGGTGAGGATATTAGCGCCGGGGACGAAACGATTCCC
>Ga0316217_10001933_pt1 | contig 26005 bp, 17 predicted proteins | sample 1anoAmetaG_FD_203633 | JGI IMG/M metagenome (GOLD analysis project Ga0316217, IMG submission 203633) | Freshwater microbial communities from Trout Bog Lake, Wisconsin, USA - 1anoA | ecosystem: Environmental > Aquatic > Freshwater > Lake > Hypolimnion/Profundal zone | place: USA: Wisconsin...
AGAATGGAGTGTTTGAAAAGGACCTCAACAGAATGTAGAGCCAGTTCAGAAAGTCAATGATCGTTGAGAACAGTTTTTGAAGATTACGGGTTTTTATCATTGATCTTGCTTAAAATAGTATTAATATTTCTTTTACATATTAATTAATTGACCATAGATGGAAAACATCTACCTAAACAAAGCCAAAGAGTACCTCCCCACCAATTTAGATCACCCCATTCGATCAACCAAATCCGCAAAGTCAGCTACCAAACAGCCACCGACTCACTTATCGTCCTGCATTAGGCTCGAATCAGCAAATTTTCATTCCATACCAAAAATTACCATTTCGACCATGTCTATTCCACAGCCGTTATCTAGTAATTGGAGAGTGGCAATGTGCTGTTACTTTAGTAGCTGGTTGAAGATGAGAAAATACTAGTAGTCAGCGGGGAAGGAAGCATATTCACTGTTGATAAGGGAGGGGAAGTGGACATAAAAGCCCAAAACGAAGACGGAATCGCCGCAGCCTCGATCTCGCCAACCCAATAATACCTCTATCTCGTCACAAACAACAAGTCATTGATACAGCTCAACAAAGAGTTTGACCTTGTGAGCTAAATCCCCATCGATTAGGAAGAATAGGTAGTAAACTCTTCGGCCCAATTCAGCTGGAGGCCGGATGGCAACTTCTTCGTGCTCAACTACAAAACTGTCAACGGGAACAAGGCTGTCACCAAAGATATCATGATGAATACTTTTATTAGCCCTGCCAAAAGTGATCCGAATGCTGATGGGCTGGTGCAGTCAGTGAGTGAGAAAGGTAAAAACGCCATGGCTGGGCTGGTATCTTGGCAACCCTCTGGAAACATCATCGCTGGGGTGGACTATATCTAAAAAGGAGATGTTAAGACCAATCGAGTTATCTTTTGGTAGAAAAATGGGCTTAGGCATCTTTAGTTCAACTTGAAAGAGGAGGTACAAAGTGTCAACAATTTATTTTGGAGTTTTGACTCAACAATTTTGTTTGTGGAGGTTCTTACTAAACTATCAAAACGATAAATTTGGCTTTATTTCAGGTCTAACTATCACTGGTACCTAAAAAATGTGATATCTGTCGAAGAAAGTGATTATTGCTTGGTTCTCAGCAGCAGACAGCAAAAACATAAGCTTCTCATTGTTCACAGCTCCAAATTTGAAGTTTTGGAATATGAGCTGAGGCTGCCCTAAAAGGAATTCAGATTGGAGGAATAGTAGGCTAAATACAGGCACTAATTCCAATATTTCGTGGATGGGGCGATCGTGAATATCACTGATTTATCCAAATGCTTTATGCCTCCACCCATGAGTATGTTCAAATAGTCTTTTGGGGGCAATATTCTTGGAATCCATAAAAAAAGACACAATATTGTTGTAGTGAATAGCTCTAATGTCTTTCTGTATGATTTAATCAAATCAACTGTTGTGTTGAAGTGCGAAATTGGTGATCTGCGCAATCAGCGCATCTTCGATTTAAAGCTCCTCAAAAACGATTAAATCTCGATTTCAGTGGGCAATAGTCGGTACTAGAACATTGAGGGAGTTCTGAAACATTCGAAAAAGATTGAGCAATAAGACCTGATTTACAAATTAGCCTATAACCAATAGGAAATCAAGCTTAAAATTGCCTACAATAACCAAGAACTAAACATCAATGGCAACACAATCAGCGAATAATGCTCTTCTTTTATAATCTACCACTAGTTTCTCCTTTTCACTGTATCAACCAGTCAAATGTATGACAAGTTTTATGTTGTCAACTTTGCACTCTAAGATTGGATTGTTAAGGGCGAGAGCAACGCCAAGAGTAAACTTGCAGATTATGAGGCTAGAGATACGCTCAACCATAGGCTTGCTTAGAGAGGATCCAGAATATTAGCTATTACTGAGGGGAGAGTTGTATTCCAGCTGCCAAGAGGCAACCTCTAAGGCATCTATCCCAAAATTATTATGATTGATAGAGTTAAAAAATGCATAGAAAGCCGAAGATATAAGTAGGCATTCGAAACAATCCGCACTCATAAACTTGATTTCAACCTAATTTTCGACATTGATCCTTAAAGGTTCAAATAGGACATCGAAAAGATTCTTTTGGAACTGAAGAGAGTAGACTACATCAACTTACTCATTTCCCAGATCAGCTAAACATACTCAAGCTAAATGCAGTACATATTGAGCAGCAAAGCTTATGAAACAAGCAAAGGGGACTTCGATATTACCCTTAAGGGCAAGAAAATCAAGCAAGCGTGTGGGCTGATTTCGCAGGCTTTAAGAAGCATCGATAAAAGCCATTACATTCTTTCAATCTATACGTGCGAAATAAGAGAAGGCAAGCTAAATGACGTGCTGTTTGAAATCAAAGAGCTCAAAAAGAATGATGTGGAAGTAATAGTTCCACCCCATCTTTCCCAAAGTAGTGTTTATGGTATTGTAGATGAGTAGAAAAAGAAAAAAGTTTTGACTCCTCAAGAAATCCTAGAATATGTCTGTTGGCTTGTCGATGCCAACGCCATTTACGAAGCTTCACTTTTGACTTATGACTTGGAACTGGCTGCAATAACGGCAAGATGCACACAAAAGGTATTCAGTCTCCAATTCAGGATCCAAAAGAGTACATGCCTTACCACGATGAGCTGAAAAAGATATAAGATCCTGTCTAGTTCAAGAAAAGGATATGCCTTGATTTGAAAAAGTACAACATAGCTGCAAAGGAGCTAGCCAAAGGTTCACCCCAACAAATCGCAGAATCCCTGTAGCTCATTCGAAAGCATAAACTTTATAAAGATGGGCTTGTCATTTACGCTCAGAAGGAGGAGTTAAAGAGAGTTAAATTATTTATAGTTGATGAGCTTCTAGCAACGGGATAAACCAATGAAGCATACAGAGTTTGTCAGTCTATTGGACTCCATGACAAAGCATTGTCTATTGCCAAGGGTGCCATGGACACCAAAAAGATAAAGTAATGCCTCTAGGTTATCCTCCCAACCATCGAAGAACGAAGAGTTGCCGCGCTAGAGATCATAAACCACATCAAAGAATAGATCAAAAATAGGATAGATTTGGCCAGGTTGTATGCCTATGTGGAGCAATACGATGAGGCTGTTAGAATATATTTGAAACATAATGAATACAGAAAAGCTTACAAGTATTTATGGAAAGTTAGCGAATAGTTTCGGGCTACTTAGATGAGATAGGGCTTCCAACTTTGCTTCAGCATCAAGAAAAATGATATAATTCGGGATAAAAAAGACTTTTTAGAAAAGTATACTAGACTCAAAAAAGTCCATAAGCACAAGGCCTAATTTGGAGAGCCAACAAACTTCCGGCAAAGAGAAAATGATGATATGTACAGTTAGGTCTCCATGAGTAGCAAAGCCCAAAGCAGCTACACAATATCCACTACGACCGGCATGAGAAAAAAGAAAGACAAAAAGCGGTCCATTTTGACCAGAAACGTGAAAGAAGGCTCACTCTTATAGGAATAGTATCTACTTGCCTACATCAAAACCCTCGAAGACAAAGTAGAAGATTCAGTCAGTAATTATCTCTCTATTCAGAAGATGCAAAGCTCCTAATTCAACATCTAATCTGCATGAACCTGGTTGAGTAGGCCTAAATCCTGAGAAACGAAGTGAGAGAATACATAGAGATCTTTACTACATATCGAGTGAAATCATTCGCCAAGACCAAATACGAAGAGATTCATCCTGAAGCAAGCGAACTCTACTACTAGCCTCACAAATTTTAAAACATCGCGATTGATTCGTTCAATTACCTCTTTTGAGCTTGATATGGTCCATTCAACTATTGTTATAATCTTAATTATCGCTATGATCACGAGATTTATTCAGCTCTTTTCAACTACCAAGCACCTCAAAACTTAAAGGTTATTTGCCCTCCATTCAGATTTTTGGAACTCATCAAACCTCCCCTCGGAATAACAAAACAAATCACAGCCGAATAGAGGATCAAGGTACACTGCATGTTATTGAGATCAACGAATAAATAACCAAAAAGATGGAGTAACTATAAAGTACAGGACTATCCAGATAAGAGATCCTACTTTCAAGGTCCCAAGTATCTCATCTCCCACTTAGAAAGGAATTCCACTCAAGTTAGATCCCTTTTTCCAATTTTTAAAGAACAATTTGAAAGCCAGAGAAGTCTATCTCAAATCTAATGATCGTTTTACAGTGTAAAATGTCATCGATATTGCTTTGAGGCAAGACATTGGTGCCGACCCTTCGATGTCAAGGGTGCGTGCTCCAGATATAATCGATACGAAGGGAAGAGCTAATTTGTTGCATGAGCTCAAAGATTTAAGATAGGGTAAATTCAACCCTCAGTCATATGATGGCGCTAATAGCTTTACAGTGCAGAAAGCTTATGACTAATTAAAACCTCACCAGCCACTACGCCATTTTTTCAAACCTTTGGACAGATATGAGAAAAGGGAGCAGAATCTCAAGCAAATCAACAAATACGATATCCATTGGAGAAATGTCGAGCTTTTGAGACAGTTCGTCACAGTGAATGGCAATATCAAAAGTAGGTATCGCAACTTTTTGAAGGACGGAGATCAAAAATCAGTCAAAAGGGCTATCAAAACAGCTAGAATCATGGGAGCAATGCCCTATTTCGGAAGAACTCCTTAACCCCTAAAGCGAAACATAACTTCACTGGAAGACGAAGTCCAATAAATAGGCTATCAACATGTAAATCTTTAGACAGGCCATCTCTTCCAAACTCGCTCTCGCTCTATGGATAGTCTTTAAGTTGAAATCGAAAAAGAAAACGACTTAGATTACAAATACGAGAAAATGACAGGTCCTGAGAAAAGCTACAAGATTTGGGTAAACAACCTTGTAAAAACAGCTGACGAAAGCGAACTAAAAGCTGAAAAATATGCAAGGCACTTGAAATACACTCAACTTTAAGAGTAATCAACAAAGAAGTAAACGCACAAACAGGACATTTATAACCTCTTAAAAGGCATATCCAAGTACAAAAGTTTAAAAGGATAATAGTAAACAAAAATCCCAAGGTCAGATGATGACGAATGCAGACAAAAGTTCGAAGAATAAAAGAGATAACTAGTACAAACCCTAAAAGCAAAAGACAACTCCAAAATTTTGCAGAAACTGCTCGCTGATAAACTCAAAATGTGATTTGATAAAGTTAAAGTAAATTCGAATAATCATGAGAAATTGGAATTCTTAAAGCGACTCTCATTTATCTTCACTGCGCGCTTTTTCACGATAGCAGGGGAGTCGATTTATTAGATGTATTCTCCTGTTTAGTCCGTTCGTCCAGATAACAAGTTTTCTTTCATTTTGAACTTAAGGCAGCTGTCGTCTTTCAGTAGGCCTATCTTCTTTCTCTATTTGTCCTTAGTTAACATCAAGGGTGACTCACATTCCTCACCGATATTTCGACTTCTTCTCCTTTAGTTGAATTCTTTAAAGAGCTAGTCTTTAGAGAAGAAGTCATGGTTTAGAGCCTAGGAGGCACTTATTCTCTTTTTTGGATCTTTCTCCAACATTTTCTTTAACAAATCAAGCCCTAAATAGATATAAAACTTACATGTTTCAGGTAAACTTTGATACTATTGACTTTCAAAGTTGATCTTGCAATGCTTGTTCTGTGAGAGAACTTCATCATACTCTCTCCCTGGAAAAGGACTTTTTCTCAAAGCCAGCAAATGGAAAATGATTCCTACACTAAACATGTCACAAATAGGATTATATTTCGCCTTCATATCCTTGAGATTCACTATCTAAGGAGCCACATAACCCGGGGTACCACATCTGACAAACATGTATTATTGATTGGTCTATTGTGCTAGGCCAAAATCCGCAATAACACAGTCAAAATCCCCTTCTTCCCTCAAAAGAATGTTTTATGGCTTGAGATCTCTATGCATTATGTTTTTGCTGTGCATATACTAAAGACCTTACAAGATCCCCTTCATAACGGTTTTTAATTCTTTGGCTGTAAACTTGTGCTTTGATTTAATCTTGTCATAAAGTTGACCACCTTCCAGCAGTTCAACTGTGATATAGATTGAATTCTGTGATTCATAGACCTCATATATCTTCATTAGATTTTTATGGCTGAATTTCCTCATTATTTGGATTTAGTTTGCCAGTGACTCTTTGCCGAATTCTTAGCTGTAAGTTCCCTCCTTGGAAAATGCCTTAACTGCGTATTTAGCCCCATCTTAGAGCTTTGTAACCAAGTATACGGTTGCGAAATTTCCTTTACCTATCTTTTTTATTGGTTTAAAAAGTTAATGGAATCCTCTTTGGTTCAATTTTCTGCTCAAATGGTCTCTCCAGAGAAAGAGTTTTCTTTCGTTGATCTAGTTCTTGAAAACGATGGTCCTTTATCCCTTTTCAAACTTGATTCCGACAGGTTTTCCAAGTTTTTGTTTTTCTGCAGACTCCCTCAAAAACTCAAAAATCAGATCAAAAGTAAGCTTGACCTTAAGTAGCTCCTTTTTACTAGTTTTCTAGAATAAGGGATAACTTACATCGACAGAAATGAGGATATACGAAGAATAGAGTGTACAGTGAGCCTTCTAATGGGTAAGCCCATCAAAGTACACATCGAAAAGGTTCTTCTCTAGAGGTTCCTAAGTCTGCTCATGAAAAGTGAGAGGTTCAACGATTGATTCCTACATAGCCTGCATTATTTTTCTATAAATCGAACAGAAGATTAAACTTTAAATTCAGTGTGATTTATTCACAGAAAAAATAAAACTAAAATTTGCGAAAATCAGCTTCCCAGTCTCTCCATATTGACCTTTAGAAGTTTCTTAGCTTAACTATTGATTGAAATTGTTTTCTTCCATTCATCTTATTTTCGCAGCCAGTCTAGCAATCATCAGTACGATGGGATAGATTCCATTTGCTGCCAACTAGAGCGATTGGAGATAATAATAAAGTTAACTTATGCATAATAAATTAGAGTAGGTCTTGTCATAGAATTAAAGTCAACATCTTGAGCGCGATTTCATTAAAACGCCAAAGTATCATGACAAATACTTCGAACTAGAATCCACAGAAGGTAAGGATCTGCATCAGCAAGAGATTATACCTTCATCTGTCCTGCATGAAAACATTTATCAATAGGACGAAAAACCCTATCAGCTACGTTTGCCTGCTGCCAAGAAAGAAGAGATATAAGCTCAAAGATCTACAACTCGCCAAGGCAAAAGATCGAAGATTCTGATAGACAAAGTTGATTAAAACAACGATAATGAAATACCTCTGAGACAAAAACCCAACAATGTTTTAAAACTATACGATCTGTAAAACTAAGAGGAATAAGTAATCTAGGAAGTGTTGGTAGTGACTACAACTGAAATTCAAAGTGCCACTCGCATCAACACTATCCCCATTGGCATCACGCCACCTAACGAATAGCCGATTAGAAAGAAGCACAGACATTAGCTGCCTTAAGGCAACTAATTTTTAGTATAAGGCTCCAAAGAAACAGTTCACAAAGAGACCCAAATCTTTCAAAAGAGACCCTTACCTTAGGTCAAAGTAAATGCTAGATACAATGAATAAGACAAGAACGATAGAAAATAAGATCCATAGCTCATCAACAGAAGATCTCGATTGCTTGATGTCGCTAAGGCCAAACAAGCAAACATGAAGAAGGGCTTATTCTTTTAATAAAAAAACAACGATTAAGATTATGTTATACAGCCACAGTTTAACTCCAGATCGTAGCTAGATACAGGTTTGCAGATAATGTCGTCTAGGGAATAGTTTTCGTCAAGGGAGATCTTGGATAGCAAAACCTTTGTGAATCAAGAAAAAGGAAGTCGGAAAAGACTCCCGGCGCTACAGCCTTTGAATAAACTCATTAATAATAACTAAAAAAAGCTCTACGAAATAATAACAGCTTAAAGATAAGTAGAAGTGCCCTAAATGCAAAAAAACCTAGTCTTACTAAAAAATGGTAAATACGCGATACAAAACGAAGATATTCAAGATATCTACAGATTCATAAGGTAGCCCATACCTTATGACAGAACCCTTGAAAGTACCATAGTTCGCAATAAGACCTGCCAGAAACTATGGTACCTTGATTATGATATCATCACTAACGAAGGCAGATACTTATTGTCCAGTAAAAAAATGCCTTTTCATTTGGGCTCAACTTACAACATCAGCCTTCTTCAGAACCAGTTTCAGCCGCAGAGTGAGTATTTTATCGGCAAAATCTAAGCAAACTTTTTAGGCAGCATCTTCAATATCTATACCCCTAAAGCATAAAATAACAAGGATTTAGAACTGTCTGCAACAATCTATTATAACCCTGACTTTACTTGCTGCAGGCTCAGTGCTAGAGAGATCTAAGTGTATATTAAGAACCATTCATATCTTTATTAATAGCTTGAAGGCTCGTCCTAAAAAGAGAAGAACTTAAAATAGCTATATTTGATCCCCGAAAACCAAGAGAGACGCAAAATCAAAAAATTTGTGAACAAAAAACCAGTTTGGAGGTAGTTTCTGCAAGCCTTCGTGCTTAACTTCAGAGGAAAGTCCAAAATAGCCTCAGTAAAAAATATGATTCTCGTAAACGCCGATAATGAGAGGTAGGAAGGACTATTATTCGCCAAAAAAGACACAAATTAATTCTTCCTTGATATCTCATATCCGTTTTCACCTCTCATTGGTTTTGGAGTCGCCATGAGCAGTTTTGACTTCAAGCTGGCTTCGCAATGATCACCAGCTGCTTTGATGATAGTTAATATTAAAAAAATCACTGTTGCAATTATGAAGTAACCAAATATTTAGCAATAAGAATCTTTGTATCTGCGAAAAGAAAAGAAGATTGGATATAATTTAAATAATCTCGTCTAATGGTTTTATTGAAATAACTAAAATAAGCTCTGTAAAAGCATATTCTTGTTTAATAAAACATATTTTTAGAATAGAATAACAGCCATCAATCATCCAAATTAATGTATTCAGCAGATTTCTTATTAAGCTCCTCTTCCTCCACTCTCTTTGCACTTTCTTCAAGATCTCTAATCTACCTATCATCGAATTTAACACCTTTACTCGAAAATCTTTTACGCTAGACGTGAACTACACTGAATCCATGATACACATAAGGCACTGTTATTTTGGGTGTTTCTCGCTTTGGCTTTGGTAGATGATTTCGATCACTTTTTTGACTTCTTTAGTGCTCCTCTCGCTATTTTTTCAACTCCTACTCAACCTTTCGGCCGATTTCCTGTGCGTGCCTACCTAAAGCATCTCTTTTCTATTTAGCCTCTTTTTTAATGTTGTGATTTTATTTGGGATTCTAATTTTTTTTGAATTAGTCAACAGTTTGGTACTTTTTATCTTCACCCTCCTTTTCTTTCTTATGTTTGTCAGCATCCTTTTCCCATTTATGAGAAGAAGTACGGTCTAAATCCAAATCTCGATAATCTTTGCTGTGGCTTCCGTTCTTTAGTTTCTTTTTGAATTCAACATTACTTCTTTACATAGTGGATATCATCAACGCAAACTTTTTCATATCCATCTTATGCTCAACATTTTTATTGTTTTAGCTTTTGCCTCCATCAGCTGTATTTAGGTGTTTGTTCCTTCGCTAATTTGTCTCAATTATTTACTCCTACATCTTTTCAGTTTTTGATCGTTAAAGTTAGGCTCTTTGCAAAGAGTCCAGACTAATATCAGAAACCTCAGGCATTTTAGCTTTTCTTTTGATTGAAACCTCAGAAAGCTATTTGTAGGCTTTACTCATTCTTTTATTGGTTTCAACTTCGATTTAATTCTTTTTCTGTAATGAAGCTTTCCAAGCTTACTCAAAAAGAGTGATATCTTTAAGCCACAACTCTTTTTCATCTGTTTTTTTAAGTAATGATAGTTTTTGTTCAATTTATTACTTTTTTCCTTTCAGCTATCTTAGCTTCTTTTAACTAATGTCTTGAAGATTCATTTTGCAGAGATATTCGAAATCTTTAAATTTGTTTATTTAGAGGAGGTGCTGCATATTGGACTTTTTTCTAAAAAAGTCTTGGTAGGTTTTGTAGCCTTTTTTGGTGAACTTTGCCTTCCAAATCTCTTCATTTTCGGCGAAATTGAACTACCCACTTAAGACATCCTTTATGAATCTTATTTTCTGCTAAAGTTCTTATATAGCTATGGTATTTTTTAAAACTAGTAACTCTTTGCGTCTTTCGTATGCCTTCAACCTTGCGTCATAATAGTCCTCCAAAAGATCAGCTATGTTTTCATATTTTTTGAATTTGCCTTGCTGGTCTAGGACGATCATATTGTTTTCAATCAAATGGCTCTATAGCTTTAAGAAGCCATCTAGTTCAGAATTCGGTGGCAATTTTCCCTCCTGGAACTTTAAAATGAACTAAACTCTGTCTTCTCCATGGGACTATTTTATCGATTACAAAAAGCCTTCTTTGTTTTAGCCTGGCAGATATTCCTAAAGAGTATTTTTATACTCCTTTAAGGATTTAGTTGGAGGAATTTCGGTTATTTTGACGTATTTACCCTTTTGCTAATAGCTTCCTCTAATGTAATAATAGCCTCTGCGCTCTACCTCAATCGTCCCTCTGAAACGCTACCAATTCGGTAAAATCGGCTTATTTGCTTTTTGTATCCTTGCCTTCACTGCCTCAATAACATCATTGATCCTGTGTGCAAATATGACCGAATTCCATATTCCTGAGGATGAGCAGCAGCCATTTATCAATATCAATGGAAGAATGGGTAGATAATACTTAGGAGTCTAACTCACTTAGTTTTATTCATACTCTAGTATTGGAAAGTCGTCTTCTGGAAACATTAAAGCTGTGAGATTAGGTAGACTAGTAGAAAGGTACCTAATGTTACTTGAATCTTTGCCGTTGTAATATCTAGAACCAAATTGTCCCCAAGGCTCGATCAAAGCAAAGTTGTTACCACCTACGTAACACTGTCCCATTTTGATAATACTAGATTAAAGGTAGTTTGAAGGAAAGTCAAAGTTTGAATTTTTCTGAACTAGACCCAAAAGTTGTGTAAGCTTTATTTGGCTGGTTCCATGCTGAAATAGGCAATGCAAAGCTTTTCTTTGAGAAACTAATAGCCCATCATAGCAATGAGGTGTTGCTAGTTGCTCCTAGTAATAGCAAATCCGAATCAAATCTTTTTCGACAAAATCTTTGACTGATATCTACCGCTGCTACAAATCTACGTTTAGGAGATTACTTGGACGGTAATCTTCTAAAATCTTTCTCTTCTTCTAGATGTACTTTCTATTGTAAAAAATCTTGAGGCATTATTAGTCACCTTGGTTTCTGTACACTAAGTTGAACACCCATCTCTTGAAATTAATCATCAATTCCTTTATTTTGGGAGAATTCATGTTAGCCATACCTTTGTAGCTTGTAATTAGCCATTCCTTTTTTGTACTTTTAAAACTGGGCTCGTTCAAATGCTACTCAGTCATAAAATTTTTATTAGTTCCTTGCGCATTTGTACAGCTGACCAGTGGTAACATCAGAAGTTTAATGAAACCTCTAGCTCTACATATTGTAGGCCAGTTCATTTAGAAGAAATTAAGAAGCAGCCCTTTAGTTGAAGTGCCCGCAATATCGCTTTCTGTGACGATTAAAACGTGTGAATACCTCATATTGTCAACAGATTCACATTTTTTGCCAAAACTCAAGCCTAGTGCTTTCGTGATTCCACTGAAGTCTTAGTTTTAGGCTATAACTCTAGCCGACATTTCTCTAGCATTTGGTAGTTTTGAAGTGAGGTAAAAAAATCCAAAGTAGTCTCTGTTTGCAGATTCCAAACCTCCAACAATTAGATTTCTAATGGCTTGGTTCTCAACAATGACCAAAGTGCATCTACTACTGAGACCAGCATATGCAGCATCGTCCAAATTTTTTGCTGATAGCATAATGCGAGATTTGCTTTTGTCCTTTTTATAATTTGGATTGGCCTTTTTGGTTTATCTTTATTTTGCAAGATCTTTGAAATTCTCAATCACCTTTAATTTGTCAAGAAAGAGCAGAGCCTAATAACTCATTATATAGGGAGATTATATTTTGGACGATGGAGTTACGAGCTTATCCTTAGCTACGCCTTCGTATTCAGGCTGATTGATATAGGTCGATACGAATACCATATAATTTGCTTGAAATTTTTAAGGTTTTCTGTGCACCTATGTTGGGTCTCTAAGTTTCTTCAAACTTATTTCCAAAGCTTTGCTAACCACTTGCTAAAGAACGATGCTCACGTGTGTCCCACCTCTTCGAGTCCACACAGATTTGTTACAAAATGACATCTGCTGGAATCCATGTTCTGATTTTGCGAAGACCACGTTCCATCTGAGACATGAGTCAGTAGATTCGTAATGAATTGGATGTTATTTCTAGGGAAAGAATAAGCTGGCGTACTCAAAGAAATTGCTGAGGACTATGGCTTTGCCATTGAAGTTAACTTTGAGCCTCAGTAGGCCTGCTATGTCGTAGGCTCTTCTTTAAAAAAGACTCATCATGCCAGCTGATATTGTTTTGTTTTTGCCCAGCAATCTGTCCAAATCCATAGTGAATCCAATCTTCGTGTAATCTCTCTTCTTGTATTCGACAATCTCTGGGTCTTACACAATCTCCATATTATTTTTCCAGACAATCTTCATGGCTAAACCTTCTGCACTATGTCCTGTTTCGACGTAGAAAGATTTGGAAAAGATGTTGACCAGCTTTACACTATAGCCTTTTGGGTTCTTATCTTCGCATTAACCGAAAATGGAGTTGACAAGATATTTGTTTTTGCCTGTGGTTTATCTAGGAATCGGTTTTCCATCATTTATGATTGACACGGTTCCTGAATCTTTGATGATAATGTTGATGAATGACATCTAATCGTTCGAGAATTTGCTTTATGCCGCATTTATAAGTACCTCATCTATAAGCTTATAGATTGCAGGAATGAAGCCAATCTTTTTGTAGACCATTTTCCCGTTCTAAGAGACCCACATCTATTCTTCTTTCTCCTGCAAAGAGCCAAGATACTGCTCAGGCTTCACCAGGACATGCTATCTGTTTATTTAGGGTTTTCGAGCTGTTTTCATGTTGATTCTTCACGCAGACTAACTTATCTAAGTTGTTAAAAGCATATAAAATCGCATTTAGTTTCCGACTAAGAACAAATTGCCAAAACCATTGTGTTTTTTATCCGATACATTTTTTCACATATTTCTATATACAGTAAGTGTGCTTTTCCTGGCAGAAAACCAACTTTCTGGTAACTTTTTGCTCTCTTTAGATCTCTTTACAACCTTTCTTTGAGTTGATTTCACCTAAAAAGTTTAATTCAACTAATTAAACGCACAAAAAAGTCACAATAGACTATTTTTCATATGAAAATAATTTGATTTGACTAGTGCGATCATGAACAATGTGAAAGTATTCTTATTTTCACAAAAGAGGCGACTCGGGCATCAACAAAATTTGTCTTCCTCTCCAACAGGGGATTTGCAGAGGTGATTTCTTGAAAAGATACATGTAAAGTGATCTACTTTTGAGGATTCACAGTTGTGGTTTTACTGAATAGGACATAATCTGTCTTTGTTTAACCAGCTGCTTTTTTACTTTTGATGTTGTAAAATTAATAATGCTAATCAACTACCTAACCATAGCTATCTACTATTAGTCATTTGTTTCGACATACTTTAGAAGGCCGTGTTAAAAATTTGATCTAAAATCCTCAGCTTTATAATCATATGGAGGAGTTAATAAAACAATAGCTGTAGTATTACTCAAATATTGAGCTAACTCTCTCAAAACCTAGAAAAAGCTCATTACCACGCTATGAGAAAGAGATATCTTTCTGTTAGTTTTCGAACTGGATGAATTCTGATAAATATTGCACCTCACGTCTTCCAAGAATATCTTCCCAAGTTTAACAAAAAGCAACAAAAAAAATCGACAGAAATATGTCCTACGGTTAAAGTAATTGTTGCCCAATCAAACAAATGTAAATTAATCTCATGCCAATCAGCAACAACGAGGAATCCTATTACAACCAATATCTCAAAACCAAAGCCAAACGGCCTTACCGCCAAATGGAGTTTACCGCAGATTTCGACAAATAAAAAAGAAGAAGCTTCAACAGGTGCGATATTCTCAGCACAGGCAAAATAAAAGAAATAATCAGAAGAAAGAAAGATAACCGTTTCACTATGCTTAGCTAAGAATACCTGAGAACTACTCAGCTAATTAGACATATGGAGTCAAACAGCCACACATGAATTTTAATATTTATTGATTGTCTAGATTTAGTTCTATGCAAAAATCATATATTAGTAAAATTTCATGCTTATTGAGTTCTTCTCAATTTTTACTCTTCTCTCGTGTAATAGATGAGATCATCAACTTTAAAAGCATTCCCCTTTAAAGTTGAATTCCTTCTTTGACGCATCTTTGGTGAGTATTAATGCAAACTTTCTCTCCTTGATTTGATGTGGAGTGAATCCCCTACTAATACCTTAAGGCTTCGAATTTTGGTTAGAACTCCTGTTATGGGTTAATCCTACTTTGGCTATTTAGTTTTTTCGACCAAGATTTCTTCGAAGTTTTATAGGATGTTCAATTAAGGGCTTTTATGTTATTTTTTTTCCTTTAAACTTTCAAATGAAGGCATCTCAGATTTATCTTCTTCCATGTTGTTACTTATTTACTGAAAAGCGCTTGGTGGAGGCATCTAGTTCTAGGTCTTGAAGTTCTAATTAGGATTGCCAGTCTTGGGCTAATACCTATGTTCCCCAGTTTCCTTATTTTCTTCAATCTTGACTCTCAGAATGTTATCGAATTTCTTCCGCTCTTGGTGCGTTTTTTTGGACAAAATGTAGTCAAAAGTGGTGAGGTTGTTGTGAATGAGAAAGATGTGAAGAGTTATTAACCCTATCAGCAAAACCGTAAATACTGCAACGATGATCCCCAATATCCAAGACACGATGATTTAGGAAAGATACATTTGCCAATTGTCTTCAATCGAAAGCATCCCCAACGCCACAAGGAACAGAAACAAATGAGCAAAGGCTGAGCAGATCATTATAAAGAAAGGCTTATAGTTTACTGAGCCGATGCAGCTATTAATCCAAATGCAATGATGGTCGAACTTTGTTATGCATCTTGCTTTAGGAGATAGGTACCTGTCGCATTGCTTGCAGTGGCGGGAAGTAACGCAGACATAGCTTCTGCAGTGCTAGCAATACAAATACTTATCGAAACTTAGTTTTAAACTGTATCACAAAAAAGTTACTCCATCGGTGATTTGCTTGCTGATTGCTGTTTTAGTATGGGATCGGAAGGGTCCAGATACGAGGTGATGAAACCAACGACGAGAAGCACGACGAGAGACATGGCGAAAAGAACAATCAGCGCAAATCTTCGTTGCTGATTGAGAAACTTGTCTTGAATTAAAGCCCAAAAGACTATGTTAATTGCAAGGATGAGGATGTAGCTGATTATCTGGGTTACACAAGGGCGTCGACTGAAAGAGTTCAGCTTCCGATACTAGTTGCTTTATTCTTACATTGTATATATTATGATGATGTCAATTATTTGCAGTGAAGCCAATCAATACATAAATAAATGCAATGAATGAAGTGAGAAATCAGCGCAAAAGCTAAGCCACTTTCTACCTCGGCAGCCTCTTCCTCAGAAAACCACTTTCCAGCTACTAGACGAACATTCCTACATACTTCTTGAACTTATCCTTGTCCTTGATCTTCTTATGCTAGAAGTATACATCTAAACATTTTTAGTCCTTTATTTGGCGCAGCACTTACTGCATCATGAATACTCGGGACTCACGCACTATCTTCTCACCGTAGCTATCGTAGATTTTGGCGAAACCGAACTGTCTCAGGTCTTACGCCGTTATTTCGTGCTCGTTTTTGTCTCCTAATAAGAAATGGAGGATCTTCTTAGTACAGATTTTTGATTGAGAAAAAGCTTTCCAGAGCTTTGCTGCGACCTTAACATACTCCTTGGATTGCTTATCTTCATCTTTGAATATTATTGCGTGTTTCAAACCCACAGTCAGATGCTTTTGAAAGTTATGGAAAGCCGAAGGGTTGGTATGTTGTGAATGTTACTAATTCTCTGAAGGATATTATTGCTATGAGTGGGCGTTCTACTCTTTAGGTTGTTCATGAACAATAGGAGGAGCTGGCGGTGGGACAACGCTGACATTGATCTCACTTTTCAGAGGAGAAAGTGGCTCGTCCTTGCCTAAAAATTGTTCGATATAAATAGCCGAGTCTCCCCTTTTAAGATAGGGAACTCCCTGGAAAGTCAGCCCCTCCCTCTCTTTCACCCTTTCTTCTCTGCGCTAGTTAGGTTTTTATTCTATGAAAATGTTGCTATCTGAGTATTTTTTGACAATGGGTTTCATGTTTGAAATATTTCGTCACCTAAAAAATAATAATCAATTTTGTTTGATATTAAATCAAATTTGCCTCCAAACGCATTGCTTTGGCTAAACTGAACGTCTAAAAGTCTAAAAGTTGTACATTACATATTAAATACAGAATCAAGACTCAAGTATTTAGTTCGTGTTGATCTTCGGAATCTCCTGCCTTCTTTAACTCTAACCAGGTCCTGGTAGACTTTAGTTGTTTTCTTACAAATAGACTTCTTCAGCTATCTACAATTTGATGATTATACGAGTAAGAAAGATCCCGAAAATGAACATTCCGATGTAGTAATTCCAAAACAATACCTACTGTTTGAAGGTTAACAAACTGAAATTTAGAGAGGGAACGAATGCGGAAAGTAGGCTCAAAATAGCAGTCAGCAGCAAATCATACAGAATCACCTTTCCGAAGCCATATTTCTTTGCCCTGCAGGCCTGAATATACTGATATAAAGTCACCAAACTGCTCAAAAAGTAAAAGAAAATCGCTTTTGATACAAACACAAGGAAAAAGGTCCAGAGAGGAATAGAAAGAAAGGTAAACGACATATATAAGCATTTGATTGATGTTTTTTGTAGCTTAAACCACTCTATTTCTTTGATTTGCCTTTGCAAAGAACTTATAAAATACATTGAATGAGCAATAGAGGGAGCAATCATGAAAAGATAGAGACCATAAACCCAAAATAAGTGATACCAGGGAGAATTGGCTACGTAGTAATAGCAGTTGGTTAGAAAACAGAATACTACCAAGGCAAGTTTAAGCAGGATGATGTAACTCATGGCAGGATACGTCCTTTTTCTTATATTGAACAACATCTTGTTTCTCATTCGATCTGAAAGAGGAAGTATTATCACACTCAGAATGCCAAATATGATTAGTAGGATCTCATTAATGTAGCTAGACTTATACTCCTATCTCCCAAGGCTAATCCCCAAGTCTTTAATTTCCAGATCTATGGTCCATTTCAGCCCTTTATTCGGCTAATAAGATGCTGTTCCTTCAAGCTAATCGCTTGATAGTATGTATTAGTGATTATTTATCCCTGAATTCGATTTTTATTCAGTGCTTCCCATCAATACTATCCCCTGATTAGTTTAGCCTGTATCTAAGCTAAGTCTGAATGTGTGATTCCAGTAAAGCTACAAAGCAAAAGACTTGTAAAGAATTGCCGAGCTATTGGTACCAACTACCTAATAAGACTATATCACGAATTGCATACGTAGTCAGCTTGCTAGATTTGAGATTCGATACGAACTAACCTATTCCAAATATCAGTGCTGGCTCTGAGAGAAGCGAGAAGGGATGCAAGAATAACTAGAGATATAAGACTGTTCTTGGCAGCGAACATGAGCTCTTAGTAACTTAATTATAATGATAAAATAGTCAACAAGCTAATTAGAATGTTCATTTTTTGTAAAGGACATGGATATAGCTTAATTCAGACAAAGCATACTGCAACTAAAGCTAGATCTTTGACTGCATATCGTAAGATGTGAAGTCGTGTCTACTTTCCTGATTTATCGGCCTATGATTACAAGCCGAATACTAAACGAATGTCAATGAAGATCTTCTGAAATAGCTGACTAGTCTCCATACGATGAAACCTCATGATTTATTGTATTGTAACCAAACTTATGGAAATAAATATTAGCTTACATTTATGCTAAGTTCGATATGAATTCTGCTCATTTCGACCATACCTCGGTGAAAAGACAAGGTATTGATGTCATTGACGGCAAGTAGGTTAAAAAGCCGAGCGGATTCTACTCAAACGAGGATATCGAAGGAAAGAGTTATCTATAGCATTCGCTAAGATGCTTGTTGGGTGATTCAAACTTATCTACAATAAATAAGCTAGAAAAGCCTTTGATGAGTGAGTTACCGGCCTTCTGATCCTGTGAATCTAATTGTAACCCTCAAAGAGGAAAAAGACAGATTTTGATTGTAGAGATTTTAATAACGTGTAAATAATTTTAAGTTTTGGTTTTATGGGCAGATCGGATTATAGTATTAATCTGCGAGCTGCAGTATGCAATAATTATAAGTATGAATACTTTTGAAATAACTTAACAAATTGAAAAGGTCTTCCCTGATATTTAGGGCTAGCTCTGCTCCAAGCACTCCGTCCTCCTCTCTAGCATCACCAACTCTTTCTCCAAAGCCTACCCCCGTAACTCATATCTGATTCAGTGCATACCCCAACTCATTACATTGTGGCGAAATAACCGCTTATTTTGATTCAAGGAGGGAAACTTCAAGTAGAAATGGGAATGGAGCAAGGAGTGACCTTGATGCTGTCTGCCTCAGACGAAGATGAAAAAATGAATCTTTGGTTGCAATCTGGAGAATAGATAGTTCTCTAAAATTCAGGCAAGGTCATAAACATGGAAGTCTAAGAGCAACTTACTTTGTTAGCCTCCAAAGCAATATCCCTCGCAGTTTAGGATCTGAGTCTATCCAAAACCAAAGGAGGATTCATATACATTTACTTTCCTCAAGTCTCAGATCCAAAATCAGTTCACACGCAACATACTCTTCTGATTGCTTTGTTTATGGCTGCAATCACAATAAATGACCTGGTTGAGTAGTATAGCATTTAGGATCTTATAAATAAGCTGAAGACTCTTTAGGAATTCAGTGACAATGACATAGTTGAGAACTATTTCAAATTTTATCGCAATAGAGAGCTGCTTATTTCAGGAGAGATCAAGAAGAATGTAAAAATTGACAAAAAGTATAAATTTCTTGTGATGTCTCTTGCCTTTTTAGAGTAGTAGCTATCAAATCTAAATCAAAACGTTTAGCTTGATTAATTAATAGTTAGTCTCGGCTCAAATGAAATTGAGCTAGCCTAATTCTTTACAAAAATCTAGCAGCTGCAATCTTAGCAAATACAGGGCAGCAAAGTTAAAACCTTCATTGAAGGCATCAAAAGCTAAACCCAAATAAAAGTAAAAGTGTCTTAACCTAGGCAACTCTATATATGCAGCACTACTGCTTATTTATAGTAGAGACTTTTCGGTACAACTAAATCCTCAACAAAATTGCCAAATGTATACACAACAAGCTGGAAAAATAGCAGCAGGAGAAAATCTATAACAAGAAATAGGCCATGATTTCACGGCAGATCATCCAATCTCTGTTGTTTTCGTGCATGCCTAGTACCGGCGTAGCTGTGATTGATCCTCGGAATTCTATGTGGTTTTGATCTTTGTGTATTCAATATCAAATAAAGCACTATTTAGCAGAACAGAAACAATAAAAAGTTTATGGTATTGAGGGATGGCTATAAAAGTTATAAAAAAGGAAATATTTAGGGATTTTATTTTCTAAGCAATCGTAATTCTCATATCAGTGTGAAGTCTTGTATTGAAAAAGTGGTAAAGTTGTTTTATAACTCATTTTAGTTATGATATTGTTGCGAACCAACCTAACCCGCTTCTTCCACTTCACCAAACCAGCACTCAGCACCCTCACATCTTTGAAAGATATTGAAACCGTGCTTCAAAAGAGATTAGTCGCGGCCATTCAGGCAACCAATACTCAGACCCTCCAGCATTATTCTCTGGTGGATTCGATCAAACAAAAACTAGCAGTAGAGACCGACCCAGCCAAAACCATTTCATAACGAACGGTCAACCTAAGCATCATTAACCCACGTACACTTGACCACCGCACAATTGAAGTATCTCTTTCTGAGGGGTTGTCCAAAAATAGACTCACTCCTGAATAATTCGGCTTCCCTTTTCAGCATCCGCAGGATCGCCTTGCTCATTTCAGCGAACACCGAGGGGCTCCCAATTTTGAGGAACTAACAGAGTACTAGTTGGATGATAAAACCTTGCTTCTGTTCAATTTGCCAGAAAACATCACCTAGCAGGATATTCAAGTCACTGTTAGAGAACCTTCTTCTAGAGTTGTTATCAAGTATTGTGTGCTTGGGCTACCTGCCTATGCCAAAGTTTAGTTTGGCTCAGCAGAAGATCTAAGCAGATGTTTGGGCAAACTCTAAAACAAAAAGATTGAATTCGGCGAGAGAATATCCAAACTAAAAAGTTATAAAGACTCCGAGCGCCTAAAACTAGCCAACAGGCGTTTGGTGATTCATATCGACGAAACGACCAAACTTTAGAACATGATCATAGATTTGAGTAAGTTCGGTAGGGTCTTGCATGTAGATTGGCCGATTGAAGCATACATGAGTCCAACAGTTGAAGACGTCAAATAGTTTTACAAGGGCACCAAGTAGCTGATCAAAATAAATAAGTACGAAGTCAACGGAAATATTGAATCTGAGTACTTTCCCAATATGGAGGTTTGGAGAGCTGACTAAGACGAGAGAGATATCGACAACATCGTTGATAAAATTGACAGTATGAGGGAAAGCTACGAAAACCGGACAAGATTTGCCAGAAATGTTGATGTTTATGCCGGAAAAGAGCATCAGCTTATCCTCAAAAACAGAGGTTTTTGCGTCGCCACATACAGCACTAGCTAGGAATGCCAAAATTACTACTTCAGCGAAGGCGCTAAAAGAAAAATAGAGCTAGTCGGAAACAGACTTGAGTTCTAGTACGATCCACTCTTTAAAAAGGAAGTGCTCAGACAGATAGACAACTAATATCTTCTGGGCAAGAAGAATGATTTCGGCAGGAAGTAGCAAGCATAAGCATTAAAACAGAAAACTCTAGAAGAAATCATACCAAACAAAAAGAACGTCTACACTCAGAAATAATCGCCTGAGTACTACTAATCTTACTATATTTTGTAGAGACTGATTATGTACAGATAGAGGTAAGAAGCAAAGAGCAAAACAAGCAACTATTCAGGAGCTTTTAAGTACCTTCAAGCCAGTAATTAATTTTTGGAGTGGTAAGATCATTTAACTATGATGCGCTAGGCTAAAGCAGAATACGAAACCAAGACTTTTGACTAATTGGCTGAAATTTAACTCTATGGCCGGGTCCTGCCCAAAGATAAAAATATCTAGAGGATCAAGGCAGAGTCAATCAAATACAAAAACACCAAATAGTTTGATCTCATCAACGAATATGACTTGATTACAAATGAAAAAGAATTCCGGGCCAAAAATCTATTTTATCAGAGACAGAGGGTCAGAAACAACAGGCTGACTGATCAAGAGTTAGGTATTACTGTAGGAAGCACCCAAGAATTGTAAATCCCTGAAGAGGGAGAGCAGATCGACGCTGAGGAGGCACCAGTTCGCGAAGATACAGAATAGAAAATTGGAAAGCATTCATTTTCCACGACTCGACCTCAGTTTTTGTACAGGAAGCGAGGTCCGGAGGAAATAGCAAACTATCTAAGACGCTACAATCAATTTCTCAGAACCAATATTTATGAATATATGGGTGTTTTTCATGATAAGCTCGTTGAAGAAGCAATAATTAGCAAGCCTGATGTGCTCAACCTTCAATCTCTCAAATTTTTAGACGGGTCTCCATTCTTGACATAAGACTAAATCTTAGAAGTGCTGCAATTTAGGAGAGATTTCAACTCAGCTCAGTAAGATTACGAAAATTATGTATACGGAAGCTAATTCGTCAAATCGAGTGGTCTCAATATCACTTCCTTGCAAGCCAATTTCATTTAAAGTCGTATTTAGGCAATAAGACAATTGGTCGATGTGGGAGTAGTTGAAGAGACCAGAAAAGTGTAAGGAAATGAGGAGGACTTAAAGGCGAAAGTTAAAATACTAAATGCTGAAGCTGCGGGATTCGGGTAAGAGTATAGAATATAAAACCATAATGATAGCAACTATTTGCTCAAAATCAGAAAACTATAGCATTTGGCGCCAATCGACCGCATAGCTCATCTCTAGAAAGTCGTACAGGAAATAGACAGCTCAATAACAATATAACAAGCAGCTCTTTTCTAAATCTACTATAAGCAAATGAAGTAAACTGGAGTTATTCCTGATGAGGTGAGGAAAGCGTTTGAAATCGAACAATAAATAAGCGTGGCCGAGCTGATGAGCTAGATGGGTGTTGTCTACAATGTCTCCAAGAAAGGTACCATCATTTTTATGCAGATCTTTAAATTGCTGAGAGAATCAGGAGCTACAGCAAGTAATAAATCAATCAAGATATTAACACCCAGTATACCATTGAAAGCATACGTAAAAAGAAGAGAAAGATTGGCAGTTCAGATTTCGCCAAAGACCCTTCAGAGATCTACGTAAAAGATAGAGAAGGGTACTTCAAAGTTTCACGCTACAGACAAATTTGATTCAATACTATAATTACATAGATAGATCCTAAACTTTTAGAAATTGTTATTTCTTGCTGATAATGTAAAAAGAGTTTAGAGCACTTTGTATAATTTATATTAGCTATAATTGCACAAAATTTAGTCTAACGTCATGCCCAAAATAGTTACGACCAGCGAAGAAGTAGCCAACTTAACGTATTACCAGAACGCCAAAAAAAGGTTTGTTGTTTAGTTTGACAGAATCAGAGAAAAATATGAGTTGAGTAATATAGTTTTGGTGCTGGATTTGGCTTCAGCCAAAATAATTTCAAATCTTTTTAGCATTACTGAGCTGGTGTAAAAAGGCATAGTTTTCGTTTAGAGGCTGGAAAAAGTCCGAAAAAAACTGGACCATCATGCAATCTACTTTATCTCTCCCACCCAAGAGTCAATATCTTCAATGCTTAAAGATTTTGAGAATGAAAGCAGCCCTCAATATAGAAAGGTTCATGTTCTATTGACTTCAAGTTTGTAGCAGAACTTAATTAAGGAGATCTCAAAAGATCCCTTCTTTTTGAAAAAGTTGGCAAAACACTCTTTTAAAGAATTTTACTGCTAAGTCTAAATTATATCTGATAACTGTCTACATTTCGGTCTTCCTTATCTTGAACTAGCATACAGCAAAGAAAGCAGTAAAGAGAAGGAAATGCGGTACTTCGTGGGCAAAAAAATGGTAGATCTGATTGCTGGATTTCCTAAATTACACACAGTAAGATTCCTTTATGACAAAGATAACTCTGTAAACAAAGTAGCTTCCAGGGTGGTTGAACGTAGTGTCAAAGAAATAAAGAACTATCTAATGCGACTTTTAGACTCCAACTCAACTGCAATCGATCCAAAAACCCCCGATTTAACCATTCTCGTAGTGGATAGGAGCATTGATATAATAACCCCTTTGCTTCACGGTTATTCCTACTAGGGACTGTTGTATGACATTCTAGACGAAAACGGAACTTTAGAGTTTGAACCTACCAAACTACCAAAAGACATATTTGATGAGTATAGATATAAGCATCTTTCTTACGTACTAAGCTAACTGCCTGAAAGACTAGACGAATTGCTTGCAAAAGTGAACAATAACAAATAAAAAAAGAATGCCCTTTAGTTAAAAGGTCTACTAGAATAGAAATAAAAGCTTAATGAACACTTGGAGGTACTGCACAAACTTTGGTCAAAATACCAAGAAAAAAACTTCAGAGAGATTGGTGAGTTGTAGCTTTGCTTGGCTACTGGAGTGACAGAGGACGGCAAACAGACTGCCAGTACAGAACTTGTGAATCAAGCTAAAAATATTATAAAGACTAATACGCTTCTGAGCAGAAACGAACTTTTGAGGATAGCTTTGCTCGTTTTAAGCTGCATCAAAGTTACAAAAGAGGAGTATCAGAACATTATTGAGCTTTTCAAGTAAGATGAGCAAAGGGCTCTGAAGAATTTGGTGGCTTTTGGGATAACGTATGACAAAAAAGTATCAAAAAGCACCAAAAACATTGATAAGTCATCAATGTAGCGAGCTCGCCAGCTGCTTAACGAAAAAAGCATATCATCCGAAAGATTCACTTCAGCCCTAGGTAACTATGGATTGAGTTAGAGGTTACACTCCCGAAACTGATGGAGATTCTGAAAAAAGATACATAATATCGAAGCAAAATGGGTGAAGCTGTGGTCTCAGCGAGTGGAGAGGAACACTCCACCCCCAGGTTTGACGAAAAACGAATGGTCTGTTTTATGTGCGGAGGCCTCAGCCAGACTTAGATCTGCAGTATTCGCCGGAATCCTGACTTAGACTGCGTTCTTTTGGCTGGTGACACAATTGTAACGCCCAATAATTTTGTCAAATCTTTAAAGGCAATCGACATCCTCTGATTTATTGGCATTGAAAGTGATTCTAGTGTAAGCCTAGCAGTCTTGAATATATCTAAACTTATAAAGTTCTTTAATGTATTGCTCAATGTGGATAAAGACTTTGATGAGGAGTTTGACGGCTTATGAAAGAATGATTAATTATTGCAAATTTCTTGTATTTCATATTAGATAATGGCTATTAATAAATCCACTGTATTAAAACTCTATTTATTAATGTAGTTATATATTTGATTTCGTGCTTGTGATTTTGTTTCAGGCTAAAACCTTAACCTTTGATAAGCTTGTTCTTTAATCTATTACTCAGTGCGGAGAAAGGTTTTGACTGAAGATTGAAGGGACCTATTAAAGATAGAAAGCTGCAAATCGTTGCTTCTCAGTTATTATATATCCGTTATAGTTATGGAGCAAGGTTTATCCAAAAATAACAAAGCCAGCATCATTCATCTCTTTCAAAAAATGGATTCCAATGTCAGTAAATTTCGGGAATCGATTATTTCTTCTCCAGCTGAGGCTAAGGCAGAGACCATTGGTAACAAAATATCCCAAAATAATGTCTGCGGCTGTCTTAACCATGCAAAAGAGCGTAAACTCTAAGGCTAGTTCTTCTGCAGTCAGTACGAGCTAGTGAGCAGAGCTGTTGCTTATCTTGAGTAATAAGGCAACTAAACACTATCGAAGTTACTGGGTTTTATGAGTTAGTTTCTACTCAAACTTTGCGATCTTTTGCAAAAAGAGCTGATGTGTGATTGCAAGCGCAAGAAGCTGGCAGAAAGCGAAGATCTAAATTATAAGATTTCCTTTTTGAGGGAATAGAACCACAAGTTTTTTAAAATCATCGAAGAAAAGACCCTTGAATGCGAAAATTTGAAGAAACAGTTGGAGTTAGCCATGACCAAAATTCATTAAAACGCCTAAGAGCAGGCATAAAATGTACTGATGTCGAAATCGCGAGTCTCCGAACCTTCCTTCGTTGAAGCAATCTCTTCGAGAGTGATTTCCTCGAATTCAAGCAGAGTCTCATAGTTCAAGCATGTGTGGCCTGAGCTAACCGGACTGATGGGCGAAGGTGGACATAAGAGATACTTTGAAGGGCAGCCGGCAGATAGGCAGAACTACTTCAAGAACAAGAGTGGATTGCTTGAAAAGGACCTCAACAGAATGTAGAGTCAATTCAGAAAGCCGAAGATCTTTGATAACAACTTTTGAGGATTATGGGCTTTATATTCAATGATCTTGCTAAATAGTATGTACATGATTTTTAAATACTTGAGAGTTGGTAGTCTGGTTTACCTCATTCGGTTCATTTAGTTGCCTATAAAGTTGAAAAGAGTGCTATTAGAAATTGCTCATTTTGATAGCAATTTATATATTGAATCGTTTTAAGGTC
>Ga0316217_10001934_pt1 | contig 25985 bp, 21 predicted proteins | sample 1anoAmetaG_FD_203633 | JGI IMG/M metagenome (GOLD analysis project Ga0316217, IMG submission 203633) | Freshwater microbial communities from Trout Bog Lake, Wisconsin, USA - 1anoA | ecosystem: Environmental > Aquatic > Freshwater > Lake > Hypolimnion/Profundal zone | place: USA: Wisconsin...
AACCCCAATTTATTATTTTAATATATGAAAATCTTTGATTTTATGTTGTTTTCTGCATTTCGCTCCAGTAATATGCCAAGCAACTTAGACTTAGCAATGCCAATCCAATTGACTAGGCTAAAGGAAAAACGAAGAAAGTTTGATATTAATTGTAGATTGAACCAAATGATTCAAAATAATAACCTTGTGAAGAATCATATTTCCTCAGGGGGATCTTCTTTGATTTTTTTCTTGAGGGTATTTCCTAAATCTTGCTACTAACCATCTTCGTCTAAATTCTAGACTTCTTCAGCTTCATCTTACTCCTCAACGGATTCCCATTCCGCTTCATCTTTTGCCAATGTTTTCCATATTATTCCTAAACGATTTTAGCTATCGTAATCAAACTATAGATGGACCTTTATGTTAAAAAGTTCGCTAGGTTTTACGATATATTCCACTATTAGCTCCAAAGCATCTATAAAAACTCCAAAATATGGGTCTTTTGTTACTTGAAGTATCGGTAGGTGACAATGCTTGTTAAAGTATTAACTCGTAAAGAGATTAGCATAGTCTGGAGTTTACTCTAGGATAGTATATAGCTTCGAAAGAGACTTACAAAGAAAAGAGTAAAGTGTGATAATCAGCAATTATCTCTCGTTAATTGAAATTGGATTGGTCTTCTTTATCAGCAAAGTTTGCTGCTAATTATGGACGCTTAGCCCTTCTAGATTCAACTTGTCATCAAATATGCATTAGTTTTCACAAAAGTCAGGAGCTGTAGCTTTGGCAAGATGGTTTTTGATATTTTAGACAAGAGCTTAAATTTTGCTTCTGTATTATGGAAAACTGAACTTAGGTAGGGCTTTAAATTGTATTAAATCGGCTTTAAAAAATTTTGACCAAGCAAATTTGGCAGAATAGTATCCTATGTCTCCTTGAACTTTAGAAATTTTGGTGCTAATGATATTATTTACGACCGTAAGTAAATTTTGAGGTCCAAAGTTGTAAATCTCGCAAGGTAAGTTAATAAGCGGATTGTCTTATTTCTAGGCAAGTAAAAGGGGATTATAGTTTTTCACAAGCCATTAAATTTTGGAATCACTAACTGCAGGAGATGAAGTCAAATGAAACTTGAGAAGATCTTTCAAAGTAGCTGCCAAAGCCTATGGGTTTTACTTAATAGTAGTTGAGTAAGCTATCTAATGTTGGTAGATAGTAAGAGGGATAAGCGAAAGAGAGACTTTCTAGTGAATTTGTGAGACTTTATTGTGAAAAGCTTGATCTAGAGAAAAATGAAAATGCATTTTATCTTCGTACTAATGGTTTTACTGACTCATTTGCTTCTTTTCTCTTAATCTTTGTAGTATTTTTGATAAGATTTCTTTTTTCAACTAAAGAGGTACTTTTTAATTTGCGAGTTTCTCAAGTTCGGGTTATCTCTTGACTATGAGTCTATACTTTTTTATGTTTCCCGTTTAGACCTATTTTTATAACCGCTAGGAAACTTTATTGCAAGTGTAAATGGTTCTTTACAAATTGTACTTTTTGTCCTCACCTTAAAATAGCACAGAGTGGATGGGATTTTTGCTGCGGTCTTCTTCGCTCTCTCTCATATTAGTATGAGGGAGGCCGAAATAGCGTCTATTAATTATTTTAGAGAGAGGAGTTCCTTTATAGGTTTTCTCTTATTGAGAATAGTGCCAGCCAAAGGCGTTATTCAAATCAACGGCATATGAAGGATGACCTTCAACTCTGGGGAAAGTATCCAGGTCAAAAAAGTAATGATGGGCTCTTGAATAAGTATAGTTTGGAATGTTCTGAGCGAATTGCTACTTGCGGGCTTGCCTCGCTTCTTACTCTTGGTAAAAAAATGATTACTTTTGTTGTCTTCTTATTGTTGAGATTCCATAGCAGCAGCGGTTCCAAAGACGGCTTAATAGAAAGCGTTGTTCTCCTAAATTTCTTTTTAGCTGAGCTGTGGCTTTTGGCCTCTTGATGAGCGAGCAGGCAGTTCTCTTCTCGACATCGCTTTTTCAGAAACAAACTAATATTATAAATCAAAATTGAATCTTAACCATTATTCTATAGAATGAACCTTTATATTTGTTTAATCCTTGTGTTCCAAAAATAACTAAGATTAGCCCTTTACTGCCTATTTCAAAGACTCAAGATTTGGTAGCTTTTTTACAGGAGCATTTTAAGGTAAAGCTAAAATGGAAAACCTACTAACTTAAAGCTATGTATAACATATAAATCTGATGTTGGAGAAAGAAAAATAAAAATATCCCCAGTAGAAGTACCGCTTCGTCATCATTAGTCTCTACTTATTGGCTGCCTTGGTCAATTCCCTTCCGGTCCATACATTCTCGAGCATCAATGTGATAATAGAAACCAAGTTCCAGATATCGTCATTGTAAGTCACTATGAATGCACTTCTTTTTACTATTGCTCACCCTCTGTTCTCTGTACCTTGCAATTGGCTGCTGAATAGGCACGGAATGCGAATTTCTTTTATAATTGGGGCGGCTTTCGTAATAACAGGAGTATGGTTAAGGTTGCTTTTGGATGTTGGGAAATCAGAGTTTTGCCTTCTAGGGTCACTTTCAGCAGCAATCGGCAATATCTTCATCCTCAACACTCCAAGTAAAATAGCTTTAAACTGGTTCAGTAAGTAGAAAGCAAATATTGTTACTTTTTCAGGGATATTATGTACATTGCTCTCAATAACTATTGGAGCCTCAGTTCCTGGGTTTATCATCCACGAATACAATACAGTTGACGATGTTAAACTTTTTCTCACCATTTAGGCCATTATTGTAAGTGTCCCACTCATTTTATTTGCTCTTTTATTCAGATAGACTCCATAGCATCCACCTAGTAGAGCTGCAAAGGTCGTCCTTAATCAATAAAGGACCAAATACAAATAGCTCCTTAAGACACTCTTTAAGAACAAATAATACCTTAAACTTATGGTTGCGATGACCTTTAATTACGGAACTCTCACTTCTCTAATAATGATTCTAGATCAGCTATTGGTTGGACTTCAATATTTAAACTCAGGTTAAACTACAGCAATTACTATAGCCTCGGCGATGCTTGTTGGAATCCTTTCAAATCCACTGTTTTCAATACTTCTGAGGAAAACTAAAGCCTATAGAGCCGTTTCAGGCCTAAGTAATTATACCATAATTTATGTACTCTTGGAAGCTTTATCTTGACCACCTTGCTGATCCTAGGATTCATTTACAAGATAACAAGTAACTATTAAATTATTTTTCTTGCTGGTGTGGCGGGATTCTTCTTGATTCCTGTCCCCTCAATACTGATAGCCTATTCTTCAGAAATTGTGTTTCCTATTGACTAAAGCTCATCGGCTGGATACCTTTTCGCTTCTTCCCAAACTTTTGGTTTTTGCTTTGGTTTTCTAAGTATAAAACTACTAGACAAATCGATTGAGAAGTCAAGGATCGTCGGAATAGCTAACGTAGCATTATTGTTTATATCTTTTCTCATGGTAATTTGGGTGAAGCAAGACTTAAAGAAGCTAAGATTCGAGCAGGCTAGCCAACTGAATCTAGAACAATCTTCTCGACTGGACTCAAGCTTAATCGTTAAGGATGCAAGTTTGAAATGACAATTTATTCCCAATATGCTTTTATTCATTCTCATAGTTATTTTTATTATAATTTATATTTACACGTAACAAAGCAAGTATGCTTCACAAACTCATCCTAGGAGCCATTGGCATCTATGCCGCATATCTCACCATATCTCTGGTCTCATAAAAAATGTAAAATCTTAGTCATCAAGGTATAATACAGAGTATACGCCTATCCATGAAGGACTTCCTGCTGGAAAATTCAGGTTTCCTCCTTTGCTGGTTTGGCTTGGAGGACTTCTTTGTGCTACTGCAGGCAAAATCATCTCAATCATCAAGAAAGAGCCAGCTAACCCTATCAGTCAAAAAGAAAGGATCATCATGGGGAGCCTATTTACCATAAATATGGTAACTTCTAGCTATGCTTTACTATATATCGCTTATCCAATTCAAGTCGTTGGAAGAAATATACGTTTCTTGTTTGTTGTGATTGTAGGCGCTTATTTCTCTAGGATAAAGAAGCTCAACTCCCATCTCAAGCTGGGGAAACACAAAATCTTTATAGCTATTATAATTACTATCGGTGTTTTACTCTTCAACTTTGCTAAAGAAGTAATCTTTTTGTTATGAAGTCGAAAAAAGACAAACACGATACACATGACCCAGAGCTATAATGGATAGGTTATCTTCTTCTAACTGTGTCTGTTGTTGCGGATGCCTTATTTTCTGACAGCCAAGCCTACTCTAAAGCCTTATTTAAACCCACATCAAACCAACTTTTCACAATTACCAATTTCTACTCTTTTATCATCAGTCTCATCTTTTCAATCTTTGTGGATGGTACTTTCCTACCTTCTGTAAAATTCCTTCTTAACTATCCTTCAGCTTTTCTGGATCTTTTAGCAATTGGACTGCTTCAAGTATTAGGCCAGATCAGCATTTACTATATAGTGGCAAACTTTAAACAACACATTTTTCCTCTGATCAGCACCACAAGAAAAATATTGACTGTGATTCTCAGTATCTTTGTGTTTGACCACTACGCAAACACAACTCAGTGGGTTGCGATTGGCTTCGTGTTTTGCGGCATGTTTTATGAGTTTTACTAGTAGCTGATGCACGAAAAAAAGAAAGATGATCTTCTATTGAAAAAATAAAAAGAAGTGCAAAATGGATCCACTGTAACCTCCTCTTAGTAGGAAGAGTTGGCAAAAGCTCACAAATAATGATTACTGTTATTGTTATCTAGCTTACTATTAAATTAGAAGATAATTTCTAATGGATCAGCCGCACAAGGGAATATTTTTTTCCTCCGCTTCAACAACAACTCCCTCAATCCAAACATGCTCCTTTTTTGCTTCCCCGTAATCGAACTTCAAAGTGTTGATTGGTGCTCCGTCTTAGTTCCATCCTGTGCCGGTCAGTGCTTCCAGCATTTGAGGATGGCTTATCAAAGCTATTGTTTTTTTGGTCTTGCGAAGATACTCGAACAGTTGCTTTCTCATTCTTTTGTTTCTTTCTACGAAATGGTTTTATTTTTAGAAATACCCTTGCTTGCGAATCACTTACAAGCATTCTCGTTGAGGTTCTTGTTGTGGGGATTAAGAATTTGTATTGTGTTTATCTTAGTCTCCATAAGCTAAGAACCAACCTTTGCTTTAAGTGATCTGGTTGGCGAAAGGTTCCTTCTTGAATTTTTTCAACAGGTCCTAAATATTTCCAGGGATCAAAGCTGCTGAGTTAATACGGGGGTGAAGTAACGGTTAAACATAGATTTATACTCCATCTTTATCGCCAAATAAGTCAAAACAGGTCTGAATTGCTGCTGATTGTGGTGATACTATCACAATTTCAATCTCTTTGCCGGTGATAGCTTTCCTGAGAGTTTAATTGGCTTTGCGGGATTAAGGTAGCAATTAGTTGTCGAGGTATTTCTAATTAGATTGCAGTTAGTGTTTAAACCTTGGAGAGTTTTGGACTTAGATGAGAGATGTGAGCTTCTCTTGCTTTTTGATTTAGATCATTTGACTATCTGCCTCAGTTTTTGTGTGGCTTATAAGTAAACATTCAGCAAACATTTATTACACTACTTATCAATAAATTATCATAGATTTAGCTTATTTGAGTTATATTTCAATAAAATCACTTTTATTAGACTTACCATGTTTATTTCTCACCGTTCGGTCCCTTTACTTACATCTACTTTTTTCTAAAGTTATTCTTTAACCCGATGAAATAATCTTTCATGCTTTGTTTATCTTTCGGAATTTTCAGACTCTTTAAAAATTTCTATAAATTTTGGTAAGAAACTGAGTGAGCAGTCTCATAGTTCTCTAGATTTGCCTATAGCTCATTTTTAACAGCCAATCCCATTAAAGCCTACAAAAATTAATCATAAAGGAAACCTTGCCTGCCATATTCCTTTTGATTTTGCTTCAAGAGAGCGTTAGCAGTGGTTACATTACAGAGACCGAATTGCTGAGTCAAAGCAATCCACCCTTTTTGTTATAAAGTAGTCTATTTATCGCCAAGCTTATATTAGTTGTATTATTTTCCATAGCCATATAAACTTTTCAACTCCTCTTTGTAAGTGTTGAAAAGAGCTTGGACATCGTTCTATTTCGCTATTTTCTTGAGGAGCTATTTATAGAGTTTTTGAACCTAATATTTTTCTTTTTGGTCCTATAGCTTTTTTAAAACTTGCTTCTTGACTTGTTCCTTTTTTATTTCTTATTATTCTTTCTTCTTTTTGTTTCTTTATTCAGAGAGCTATCGTTATCTCTTTACTCTTTAAGCTTATTACTTTCTTTTTTATTATTACTTTTTCATTTGAAACTTCAACTTTTATTTTTTCTATTATTATTCCTTTGTTTTGACTATTTTCTACTTCTATTTTTCTTCTTTTTACTTCTCTTCCTTTTCCCGTTTAAATTTCTAAAGTCTTTCTTTTTGTTCCTTCCGATATTTCTCTTTCTATTCTTTTTCTTTTCTCTTGCTCTATTATTATTGCTATCTGGCTGCTTTTTTCTATTCATCTTGCTTTAATTTTTATTTTTCCTTTTCTTCTTGCATTTGAAGGAACTTCTTTTTTTGTTCGATCCGCCGCTTTTTTTCATTTTATTCCTCCTGCTCTTTTTGAGCTCTTTTTGCTTCTTATTAAGCTAGTTTTTTCTTTTCGACGGCATTTAAAATCTTCATTTTGGGTCGACTATTGTCTTTTTCCTTTTCCAAGCTGGCACGAGATTAAGAGGTTTTAATAACTGGAGCCTTACTAAATGTTGAATTTGGGCGTTTGCTTTTAGAGGAAGGTATAGCCTATTTTTCCTCGAGTAAAGCTACTGGTTATTCTTTTTATTTTTTCGCAGGACGAGGAGGTAAGTTGACATTCTTTTTGATAACTCGAGCTTATTCGTAGAATCTAACTTCTTCTTCAATTAGTTGGAACCTACTTTACTTTATAAATACTTAAATATGTTGAAGAGCCACTAACTCACAATTTAATAGCAATCCGAAAAGCTGCTGTTTACAAGTGCCTTTTTAGTAGGATAAGAAAAGAATAGTTTCGGGTCATATACTCTTTAGTAAATTTTCTTGTAGCCTTCTGGTAACTAAATGTGAGGATTATATCTAACTTTTTCTGTTAGATTCTTGCTAGTCTAATCTTATTCTTCTTCTAATTTGATGTTTTCACCTATTGACATCTTTTTTAGAATATTTTTGGTTAATTAGCCCATAGGTTGATGTGTGGGCAGCTTGTCTCTACTGTATGTGTAGATCGTGAGCACCTCAAGAAACTTTATGAAAGATTCAAAGGTCAAGCTCTTTAGGTTTTTATCATTTACAATTTTTATTAGTTATATGATAGCCTGCTTATTCTTTTACAAGCCTTTTTCCTTACAAAGCCTGATGAGGTCTATTTGGGCTAAATTATCGTTTTCTTATTCAAAGAAATCTTTTTTGTTGACTTTGGCAGAACTAAACTTTGAAAATATGCGGCGCAGAAAGGGAGAATACTTTTTTAGTACTAATTTTACAGATTAACTATCTCTGTTCTCTTCATCATTTAGATTTAGCTGTTTGGGTACATCATCTTCTTAGATCAACCTTTAGTTTATTTCATTTTCTTAGAATACAACTCTTACTTACACATCTTTCTCTATCCCTTTAAGACCCTGGACTAGATTCCTCTGCTATATTTACTTTTGGATCTTGTTTTTTAGGATTTATTTCTTTCTTTCGATCTTTGCTTGTTATTCTACTCTCTTTTTTTATTACTACTACTTCCTTAGCTTGGTCTTATCGATTTGCTCTTGGACTTTTGGATTTACTTTTGCTTCAGAAGTTCGTTATCTTTTTTGGTTTTTCTTTTTAAACCCGATTCCATATTATTTCAAAAAGTTTTGCTCATCCTGCTAAGCAAATTTAGTATAGTCTTTTTGAGGAAACTCTTGTTTGGTTTTGTTAGTATACACAGTTCCTTGAGTATGATTACTTTGTTGGGAAGCTACTTAATCTCTGTCCTTGCTCAAATACTTTGGCTAAAGCTTAGGAAAGTGAAACCCTTCTTTACTATTTTGGGATGACATGTTGCTTTATGTTTCTTACTTTTGATTTTCTTGTTACAAAGCGGCTGCGACCTCAGTTTAATGATTGGGAAAAAGTTGTAAAATGCGATCAATTCCCTTGTGTGAAGTATTAAGCTTCTTTTGTATCTATATTTTGAGTCTAACCACGTACTCCAAAATCTGTTTGTTGAGCTAAGGGCTGCCTCTTTCAACCAAATCGATTACGAAATTGACTATTTAAGCTCTCTTTTGTGCATTAAGCCTTTCTTGATCGGTTAATATCATCTATTTCTTTTTGTGCTTGAAAGTTGAATAGAAGATAGCTAAACTTATTTTCACGAGCTTTGCTGTCTAAATTATATGAGGCGTACATATTCTAAAAAGACGTCCTAGGTTAAAAAGCGGTCCAACAAGCAACTCATAGATTTGTCAGTGAGTTCAGCAAACTAAAAGTTATTGAGCTTTGTTTTTGCCAAAAGATCAAATAACTACAAAGCTACTTCAGCTCTCAGCTTTTGGTGGCGAATAACGACCTAAATGAATTCAAAGTCAAAGATGTTAAGGATGTATGATTTACTTTCCCTTATCTTTACTTGCTTGACAAAAGGTTCCAGAAAAATTTAGACTGGAATACTTTGATACTTTTTAAACACATGGCCGAAATTTCGAAGCATAAACTCTCTTATGTTTAGTTCTTAATGGTTTTATATAAACAGGAATGTTAGCTTCTTATAAACTACTGATGCGTAAGGATTCTTTTTGCTTGCAAACTCATCTAACAAACTAAATAGCATCTAGAGAAGAGTGAAACGCATGGCTTAGCTTGTTTAGCGAGTGCCTTTTTTTATGGCTGCCATAATTTCATTTACTTTGTCTAAAGATTCCTAAATATGAATGGGATAAGCTCTCCATATCTTAGTTAATAGCTAAATTGAGTACAATCTTAGCTAAACTGAGTTTTCCTGACTAGGTTATGAGCTCTTTAGGCTGCTTTAAACCCAATAATCTATGGCTCCTGAGCTGAGCAGTTATTCAGCACTCATTTTTGAGTTAACTAATGAATCAAAGATAAGTAACATGAATTTCACGTAAGTCAGTTGATCATTACTAGTAACTTTTTTCAATTAGACAGTAAAAAGCTAAGCGATGTTAAACCTTGAGAACTCTAGCATAAATCCTACCACTTGTTGGCTCAGCTTAGGGTGTCTAGACAAAGCAAGAACAGAGGTTGATAGGCCTCCAGCTTACCTAACAAACCAGTCATAAGCTAAAGGCAAAAGATCACGATTTGCCAGCTCATGTGCGATTCTACTAAGCAATCGACAGGACCACTGGGCTACTTCTTCACTTTTGGAAAGCAAGGCAGGCTTAAGTATTTGCAGAAAGAAGAAGCACATGTCATTTTGTTCAGCCATCCTCTGCACAATAAAATCTACTTTCCTCAACATCTTTTCCATGAGCTGCTAAATCTATCCAAATTCACCCTTCACTCCCTTAACAAACACATGGGCAAGATATTTATTATTGTCCTCAAGCAAAGTAATAGCCTGCTGCCTGCTTACTCCAATGCAGTTCATCAATTCATTGATGACGTACTATAGCAAGTCATTTTATTGCCCAGCTTCTTTGCGTCCTACTTCATTCTTCTTTAGCTTTTACAAATGGGCGAGCTGCTAACTAGCTTTTTTAGTAATAGGTACTATTTGGAGTGGCTCCTCAGATCTAGATAGGGTCAATGACTATCTTCCTTTTTAGTAATCCTCCTCTTGATTTAGTTTGAACTCGTTCTTTTAAATCTTATTTTTAAATTGCTCCGTATCTAGGCTATCTTCAATCTCGTCTCCTTGCTATTCGTAAAGTTTGTGTAGCTTTCTGAGTACAACTGAAAGATGCTCTCTATCTCCGTTGATAATCATATTTTTGCTTTCAGGGTCAATCTAAAAATCGATTTTTTTGAGTGACTAGCTAAACAAAAAAGTACTTAGTTGATAATGTTCCAGTTGTAAAGCTGGGCTGCGGTTTGGTTGGATATTTTGAGGTGATTAAGTGCCTGGGGAATGGGGAGGCCTACCTTTTTATAGATCTCCTGCACGATTTGTGCAACTTTTGTACCGTTTTACAGACTATTGGCAACTGACTATTTTATTTGGAAGAGTGACGTTCCAGTTTGCTTTACATCTTGTTGGTTTAGTATTTGAATTTGAAGAAGCCACTTGATGGTTATGCTATCCATTTAAAAAGCCATTTTAAATATTACAAACTATTTATCTTATTATTAGTAACCTTATGCCGCAAGATAAATACCTTTAAAATTCAATGGCAGTGCAGAATTGTCCCTACTATCTAACAGACAGTTTAATCCATCTATAATTGAGAAAACCAGCTTTTTTGTGCGGAGAAAGTCGACTATTACATCATTAAAAACCTCATAGAAGCTTCCATCGCGAGAACAACTATTTGTAGAAGACTTTATTGAATGAGTCTACCAAGGCCAGGCTGAAAAGAATAGATAACAATCCCTTTCTACAATCTCACACTATTTATCCCAAAATAACGAACTATTCTTTGTCGCAGCAACCTTCAAAAATACAAGTCTTTTAAAAAGAAAAGTATATTCTCAATCCAAAGGAAAATCTCAATCCAATTTATCATAGTTAATACGGTTATCAATCTAAAACATAGGAGACATTCTAACTAAAAAGTAAAGAAAAATTGTAGCCTAGCTATAGAATGGATATGTCTTCAGCTTTAAAGACCTAGAAACCTAAAAGTGAAAGACAAAAGCCAGTCAAAGATGAGCCCAGGGGTATAAGGAATCAGCTAGCAACTTAATAGACCATAAACTATAATGCCTATGCAAGATCCCATCATGAATAGGCTTTAAAGCAAGACAAAGAATAATTTTACTCTCAAACCAACCCGAGAGAATACTAATTCAAAGATTACATCCCGACTACCTTCTCCCACTTATAGCAAGGCAACCCCAAATCATAAAACCAAACGATCATCCAGAATCTAGAAGAACATACCAATTAGATATTTGAAGACCTGCATCGAGTGAGTAGTAACTAGAAGAGGTAGGAGAGAACTGACAAAAGAACTGGCAACTTTGCTGGCAAATAAACAAACTACGGTTAAAGGATAGGCGTGATCCAGCGTATAAATGATTAGGGATAGCTAAGGCGTAGAAATGAGGGATAGTTGAGAAGAACGAACTAAAACGGCAAGAAAACTTTCCCAGACTCGATAGTAGTTGGTAGAATGACGTACTATTCAGTAAGAATCCTGTGATTTTATAGATGCCAATAAATTTAGATTATTGAATTCTTGATATATTTTATAGATAAGTTATAAATGCCAAGTATTTGCTCCGAGTGTGGCAACATCCATTTCGGTCCATGTGCCACAGAGGAGACCTATTTTGTCTACTAGCCGGACCCGCAAAACATTCCGCACTAGGTTCTGATCGCGGGGAGTTGGAAGAAATGGCAGACCCTTGAGAAACTCAACCGATAAATTAACGAACAGGGGCAGGTTTTCTTTAGAAGGAGTCTGACTCTTCATGCCGGGACATACTAGTTCAAGTATGTGATAGATGGGGAATGGAAGTATGATCCCACCGAACCCATCCTCGATGACCAGCATGGCTCCTATAACAATTTTGTGAAAGTATACCGCTTCATAAATAGGTGTATCCGAAGAAGAAGTTCCTGCCCATAAGTAAAGAAGGCTAAATCAAAATAACAACCAACTTTCTGATTGAGGGGATAAAGCTCATGGGTTCTTGGGATAACTGGAGCAAATAAATTCCAATGACGAGGATATCCAACCATTTGCTGAATAAAGACTAATAGTAAGGTTTGATTTAGCTAGTGAAGCCTTCGTTCATGTGGAACCCAACAAAGAATATGAGTTCAAATTCAAACTCAAGAAGCAGTTCTTGATTGACGAGAAGTATCCCACTACTGTCAACTAATACGGCACTCAGAATAACATCATCATTACTTCTTTTTATGAGGAGGATTACAAGAAAGATAGCGCGAAGAAAGATAGTACGGATACGCCCAGTAAAGTCCAAAGTGCCCATCCCAAAAACGTTCGCAAAGACTTCTCTTGTAAAACGTTTGAATGGGTGACGGTGAATAGAGGGTTCGATTTGCCCTACAGACGAGTTGAAGGGCACAACATGGTCTCAATCGGAGACTATATCTACATATTTGGAGGTAATTCACACATAAACAAGGATTTTGTAGGAGCTAGTATTATAACTCTTTAACCAAAATTAATATGCTCCTGACATCGGCCAGATATGAATAGGCATTGCCTGAAGGCCGTGCTTTCCATAACATGGTCAACTATGGAAACAAGCTCATCATCTTTGGCGGTCATAACACTTCTATCTTGCAAAATTACTACTCTTTTAATGTCTCTGAGGAAAAATGGGCTGCCGTTCCTCACATTCAAGGAAAGTACCCCTAGAAAGTTTAAAAGCAGTCCTGCGTTCTTTACTAGAGCCTTATGGTGTTCTTCGGAGGTTATTTTTGCTCACAAGACTTTTAATACGAAGCTTATTACAACGAAATCCATGTGCTGGACATTGAGAACATGAAATGGATAGACCAAATCGAAGTGATTGGCTAGAAACCACACGGTAGATTTGCCCATACAGCCTAACTGATAGGCTCCGATATGTATATCTTCGGAGGAATTTACAATGCTGCCGAAAAGTAAGCATCTTAGTAATCTAGTCTTCATCTCAACGATATCTGGAAGATAAACCTTTCTAAGACGAATGAACTATGCTGGTAGTAATTGAAGCCAAAAGGAAAAAAACCTCAACCCCGTCATGGACATACGATGAGTCCTCTACACCATTACTTGGTGGTATTTGGGGGCAACGGGGACGAGGGAACTTACTTTAATGACTTATTTATCTACAACACAACTTAAAACTAATGGTAAAGACTAGGATATTTAGGTTTGAACCGATGATATATGGAGAAATTCCTAGGCCGAGATACAACCACGCTGCTTGTGTTTTGATTCAAAACGACCAAATTATAATTTTTGGGGGTCGCACAAAGAACTATAATAAAAGTTAAAATATCTACGTACTGAAGCCTTATGATAAAATTTCGCCTCTAAACATCGGCGAAGAGGATGATTAGTGATCATGTATAAATTGATTAGCATATACCCAAAAACAAAAACAAGGATTTACATCCTCAGATTATCATCATGACAATTATATAACTTTGAATATATATATAAGAAGCTACATCAATCAATCTCTTGCACACAAGAGGGCGACTCCTTTTAGTTTCCATTTTGATGGTGCTTCGGTATCAGTGTTCAAGCTAACTCTGAAGATTAGATATCTGTCAGTTCTTTTTGCGTACTTGTATACTGGGCAGTTGTAGACTGATTTGTCGTCACCTGATTTCTTCTTGTTGATGGCAGTCACATGCAAAATAGGAAGCATAGCGTACATCTACTTGGGCTTTGAGGGTTCAAGAGTGCCTTTGTGGAATCTGGCGCCCTATAACATCAATTATCTTATAAACACTCCTTCAGTATCTTTGTCTCTGCCCTATTTGATAAGTTCTTGGTCCTTTTCTTTTACAGTCGTTTGGTAGACGACATCGTCGAGTGACCATGGTGGTTAGACGACTCCACCTCCTAGTTGTTTGCTTGTCTTATGCATTCTTGTCACTTCTTGTTTCATTGCGGTTAGGAAACCTTGTGGATTGAAGAAACCTCCAAGCCAGAAAGTATAAGGTCTATTATTTTTCATCCATTCGAAAAGCTGTTTGTTTCTTTCTAGTAAATCGTTGAACCATTTGGCAAGAGTAGGAATGATCCAAGAAATCTCAGCTCCAGTCGCATCATAAACCCACTGGTTAGGCACACGAGCGTCGAATATCGCATTAATAGAATCCATGATTTCGGCAGTCATAATGATTTGACCATCAATAGCATCGATAGCATCGTTTAGTGTTTTTCTGACGATGTTGAAGATGACTTGCATTCTAGCGATTTATTGCGAAAGGAAAATGTTGCAAGGAACTGAATAACCAACAGCTCCGAGTGCTTTTGGACCACTTAGTTTTTTGATTAACTATCTTACTTAATTTTCATTGTAGTCTAGTGGCATTTTCTGGAGTAACTCTTGAGACTTTTCTTTGACAAGTTCTTATCTTGTTTTTCCAGCGCCAGTTGAAGCTTACTTTGGTCTTGTTTCCATAATAGTTGAAATCATATCGATTGATTCTTTCATTCTAAATGTCAAGTCGGCATTAGAGTCAAGTCCAAAGACCTACGGTGAATCTACAGGAGGAATGGTGGCAATGTATTCATGATACTTTGATATCTCTAAAGCAGGGTTGGCGGGCATTTTGTACTTGAAGGCGTTTTTGTCCTTGCTTTCATTTCCGAAGAAAACGTACTCTCCTGTATTCAAAATACCATCTTTAATATATTCTTAACCGAATGTCGCAAAAAGTTAACGATCCAAGTCATCAGTAATCCTACCTCCGTAAAGCACTTCACAGACCATGTATTTAAGCACAGTAGTATTGATTTGTTGTATCTGAGTTTGTTGCTGAGGACTAGTTATAGCAAGATTGTTGAGATACTTTTAAACGAAGCAAAGGGAGGCTTCAAGATCGGAGTTATTGAATTCGTAGGGTACACACCAGCCCAAAGAACCGAATTTTCTTCTTTAGATAACAACTGAGTGCAAATAGCATATCGTGAAGATAAGATTTTTCCAACTTGGGTTGTCGACCTTTTCTAAGAATTACTGATTTATCATTGTGGTGAATGTCTTATTCAAACCTGCTTTCAATCCTTTTGGAGGCTCATTTGTAACCTTGATCACTTTTTGCAAAAGACCCAATGGGAATCTATTATGAGGCTAGCAGGTAATCCAAAGTCTGTAGTCTTCATGAGGCTTTTGATTTTCTGGGTTGTTCAAAGCAATAACCATTTGTTCAGTTTCCTCCATAAACTTAAGACCTAATTGACAGTTCTGAAGAATGACCCAGCCGCCGGATTCCATACAGGCTTTAATAGCTCTTCTAGCTGGTTCTTATTGTCCTTATCCCATTGATACTTTCTAAGTTGTTTTCTTTTTCTTTCTTGCGAAGTCGTCAATTGCGCTTGTTGGATCAGCACCTGGAGATAGCAAGAATAAAATTGGAACGTTAAATTTAGACTAAGCCCAGATGTCTTGCATAGGATATGATATAGGATCGATGTATTATTGACCTAATATAGCACCAATGAACTTTGCACTTGCTACAAGGGTTCTATCCTATCGGACGCTTCTAACCAAAAACATCTACATGAATGCTCGCATTTCCTCTTTTTATTGACTCATTCTTTCAGCAAGATCAGGAATGGGATAGTTTTCTGGATCATTTTTATCAAAGTATTGAAGCCATCCAGGCTGATTCTTTTGGATCAAGTCAGGAAGCTCTTTAAAGTTTGGAATAGAAGATTAGCCGAAAGTATGTTTTGAAAAAGCGATGATGTTTAACCAAGATTTTTCTTAGATGAAGTTAAATTGGTTTCCTTGGGGTTTTTGCCTTGAAGTTTTAATATCTTAGCCAGCACCTGCTTTCAGGAAAGCTGCGACATCAGCTCCTGTCAATTTTTTTGCAGTTATTAAGATCTTAAAGCAAATCATTAGCAAGAAAGTGATTTTATCTTTTTCGAATAGACCTCTGTTTACATATTTGTGCACGTGTTTTGTCATAACTTTTATAATGAAGTCAACTCTTTTTTGAGGTGAATTGGCCTAAGGTGATTTCTGAGCCAAAGAATAGTTGAAAAGCTCTAAGAACTGTTAAAGCGAGCTGTTGTACATCCAGTTTACTAAGAAAAGTTCGATAAGAGTGAAATAAAGTGCTGATCCTCTAATTGCTACTGGTCTATATTGTTCTCTCTTTTCATTGATTTATTTGGTCTTGTTTTCAGCATCTTCTAGCTTAATTGCGACTTATTTAGCTTGTGTTTTCGTGTTATTCAAGACTTCCATAAGTGAAGTATCATCCAAAAGGTTTCCTTGAGATTAAGTAAGGCGCTGCAATAAATCTTTATCTAGTTTTTGTAAAGCTTTCTTGTTTGCATTGACATCATTAAGCAGAGCATTTAAACTGTCTTAGAGTGATTTTTGTTAATGAGAGATAACTTTACCTAGCAGCTGCTGCTCTAAACCACCTTGTGTGACAGTAAAGTCGATAACTGTTGTTTTTGCACTCAATTAGGGTGAGAAGCTAGGATTTGGCAATCTGCAAGTTAAAAACATTTTGAAATTTTTGTCATAATCCATATCACCTCCAGCAATTTTGATTGTTCCTCTATTCTTTCTCCAAATAATTTGTTTTTCTAATACGGGATCCAAGATAGGATCGACTTAGTTTTAAATACCTTCAATAAGTAAAGCTTTTCCATTCTAAAGACAATATTTTAAGAACCAATCTTTAAACTTAGGATGAGTTAAGGAACAAATGGAGCGATTTTTCTCCATTTATTCAGCATATTTCTTTAGGATCCAAGATTGACCTTGTCCTTGAGGATCAATTAAAAGAGGGAACCTATCTGACCTTGTAACCATGATACCATTTTGAACTGATAGAGAGTCTTTAGGTAAGCCTTGAAGATTCCATTACCCAACTGTGGCTTAATCTACTAAGAAACTTGTAAGCTCATAGGCTAAAGTTGGAAGGTGAGGAATATCCTTGAGTTTCATATCATTTGTAAACTTTTCAATAGCTAGGATTTAACGGAATTCGGCGTTGAAAGGACCACAATAACTGATGAATGCTGTTGCTAAAGAACAATTTCCGACCAGCTTTTTCTTTTCATCAGAAATTTAGTTAGCTCCCTTTTTCCAACGAGCTCTTTCACCGGAAAGTGAGTTGATCAAAGTTTCTGCAGTGGTAATTTTCTTTTTGGTTTTTTGAGCTTGAGATTAAAGCTAGTTCTTAATGTCTAATTGTTTTTGAGAATCCTCCTTCAATCTGTTAAGTTTTTCTGTGATAATTCTCAGTTATTCTCTTGCTTTTGCTAATTTTTCCTGGGCTATTTATAAGTTAGCTTGTTATTGGGCAAGTTTGATCTTTTTAGGCTTCACAATTTGAGATTTCTCATGATATTAGAATACTGCATATAACCACTTGCAAATAGCAGCAATAGCTTTAGACACCTTACCACAAGTAGTTTAGTTGAACCAAGATTCACTTGATATCAAAAGAGGCTCCAAAAGTTAAATTGTTTAATTGCTGATGGCGTCTTTGTCGTAGCTTTTCAGATTTTTGAGGAAATCGAATTGGGGACCAAGAATGAATTTACCACTTTCTTCGTAGCTGTTTTTCCAGAATGGCACAATCGTACCTTTTGCAACCTATAATTCAGGGAGAAGCACAATGCTGGATAATTTCAGGTTGAAATAAATAGCAATAGCGTCCAGAACTAGTTTAAGAATTTCTTGAGGTTTTTTATTTGCCTTCATTTCATTGACACTTGCAGCATCCAAAGAATCAACTGCTGCTTGAGCTCTGGCTTGTGCTGGTAGTGCTGCGGCTAATTATCTTTAGGCTTCCTGTTTTTGTTGATCGATAGCAATAGCTTATCTCTAGCATTTTTGAGCGACTGCATTGACTTAAGCCTAAATCTTTTAGGCTGCTCTTTGTTCTACCTCAAGGTCTCGCAACATTTTTTCAGTCTTTTCAGATGCATCTTTCAGCTTGAGTTCTTCTTCAGAGAGAATGACTTTCATACCTGCAATAGCCTATGAAGCTTAGTTGATTTTCTTAACACCGATTTTGAAGTTAGATTATTGCAAATCAAGCTCTTTGTACTTAAGTGTGTAGAGTTTTTTGTAAGCTGCAAGGTAACTCAAATAAGATTTAGGAGTGAAATAAACTTGTCTTCTCATTCTTTGGAAATAGACATCACAAATATTCGTGACTAAGTAATGGACATTACCCATATGCTTCATCAATTGAAGTTTTGTGTCTTTGTCAGTATCTAGCTCTTTGAATTTTTCGATAAAGGATTCTGCGACTGAAATAAGTGCCTCTTCGGGCCAAGGCAAGAACCAATCAATCGTGCACTCATTGAACAGAGCAGGGAATTTTCTGAAACGATCTCTGAACTTTTGTCCGACAGGAGAGAAGCATAAGCAAACGTGAAGGTTATCTCTAATTCTATCAATGAAATATGAATAAAGCTAGCTTGGTGCTGGGTCAGCGCCCTTGAATTATTTAACATAATCGTTTCTTGCATCTCCTAAAAATGTTTCTTTTTAGTCCTTTGCCAACAACCCTGGGATTTAACCAGTTGATAGAATCATACTTATAAACTCTAAAAATTCTTCTTTCTTAATTTAGGAGTCAGTCAGAATAAAGCAACAATTTTTACCGAACCTACCAGTTATTTCAAAGTACTTTTTGATATCTTACTTCAAATCTTTTTCAGCATAGTTTTTGACCAACTAGATTTGTTTGTACTACATTCTTTGGATAAAAGAAGCCAACCTTGTAAGTGATTGTTTTCCACTGCCACCGACACCTACAAGTAAACCTGAAGATCTAGGTTGTCTTATTATTCTGATAATTTTCAGCAGATGTTTTAATGCATCGTTGAACAAGACTAATTCTAATTTCTTGGTATTTTTAGGTTAGATGTTGAAATCTTCCATGCATTCGTAAGCTCTTTTTCTTAAAATTTCGACTTAAGAGACAGCTTAATAATTTCTTGGTCCCAATTGAACTATAATACCTTCTTAATCTTTTTAGTCAGGAGTCAAAAAGTCAGCAAAGGCGAAAAATTTGTCTCTAGCGAACTTTTCATTGATTTATGCTTACATTCCGAAGCTTTCAATTGAAATGTCATTTATAGCATTTAACACGTTATCCTTGTCTTTGTTGTTGACCAATTTATCACAAAATACTCGCTCACATTAATATCTCCATAATCCAATTGCATAGAGTTCTGGCTTAAAATCTTTGACTTTTTATGTCTTCATCACAGATTCTTTCTTGATCTGGAGTACTCCCTTGAAAGTTCTTGAAAGCTAACGCATGTTAAAGAGGTAATGGAATTTAGAGGGAGTTGGCAACATGACTTTTTTGACGAACTACCAGAGTTTAATTGTAGCGGAAGTCAGATTTTCTATAACTTTTTTCACCTCATCAGTGAATCCATGGTTCTTTGTGTCCAGCCTGAATTGGAATCGGACGATAGGACCGTAGATACCTTCGATTGACAAAGGTAAAATCATGTTGAAAATAAAGAATTGTCTCTTCAATCTGTTAGGAATATCGTTTCTACCTCCTCCTGGATGATTCATAGCACCAACATATGAAAGGTTTTTAATACTTTTGAAGTTACCTCTTTGAGCCTTATCGAGCCAATAGAAACCTCCTTGTTACATCAACTGTCTCACGATTTCCAATGTTACTTGATCACCCCATTTGTTGACAAAAGGCATACTTAAGTCATCAACAAAGATTGCTAAAAGTTTATTTTGAGGAGGTCCATATTCTTTACCCATCTTATTATCGCACTCTTGCTCAATCGAAGCTTGGAATAATCCAGGTGTTGTGGCAGATGAAAAGTTAATTCTTTTGAAGAGTTGAACTGCAGGGTCGAATTTCTGTGCCCACATTAATACTGAAGAAGTTTTAGCAGTACCAGAACCACCAATCAAAAGCACACCATTTTGAACAAATGCAGTTGAAGAATGGGTAGGATGGGGTTGTGTTAAGATATTGTTCACAAGGAAATCAACTCTGAAAGAATCTATGGTTGGAAGTAGAAGCTGTGAGAATTTAAAGGCTTTATCAGCTGCAGGTCTCCAGACTTCAGGCTTGACTACGCTATATTAAACTTTTTGATCTTGAATGATAACATAATAGTCGAAGATGGTTTAGTTTTATTTTTTGTTGGTAGGAAGAGGGCAGTTCTTTGATTGTAAGAATTCATGGAACTGTGATCTTTCTTGTGCTTCATAAAGACCACCTATTGCCCAGGACAGAGAGTAAACTACAATTTTTTCATAATCGAGGTCAGAAAGTTTAGTTCCTGGAGATACAGATTTCAGGATTCCGTTAATTAAACTCAGAGTATTCACAATTTTCATCGCGAGGGATACATCCATCATAGGTGCACCTTTGATTGTTTTTTACAAGGTTTGGACGATTTTGATATCTTCGAAATATTTCTTTACAAGTCTTTTCAAAATGTTGACTTAATCGTTACTTCTTTCTAGCGCTCGGAGTTGGCACCAACCTTCATAAAGAGCTGTTGTTCCAAGATCGTTTGGAGAAATATAGATTTGACCACAACGAGAAACTGTTGCAGGTGAGGCATTATTAAGATTCTCTACTTCGAATACTAGTTTGCATTGGTCAGTCATAGGAATACGCTCTCCGTTGGCTAAAGTCAAAATTTTATTGTCATCAAGCACAGTATTTAAGTTTTCAATCCAAATTGCGTCTACAGGACCATCACAAGTCAACCAAATGTTAAACTTGGAGGATCTTGAGTTACATTTTTGCCAAAGAGTAGAAAAGACTCCAGGAATCCAATCATCTGAAATTTAACTCTTGACACCATACATTTATTTGTCAGTGATAGCCTTAGGGTTCATCTTTACGATACGATAAGTAAGTCTTCCAGGAACTTAAGAAAGAACTTCAGTCAGGATACTTAGAATTGTGGTTTTTCCAGTGATTGATAATCCCAATAACATAAAACCGTGTCTCACTTCAGAAGTCTCATATACTTGGATGATTTTCAAGGAGAATTCAGGCCTGTTAATAAGTTAGGGTCGCTTTTTGATAATGTCGGGAATACGACTTTCAACTTGAGCGTGATTGACTTTATCAGCAGAAGTCTGTCTTGGGAAGATATCTTTTAGGAGTCCTTCGAAGAGAGGAATATCATCGAATACCAGCTTAGACATGTTCATATCTCGAAGTGATCTCATAAGCAAAAACTCTTCAAAGAATTATTTCTTTTAAGGAGTGAAGACCATATCAGGCTTGGTTTCCTTTCTTTTTGTGTTACCAGCTGTTCTCAAGACTGAAAGGATGTTTCTCAATCCAAAATCATAATGTCGCTGTTTTGATAGCTGCTCCTCGCATAGCTTGTACAACATGTTGAACTTCTTAGCCAAAACGTTGATGAATTAATAGCCGACTGAGGCCAACTTCACCTTAATAATGATCTATCTGTCAGGCATCATCATTGTCACACCTCTGAATAGCACCTTCAAGTTTTCTGGCAGTTCTTGTCTGCCTGCATAACCAGGGTTCATTGTGATGAAATATCCAACTGAATGCACAATATCAATAGGGTAAGGTTCTTCTGGGAACATAAATTTAGGAACATGTTGTTTTTTAGCAATACCGATAGATTAGACTTGCATAGCTACGACTGACAAGACCTATAGCTCGATACGGTTGAACTCATCGAAGCATCCCCAAAGTCCACTTTGAACCAATCCCTTGAAAATCTTAGCCATATCTCTGTATCTATGTTGGTCAGAGCAGTTGGTAACGACCACAAACACACCAAGACCTCTACCCAAGTCCTTTACAGTTTCAGTTTTACCAGTACCAGCAGGTCCTGCAGGGGCACCACCATAATACATACTCATAGCTTGAGCAAGAGTGATGTAGCATCTATCAGTAAGAGGAGTAATGCACAATCTTTATTTAGCTCCTAAGAACTCATAGCTGTAACTTTGCTCCCAATCGGTAATGCTGATAATGCAAGTATCTTGTTCACTTCTCCAATACAACCTGGTTTGCTTTTGCCAATCAAAATCGTATATGTTTTGGCATTTCATCTAGACTGTAATATCACGTTGATGCACATGTACAGTAACCAAGGTTTAGATTTTGGTTCTTTATAGAGAGGTTTAAATAGGCTGGAGACAAAGGTTAGTCAATTCTTGAAGCATTTTTTCAATTTATTTCTTCTTCGATTACATAGCTCCTTTGTTTTACTTTTGTCCTTTTTACAAAGCTTCAGTGATTTTATGAGTCCACAACAACTGAATACCCATTAAACTGACTTGAGATAGTTGACTCTTGACGAATGCTTATAGAGGTTGAGTCATCACAGCAGCTGAAGCATTTCTACAATGTTCCCTCATAGTGTCTTGCATTTCTTTTTCAAGAGATTTAAGCCATGATTAGATGTTACCCTCGCACTTTACGTGTGTAACCAAAGGCACTTTTTATGAGCCTCCTGCTTCTTGGATGATAGTAGTAATAGTTTTATCACTGCTTCCCTTTTTATCTGATTTTCCAAATTCAACTTTCGTAATGGCGTCAAACAGTTTCTAAAAATCTTCTTGAATTGAGGTTGGTTAGGATCCTTGAGATAAGATTTTGAGCAGATCAGGGTTCGATACAAAGTAAAACCTAGGGAAGAGTTTTCTCTTTCCTTAAAGATATGCTTCTAGCAATTTTTGACATTCTTACAGTCTCTTTTGCATATCAGGTAAATTGTCCTTGAGCAAATCAAGTTAACAACATTGAAGTACCTTCTTGGTCTAGAAAGATTTTTCCATACATCTCATCCATGTTTTATCAATACCAGCGAATGCTTTGGCTTGCAAGGGCATTTGTTTAGCGATATCACCACCAGTAAACACAGGCTCCAAACTTCTCCATAAAGTTTGCACTTTGATCCAGAGATCAAGAATTTAAGAGGTATCTGAAAATCTTCTAATCAGTTCTTCGACCTGCTTTTTAAATGGTGTGACATGTCTTTGAGCATTTGTAGAACTTAAGATCATTTGATCTTCTTAAAGTTTTTAAGTGATTTCAGCAACTCGGAGACCTCCAAGAATAATGTTTTCTCTTTTACCCCAATTACCGAATTCGAACTATTTAGAAGACCAATATTCAGTGATTTCTCCTAAGTTAGTCTCGATTTTCTTTTGTTTTTCAGCTGACTATCCGATTTCTTAAACATCTTAGATTAGATCTAGCACTTTGGCCTTAGCTAAATCCTCAATCGTAAAAACTTAATGTTGGTCATATGGTATTCTATGAGTTGTCTTTTCATTTAAAGCTTACCAATGTCGGTCTTTCACTGCATCTTTTTTAAGAATAGTAATAACTGGGAGTAAAGCTTTTAAGTTTTAAATTGAAGTTTTAAGCTATTTGTATGCCTGCCATTCTTTGAGATCTTTTGGAAGTTTTATACATTGATCACTGTACTTCTTTGAGGCTTCTTACATCGCGTTTATCTTCTAGACATTTACTTCGACCCAAAGCATTTCCTGAAAAGCATTGATTTCTCTAATAACTTCAGAATAGAGGTTATATAGCTTTTTCAAGTTCAATAGCTCAGCTTTTGTCTTTTATAGAGCTGGATATTTCTGATGTTGAAGTCCAAACAACTATTAGCCTTTAAAATTAATTTTGAATTGATGTTCTCTAACTTCATATTGTTCATCAAATCTTTTGAGCCTTTCAATAGCTTATTTAGGAACAATGCCTTAGACCATAGGTCCATTTTTTTCATAATCTCCTCTAAAATCTGCAATATCTTTGACAAGTATCTTGATGTCTTTCTTCAAAGTCCTCAAATATTGAGTTTGCTATACTGCAAGATTTCTGCCAATCTTTTAAGATAGATCAATAAGAGTCGACCACTTTGACCAGAGATAAATTCTTGCATCGCTTTAGTCTTTATCAGTAATGCCTCCAGGTAGGTTAGCATCAAGTAGAGCGTACATTTAAGTTACAGGATTAAAGCTGATATCAATTACTGCTTGGAAACTTCTAATCTACTCCAGTTTCTCCATCACTATACCCAAGCTATCAATATCTTTAACGACAGTTTTAGACAATTTGTCAATCAATTCTGAAATATGGTCTGAAAGTCTGTAGAGTTCTGATTTTGCCTTTTTGTGGAGATCTTCAGCATATTCGTTTTTCCATTACTTTGTATATTGCTTAAGTCCAACAATTAAAGAATTAGTTTTAAGTTGCATTGCACCAATAATGAATGTTGGTTCAATTTTCTCGATCTCTTCTTCTGTGGTCGAAAACTTCTTGAACTCTGATTAATAAGCAGAAAGTTGAGGTTTTTCAGAACCTTTTGAAAAATCTTTGATAGATTTTGTGATTGATTTTTGCCAAAGCCATTGGAACTTGCTGAATTTAGAGATAAATTCGTTAATTTTATTTTTTGTTCCTTGGATAGAACCTGTGAGCAGTAAAATAACCTTCACGATTTACTTATCTTGTGCAATCATTTCATACAAGCTTTGCTTTTTGTCATCTTAAGTTGAATGTTGATCCCAATTGTAAAGAGTTTTGCTGCATCTTAATACAGCGGTTGCTGCTTTATTGATTGCTTTTTGAATTTCTTAAAGAGATGGGTTCAATTGAACTTCAGATCCAGATAATTGAACATCAACTTCGAAGAAAGGACTTAGCTTAGCGGTTGATCCAGCTTTACTACTTCCACAAACTCTATGTTTCATTGAATTGAGTGAGTTTTGAGTTGCGTTCAATAGAGCATTATACAAATAGAAAAAGTAATATTTCTTAATTCTTTTTACTTCTTCAGATTTCACAGGATCAATCCTGGGATCAAGTTGGTAGTTAATAATGATTAACAGCAGATCATCAACTGACCTTTCAATCTATAGATTTTTGCTTGTAAGATAGTTTCTTTTTTCGTTAATATACTCTTCTTGAGTTGAGACGAATGTTTCTAGGGTAAAAGTAACATTCTAGTGAGGGAGTGAAACCAAAGACACTTTTGAGATGTTCTTAAGATTATTTTCGATTCTGTTTTAGATGATATCATTGACGTTGATTATCAGCTGCTCAAGTTTATTCAAACCTTGATGGACATGATTAAGATAAGAGTCAATATTCATTGAAGTCCAAGTCAGAGTTGACATACCTGGATGTAGCTTAAGTTCCATATCAGCAATATGAGGAGCCAATAGATTCTTGCAAATTGGTTTTATTTTACTGATGATTCTTTCATATTATTTCAAGACGTAGAGAAGCTCATTGTAGTACATTTTAAATTTCTACTCTTGCAGTAATATGATTCTTGCACTTTCTGGTATAGGGATTCCTTGCCTATCAAGGCACTTTGCTTCTCTAATTAATTGCATAATATCAACATCGAAATTGACGTAAAGTTTCTTTTGAGTTTAGTGACGCACAATCAGAGTTGCTTGGAGAGCAGCTTTTGATCTTTAGATCTCCTTTACCCATAAATCATAATACCACATTTCGTTGATTGTTAACATTTTTCCAAGAGTGTTGTAGTTACCGTAGTATTTCTTAATTTATGAAGAGTGGATGACATTCTGAGGGAATTTGGTGATGGGTCCAGCTATTTTTTGATAGAGATGTTTGGACCAAATGATTTTACCTGCGTTTTCAGGCATATTTCTAACAATGGGTGGGTCTGACTTTTGGTCATTAAAAACTCTTTGGATGACTTCAAGTTGACTTGCGTAGTTAGTCAAAATAGTGTTGTACTTTGAAGTTAAGTTGTGTTTCAATGCATCTCTTTTGATGGTGTTTTCAAACTTTTTCAAAAGATTGATTGATTGCTCAATGCTCTTAGATTTACTGAAATTGTCATCAATAAACTGTTGAAGCTAAGTATCAAGTTGAGAAATTGAGATGTTGAATGATACATATTCCTTATCGAAGTTGCTATGAGTCAAGTCCAAGAGATCACTTTTACGCTTTGCTTTAAATTGGTCTCTGATATTGTTGAATTTGTTGATAATGACATCCATCTTTTCAAGGTTAAGCTTAGCTAAGGCATCA
>Ga0316217_10001935_pt1 | contig 25976 bp, 26 predicted proteins | sample 1anoAmetaG_FD_203633 | JGI IMG/M metagenome (GOLD analysis project Ga0316217, IMG submission 203633) | Freshwater microbial communities from Trout Bog Lake, Wisconsin, USA - 1anoA | ecosystem: Environmental > Aquatic > Freshwater > Lake > Hypolimnion/Profundal zone | place: USA: Wisconsin...
ATATGCCAAATAATAATTTATGTTTCAATCTGCTGGCAGAAATAAGTCCTTCTATTACACCAAGTAGAATTTTCTTTAATGCAGCAATAATAATAGTAAGTTCCCCCGAAACTACTACCCATATAATACTGCCAATGATTGCCAAAGCTATGCCAGCGTATATAACAATCTGCAATAAACCCATAGCTTTATGCTGATTCACCGGCATATGGTCCTTAATGTATTGATAACCCGAAACTACTACATCAAATTGCAGGAAAAAAGCTATAATAAAGATAACACCCAGGCATACTACATCAAAAGCTCTTTCAGCTACAATGGTACCCACAATCTTCTCAGCAGGAACCTTTTCATATTTAGCAATAATAGTACATTTCAAAACCTCACCCAGTCTTGGTACAGCCATATTCGCAAGGTAACCAACCATTACAGCAAAAAAAGTATTGGTAGCCGAAGGTAGATAGCCCATAGGCTCCATTAGTAGCCTCCATCGCAATGCTCTCGCAAGGTGACTGGCAGATAAAATCAGAAATACAGGAATGAATAATAAGTAATTAGCAGAAGTAATGGCTTCTTTAAACTTCCCCCATTCCTTATCCGGTATATTATGCAAGCTCCACCATACCAGAAATATGCCCAATCCTAAAAAGAAAGCATATTTAAATAGGTTAGCTATTTTTTTCTTCATCTTGAACAATTATTCGAACAGTTAGTTAGTAATTATGGCTAAACGACTGCAAATTAAAGAATTTAAGAAACAGAATCACCCTTTTTATGTTAAAAGCATATTATCAATCAATCTTACTCCGTTAATATAAGCCGCTATAATCGCCACTTTTGGTCTGCTACTGCTTGATGGAGTAGTAATTTCTTTCATCGTTTCACCATCAGTAATAGCAACATAATCAATTTTATCAAACCCTTTTTCGTTTAAAAATCCCTTCACATCATTTATAAGCTGAACATATACTGATTCTGAATAATGAGTATTAATATGCTTCAAAGCTTTATATATAATAGTAGCATTTTCTTTATCATTATCCGATAGTCTCTTGTTTCTGCTGCTCATAGCCAACCCGGACTCTTCCCTCTTCGTAGGAACTATTTCGATTTTCAGATTTTTCTCATAATGTATCTGCTCAATCATTTTCTGCAATACCATACATTGCTGATAATCCTTTTGTCCCAGAAATAATACATCAGGTACCACAGATTTAAGCAATTTATCTACAATCTGACACACTCCATCAAAATGTCCTGCCCTGAATTGGCCTTCCCAGATGTTTCCAAGCTCTCCTAAATCAATATTAACATTAGTTTCGCCTTCCGGTGGGTACATTTCTTCCACTGAAGGTAAAAATAACACCTCACAACCTGCCTCTTCCAATAGGTAAATATCCTGCTCAATGGTCACCGGATACTTCTCAAAATCAGTTTTATCATTGAATTGAGTAGGGTTTACAAACACACTACAAACAATTGTTAGCTTTTTTTCTCTACATCTTTTTAACAATTGAATGTGCCCCTCATGAAGTGCTCCCATAGTAGGAATAAAGCCTATTTCAGCTTGTTCTGACCTTAATTTCAGAATAATTTTCTGAAGATTTTTCCTTGTTTTAACAATAATCATAATTAGTATTAACGAACTCTTATTTGTAAATGCAACATTATCAATGTATTTTGATTACTTTTGCAGCTCATTTTTGTGAAATACGCCCTGCAAACAGGCAAACTTAATGTCAAAGAAAAGAATTTTAATTATTGCTACGGAAATGTCACCTTATATAGAGTTGACAGAATATGCTGAGCTAATCAACAAATTAGCCGTTAAGTGCAACGAAGTCGGAATGGAAGTCCGATGCATTATGCCACGTTTCGGGGTAATAAACGAAAGGAGGCATAGACTGCATGAGGTAGTTCGACTTTCCGGAATCAATGTTTCTGTTGACGGTGATGATTATCCTCTTCATATTAAAGTGGCTTCTTTACCGAATGCACGCTTACAAATCTATTTTTTGGAGAACGATGACTTCTTCAAAAGAAAATTCATATTCCATGACGAAGAAGAGAAGTGGTTTGATGACAATGATTTGAGAACAATATTCTTTTGTAAAGGTGCTCTCGAGACTGTTAAGAAATTTGGTTGGGCTCCCGATGTAGTTCTCTGTAGTGGCTGGATGTCAAGTCTTGCTCCCACATTTATCAAAACTGCTTACAAACGTGAACCTGTATTTGGTCATAGTAAAGTGGTATACACTATCGAACAGAAATCTTTCGCCGAAAAATTTGGAGTGGATTTCCCTAAGAAAGCAGTTATCAACAACTATATCAAAGAAAAGGATCTTGAAATGTTTAAAGAGGCAGACAACATCTCTCTGATGAGAGGTGCTGCAATGGCTGCCGATTATGTTGCAATAGGTGCTGAAAAAGTCGACAAAAAATTATACGACGATATCGTAAAAGCCAAGGGTAAAAAGATATTAAACTTCAAAGGCTGGGATACCGATTTGTCAGATTATATTGATCTTTTCAACGAACTGTCGACACAATAAATTATTTTTTATTTTTATCTTACAAATAAACGTAATATGTCATATTTATTTACTTCCGAAAGCGTATCTGAAGGGCATCCGGACAAAGTAGCCGATCAGATTTCTGACGCTTTAATTGATAATTTTTTAGCTTTTGATCCTGAGTCAAAAGTTGCCTGCGAAACTTTGGTAACTACAGGTCAGGTAGTATTGGCAGGTGAAGTGAAATCTAAAGCTTATTTAGATGTTCAGACCATTGCAAGAGATGTAATCAAGAAAATTGGTTACACCAAAAGTGAATACATGTTTGAAGCTAATTCATGCGGTGTTATTTCAGCTATTCACGAACAAAGTCCCGATATCAATCAGGGTGTTGATAAAAAGACTAAAGAAGAACAAGGTGCCGGCGATCAGGGTATGATGTTTGGTTATGCTACCAACGAAACCGATGATTATATGCCTTTGGCTTTGGATCTTGCTCATAAAGTACTGATCGAACTGGCTGCATTACGCAGAGAAAATAAACAGATTAAATACTTACGTCCTGATGCAAAGAGTCAGGTTACATTGGAGTATGATGATAATAATCAACCTGTTCGTATAGATGCTATCGTAGTATCTACACAACATGATGATTTTGATACTGAAGCTAAGATGCTGGAAAAAATCAAGAAGGATATCGTTTCCATTTTGATTCCAAGGGTAAAAGCTAAGTATAAGAAGTTCGCACATTTCTTCAACGATAAAATCAAGTATCACATCAATCCAACTGGAAAGTTTGTGATTGGTGGTCCACATGGTGATACTGGTTTAACCGGAAGAAAGATAATTGTTGATACTTATGGTGGTAAAGGTGCTCATGGTGGTGGAGCATTCAGTGGAAAAGATCCTAGCAAAGTGGATCGTTCAGCTGCTTATGCTACACGTCATATAGCCAAGAACCTTGTAGCAGCAGGCGTTTGCGACGAAGTATTGGTACAGGTTTCTTATGCCATCGGAGTTGCTCAGCCAATGGGTATTTATATCAATACTTATGGCACTGCCAAGGTGAAGAAGACTGATGGTCAGATAGCTAAGATTGTTGAAAAAACATTCGATATGCGTCCATACTTTATTGAGCAAAGACTGAAATTACGTTCTCCAATCTATAGCGAAACTGCAGCCTATGGTCACATGGGTCGTAAGAACGAAGTGGTTACCAAGGAGTTTAAAAGCCCGGATGGTAAAGTAAAGAAAGTAAAAGTGGAATTGTTTACATGGGAAAAACTGGATTACGTTCCTAAAGTAAAGAAAGCCTTTGGTTTGAAATAAAATCTTATCAATGATACAGGAATCCCTTCGATAATTCGGAGGGATTTTTTTTAGCATGGTAATTGTTAATAACGAATATATTTACTTCGGTATTATGACAATATAATAATATGGGAACTAATATAGATATCAGTAATCCTGGGTTAGCTATTAAAAGCTGGGTGGAACTTTACACTGATAAGATGTTTACCTGGGCTTTCTATAAAACAAGCCATAAAGAAGTGGCAGAGGACTTGGTACAGGATACTTTCGTAGTTGCATATGAGTCTATACATAAGTTTGAAGGTAAAAGCGATCCTCAGACCTGGTTATTCAGTATCCTTAAAAATAAGATAGCGGCACATTATCGTAGAGTATATCAGCAACCAATAATCAATGAGAGTGAATATAAAAGTAATAATAAAGATAGCCTGAGTATTTTTTTTGATGAGATAGGTAACTGGAGAAAAGAGCAGGAACCCAAAGACTGGAAGACGGATGAAGGAGAATTGCTGGATGATAGTGCGTTTGTAAAAGTATTGGGACTTTGTATGGGTAAACTTCCAGCCAACTGGGAGGCAGCTATTAAACTAAAGTTCCTGGAAGAAAAAAAGGGAGAAGAAATTTGTCAGGAATTGGAAATAACGACTACTAATTTCTGGCAGATATTACACCGGGCTAAGTTGAATCTCAGAAAGTGTTTGGAGTTGAACTGGTTTAAAAAATAGAATAATGAATAGATTCGCACAGATAGTAATGCTTTCTTGTAAGAAAACTACAGAATTGATTGAAAAAAAATCATTCGTTGGATTATCATATAAAGAAGAAATACAATTACGTCTGCATACCTGTATCTGCGATTCCTGTACAAACTATAAAAAACAGAGTGTCATTCTGGATAATATTGTTCATCATCTTATTCATTCCGATAATCAGAAAGACCTCACAATGAATAATATACTAAAAGAAAAGATTATTCAGTCTATCTCTAAAAAATAAAATGAACAGTTCTTTTACTATCTCTTAGTAAATAATGTTTCAGAGGAATACCTCTTTATTTTCTCAATGTAATTTATACTGCAATTTGGTACCTTAAATTGCTTTAAAAACTTTTTTAAAAAATATTTTTCAGAATTTGTCAGGAATGATTCAATACAGCAACTATATGTATGAAACATTTATTTTAAACAAATTAAAAATGAAAAAAATGGAAAAGAAAAGAAGCATTATTACTGGTTCATTATTTGCAGGAGCTTTAATGACAGTAACTGGTTTTACAGCAAATGCAGGCAGTATGTTTAATTTCAACAGCCTGGGTTCAGGTGAAGAAGTAAGAGCCAACCTGCTGGAAAGAGAAAGCGGAGCCAGGAACTTTGAGTTGAAATGTGGAGAAAAAAAAGCCGACAGTACCTCTATGAAAAAAGGAAAAGACGGCAAGTGTGGAGAAGGGAAATGTGGCGACAAGAAAGCCAAAAAAGCTAAGAAAGGAAAGGACGGCAAGTGTGGGGAAGGAAAATGTGGTGATTCTAAAAAGGGATAGTTCAGGCTGTTAAACATTAAAGGACAGGCTATTCAAAGCCTGTCCTTATTTCTTTTACTTTCAAACGAATTTTATGGTAGGTATAGGGTATAGAAAAGACTTTGCAGAGGCTTTTCTGGATAGTAGTATTTTGAAACCTTCATTTATAGAAGTAGCACCCGAAAACTGGATAGGAGTAGGGGGATACTGGAAAAAACAATTCAATAAAGTACTGGATAAATATCCTTTATTTACACATGGCTTGTCTTTATCAATCGGTAGTCCTGATAAACTTGATTTTGACTTTCTTAGGAAACTTAAATCATTTCTGGCAATCACTAATGCAGCAGTTTATTCGGAACATTTAAGTTATGCCAAATGCGATAATGCGCATCTCTACGATCTGCTTCCTATTCCTTTTACTTCAGATGCCGTTAAACATGTATCCGAAAGGATCAGGGTTGTACAGGATATTCTGGAAAGAAAAATAGCCATAGAAATAGTAAGTTATTATAGTCCGGTAGCTCCTGAATTGACCGAGATTGAATTTATAAATGCCGTATTGGAAGAGTCAGGCTGCGGGTTATTACTGGATGTAAATAATGTTTATGTCAATAGCTTTAATCATCAGTATGATCCGGTAACATTTATAGATTGTCTGCCAATGGAAAAAGTAAGCTATATACACATGGCAGGGCATACAAAAGTCTCTGATACATTAATTATAGATACTCATGGTGAAGCCATCATAGATCCTGTGTATTCATTATTTGAACATACCATAAAACAATTAAAAAGAGATGTTCCTGTTTTATTGGAACGAGACTTTAATATCCCAGCTATGCCTGAACTTCAGGAAGAAATGGATAAACTGAATTACATTAAACAATCAGCTTTAAAAATAGACGATTATGCAATTGCTTGAAACTACTCGTCAGCATCAGTCGAATCTGGCATTATACTGCCGTTCTGGGAAGCTGACTGAAATTCCAGGAATCAATAAAGACAATATTATTCAATATAGGAGGTTAGTGTATAATGTTGTAGATGATATGTTACAAAATGCATATCCACTCACTTATCAAACACTTAATGAAAAGGAATGGAATAATGTAGTTAAAGATTTTTTTACCAATCATCCCTGTCAGTCTCCACAGGTTTGGTATATGCCAAAAGAGTTCTATGAATATCTTATTGGTACTAAGCATCCATTATTAAAAAGATATCTTTTTCTGGAAGAATTGTTGAAGTTTGAATGGATTGAAGTGGAGTTGTTTATGATGGAAGATATACCTGTTATTGTTAATAAAACAGGAGATATACTATTGAATAAAATGTTGTTGAATCCTGAACTTAAATTAATGCACTTTAAATTTCCGGTTCATTTGAAAAATCCCCTTGATATCACTGAAAGCCAGAAAGGAAATTATTTTGTAGTTGCACATCGCAATCAGGAAGGTGAAGTTATTTTTACTGAATGTAATCCTGGTTTAATAAGGATGCTGGAATATCTCCAGGAAAAACCTTTATCAATTAAGGATCTGATAAAAAATCTGAAAAAGGAATATGCTCTACCCCTTACAGTGGAAGATCACCAAAAACTGGTTCTTTTCTTTAGGGAAGCTTATCAGCAGAACCTTATTGCAGGGTTTGAAAATTAGTCTGACAAATTAAAATTATAAAATGATGAATCTCAGTAATATTTTTTTTAAAGTAAAGGTTAGTATGGATAAAGTTAAGTTTATTCCGCTGCTGCTGATCAGGTTAGTGTTGGCTTATGGGTTCTATGGCCCGGCAAAAATGAAATGGAAAGATATTCATGGAATAGGGGATTGGTTTGCAACTCTTGGCATTCCTGCTCCCTATTTTAATGCCTTTTTGGCAGCCGGTACCGAAGCACTGGGAGTAGTATTATTACTAATTGGATTAGGTACCAGGTTTATTGCCATCCCGCTTATTATCACAATGATAGTTGCTATCAAAACGGTTCATTGGGCAAATGGTTTTGATGCAGGACAGAATGGGTTTGAAATACCTTTATATTATCTGATAATGTTGGTAACGTTAATTATAATTGGACCAGGTAAAATCAGCCTCGATTATCTTATTGAAAAAAGATGGGTATCTCATACTGTATAATTTCCTTCGTAAATTAATGATTTACATGATCATCCATAAAATAATTAATATAGGTTAATATCTTTCCAAAAATCGATTTTTATGAATAAAATATGAATAGCTTTTCATAAACATGCTATTACACTCATTCAGCTTCTTACCTTTGCAGCTTTCGATTAATTATGAATAAAGAATTTCTGCATAATCCATGGGTTGTTTTAGATGAGCAAACTGTTTATGAGAATAACTGGATTAAAGTAATTCATCATGATGTAATTAATCCTTCAGGTAAAAATGGAATTTATGGACAGGTGCATTTTAAAAATATAGCTATTGCTATTGTGCCTGTAGACAAAGACATGAATACCTACCTTGTTGGCCAATATCGTTTCCCTACGGAGTCTTACAGCTGGGAAGTGCCCGAAGGAGGGTGTCCATTCAATGAAAAACCTTTGGATGCAGCTAAGAGAGAATTGGAAGAAGAAACCGGATTAGTGGCTCAACATTGGCAACATCTCGGAAATACTCATTTATCCAATTCTGTTTCAGACGAATTAGGACAGATTTTCCTGGCATCTGATTTATCCCAACATAAAGCTATGCCGGAGGAAACTGAACAACTTACAGTTCAGAAATTACCTTTAATCGAAGCTTTTAATATGGTGAATAAAGGAACAATTACCGATTCATTGTCAGTGATTGCTTTGCAAAGAGTCGAACTGTTATTACTAAAAGGAAATCTAAAACTATCTTAAATGCAGCAAAAGAAAGAGGCAATGATTATTGGCAGATTACCTTTAATTGAAGCGTTTGAGTCGGGTACTGCAATCGATAAAATAATGTTGCAACGTACTGCCAACGGTGAACATATTGGCGATATAAGAAGATTAGCTAAACAGCATAATGTACCGGTAGTATTGGTTCCACCTGAAAAACTAAATTCACTTACAAGGGCCAATCATCAGGGTGTAGTTGCTTTCGTGGCTCTCGTTACCTATATGGATATTCAGGAAGTAATCGACTTTGTGGTAAACAAAGGAGAACTACCTTTATTCATCATCCTCGATGGGGTGACCGATGTTCGAAACATAGGGGCAATTGCCCGTACTGCTCATTGCTGCAAAGCTCAGGCTATCATCATTCCTGATCGTGGTGTAGGTGCTATGAATGAGGAAGCAATGAAGAGCAGTGCAGGTGCTTTATCCCATATCAATATCATCAGGGTGAGCAGCCTTATGAAGGCGGTAGATACTTTACATCTTAATGGTATCAAAGTCTTTGCTTCCGAAATGACCGCCACCAACAAAGTATTTGAAATAGATTTTAAAGAACCTTGTGCCATTGTAATGGGAGGGGAGGAGAATGGTGTTTATCCTGCATTAATGAAGATTTGTGATGCACAATTCTCTATTCCTATGCCGGGTGATTTTGAGTCATTAAACGTTTCGGTAGCTACGGGGATGATTCTTTATGAGGCGGTTAAACAAAGACTCAGATAAGAGTTATGAGATATAAGTGATGAGTTATGAGTGAGTAAAGAGAAGATAGAATCTTTATATATTAAACATTAAGCATTAAACATTATACATGCAATTGCCTTCTTCATTATTGGAAAATGCGGTGAACGAATTTACCAGGCTTCCGGGCATTGGTAGAAAAACTGCTTTACGACTGGTACTACACCTGTTGAAGAAAGATGTGTCTGAAGTAAATCAGTTTAGTGAAGTAATTGCTAAGATGCGTAGCGGAATTAAATTTTGTCAGCGTTGTCACAACATCAGTGATGCTGATATCTGTGCCATCTGCAGCAATAGCATGCGCAATCAGCAACTTGTTTGCGTAGTGGAAAATATCAGGGATGTAATAGCAATCGAAAGTACTCAGCAGTTCAATGGTGTGTACCATGTACTTGGTGGAATCATTTCACCACTCGATGGAGTAGGTCCCGATCAACTTCAGATAGAATCCCTTGTGGAAAGAGTAGAGAAAGATGGCATTGAGGAGATGATGTTTGCCCTCAATCCCAATATACAAGGCGATACTACCATTTACTATATTCAGAAGCGAATTGCGCACTTAAACTGCCATGTAACCACTATCTCCCGTGGCATTGCCTTTGGGGGTGAACTTGAATATGCCGATGAACATACTCTTGCACGTAGTATCGCTAACAGATTACCTGTAAAGCATTATGTACAATAGTTATTAACGATGAAATATAAGACTTAATTGAACAAAAAAATAGAGGTCAACCTTTCAGTCAACCTCTATATTAGTCATTAGTAATAAATCATTAATTATTTATCATCAGCGGCATTACCAGCATCAGTAAATCTTCTCCTTCACCTTGTTCCGATGGTTTAATCAAACCAGCCTTGGTAGGAGTAGAAAGTTCTACATTCACTTCCGATGTATCTGCTGCATTCAGCATATCTATCATGAAACGGGCATTGAAAGCAATCTGCATATCATCACCATCAAACTGACAAGCCATTCGCTCTGTACCTTCAAAGCTGAAGTCCACATCCTGAGCAGCTAACTGAAGTTCTGTTCCGGTAATACTCAATACTACCTGATTGGTACTCTTGTTCGAGAATACACTCACACGCTTCAAAGCATTTTGGAAATCCTGTTTGCTCACAACCAGCTTATATGGATTGTCGGCAGGTATTACCACCCTGTAGTCTGGAAAACGTGCATCTATCAGGCGACAGGAAAGCTGTACTTCGTTTTGAATAACAAAGAAGTGATTGCTGTTATAGTTGATAGTCAGTATATCATCATTGTCCGGTAAAGCATTCTTTAAAAGATTTAAAGGCTTCTTAGGAACAATAAACGATTCTGTGCTACCCGGAGTAACATCAGTTCTTTTATAACGAACCAGTTTATGCGCATCGGTAGCCACAAACTGAATAAAATCTTTTCCCAGTTCAAAGAACACACCATTCATGGCTGGTCTTAAATCGTCGTTACTTACAGCAAAAAGTGTCTTGTTGATCGCGGTAACCAGTGCAGTACTTTTAATCGTAAAGCTGTTGGTATCATCCACCGATGGTTCTTTAGGGAAGTTGTCAGGGTTTTCGCCCATGATCTTATACTTACCGTTATCACTCGTGATTTCAATACCATAATTACCATCTATACTGAAAGTAAGTGGTTGATCGGCAATGTTCTTCAGCGATTCAATGAGGATTTTGGCCGGTATACATACCCTGCCATTCTCATCACTTTCAATACTCAGTTGCACACGCATTACTGTTTCCAGATCAGTAGCTACGATACTTAATTTTTTATCCTGTATTTCAAATAAGAAATCTTCCAGGATTGGCAGAACAGTATTGGCAGCAACCACACCGTTAATCTGCTGCAAATGCTTCAATAAAGAAGACGATGAAACTATAAACTTCATAATAAATTTTTATACCTAAGGTCGCAACAAACGTACTGTAAATTGTTTAAATATGATACATTAATTATACAGGCGTTAGTAAATTGTGTTAAATTACCCCTCAGCCATACAAAAAACAATTATAAAATTGCCGTATTATCCATTTGTCGAATTGCCCGATTTGTATTCTGTATTAAAGCTAAAGGCTAATTGCCAACAGCTATAGGCTTGTATTCATTATCACATTAGTATTTTGTATTCTTTAGTTTTTCTCTTTTTAGTCTTTAGCTTTTGTATTCCATCATCACATCATTAAATTATCACATTAGCTTATATTTGTCCATGGTCAATTCCAGAAATATCACTTATACTCCCATCCAGGCCTTACCAAAGGCACAGCATTACTGCGCTTATCAGGAGCGCTGTCATGCCGATGTGATTGATAAATTATATAGTTTCGGACTGAATAAAAAAGACGTAGATCAGATCCTTACCCAACTCATAGAAGACAATTATCTCAACGAAGAAAGATTTGCCCGATCCTTTGTCAACGACAAGTTCAGGTTCAATAAATGGGGCAGAAAAAAGATAGAATATCAACTAAAAGCCAAAAAAGTAAGTCCCTACAATATCCGTTCGGGTATGAAAGCTATTGATGAAGACGATTATATGAAATTGCTGCGCAAAGAAGCAGCCACTAAGTTTGAAAGCCTGAAAAAAGAAAAGAGCCCCCGCATCCGCAACGCCAAAGTATTCCAGTATTTATCAGGCCGAGGCTTCGAATCAAATCTCATCACCCAGATTCTCAGGGAAATAGAAGAGGAGTAAGCAAACAAGAATAAGTTGACATTACCAAAAAGAAATTTTAGCAAATTCAAATCCTCTACTAAAATCTACAAATATTAAGTATACCTAATTTGGAACAATCCATATAAATTAGCTATTTCAGCAGATTAAATTACAAAATCTTAACCATTTGATTTTGTTTGACTTATAATGCAAAACTAGTGAATCAACATATTTACTTATACAGTTATTTCCTTCCTGATTCACAGAAGATATTGATTGTTCTATTTTTAAGTCAGGTATGTGTGTTAAACTTTACAATTTAAAAATGTTTAATATAAATAAACAGTGATCAAAAGTTAATATCATTGTGGAGTTTATAAATTTTTATTGTTGGTTTAGCTTTAAATAGTATCGAAATAAGTAAATATTTATCTTTTTTTCTACCAACAACAAGCTATATGTAAATTAATTAAACTAATTTGCAAATTCTATAAACGTCTATATTATTTCCTCCCTCATATTTGAGGTCTCAATATTAAATTCAACATCACAATATATTAAAAAATGGAAACGAAAAACTTGTCAAATTTAGAAAACATTGAAAGAGTAAAAGGTAATGTAAAAATCCCCATTAAACTTCTTCTGATTGAAGATAATGAAATGTATAGTGAAGGTCTTGCTTTTTTATTACGTTCCAACAACATAGAAGTTATTGTTGAAAATAGTGGAGAGGCTGCATTAAAAATAATTTTTGATTTAATGCCCGATGCTATAGTACTCGACATCATGTTGAGTCCCTATCTGGATGGTTTCTCATTACTAACCATGCTTAAACAGGATATAAGGGTTTCGCATATTCCTGTGATTCTTATTTCGGCAATGTCTTTTCCTGATAAAATAGAACATGGCTTAGCACTTGGAGCAAACGATTATCTTGTTAAGCCATTTAAATCGGAGGAGTTAATACTAAAGATAAATAGTCTGGTTAATTTAAGCAATAACATCAACAAATTTGCAAAAACATCCTCTATAATTAATCACATTTCATCCTTAGATCCTGATCAAAAACTTGCTTCAGAATTTTCCACACTTGTAGCAAAAATTATTGCTGATAATGATGAAAGCTCGGTACCCGAAATTGTTAAACAACTTAATGTTGGTTACGCAAGACTTGAAACTGTTGTGAAAAAAATCTTCAAAACAACTCCCGTAAATTTCATATTGAAAAAAAGACTTGAACGTGCCGACTTAATGTTACGTAATTCAAATATGTCTATTAATAATATTGCTTATTCTGCCGGATTCAAATCAACTTCATATTTCTGTACTACATACAAAAAACATTTTGGTAAGAGCCCATTGGTAAATAGAAATAATAAACAATAGTTATAAGATTAACACATTTCCTTCCTGTTTCAAATGAATCAGAGAAATAATTTTTCAACCCGATAAATTTGATTTATATTGCTATAAATAAGGATAGAAATACTAAAGAATGAAGGTATCTATTATTTAATATAATATAAAATCAACCAGATGAGTAACGATATTGGGAAGTTTATAAGTGAAATTTACCCTTTCTTTATTAAAATAAAAAATGATTCTTTAATTGAAGAATATGGCAAGAGTTTGTACAAGACTATACCCAATATTTTAAACCTGCCTTTTAATCAACATTTTATAATAATCAGACCATCAGAAAATGGATGGGATTTTGATACATTGAAACAATCTGAAAATCAATTAATTATCCTTCAAAGTACTGATTGCCCCGATCTTACTTTAAGAGGTGAATTTAAGTATGAACCATCCGAAAATGTTATTTACTTTCTTGGTTCTCCATGGGTATTAAATATTGACACATTAAAACATATTGGACTTAGTTTTTCTGATTTTTCTCCTTCAGATAGTATGACCGATGTATTAGGTATTTCAGAACAATATCAGACATCAATAGAAGATACTTTTGATTTAGTAACTCAACTCAGAGATCAAACCGATAAAAACAATAAAATATTTGATAGCCTTGCAGAAATTATATTCCAGACCAACAACGATGGAAACTGGACTTTTCTAAACAAAGCATGGGAAAAAACTATGGGATATACTGTTGATGAATCTATTAATACACTTTTCTTCAATTACATTCATCCCGATGACGTACAAAGAAACCGGGATCTTTTTTCACCCCTGATTAACAAAGAAAAATCTTATTGTAATCATCAGATCAGATACATTACCAAAAACAAAGAAATAAAATGGATAAGAGTTTTTGCAACATTAATTATTGATCAGAATAATGAGACTCAGGGCACTACAGGTACTTTGATGGACATTACCAAAGAAGTAAAGAGTGAAAACCAGCTATCTCTGATATTGAATAATGTTAAAGATGAAATATCCTTAGTTGATGCAGAGCTCAATTATACTTTCATTTCACCTTCTCTCGCTCAAAACAGAGGGTTTGATTCACCTGAAGAGATGAAGATTTTTAAACTAAATGAAACCATGCATCCTGAAGACTTTGAAAAAAGCAATACAATATTCAAGGGTGGCGCTATGCAATTCGAGGGAGAATACAGGCTTAAGATGAAGAATGGAGAATATAAATGGTATCATGGTTTAAGTAAAATAATTGAAGATAACACTACTAATAAAAAGTACCTGCTAACTGTTGCCCGTAATATTGAAAGCCGTAAAAAAGCTCAGTTACAAATAGAACAGGCATTAGAAAAAGAAAAAGAATTAAACAGACTTAAAACTGAATTCATCACTACCAGTTCCCATGAATTCAAGACACCTTTAGCTATTATCAAGAACAACATAGAGATTTTGTTGAAGAGTACACAAAATCAGCTGGAAGGTGATGTCAAATTGTTGCATAATAAATTCCTTTCCCGAATTGATAATGAAGCTGAAAGAATGCTTCAACTGATAAATGACACATTAATTCTGGAAAAGGCAAACAATAATATACTTTCAATAAAAAAAGTAAGGGTTGATCTTTTCGAATTAATTGCAAGAGTTGTAGAGCGCTTTAACCTTTTACAGAAAGATGGCCGAAACATAAAAATCAATTTAATAAATAATCCCAGAACTATATACGCAGATAAGGATTTGTTAGATCACGTATTTCAGAATCTGATTTCAAATGCCTTTAAATATTCTGAAGGAAAGATAAATCCTGAGATTACTATTATTTACAAAAAGAAAATTGCTGAAGTAATTATAAAAGATTATGGAATTGGTATACCCGAAAGAGATATAGAAAAACTGTTTATCCCATTTAACAGAGCCAGTAATACTCAAGGAATTCCAGGTACTGGAATGGGTTTAAGTATTGTTAAAAAAATACTCGATCTGCACGAATCAGTTATAAATATTGAATCCAGACTTAATGAAGGAACTTCTTTCAAATTAGAGCTTCCATATAATAGTAAAGAATAACATTTGAAATAAAACAAAATAAAATTCGTTTTATTTAATGATCAATATGTTGTTTTGATGAAATTCAGATGTATTTAGTCTTAAATAAACTACGTCTTTGTACTATCTTAACTACAATTTTTATTATTAATTATATTTTAATTGTAATTATTTTATAAGTCTATGTTATATTTGCATCATAAAAATTAAGTAAATACCATGAGCGAATTATTTTTATTCCAACTTTTATATTATATAGCTGCAACAGTAATGTTTGCCTTAGGAATGAAATTTAATTTTTATTACATTACTGGCCAAAAGAGCTTTGGTAAATGCTTAAGCACATTTATTAAATGGTACGACAGCAATGAATTGAGTCCTGAGCCTGGCAGTAAATCAAACACTTTCAAACTGGTGAGTAATGGTTGCAACCTGATTGTATGGATTGGTTTAATAATATTTATCGGGTTATTTATTTACACTCAATACTTTCAGCCATTACCATACGACAGCAAGTATTATATGAATTAATATAATTCTCCCGAGGCATATATTCTTTGCTTTATTTCAAATCATATCAACAATCTCAGTTGATTCAAATAAATGTACCTTAATACCTTTTTATTTCCGATTCTTTAATGTAGCCCTTTATACAGAAACATCTTTTTAAATTTTATTTTTCAAAATAAAATTAATCAATTGCTATTTAAAATTATAACAAATATTAAAATAATAATTAACCCGGATTTACTTTTTTGTGTAATTAATTTCCGACTATATTAAATTATCCTTATATTCTTTCATTTCCATAGGAATAAAATTGCGCATAACGAAAAAATGTTTACTTATACACAAAATTTTGACTGTAATGGATAGTGATAAGATTGAATTGATGCTTCTGGCTTCTATTATTATTTCAATTCTGGTGAAACTGGTTTTCTTTTCTTTAATCCCAAAGAAGAAGGCAAAATTCTTCTTCCGAAGTTTCCTCAAATGGTATAAAATGGCTTACATGATAGAGGATCTTGACGAAAATGTTGAATCTTTTATGACTACCAGCAACTATTGTAATCTGGTACTATGGATAGGAAGCCTTGTTCTGATATATTTAGTATTCTTCTTTCTTATATTCCCAACAGGTTTATAATTTTCCTGAAATGCTCATATTACTAAAATGCAGTCTTCTTGAAGAACCTGTTTTGAAACAACAAAATAATAATCACACCTACTGAAATAGAAGCATCTGCTATATTAAATACCGGTTGGAAAAACTCGAATTGTTGTCCTCCCCAGAAAGGAACCCAGGATGGTAATGTGGTATTTATCAAAGGAAAATAAAGCATATCCACCACCTTACCATGCAGAAATGTACCATATCCATGACCAGTAAATGCTTTAGCAACAGTATGCCCTCCTTCAAATGTCATTGTATTGAAACTGATGTCGAATATCAGACCATAAAAAAGACTATCCAGCAAATTGCCTAATGCACCTGCATATATAAGACCGGCACATATCAGAAAGCCGGTATGAAAACCTTTTTTTATAAAATCTTTGAGTAAAAAGGTTCCCCAGATAACTGCTACTAATCTGAAAAGTGTAAGTATAATTTTCCCTACTGCTCCACCGAATTTCCAGCCCCAGGCCATTCCTTCATTTTCAACAAAATGAAGATTAAACCAATGTCCCAGCAAGGCTCTTTCCTCACCCGGAATGAAATTCAACTTAATATAAAATTTCAATGCCTGGTCTGCTATAATTACTGCTAATATTATAATGACTAAGTTTCTAGCTTTCAATGTTTCCTTAATTAGTGGTCAAAAATAGTGTTTGAAAATTTAATAGTGTAATTCACTACACTATCTTAACAATGTTTCTATAGTTTTAAACCCTTCCTCTGCAGGAATATGCTCCCATAATATGCTGAAAATTGCATCGGCTATAGGTATGCCGGCATTTATCGTTTTATTGGTAAGGTGAATACATTTACTGGCATTATAGCCTTCTGCAACCATATTCAATTCCAGCTGAGCAGCTTTTACACTGTAGCCTTTACCTATCATATTTCCAAAGGTTCTGTTTCTGCTGTATAAGGAATAACAGGTAACTAAAAGATCGCCAAGATATACCGATGAAGCATGATCTTCTGATGTATTGGAGGAGGCTATTTTCAAAAATGCATTCATTTCCTTAGCTGCATTGGCTATAAACACACTCAGAAAATTATCGCCATATTCCAGTCCATGTGCAATACCAGCCCCGAGAGCATAAATATTTTTCAAAACAGCAGCATATTGCGTTCCTCTTAAATCTGTATTGGTAATAGTATTAATATAATCGTTCTTGAAAGCATCGGCTACCAGCTGTGTTCTGTTCAGTTGATTACCTGAAAAGGTTAAATAAGATAATTTTTCAGCTGATACTTCTTCTGCATGACATGGTCCCAATATGGTAAAATAGTTATCCGCATTTACTTTAAATTTCTTTTCCAGATAATCCTGCAACAACAGATTGGATTGTGGCAGAATACCTTTAACCGCCGATATTACTCTTTTATTATCAAAGATATTTACAGGAACTTTCGATAATGCATCCTGTATATAAGCCGATGGCAAAGCAATAATAACTGTAGCGCTTTTATCCACAACTTCTTCCAGCGAAGAAGACAGATTAATGAGTCCAAGATCGAAATATGCTGAACTTAAATAATGCGGATTATGCTTACGTTTTTTAATAATTGCAATCGTTTCCTCCTTTCTTACCCACCAGTTAATAGTGTTACCGTTATCGGTTAATATTTTCGCTATGGCAGTTGCCCAACTTCCGCTTCCAATGATTCCAAACTGCATTTTAAACTTGTTTTGAAAGATGTAAATAAACAAATGTTTCTTCAATTCTTATGATGATGATGATAATTCATTGAAAATAAGTCATCTGAAAATCTATTTTTACCTCAGTTTCCCACAAATTTTCCAAAAGATTACGGTTCATAATACATTTGCAGTTATGCGTGAATATTTAAAAGGATTGAATGAGCAGCAAAGGGCAGCAGTAGAATTTACCAATGGCCCTTTAATGATTGTTGCAGGTGCAGGAAGTGGGAAAACAAAGGTATTAACTACCCGTATTGCCCACCTGATGGCGAATGGTGTGGATGCTTTCAATATTCTGGCTTTAACCTTTACCAATAAGGCTGCTGCCGAAATGAAAGAACGAATAGAAAAAACTTTACAGAATAAAGAAGCACGCAACCTCTATATAGGTACTTTCCATAGTGTATTTGCGAGGATTCTACGATTTGAAGCGAGCAAAATAGGATACCCCAACAACTTTACCATTTACGATACCGACGAAAGCAGAAGTGTATTGAAAACAGTTGTACAGGAAATGGGGCTGGATGAAAAACATTATAAACCCAACCTGGTACATAACAGAATTTCTGCAGCTAAGAATGCTCTGATAGGTCCTATGGAATACATGATGGATACCTTTATGCAACAGGAAGATGCACGAGCCAACCGACCTGCTATTGCTAAAATATATGCCGCCTATGCTGCCCGATGTTTCAAAAACGGTGCTATGGATTTCGATGATCTTTTATTGAAGATGTATGAACTATTAAAGAATCATAACGATGTTTTACATAAGTATCAGCATAAGTTTAAATACATTCTGATAGATGAGTATCAGGATACCAATCCGGTGCAGTACCAGATTACTAAATTGCTGGCGGCTGTTCATGAAAATATTTGTGTGGTGGGTGACGACGCACAGAGTATTTATAGTTTCAGAGGTGCAACCATTGAAAATATATTACAGTTTCAAAAGGACTACGACGATGTGAAGGTGATTAAACTGGAACAGAACTATCGCAGTACACAGAATATTCTGAATGTAGCAAACAAGGTAATTGGTAATAATAAGAATCAGTTACCTAAAGTATTGTGGACAAACAATGAAACAGGTGAATTGATAAAACTGGTCAGAACTGCTACCGACAATGATGAAGGTAAGTTTGTAGCCGATACCATTAAAGAACAAAAACTCAGGAATCATTATTTCAATAAAGATTTTGCTATTTTGTACCGTACCAATGCTCAAAGCCGGGCATTTGAGGAAAGCCTGAGAAGAATGGGTATTGCTTACAAAATATATGGTGGGCTTAGTTTCTATCAGCGTAAGGAAGTAAAAGATATGCTGGCTTATTTAAGGATAATTGTGAATCAGCAGGATGAGGAAGCATTGAAACGTATCATTAATTTTCCGGTAAGAGGCATAGGTAAAACCACCATTGAGAAATGTGTGATTTTTGCCAATGAACAAAACATTACCATGTACGAGGTAGTGAAACGTGCAGGTGAATTTGGCTTTAAGGCCGGCACACTGGAGGCCCTTACCAACTTCAGTACAATGATTCGTTACTTCCAGACTATGCTGACCGACAAGAATGCTTATGATGTGGCCGTTCAGGTAGGTAAACATACCAATATAGTAAAGGAATTATTCAACGATAAAACCACCGAAGGATTACAGCGATACGAGAATGTGCAGGAGTTGCTCAACTCCATAAAAGAATGGACAGAATCGCCTGCAAATGATGATGGTGAGATGGGCGATAAGAGTCTTGGCAGTTATTTGCAACAGATTACTTTGCTGACCGATTCCGACAAGGATCAGGAAAATGATGATATGGTAAAACTAATGACCATACATGCTGCCAAGGGACTGGAATTTGGATGTGTATTTGTGGGTGGCGTAGAGGAAACATTGTTTCCAAGTGCCATGTCCATCAATACCCGTGAGGAACTGGAAGAAGAGCGTCGTTTATTTTATGTGGCGGTAACAAGAGCTAAGGACAGACTCTGGATAAGCTTTGCCAACTCCCGATACAGGTTCGGACAACTGGTACAAAATGAACCGAGCAGATTTTTAGATGAAATGCCTCCTGAATTAATTGATAACAGTCATGCTTCGGGTAGTGCACGCAACATGGGTGGTGGTGGTTTCGGTTCCTCCTTTGGTAAAAAGAGTATCAGCAGCTTTGCTGTAAACGATGCTGAACATGCAGCTAAAAAGTATGGTGCTCCTCCCGACAAGAAAGCACCTTCCTACTTATCTAAAACCTCTGCTATTCCAAAGCTAACAGCTCACATACCTTCAGGTAATTTTGAAGCAAGTGATGTTTCGGATATGGAAGCCGGGCATAAAATAGAACATCAGAAATTTGGGTTTGGTATCATTAAAAAAATAGAAGGCAGCAGTCACAATCCTATTGCTACCATTGATTTTGAATTGAATGGTGAAAGAAAGATTATGTTGAATTATGCGAAGTTGAGGATAGTGAAAGAATAAGTTTTGCAAAGCTGGCATAACAATTGATATTAATTTAAAGATTAATTTTATAATGTAAATAGCACTGTTATACTTAAAATAAATTATTATTAACTTCGTAGCTTATAACTTGTCTTTATGAATATGTTCATCTGTTATTGTTTTATATTTCTGAAATCCTTCATTGGATTGGGCGATTCTACCGAAGCACCATCAAAGTATTTTGATTTAAAGGACTGGAAACTTCAGATACCTGGCCCATTGGATGTGAAGGATCTGAAAGATTATTCAAATTCACATTTTTATCTTACATCGGATACGGCATTATGTTTTAACCTGGATGCGGCTGAACAGGGACATACTACCAATACTCATTATGTACGTTCCGAATTAAGGCATGTACCGAACTGGGATACCAAGACAAAACATGAGATAACAGCCAGGGTAAAAGTAACTACCAATCTACCTAATTATGAGGTAACAGTAGTACAGATTCACGGTATAACAAATGATAATGAAAACGCCCCTCCATTGTTAAGAGTAGCCATGGTCAACGGCGATGTATATGCATTCCTGAAATCGGATGCCTTAGGCAAAAAGACCGAAAAGATAATGCTTACCAATGCAATAGACAGTAAATATTTTGATGTATCGGTAAAGACCGAAAACTGGAATCTTATTATTTCTATAAATGGCAGAGAGTGTTTAAGAAGAACATTGTATTACTGGAATTATAAGAACTATTTCAAACTGGGATGTTACCCACAGGTAGTGGAAGGTTTATTTAAAATATATTTCAAGGACTTTTCGGTGTATTAGAATATAGAAGAATTATATTAAATAGTATGTCATGCTATTTATCTATGATATATGCCTTATGCTTTTGAAAGGTCTTGATTTTAGATTTTAAAGAAGGCATAAACGTAATTAATTCTTCTTCTTTACTGGTGTAGCAATTTAATACGACTATTGTTACAGAATACTTTTCAAGGTTTTGTTGATAGAGTAAATTTTTATCAATAGTTAATAAAACATCAATAGAATTGTCCATACAATACAGCATTAATTGACCATTTTTAATACCACTTAAACCTAATTCTCTTACTGTCAGCACTTCAAATTCAAGTAGATTTTTTTTAAGTCTTTTAGTTACACACTCATCAAGTAAGATTTTCATGTAGAATGTTTGTAGAGGACTCAATTAATTTTTGTGACATCTCCAGTACTTTAATAACCTGTTCTCTGCTAACCCCTTCAAAGTCTTCCAGAAATATTTCAATGGTATCTCCGGTTTCTAAATAATCAAAGAGATTTTTGATAGGCACTCTGGTACCAGAGAAAACAGGTGTTCCTCCCATAATTTCCCTATCTATATTAATGACTCTTGTTTCCATAATCTTATAATTAATTACCAAATTTATGCTTTTTATAAATAGTATAATAAGATTATAAAAGTAAGTCAAAATCAATTTTATCTATTTTTTATCCCTGTATTGTTCAAAGAAGGCTAAATCAGGCTCGTAAATAGTTTTAGGTTTTACACCAAGTTCAACTTTTTCAAACATTTCAACCAATTTATCCCCATCAATCAGTTCCAATTTAATATTTGCTTTTTCAATTTCATACGCATTTTTGGAGAAGCTCCCTGTTGTAATTAATAATCCTTTTTCTACACTTCTTTTATTTGTTTCCATAACACCTATAAATGCTTGAACTTGATCTATTGGCACAGTTCCTTTGTATCTTTTACATTGAAAGAATGCACTTAAATTAACAAAAGGATTTAATTTAAGTGTAGCAAATCCATCAATTCCCCCATCATGTGACTTTTTCGTAATTTCAATATTCTCAAAGTCATATTCTCTTAAAAGCCTACCACATAAATGCTCGAAACCTACTGGAGAAAGAGTTTGTAAAATTTCAATAAGCTTAATTTTATTTTCAACACTATCAGGTTCTAATTCTTGCTGAGTTTGAATAACAGTTTCAATTTCTTTTTCAACAGAATCTATATTTTTTTTATCACGTAAATCTTGAAATACTTTAACCCATTTCAAAAAAATATCGTGAGCTTGTTGTTCATTAAGTTTTGTTTGTAATCCTTTAGTAGTAATTGTCCAAACCCCGTGTTTAGAAGACTCTAGTAATTCTTCCCAAATTAAATATTGTCTGGCCCAAGCTACTTGATTTTGAAATTTCAGAACTCCCGATTTTGCATATCTTTCATTTAGAATATCTTCTGATATATTGTGTTTTTCTCCAATCCATTTAGTTATCTCTCGTGGTTTAGCAGAACCACCTAAAGCTCTTAAAGCATCAAGAACAGGACCAAACCATTTAACAAACTCTACTTTATTACTTTTTCTCTTACTCATTGTATTTAGGTTCTTTACTTATTATAAATCAAAACGAAGATTTGAATTTATAATTGCATTACCAAATATAACTTTATTGATTTTCAAACCATTGCTCTTTCTTCCATCCAAATTATTTATTTCCCCCGAATAATTCTTTATTTCAAAAACCTTACATACCTTTACCAACGCTAAATAGTTAGCAACTAATATATTGTAGTCTATGAACAATAAAGTATCCGATATTGTTCTTCATTTTGCTCTTGTCAACAACGTAGTTTCTACCAATACCAACACGCTGTCAGGGATACTTTATACTTTATATTTATTCAGTTTCAGGTCATTGTATAATAAAACCTTTCCATTAGTAAACACTTATAGGTCATTAGTAAACACTTATTATAAGTGGTTGGTCAATAAAGCCACATTAGTAAACACTTATGGAAAACATTCATGCATTTATACGGCTAAAGTGACTACTTTCTACCAAAAAGTAAACACTTATATGGTATTGCTATGCAGTGAAAGTTCTAAAGTGTTTACTAACAGGGAAATAGCAAACACCTGCAGATCAAAAGTAAACACTTATTATTCAAACCAGGTAAATAAATCAGCTTCTTTACATCGCTATTATTCATTTTATAATCAACTTATGTTTCTGTTAAATATTCATCATTTATTCAATCATAATTATTATGAGAAAAGCACTTGTTATTACCAATTATACTGATGAAACTGACAATAATTTATGCAGGAAATCAGTCAGTGTAATCACTGGATGTACCAATAATATAAATTATGATTTTACACAAAATGAATTAAAAAATCTGGTAAGGGCTTTAAAGGATTTTGTTCACAAACTGAGTGTTGCCAAAACAGGTAACAAAGCACAGAAAACACTAAAAAGAGAAGCTAAGAAAGTGCTTGCTTTTGCACTGAAGGTAGTTTGCAGAGATATTAACCGTCAACACCGGCATGAAGAAAGTATTTTATTAACAAGCGGCGCAATGCTGCATAAGAATAGTAATGTACGCAAGAAAGGACCTTTCCCCGATATACAATGCCTGTCTGCAACAGTAGGGTTAACAGCCTATGAATTAAACATAAGAGTAAAGAAAATAAAAGGATTGAATAACCATGGTACTGCATTTGCCTATACCGAACTATTAAATGCCGATGATGATATCAGTAAATGGAAAAGGGAAAACTCAACCTGTCATAGTATTACTATATCAGGTCTGAAAAAAGGTACATTTTATCTGGTATCAGCAGCATATCAGGGTGCAAAGGGCACAACACATAACTGGTCTAAACCCATAATCATTGCCACAAAACCCGGTTAGTAAAACTACAATTTGATAATGTGATGATTCGATAATCTGATAATAAAATACAAATAAACTTTGCAGCTATCTTAACAAAAAATAATACATCGAACCCTTACTTCAATTTCATCTTTTTAATCAGTGCATGAATGCTGGCAGTAAAGGTTTCCAGTTCGGCTTCCTGCTCCTGAATAAAAGTATTATCTTCCAGTTTACCCAATACTGCATCGCGCTCGGCATCATTTGCATACACCATATTGCGGAACGGATTGGTATAATCTTTCTCCCTTGATTTAAGGATATTATCTACCAGCCACTTTTTACCTGCAATAGCTTCCAGCAAAATATCCTTTAACTGCACAGAAGTAATTGACTGCAATTTCATACCACTTATTTCCTGCAGGGAGGCTAATCCATGCAACATCTTTTTACGATGATATTCTATACCTTCAAACACATAAAAGTCATGTATTGAATCCCATGAATCAATCTTTCCTTTCTTAATGGATAGCTTCATTGCTTCCACATCTTTAGAAGGAATTAATTGTCCGCCAACATTCGTCCATTCATTACGGGATAACTTAGACGGAATGTTTTTTATGAGTTCAGACAGTGATTTTATTTTGAAATGATTGATCAGTTCTATCAATTGTATAGCACCATAATATTGTACCATATTCTGAAATACTTTGTAAGAATTACCCACCTTGGTAAATACAGTATTACGCTTTGAATTTTCAAACTTATCGGTAGTAATTTCCAGCGCATCTACAGCTTCTATCTCTGTATCAAATATTTTCTTACCCAGTTTTATACAATCCGCTGTATTCAGAATTTTACCCGGCTGATGAGCTTCTGAATAAGCCTTTCCGGTCAATTCCTGTAACAATACCAATGAATCGAATATCTCATTAACAGTATCGGGAGCAAGATAATCGTATTCTATCTCTTGTACTTTCACTGCACGTTTATCGCGGCTAATATATTTCCAGCTGTTTCTGGCCAATGCATACATATTATACATAAACCAGTACGCAGGCATTACTACCAGATTGTCGGAAGCAGCATCGATACTGACCAGTGAAAAAGGAATAGGAATATTCAGTTCGGAAGGATAATCACCTTTATTCAGAATAGTATAAGAAGCCAGTTGCGAATTGTGCTTGATACTCACACACAAACCAGGCCAGAACCCCCTTTTGGCAATAAACTCTCCATCGGCACCTCTTGAATTATGATTGGAACCAAGTGTAGCACCTGCCGCTATATTACTTTGCCCCATTATCAGGGCAGCACATAAAAAAGAATTGTTATGATGTTGTTCGTGAGCAGGAAATATCAATGAATTCAATACTTCGCAACAAGAGATAGTTGCATTGTTTCCCAGATAGGAATTAATTAGTCTCGCTCCGTATTTCAATTGCGAATTGGAGGCCATAATAAACCTTACAGCTTTTATACCATAGAATGCACGGCAGCCATAATCTATTATACCATTCACCATCTCGCAGCCTTCCCCTATCTGTGTTTTTCCTTCGGGACCTGAATTAATGGTCAGATTTTTCAGCTTGTTAGCCCCCTTTATATAGGCATCACTTCCTATCCAGACATCTTTTATAATAGCACAGTTTTTAACTACCGATCTATGTCCTACTTTTCCATAATATCCTCTTTTCTTATCAAACTTCTGTTCTGTAAATTCCTTGAATTTATTCAGCAATGCATCGTCCTCTCTGTTTCTGCTCCAGAGAAAGGCATCTCCCGGCAACATCCCGTTAAAAGGAATAATTTTACGTCCTTCATTCTCATTACAGATCTCCATCCATATCCTGATACTTTCCGATTCTCCTTCTTTCACTATACCATTACCAAACTTGGCATAACCGGTAGTCTGCATTTCGTTTA
>Ga0316217_10001936_pt1 | contig 25947 bp, 15 predicted proteins | sample 1anoAmetaG_FD_203633 | JGI IMG/M metagenome (GOLD analysis project Ga0316217, IMG submission 203633) | Freshwater microbial communities from Trout Bog Lake, Wisconsin, USA - 1anoA | ecosystem: Environmental > Aquatic > Freshwater > Lake > Hypolimnion/Profundal zone | place: USA: Wisconsin...
CACCTTCGGCGTCTGCGTGGCGGCGAAGGGTTGGCCGGGCAGTCCGGAGCTGCGCGGGATGAGCGTGAGGGCCGTCTCGCCAGAAATGTTGCATCTCATTTGGATGAACCCCGGCTGTGTCATGGCGGCGAGTCTGCGCCGGAAACCGGGCGGCGTCAAACCGATACCAGCCAACCAAAAGACCTGCCGGAATCAACCAGCAAAGTGGCTGGCCGCCGGCAAAGACTGGCACTCCGCAAGGAACGGTGGAATGGGTGCAGAGACTTTTTCCGGGGACTCTGCTTTCAGCTCCACTCAGGAAATTGCGTGGTATTTAAATCCAACGTGGCAATGGCGGCCAGGTCGGCATCGTCCAGGCTGAAATCAAAGATGTTCAAGTTCTCGGCGATATGCGCTTTCTGGTGGGATCGGGGGATGGCGATGATTCCCCTCTGGAAATGCCAGCGCAGACACACCTGTGCCACCGTCTTGTTGTATTTCCTGCCGATGTCGGCCAGCGTGGCATTGGTGAACAGCCCATGCCGGCCTTCCGCAAACGGCGCCCAGGCCTGCATTTGCACACCGTGTTGCTTCAAGGATTCCAGAGCTTTGCCTTCTTGGAAAAACGCATGGGTTTCGATCTGATGGATGGCGGGTTTCACCTCGTTATTCGCCATCAAGTCGTCCAGTTGCGCGGAGTCGAAATTGCTCACGCCGATAGCCTTGATTTTCCCCGCATGATAGAGTTCCTCCATCGCTTTCCAGGAGCCTTGTATATCGCCAGCCGGCCGATGAATCAGGTAGAGGTCCAGATAATCCGTCCCCAGCTTGTTGAGGGAAGTTTGAAATCCTTTCTTGGCCTGTTCATACCCCATGTCGGCCTTCCACAGTTTGGAGGTGATAAAAAGTTCTTCCCGTTTGATGCCGCTCTGTTTGATCCCGGCGCCGACGGCCGTCTCGGTGTTGTAGATCATGGCGGTATCAATCAGCCGATAGCCCAGCGCGATGGCATCGGCCACGCACCGGATGCCGACATCGCCGTTGAGCGTCATGGTGCCCAATCCCAGACGTGGCATTTGCAGGCCGTTATTGAGCGTCACGAGTGGGATTAAATTTCTCTGGGTGCCGATAGTGGATGCGGCAAATGACGTCGCGCTGCCGAGGCTCAGAAACATGGCCGAGGCGGCACATCCCGCGCTGGTCTGCAAGAATTGGCGGCGGCTCATTCCGTTGGAGTTGCTTTCTTTATTCATATTGGTTGATTTCCAGTTTCCAACCCACGACCAGCGTGGGGCTTTTTTGTGATTCTCTGCGTGCTCCACCGATTGGCAAGGTTTTTTTGCCTCGCCTGCCCGGTTTCTCCCGGAGGCGAAGACAACCGGATGAGCGTAAGGGACGATGTGAGGAGGCCATTCATTCAATTCCGCATTCAAAATTCCGAATTCCGAATTTGAAACGGCCCTCCGCAAGGAACCGGGGACTGGCTCGAATCCCCGGCACTCAATCTTTGGACCGTTCGGAACCACCCCCCAAACCTTCGCGCGAATCTGGATTATGGAGCAGCTTGGCGAGACTGGTCAGGCTCCTCTGATTAAAGATGTGTCATTGAGCCGGCCTCAGGCGGTGGCCCGCCGACAGGAAACACGGACGAAGTTGGGAATATGCCAAACCGCGTTGCCGGGTTGTTCCAGCCAGCAACCAGTAATCCGGAGTCACAGGATCTCAGGCCTGTCTGATTTTATTTATCCGGCCGTATTTCAGGCAGGTTACGGCCAGCTCACGCGGTAGAAACCCTGCGGGCCGTTCGTGGCCTGCGGGTCGGTGAACGGATAGACGCCGGAACCCGGAACGGCTTCCGTGACCGTGCCGATGGCCTGCCACTGGTTCAGCGGCAAACCAAGGTTCGTGCTCGTCAGCACGGTGAAGCTCATGTCCGAGGAATTCGTGAAATAGAAACCGAATCCGCCCGGGCTGCCGGACGTTTCCGTCAGGCCGACCAACCGGCCCGGGCCGGCGGAATTATAGACGCCTTCCACCGCGCCGAGGTCGGGGCCGAGGCCGAGGACACGCGGCAAGCCGCGCTGGTCGGTGCTGAAGAGGCTGCTGCCGGCGGCATCAATCGCGGGTGAGCCGGGCAGCGGCGGCAGCGTGGGTGTCGGCCCGCCGTAGTTCCCCAGTGGTGCCAGAAGCGGCGCGGCGTTGATCGGGGCCGGGCCGGTCACGGAACCGGCGGATCCCAGATTGATGACGAACTTGGCCAGGTTGGCGCCTGCGTAAGTCAGTGTTCCCTCGGTAAAAATATCCCCGCCGATGGTGGCCCGGTTGGCCCCGACAATCGAGCCGATCAGGGTCAGGCTGCCGTTGTTGTAAACGCCGCCGCCGCCGTAGCCGCTGGTGGCGCCATTGCCGGAAACCGTGCAGGCGTTCAGGGTCAGGGTGCCGTAATTGAACAGGCCGCCGCCGATGCCGGCGCTGTTCCCGGCCAGCGTGCATTCGTTCAACGTGTTGGTGCCTTCGTTGTCCAGGCCGCCGCCCACGTTGCCGCTCGCCCCATTGCCCGAGAGCGTGCAACGATTCAACGTCAGCATGCTCTCATTCAGGATGCCGCCGCCGCCGTAACCGTCGTTGGCCGAACCGCTCGTCAGCGTCAGCGCCGTCAGGGTCACCGGGGCGAAGCTGTCCACTTCAAAAATCCGGTCGCTCAGGTTGCCATTGATCTGGAGGCCGTCGGGCAGGGCCGACGCGTCAATGACCAGGCTGTCCGTCAGCAGCAGTTCGCCGCTGGTCAACTGGATGGTCTGGCCGGACAGGCCGGGATCGAAAGTGATGGTGGAGCTGACATCCACCTGATTGAGAATCTGCCGCAACGAACCTGCGCCCGAATCCGCGCTGCTGGTCACGACCAGGGACAGCGTCTGCAACTGCACCGCGCCCAAATCAAAGCCGCGCCCGACATTGCGCGGAAAGCCGCGCTGATCGGTGAGGAAGGAATTGCCACCGCCGTTGCTCTTGCCATCGCTGGGGTTGATGGCGTTGATGGCAGGCGAACCAAGCAAGGGTGGCATGGTCTGCGTCGGCCCACCGTAATTGCCCAGCGGTGCCAGCAGCGGTGCGGCTCTGATGAACTGCGGGCTATAAGTCGGGCCGTTTGCCGTCCCGCCGAGCGCACCCCCGGCGGTGGTTTGAACCAAACTGGTGCCGATGACATTGACCGAGCCGGGCGAACCTTTCGAGCTGAACGGGTATATTGCCGCCGTGCCGGCGTTGTAAATATCCGCACCGGACGGCGCGGTATTGGCCGCAATAATGGAACCGCTCAAGCTGACCGCATCAACGCTTTTGTTGGTGTTGTAAATGCCGCCGCCTTTGACCGAGGCGTTATTGTCCGCGAGCGTGCTTTGGTTCACCGCCAGAACGCCACTGGCGTCGTTGAAGATGGCACCGCCGTTGGTGGCTGCGTTGCCAGCCAGCGTGCACTCGTTCAGGGTGCAAAGGCTCGCATTGCCAAAATTGCCGATGCCGCCGCCATTCACTCCTGAATTGCCAGCGACAACACATTGGTTCAACGTCAGTTTGCCCGCATAGTTGCCGATGGCGCCACTGGTCCGGCCCGCGTTCCCGGCCAGCGTGCATTGGTTCATGGTCAGAGTGCCGACATTTAGAATTCCGCCACCCGCATACGCCTCTCCGGCAAATCCATTGGTGATGATCAGGGAATTTAAGAACACGGTCGCCCCGCTGGCTATGCCAAAAACATAATCATTGGTGTTGCCGTTGATTGAGATGCCGCCCGCCAGCGCTGAGGCGTCAATGGTCAGACTTTGATTCAGGTTCAAGGCCCCGCTGGTCAGGGTGATGGTCTGGCCGGACAGGTTGGTCGCAAAGGTGATGGTCGAGCCAGAGCTCGCATAATTAATGGCCTGACGCAATGAGCCGGGACCGGAATCATTCGTGGAGGTGACCACGGGACTTTGATTGAGCAACAGATCATTGGTGCTGAATGCGCCGGGGGCAAAGGTGAACACCCGCACTTCATCAAGCGCGCCATTAAAATTCTCGCCGTGAACGTTGTTCGCGCCCAATAGAAAATTCCCCGCCGGATTGTTGGGGGCGGAGTAGCCAAGGGCGACTGCGGGGACGCCATTGACATAAAAGGTGAAGACCCCGTCGGTGCAAACGATGGCCACATGGGTCCAGACACCCGCCGTCGTGGTGCCGCCGCCAAAATATTCCACGCCGCCCAGCAGGCCGGAAAAGGTGTTGCCGAATTGATAAATGCCCCAGCCGCTGCTGCTGGTGTTGCCATTGTAAACCACCACTTTGCCGCCGGTGGTGTCGCCGGGGTTCACCCAGCATTCCAGGCCGAAATTATTGGTCAGGTTCGGGATCACGGCAGCGGTGCCATAGGCCGCGTTGGTCAATTGCACGGCCAGGCTGCTGCCGGTCGCCGCAGTGGCCGACACCGCGACGTTGGCGGTGTAAGTGGCCGCGCCCGAAAAGGTCAGGGTGTCCCCGCCCACCACCTCCACGCTGTTCGTGGCCGTTACGCCGTCGGCCGCGTTCGGGTCATTCTCGCCGAGATGCCAGTAAGCGACGGTAGTGACAGTGGCCCGGGCGGACGCGGTGGCCAGCAGGCTGGCCAGCAGGAGCAAAAGGAAGTTTAAGCGGGGATGGCAGTTGATAGTCATGACAAGCTGTCGTTTTTTTAATGGATGGTGATTACCTCTGAATGGGCAAAAGGATTACATAGTATTAGCAAAAGGCAAATTCTTTGGTTCGCAACCGGGCAGGCACGTTCTCTGTCAACTTCCCGTCGACTGATCCCAGGAGACGACGTGAGGCTGCCATTCATTCAATTCTGAATTCAAAATTACGGATTCCGAATTTGAAATGGTTCGCCGCCAGAAATGGTGGCCCACCGCAAGGAGCCCGGACGCGTCTGGGGAAAGACGGATCAGGGGAGGATTGGCGCGGATGCTGCTTCTGGGGGGCTTGGCACAATACCCGCCAATAGAGGTATAAATGGGGAGGCGAGGGAATGAGGGCGCGCAGAGACACGTCCCACCCTCGCCATCCCAATTTTCTTCAGAAACTAAAAGTAACCGCAGGCGACGACGTGAGGCGGTCATTGATTCAATTCCGAATGCCGAATTGGCAACGGTCTGCCAAGTGTGGTGCTGCTCAGAATTGGATTTCTGGCTTGGCAAAGTCCGTCACCGATATTTCCTCAATACCAAATGGGTCAATGGCTGGCTTGGGGGAAAAACATTACCGTCAGGTTGTGGCTGTTCAGGGAGATGGTGCCGCCACCGCTGCCGTAAACATACGTCTTAAAAACCTCCGTGCCGCCCGCCGCCGTGACCGGCACCACCCAGTTCAGACTCACGCTGGCATTTCCCGATGTTGCCGACGATGTCTGCGCCGCCTCGTCCACCATGGTTGAACCATCATACAAATCCAAGGCGACATCCACCGTCGGACTGCTGGCGGCGACCGTGAAACTGGCGGAAGCCATGATCACAAAAACGCCGAGGGCAGGTTTGGCGTTCGTGCAACTATCAATCAGTAAGAGTTTGGAAATGGCGAGGCTCTGGCCGTTGGTTTGAACCCAACTGACCATCGACGTGGCGAGGTTGGTCAGGCCTGAGCCATCGCCGGCAAAACCCGTGGCGGTGACGATGCCGTTGACCTGCAGCGCCGTGCCCGGCGTGGTCGTGCCGATGCCGACGCGGCCGTTGCCGTTGACCGCCATGACGGAATTATTGCCGCCAGAGTATAAGTCCAAAATCCGGGCGGAAGTGCCCGCAATGCCGATCGAAACCCCGCTGCCGGCGCTGCTGTTGCCAGGATTGTAGAAACCGGCGGTGTAACCAAAGCCATCGGAATACCAGCCCAGAGACTGGTAACCGAGACCATATCCATCGGTGCCAAAAAGGTTGTTGGCGGTGTTGGCCAGTTGGGTGGACGGACTGGCGGTGCCAACGCCGACGTTGCCACTGCTGACAACCTGGTTGCCGTTGAACGTATTCCCGCCGTTGAGCAGGGCCACGCCCGTTGGCAACTGGCCCAGCGGAATCGTCCCCGCCACCTGGCTGGCCGGCACGCTGCCCGACACATTTTCAGCCATGACCGCATACGGGACCGGGGTCAGTTGCTGACGGGGCACCAGCCTGGTGAAACTGTTCGCGCCATTGGTGCTCACGGCCAGTTCCAGCCAGTTGCCGGCATTGGTGTAGGCGTTGCCAAAATCAACCAGCGTGGCGAACAATCCGTTGCTCACCGTTATCGCCGCATTGGTCACCGGCCCGGCGAGGGGTGCGCCGGCGGGGTTGGTGGCGTAGAGCGTGAACGCCACGTCATAGCTCCCATTCGCGGGCGCACTGCCGGCCAGGAGCCGGCCCTGATAGGTGAACGCCGTGCCTTGCGCGTGAGCGGTGGCGAAGGGCAGGCAGAGCGTCAGGAGCAGTCCCAAAACGGTGCGGCCGGCAAATGTTTTTTCCATAAGTTTGGCGATGGGGATTGTCCTCTTGTCGGATTGACGGCGAACAATCCGCGAAATACCAGAGCCTGTCAATCGTATAAGCGCCCGCCGGAAATGATTTTGTGACCCCGGCGATGAGGAATGAGCAGGCCCTTCATTCCATTCCGGCTTCAAAATTCCGAATTCCGAATTTGCAACGACCCTCCACAATGATGGCCAGCGGCAAAGACTGGCGTGGCGCAAGGTGTGTAGCGTCGAGCCTGTGGCTCGATTGGATTCGGCCACAGGCCGAACACTACAGCTTGAATGGCTCGATTTCCGATGTAGCAGACGACGTGAGGAGTCTCACTTGAAATTCGGGATTCAGAATTTTGAATTTGGAATTAAAAGAATGAGTCCCGTCACCTCGTCTCCTGCAAGATGAGGGTAGGGCGGCGCTGCTGCGCCGCCGCAGGGAGCATGGATTCAATTCCGCATTCGAAATTCAAAATTCCGAATTTGAAATGGCCCGCCGCAAGGTGCGGGGCTGGGGAATAATACTGATTGACACCATTGGCATCGGTTTTAGCATTAGTTTTAATCAGAACCCCAAAAGGAACCATGAAAACTCAATCCGGCATCCTATTCAAAAGCCATCTCACCCTTCTCCTGCTGGCCATTGGCGCCGGCACGTTTCCAGCCTCATCCAGTTTTGGCTCCGGCGTCTATACTCATTGGACAGCCTACGGCGCCAACACCGCCACCGGCCTGCTGGGTGACTCTTCCGTGTCCCTGACCACGGATATTGCGTTGTATAGCTATTTCACCTCGCCGGTCACGGATGCAACTACCAACGGCACCTTTCCCGGGTATGGCACCAATTACTTCACGCCCAGCATTCCCCTGACGGACACGATCGGGCTCGCGGCCGGTTCAAGCTTCACCCTGACTTTTCAACCTCCCGTCACGAATCCCACGCTGCACATCTACCAACTGTCGGTCAATACCTGGTCGTTTTCCGATGGCACCAACCCCATCCCGTTTCAGTTGGTGAGCAGTGACGGAAACTTTACCATTCCGACCGGTTCGACCAACACCACCCTGACCGGGTCACATGGAAGCGGGGCCGATGCGAGCGGATCCATTCTCTTTGGCGGGACTTTCAGCCGCATCAGCTGGCACTCCGATGACAATATATCGTATGATGGCGCTGATATTCAAATATCCATTCCCTATGCAGTCCTGACCATCCAGCCGGCGAATAACGGCGTGGTCCTGCTTTGGCCGGCCGCCGCACCCGCTTTCCGGTTGCAACAAACCACCAATCTCACCACCGCCAACTGGGTGACCAACACCCTTCCCGTCAACGTGGTCAGCGGCACCAATCAGGTGACCGTTTCGCCGGCGACGGGGAACCTGTTTTTCCGGCTGATCAATCCATAGCCCGCCCAATCTTATCAAATTCAACAATGCGACCGGCATGACAGTTGAACCGCCGGTGACGACGTGAGGAGGCTCACTTCAAATTCGGAATTCGGAATTTTGAATTCGGAGTTAAAATGATGAGTCTCGTCACCTCGTCTCCTACAAAATCAAGGTAGGGCGGCGTTGCTGCGCCGCCGGATGGATTGGGACAGAGGAGCACCTCTGCCCTACCAATTTAAGATGGCTGGCTGGCGGCAAAGGGTGGCCCTGCCTCAGGCAGTGGCCCGCCGCAGGGAGCTGGGAAAATCGTTGCGAACCGGTTGCCGGTTATTGGGACAGGTAAAAGAACATCTGCTGGCCGGCGATGGGATTGGTGACGGTATTATGTCCATTGATAATCGCCGGGCTGCCCGGGACGGCGTTCCATCCCGCCGAAGAATCAAGGTTCGTGCCGGACATCAGGGTGTAGCTGGCGGCATTCGTCGGCCAATTGATGATCAAATTGGTGCCGGAGATGCCAATGGTCATGGTTGGCGGTGGCGGCAGGACCAGGCGGTAGATGGTGCCAGTGCCATTTGTGCCGCCGCCGCTGGCCGTGCCATAAAGCGTATTGCCGGACAACAGGACGCCGGACGCCGGATAGGCACCATCCAGGCCGTTCGTAAAACTGTAAAGAGTCGTAAAACCGGTGCCGCTGGTATGAATGGAGAAAACATCGCCAAAGTTTTTTGACCCGCCATTATACGCCGTGCCATAAAGTGTATGGCCGGATAAAACCAGACCCGCTTCCGGGTTCACTCCGTCAATCCCGTTGGTGAAATTGAAAAAATTCGTGAAGCCGGTGCCATCGGTGTTGATGGCAAAAATTTCGCCATAACCCTTGGTGCCGCCCATATAGGTCGTGCCGTAAAGGGTATTGCCGGATAAAATCAAATTGCCCATGGGAAAATAACCGTTGTAATTGGCGAAACTGAAGAGATTGGTGAAACCCGTGCCATCGGTATTGATGGCAAATACCGAGCCGTCGAAATGGGTGCCGCCGTCGTAGGTGGTGCCATAGAGTTTGTTGCCGGACAAAACCATGCCGCCATTCGGGTTCCCGCCGTCGCTGCCGCTGAAATTGTAGAAATTGGTAAAGCCCGTGCCATCCGTGCGAATGGCGAACAGGGTGCCATAACCGTGTGTGCCCCCGCCATAGGTGCTGCCATAGAGAATATTGCTGGACAAAACCAGATCGGCTTGCGGTTCCGAACCGTCATTTCCGCTGAAATTGTAAAGATTGGTGAATACCGTGCCGTCCGTGCTGAGGGCGAACACCGTGCCATCACCCGTGGCGTTCCCGCCTTCATAGGTCGTGCCATAGAGGTTGGTGCCGGATAAGATCAAGCCGCCTTTGGGAAACTCTCCTCCGCTGCTGGTAAAACTGAAAATGTTGGTGAAGCCGGTGCCATTGGTGTTGACGGCGAAGACCGTGCCATAGCTGTTGCCGTGGCCATTAAAGGATTCGCCATAGAGCGTGCCGTTCGGCCCTTGCACCAGATGCAATCTGGGACTCGCGCCAACGGCATCCTCGCTAAAATAAAAAATGGTGGAGAAGCTTTGCGCCCGGCCACAACCGGCCGTGATCAGCAACAGAATAAGGATGCGAATCAATTTCATGACGTTTTCTTGTTGGGAAATCTCCTTGAGATTGTTCCGGTAAATCCGGTGCAAACTGCATGCAACCATAATCCAGTTCCAACGGTTTGCAAGTCCCATGTCTTCTGGTTTTGATTAGATTTCTTTTGTGCCGTAGGGCGTGGCGGGAAACCGAATTTGAAATGGCCCGGCCTCAGGCAGTGGCACTCCGCAGGGAATGGTGGTCCGCCGCAAGGCGTGTAGCGTCGAGCGATTGGATTCGGCCAGAGGCCGAACCCTACAGCTTGAATGGCTCGAATCCCGGCGCTCAACCGTAGGTGACGACGTGAGGAGTTTCTGATTGAACCCCGGCAAACCGAATTTGAAAGCCGCAGAGCAGCGACCAATGCAGCTCACGGTGATTGCCAGTCCGGCTTGGACCCGTGGGTTTAGGTGGTAGAATGCATTTGGCCCCGGAGGCGGCGAAAGAATTTATCCGGCTGATCCAGTGCGCTGTCGAACAAGGCCTGATTTGCCGGGCTATGGATAGATCAACCGGTAAAACATCTTTCCCGTGGCCGGGGAAATCGTCACTTGGTTGGTGCCATTGACCAAGTTGGTTGCATTCAGGTTGGAAGCCCAGCTGGTGGTGAGATCAGCGGTTTGTTGCAGGCGGTAAATGGTTGTTGACGCCGGCCACAGCAGCGCAACGCCGTTGGTCGCAGGTTGAATGCTCAACGCAGGCGGGGCGGAGCCGGCGTTGTGCTCGAAGGATTGCCATGCCGCAGACCCATAAGCGGACAATCCACCTTCCACAAAAGCGATGCCCGCGAGCGTGTTAATATTTTTAAATGTGGCGCCCGTCAGCACCGGACTGCCGTCATAAAACACGGTTACGGTGCCGCCCGCCTCCTCCGTTCCGTTCACTTCAATGTGATAGGTGTGAAAGGCGCCCTCCGTATCCACGGTGGCCAAGGGGCCTTGGGTGTCACCTGATGGATCGGCTGGCGATAGCAAGAAGATGCTCCCGTTGCCCAGGAAGAGGATGTTTCCGATGGAGTTGGAGTTTTGAAAAATGATGGCGGTTCCAGCACGGTAGCCTACCGACGACTGGCTGGAAAGAACCCGGACTGAAGCTTGAATTTCCAGGACGGAAGGAATGGCCAGGTTGGTGGCTAATTGATAATAGAGGATGCTCTGGGAATTGGCGGGCGCGGTGAGTGTCAACGGCCCTCCCGCCGGCAACGAATAGCTGCTTTCCGTGTTTGTCACAAGCGTCCATGGAGGATTTGCCAGGTCGGGTGTGTTCCCCGCAGACGCGTTCCAAATCGAGTTATAGGCAGTCTGGGCCTGCCCGGTGTTGGCGGTTAAAACGAACAGCGCCACCACACACCATCCGGCGATGGCGGAGTGCGATTTGGTGTTTTTCATGGTTCCTTAATTTTGCAGAAGCCAGTTTTACTTAAGTCAGGTGTTTTATCAAGTAATGATAAAACAATCACGTCATCACCACGCCCATCCTTCAAACTCTTCTGATCGGATGTCAAAATGAGTGAATTTTACGCATCCGGGCCTAACCGCAGGTGACGACGTGAGAAGGAGGTTGTTTTAATTCCGAATTTAAAATTCCGAATTCCGAATTTGAAATGAGTCTCGTCACCTCGTCTCCTGCAAGATCAATGGTGGCTGGCGGCAAAGACTGGCACTCCGCAACTGGGGAGCGCACGCCTCTGGCATGCGTTTATCGGCGTCACGCCGATAAATCGTTTCCGTTCCTAAATGGTTTCACGAAGGTTCGGGCGCGACGCCCGAACCCACACGCGGGACGCGTGCGCTCCCCCAACTCAATAACTCCGCAAGGAATGGTGGCCCACCGCAAGGTGCGGGTCTGGGGAATGGTTTGAATCCCGGCACTACAATGTATGCGGCTGACGGGTCACGTCTGGTTGCTGACATTGAGAAATTCAATGCAGACCAATGTTTATCAATTTGAGCCTTTAACCGGCCGGATTTATGGTTGCGACATGAAAACTTTCAAACATGCGATTTGGATTCTCATCAGTTCACCGCTGCTTTGGCTCGGCACCGCAGGTGTGCTGGTTTCGTTTTCAACTTATGCTCTGTTATGGTCGGGTCATCTCATGTTTTTGGCTGAACTGGCCGATGCTTTGCACCTCGGCCTTTACCTGGGATCATTGTTTGCCTTCATCTTCATCGCCAGCATTTGTCTTTTTATCGTCGGGTTGCTGATGGGGATCATTCGCCTTTGCCGGAAACTGAACCAGCCTACCACTGCCAGAGCAAAGGAGACCCCGCAAACGGATTTGAAATGAGTCCCCGCCATGCTCGCGCAGCGTCGCGGCAGGTCGTCGCCTCGTCTCCCTTGCACAAAATCAGGACCGGGCGGTGCTGCTGGCCCGCAAAAAAATCCGGCGCGCCAAATCACTTTGACGCGCCGTTCGAGTTTGCGGTTGATGATTGGGTTTAGTCGCAGAAGGAATCCGCGGCATTGCTCCAGTCACTCGGACCCGCGGCGCCCACGGCATTCACCGTGCAGGTATATTTCACCCCCGGCGTCAGCCCCGTGAACGTGATGTTGGCCGCCGTCGTCTGGGCCGTGATGGCCGCCGCACCCGGCGTGGCCGGCTGCAGCTTCCAGTTGTAGATGCCCGCGCCAAACACCGGGTTCGCCTGGGCATCCAACTCGCCGCTCAACGCGCCATGCGCGAGCGTGAGGTTGCCCGGAGCCGGCAGCGGCCCGATGGGCTGGCGTTCCGGCTTCTGCGTCGGAAAACCGCTCAACAGCAGGTTCATCATGTCCCCCTTGCAGGCAACCAAAACATAGCTGGCCAGTTGCCGCATCATGCCCACCAGCACCAGACGCTGGTTGTTCTTAAAGGTCGTGTCCGCCTGGCTGCCCACGGCAGCCTTGGCCACGGCCGCGTTGAATGAACTCAACACACCCTGGATCACCGTCAACATCGGTGAGGGCGAGGGATAGATGCTTGCGTTCGCTGCCATGGCCACGAGAATTACATTTACATCGTTGGCGAGCAGCGAGTCACTATCCGTGTTCAACCAGCTCGTCGCCGGTTTGACTATCTTTTTCATAGTTTCGCTTTCTCTTAATGCTAATGTTTGTTTTAGGTTCCCATGCAGCAAACCTCCTGGATTTCTTTGCAGCAACCGCCATGCCAATGATTAGAAACATGCAGAAAGCAAAGTCTATAACAAAACATAACTTATTTCATTATTCCATATTTTAACGGCTCGGCGGCGGACACTTGCGGGCGGGAAACGGGCCGGGGGGTCACCCATTCCGCTTTCCGGCCACCGATGTTGCAACCTGGAACAGGCATAAAATAAGGTTGTTTTGTCCCATTTCGAGGTTGAAAAATGATTTTGCAACGTTGAAAAAGATCGTTTCAAGGTTGTCTTGTTCCCTCTCAAGGTGGAAAAACCATTTCGCAAGGTGGAACCAGGATCGTTCCAGGTTGATCCGGCCCGGCGCAAGATTGAGAAATGCCTCCGCCATCTGGCAAAATCATTTCGCAAGGTTGAAAAATGACGGCGCAAGGTTGTTTTGTCGCAAAACAAGGTTGCAAAACCACGGTTCAACCTTGAACCGGAGCATTTCAAGTTTGGGCAAAGGGGAGCACATGCCTCTGGCATGCGTTTATCGGCGTCACGCCGATAAATCGTTTCCGTTCCTAAATGGTTTCACGAAGGTTCGGGCGCGACGCCTGAACCGACACGCGGGACGCGTGTGCTCCCCATTCATTCCATTCCAAACTCCGAATTTGCCATGGCCCACCGCAAGGTGCGGGTTTGGGGAATGGCTCGCATCCCGGCGTTAATTTTAAATTCATATCCGCCTGATGGAGCACACCTAGTTTCAGGGCTGGATTAAACGGAAGAAGAGATTCCCATTAGGCAGTGAATTGGTGGCGCTGTTGTTGGAGGTGTTGCCGGTGTAGTTGCCCCAGATGCCGGTGCCCAGGCTGAAATTGGTCTGCAGGGTCCAGCCTGTAACGGAGGTTGGCCACGAAACAATGACCTCATTACCGGAACGGGTGATGCTCAACTGCGGATAAGTTGGCGGAACAAGGGCCACCGTCGTGTAGTTGTTGGCCACGGAACTTTCGGTGGCCTGGAAATTGCCGGCCAGGCCAGCGGACAGTTGGAGTGTGGTGGCGAAGCTGCCGTTGTGGCTGGTGTCCAGTTGGAGCACGCCGGTGGCGCTGTTGTAGAGGAGATTAGTGAAAAGCGAGCCCGTGACTACGATCTGGTCGCCCGGTCTCAGGTTGGTGATGTCGTCCAGATTCAGGTTGGCCGCCGTGCCCGTGATCGTGCGGGTGCCTGCCCCAAGAGTTAAGGTTTGGTTGTTGACCGTGCCGGAGAACGTGAAGTTGCCCGCACTGCTGGTGATGGTCTGGGTGCCTGCCTCGCCGGACAAGGTATCGCCGGCGGCGGTGACGAGGGCGAAGCCACCACCGCTGGCGGTGATGGACAGGTTGGTAACGCTGTTGCCCGAAACCGTCAGGGCAGTGTTACTCCCATTGGTGATTTGGTCGCCGACGGGGGTGGTCAATTCGCCCTGAAGCGTGCCAGTGATGGTATAGCCGGTTGCGGTAACAGTCGTCGGCGCAGCGCCGGACGCGGGCAGGGTGAGCGCGCCAGTTGTAACATGTCCGTTCAGTGTCGCTGCATCAGTAATACCTTGAAAGGTTACCAAAGCGCCATTGCTTAATTTCAAGGTGGTGGCACCGTTTGTCACCGTGGCATTAGCGAGCATTTGCGCAGCGGTGAAGGTCCCGCCGAGAATCACCGAATCATTTGCGTTAAAATCGGTGATTATGTAAGTGGAGCTTGCATTGTCCGTCCCCGCGCCGATTTCGAAAATGTTGTTGCCGGAACCGCCCGTAAACGAACCTGACGCAGTGCCGGCAATCATCGTGTCATTGCCGGAACCGCCAAGCATGATCACGCCCGGGTATCCGGCTCCTCCGCCCGTCATAGTCATTGCGGCAGACGCGGCGGCGGCTTCCATTACCTCCGTATTTGGTGGGAATGGTGGTCCAAAGGGGTTTAGCGGGTAATAAACAAAATAGTCGCTCCCGTTGTTGAGGGTCAGTGTGTCTGCATGCGCCAGGCTGGCAATTGATAGGAGACCCAGCATCAGGCTCAACGGGACGATCGTTCGGGTCATGACTTTGCCTACCGCTTTTTGAAGCCGATGCTTTACGCGCAAACCATTTCGATGTGATTTCATTTATGGTGCCCTTCTTTGTTCCGATGCCGAAGTGCCATCGCGTATCAATTTCTGTGATGATACTCGATAGTCGAGTTCGCAACAACGCTTTTCTGTAAACGGCGGTCGAAAAGTGCACCGGTGGCGGTCTAATAGTGTAGCACCAACGGAGACTGTGGGGATGTCCACGCTAGATTCAATGCACCGACTCCAGCCCCGTCCAAGCCGCTCAATCGGCCTGAGCGACCACTAGCTCCTTCGCTTTGGCCCAAGCTCGCGGTGTGAACTGCTGGATCACCGCAAGGTGTGGCCCACCGCAAGGTGCGGGGCTGGGGAATGGCTCGAATCCCGGTGCTCAACCGTAGGTGACGACGTGAGGAGTCTCTGACTGAATACCGGCGACCGAATTTGAAATGAGTCTCGTCACCTCGTCTCCTACAAGATGAGGGTAGGGCGGCGTTGCTGCGCCGCCAGATTGATTGGGGCAGAGGAGCACCTCTGCCCTACCAACTAAAGATGGGTGGCTGGCGGCAAAGGGTGGCCCGGCCTCAGGCAGTGGCCCGCAGCAGGGAGCATGGATTCCATTCCGCATTCGAAATTCCAAATTCCGAATTTGCAACGGCCCACCGCGAGGTGCGGGTCTGGGGAATGGCTCGCATCCCGGCGGCTAATCCCAACGGGATCAAATCATTCAGCCTAGGGTTGCGAGAAACGAGCTACCCTAGGTCAACCATCCATCCATTCATCTACCCGGAACGGGTTGGATCACGCGCCGGGGGATGATTCAACCCTTTCAGGGTTGGAATATTTGCGGGACGGATTACCCGGCGTAGCCGCTCCTCGCCAGTCCGGCTCAGACCGTCAACGCCGGGCTGAATGATTACAATCCTTACAGGATTGGCATTGGTGGCTGGCGGCAAAGGGTGGCCCGCTGCCCGGAGCACTCATTGAATTCCGAATTCCGAATTCCGAATTGGCAATGGCCCACCGCGAGGTGCGGGTCTGGGGAATGGCTCGAATCCCGCCGCTTGAACTCCAGGCTGCTAGGCGTAATTACCCGAACGTAAAAGGGCCTCTTGTGCATTAAAAAAGCTCAGATGCTGATGCTTGGCTTGTTCGAAATCGGCGGAATATGCTTTATCAAAGGCACCCTTTGAATCTTTATGCCCATATAATTGATGCCGTCGCCTAAAGGCGGCTTGAAATGCAGAAATTGAAGATGCTGGAACTTGAAGTGACTCATGGGTGATCAAAAGAAATCTGGTTTGCAGATAAATTAGTTCCACCGCCACTATAGAGTCAGCATTCGAGACGTAATCTTCTAATTGCTTCTGATACCCCGGCAAGCGCAAATCGCCATACAAACAAACAAGCAATAGTTTTTTCAAGTCATTGTTAGAAGACTTTAATGCGGCTATAATAGTTTCCTGCAAACTTTGGTTGCCAATATTACTTGATAAAAATAATTGGCCTCCCATAGTTACCATATAAGCCGTGAGCGTTCTGAAATCACTCGTGGCACCATCACCTTGGATAGTGTGAAAGAATTGAATAAGGTTCAGGTTGCAACTAATATGAAAATCTAGAACTTGATCTAAAAGTTTAACCTTTTCTTCTCCGGAAATATTTTCAAGATTGCGAAATAGATTGTAAAATGTCTTTAATGCTAAAATGCAAGTTCCAAGCTCTTCTGCGCGGCAAGTTGGTTCGAGTGGTCTCAGTTGAGCGATTCGGTCATGCGCCTGCTCATCTTTTCGCTTGTCAAAACCGTCGTCATATTTTTCATAATCTATTTTCTTCTTCAAATCGGCGGTTGCAATTTGATCGGCTGTTTTCTTCTGATCGCACTCTACTAGCAGATCGTTAATATATTTCTCCAAATCCTTTATCGTAAATTCACCTTGGCCCTTAAAAGCTGTCCCTACATGGCCAAGCACAGTTTTTGCAATTGTCGTGTTCTCGCGAAATATACCACCGTAAAGACTGAGTGCATGTCCAATGGACAGGCACCCTGACAAGCTCGTAAGCATTTGGTCTGGTTCGACTATCTTACGTTCAAATGCACGGGCTAGATAATAATCATAAAATGCAAAATATGAAAATTTTACCAAACCTTCGGATAAAATAATTAACCCGCTATCGTGTAATGACGCAATAAAACTCTGAATGTTAACCGGCAGAAACTTTTCCTTAAAGAATGCTTCAACCATGTCTTCTAACGCCTTTCTATCAATTGAAATAGTCCCTCTTGATAGGCATATGCAAGCAAGCCGCATTAGTATTTGACGCTTGTTATACAATGAATCAGCAGAAGATGTTTCGACTTGGCCGAGACGATGCTCTTCAATCTTTTCAAGCAATCGAAGAAAAGACAGGCTCGAAACCTGCTTTCCCAAGGTGGGGAATATTGAAAGATACAAAGCAACTATCCATGGCGTTGCGGGAATGTCAGTATCTTCAAGGCTGGACTTAACGAAACTATACGCGGCATCTATATTAATATCCGTATTCTCGAAGTATTTTGTAACAAACTCTCGAATGCGACTTGGCCCCCAATGGCTCAACTCAAAAAAATCGCATTTTTGAAAGGCAGGTTTTTGCGCAAATGCGTCAAAAAGAAACTCACTTCCTATAGATATAATTATTATCCAATCTCGTTCTAAAGCTAATTCAATCAGATAATCCGAAGTTTGAACGCTTTTTTCTCCAAGGCCATCTGCAAGGATGATGGCATGGGATAGTTTCTCGCCTGGCAGCTCTTTGCCGGCAATAGAATCTAAAAAGTCGCTGAGACTTTGCTTTGACTCGAAAGCTTGGCCGTCCTTAAACTCAACGTAAAGGGCCAAGCGAGCGGATTGGTCTAAAACTCTTTTTTCACTCAAATCTGCCGCTAAAGTTTCTAGTAGAATTGTTTTCCCTGAATCAATTGGACCAAATATAATTGCATGATTTTTTGCAATATCAACTAACCCCCCACGAATTGGTGATTTAATTTTTGTTCCGGCTGACCATGTGACTTTTGAAATCTTTGGTGTAACAAAAACTGGGTTGTCAACTTTTTGGATTATTTGAAGCTGATGTTTAACCACTTCTTGTAACTTCGTCTTGCACGAAGCTATACGCTGAACCATAACCGCATGAGTCATTTTTGAAATGTCTTGAACAGGGAGATTGAACTTATGGACTCCGTCTCTTGCATGATTGGTATCTCTGTCAAAGTCATTACGGTTACGAATGTATTTACGGAAGTTCGCTGTTAATGCCCGGTCTTCAATGCTTATTCGATATAAGTTATAACCGTCCACATGCTTGCAGTCGTATAGCGATGGAGCAGTCAAGAACAGGGAATTGTGTGCTGTCGTCTGTTGAGCGATGCTAACCTGTCCGTGTAAATGTCCAGATAGTATTATTTCAAAACGACGCTTCAAGTCCTCTAAAATATCACTCTCGCTTTCGTGGAACCAATCGAAAGGATGATGAATCAAACCAATTCTCAAGGCACATTTATTCAAGGCTTCAGCCGCAATGTTGACCTGCTCGTGTGTGAGGAATAGTTTGCCTTTATCTTGGTCGCTTGAGCAGCGCCAAGCTGAATTAAAGCAGGCTATTCCTATATCAAACCCATGGACAGACACAGAATGAAAAGCAAATGGAGACGCTGAATTATATTTTGTTTTGAAAAATTCAAAATAACCAGTTAGTCGTTTAGAGGCATATCCGTTTTGGAAAGCATTGCCAGCTGCTTCAGATGTCTTAAGGGTCTTTTTTAATCCCGATTCCTCCATTGCATCAATCAAATTACGATCTACATCGTGATTTCCAGGAATGACAAAGACTTTCTTTGCTGATATTTGAAATCGTCGTAACAATGGCTCAAACAAAAGTTCACTGGCTAGCTCATATTCTTCTTTTTTTCCCGAAAACGCGATGTCACCAGTAAAAACTACCAAATCAATGTTTAAATCTTGGAGGGCGATGTCATCTAACAGCGCATTTACACGCATTTGAAGCTTTTCTTTCTCGCTCAATCTTGCGTGCAAGTCGCTAATGTGAAGAATTGTAATTTCGTTTGCCATAAATTAACTCAGGTTCATAAATGTTTGCAGAATCCGTCCATTTCCGAATCGAGTCGAGAAAATTTCAGACGTTCAATCGGTTTTATTTCACCACCGCCGCCTTCGGCGTTTGTGTGGCGGCGACCAGTTGGCCGAGCAGTTCGGCGTTGCGCGGGATGAGCGTGATGTTGGCTTCGCCGGCAATGATGTTCTGCGTTTCCAGCACGTTGAACAGGGCGTGCAGGATGTCTTCGTCCTGCGAGATCTTTTTCAACGCCAGCCCCACAATCTGCGGGCGCATGGCGGCGGCCTTGGCGAACTCGATGGCCGCCTGCTGTTCGGCCGTGCTGGCGATGATGTTCACCTGGTTGGTGCCGTCCTGCTTGATGGCGGAGGTGACCTGCCGCAGCCGGTTCACGACTTTTTCCTCGATCTGCTTGATCATGCCCTCGTCGCGGAAATGCACCTTGCGGATATAGACGGAGCCGAGGCTGTAACCCCATTCCTGCGATTGCGGGGAGACTTCCTTGCGCACGGTCAGGCTCATGGGATGCCGGTCCTGCAACATGTCGGCGAGCTTCATGTTGCTGAGGCAGCGGACGGTGGAGTTGCCCACGTTGGCGGCCAGCGAGCCGCGCGGGTCGGCGTTTTTGAACAGGTAGGACACGGGGTCGCTCACCACCATCTCATACCAAATGCCGATGCCCATGGGCGCGCCTTCCTCGGAATTGACGGGCGTGCTGCGGATGTATTCCTGGTCCAACCGCAAATCGAGCGTGTGGCATTTGCCGAGAAAGTTCACGAGCGGCGCCTTGATGCCGAGCTTGAAAATGAGCAAATGCAGCCCCGGTTCGTCTATCACCGTCACGACTTTGCCGAACAGCATATACACCTTGCACGTCCGTTCCTCCACGATGGTGTAGAACCCAAACAGCCGCACGAACCCGAAGAACACCGGCACGAGAATGAACATGCCGATGAACGTGACGATGGCGGCGATGAAGAAGTGCGCGATGGGGGAGGACAGGGGATTATCATTCATGGGAATTATTCAGTTGAGGGAAATAGTGGGACAGGCTTCCAGCCTGTCCAGTTTGTATGGAAAAACCAGCCAACACGACAGGCAAGATGCCTGTCCCACTAGCTGTTGCAGAGGTCTTTTTATTCATGACTGGCCTCCGTCGTAGCGCAGGCGTCCCGCCAGACGCTGGAACTTGCGGCAAACACTGCGCTGCGGCAAAGTAGTGGGATAGGCTTCCAGCCTGTCCAGTTTTTCAGAAAAAGCCAACACGACAGGCAGGATGCCTGTCCCACTATCTGTTGCAGATGACTCTTTTTATTCATGGCTGGCCTCCAGTTTGGTAGGGCGGAGTGCCGGCGCTGGAACTTGCGGCAAATACTGCGCTGCGGCAAAGCAGTGGGATAGGCTTCCAGCCTGTCCAGTTTTTCGGAAAAAGCCAACACGACAGGCAAGATGCCTGTCCCACTATCTTTTGCAGAGGTCTGTTTATTCATGGCTGGCCTCCAGGATGACGGTCTTGGCTTCGCTGTAGAGTTTCAGCCGGACGTTGCGCACATAGGCGTCGAGCGCGCCGGCGCTGTTCGCCTTCAAGTCGGTCAACTGGTCGGCCAGCGCCACGATGGGTTGCACCTCGGCCTGCGCCTTGAGCGTTTCGATCTCCACGGCGCGCTTGGACTGGACGATTTTCTGGTCGGCGGCGGCCTGCGCGAGGCTGATGCTGGAGGAAACCTCGTTGTAGGCGGTGTTGATGGCGGCCAGCGCGGATTCAACCTCCGGCGGCGGATCAATGCCGGTGATGAGCGAGGCGTCCAGCGCGATGCCGTAGCGCGCGGCGGACCCGGCGCATTCCTTGTCCATGTGGTCGTTGATGTCGGACAGGTTTTTGCGGAGGTCGTTGATGGAAATACCGGTGACGGCGGTGGCGGCGAGGTTGTGGAGTGCGTTGGGGTCGCCAGTCTTGGCCCCGGCGGGCGCCTCGAAGTTGGCGATGCGTTCGCGCAGGACGGAAACGAAATAGCCCATGACGTGGACGATGGGATGTTTGACGCCGAAGAGGTAGGCGTAGAGGTTGCGCTCGGAAACGTGCCAGCGGATCTGGCCCTTGAGCCCGGTGTTGAGCTGGTCCTTGGTGACGGCCTCAAGCATGGTGCCCTGGTTGTTGGCGTCGGGATTCTCCGGGTCCACCGCCATGTTCATGTTCTGTGTGGCGACGGAAATTTTATAGACCTTTTCCCACGGCCATTTGAAGTAGGGTCCGCCCGGCGGGATGACGCGCACCTGCGGATAGTTGTAGCGCTCTTTTTCCTCGTCGTTCAGCGTGGCGGCGATGGGGTCCTGCAAGGTCATGGCGTCGCCCACGCGTTCGGCTCGGCCGAAGCTGGTCTTCACGGCGCGCTCGTTCTGGTTGACGGTGTAAAAACCGGCGGCGAGGTAGCGGACGAGGAACCACGCGATGAGGCCGATGACGAAACCGAAGAATATGGAGGTCATATTTTTATTGAGGTTATCTTGATTGAGTTCAGCAGCTAATACGCCCGGCGCGGAAAATTAACAAGGAAAAAGCGGTTACAAAATGAAGGCAAATTTATCAGTCCTTGCGGACGGGGATTTTCAACCGCCGAGGCGCAGAGGGCGCGAAGGACAATTGTTGTAGCGTCGAGCCTGCGGCTCGATTCGGCCAGAGGCCGGACACTACACGCACATTAAAAACCTTGGTGCCTTCGTGGCCTGGCGGGTTATGCGATCTTGCAGGGAATCACCGCGTCTTCATCGAAAGAATAGACCGCGCACATCCGGTGGTAGCCGTCGGCGATGATGACCCGGCCGTGGGCCGGATCCCGGACCAGCAGCAGGGGCGTCATCTCGCCGCCGGACATGATTTTCTGCTGGTTTTTTTTGACATGGAAATTGGCGACACCGAGCAGGGGCAGGGCGGACGCCCGGAAAATATCCTTGGCCTTGAACTCCGTCATCGCGGCCTTCTTCAATTTTTTCACCAGGCCGGCGGCCGTCGCGGCATCGTAGATCAGGGACAAATACGACAGGGCGGCCGGATAGTCGTGATCCTCCGGCTGGCTCAACCATTTCACGCTGACTTTTTTGGCCATGGCTCGTGTCTTGCTTGACGCCCAGTTGTTGCCGGCAAATTTTACGGCCTTGGGCGGCGGCTTGCACGGGAAATTCCAAAAAATCCGTCAAGGCCGGTTCCTGACCAACGGGCGGGGAAATTTCCGGTCGCGGCCGAGAAATGAATTTCCAATCTTAAATTTTTACGATACTAAGTTCCCATGACCTCCATAAAAAATTCCTGCCGCTGGGCCGGCGTGCTGCTCGTTTCCATCGCCTGCGCCTGCGCCGCCGCCGACACCAGCTCGCCGCGCGAACATCTCTCGCTCGATGCCAACTGGAAATTCCATCTCGGCGACGACTGGCCGAACGCGCTGCGCCTCGACAAGGCCGGCGAGAGCGGCGGCCCGGCGGCGGAGAAGTTCAACGACAATTCCTGGCGCACGCTCAACCTGCCGCACGACTGGGCGATTGAACTGCCGTTCGACCCGACAGCGGACGCGAGCCACGGCTTCAAGCCGGTCGGGCCGGGCTTTCCGCAAAACAGCGTGGGCTGGTATCGCCGCACGTTCGAGCTGCCGGCGGCGGATTCCGGCAAACGCATCTGGCTCACCTTCGACGGCGTGTTCCGCGACGCGACGGTCTGGGTGAACGGCTGGCTGATGGCGCGGCACGAAGGCGGCTACTATCCGTTCCGCGAGGACATCACGGACGTGGCGCATTTCGGCGGCCGGAACGTCATCACGGTGAAGGTGGACGCGAGCAAGTTCGAGGGCTGGTTTTACGAGGGCGCGGGCATTTACCGTCACGTCTGGCTGGACAAAACCGCGCCGGTGGCCATCGCGCCGGACGGGATTTTTGTTAGTTGTGAATTTAATAACAATATTCCTTACGGCCCTGGAACAATCAGCATAGAGACACACCTCAACGTTTTTCAAACCAATGTGCCGGATGCAAAAATCCTCTACGCTTTGAGCGATCCCGACGGAAATCCCGTAGAGGTGGAGGGACTACCTAATTCAGTTGATCCAAATACTGGAAGGCCATTTCCACCAAACATACAAATAATGGATTATATGCCGTCACCCGGCATGGGAAATGGATTTTACCCAGCCGAAAATGGAACCAACAAATTCGTGGATTTTGATTTCAATCAGTATCCTGCCAAAGTTTTGGTTAACGCGCGCATCAATTTTTATCCTGGTCTTCGTGGAACAAGCCGAAGCACAGATCAGCAGACGCCTCCTTTCAGCGTTATGCCAAGTTTCTCTGCTGCCCATTTTGTTCCGGAGCTCTGGTCGCCCCAATCCCCAAAACTTTACAAGCTCGTTACTACAGTTGAAGTGGACGACAAAGTTGTTGACCAAAAAGAAACCGAGTTCGGCATTCGCACGTTTGCGTTTGATCCGACGAACGGGTTTTTGCTGAACGGCAAGCATTATGAACTTTACGGCACCTGCAATCATCAGGACATGGCCGGCGTCGGTGCAGCGCTGCCGGATGCTTTGCAATATTTCCGCGTCGCGAAATTAAAGGAGTTTGGCTGCAACGCCATCCGCACCTCGCATAATCCGCCCACGCCGGAACTGCTCGATGCGTGTGACCACCTCGGCATGATCATCATGGACGAAAGCCGCCTGCTCGGCAGCGATTCGGAAAATCTCCGGAAATGGGAAAGCCAGATCCGCCGCGACCGCAATCACGCCTGCGTCGGCATCTGGAGCATTTGCAACGAGGAACCCCGGCAATATTCGCCGGAAGGCGGACGCGTCGGTTTGACGATGCAAAATCTGGTCAAGCAAATGGACCCGACCCGGCCCGTGACCGCCGCTGAAAATGTCGGCAATGATTATGGCGGATTGATGGGCGCGCTCGAGGTGCGCGGCTGGAATTATTATCCCGGCGATGAGATGGCCAGGTATCACGCCGAGCATCCCGACCAGCCGAACGTTGGCACGGAACAGGGCAGCACCGTCAGCACGCGCGGCATCTACGAAAACGACCCGGTGCGCGGCTACGTCAGCGCCTACGACGTGAACGCGCCGCCGTGGGCGACGACGGCCGAGGACTGGTGGAGCTATTTCGCCGACCGGCCGTGGTTGAGCGGCGGCTTCGTGTGGACCGGTTTTGATTATCGCGGCGAGCCGACGCCTTACGCGTGGCCGTGCATCAACTCGCATTTCGGCATCCTCGACGTGTGCGGTTTTCCGAAGGACAATTTTTATTATTACCAGTCGTGGTGGACGACGAACATCGTGCTGCATCTGCTGCCGCACTGGAACTGGGCCGGCAAGGAAGGCCGGGAAATCCGTGTGGACGCGTTGAGCAACTGCAAGCAGGTGGAATTGTTTTTGAATGACGAATCGCTTGGCAAACAAGTGATGAAGCCGAATTCCAAACTCACCTGGCAGGTGAAATACGCGCCGGGAACTTTGAGCGCAAAAGGCTTTGACGCCGCCGGCAAGGTCATCGCCGAAACGAAAGTGGAAACCACCGGCGATGCGGCGCAAATTCAACTCACGCCTAACCGCACGACCATCAGCGCCGATGGCGAGGATGTTTCGGTGGTCACCGTTTCCGTGACCGATGCGCGGGGCCGCATCGTGCCGACGGCGGGAAATAAAATCAATTTTGCCATCGAGGGCGCGGGGAAAATTCTCGGCGTCGGCAACGGCGATCCGAGCTGTCACGAACCGGACACGTTCCTTGCGCAGGCACCGGTGAAATCCATTCCGGTGAACGGCTGGCGCTGGAAGCTTGCCGGCGTGCCGTCGGATGGTTCGCCCATCCCGGAATACGCGCCGGATTTCGATGATTCGTCGTGGAACGCCATCCAGTCCAAGACCGATGGTGAAACAGGCAGCCGGGTGTTGAGCGAAGGCCAGACGGCTGTTTTTCGCGCCCGCGTCAACGTGAGCGAAGCCGATTTGAAAAATCCGGTCGTGCAGGTTTGTTTCGGCAGCATTGACGACCACGGCTGGATTTTTGTGAACAACCAGCGTGTCGGGGAATCGCACGACTGGTCGGCGCAGCCGGTTTTCTACATCAGGCAGGCGCTGCACGCGGGTGACAACGTCATCGCCGTGGGCGTGAAAAATGACGGCGGCCCGGGCGGAATAAATACCGGCGTGCATGTGGACATCACCGGCCGGCCGGCCGCGTCGCCGTGGTCGCGCGGCGTGTTCAACGGCCTCGCGCAAATCATGGTGCAGTCCACGAAGGACGCCGGCGAAATCAAGCTGACCGCGACGGCGGATGGCTTGTCGCCGGCAACAACCACCATCCAGACGCAGCCCGGCACACCGCGTCCGTCCGTGCCGTAAAAATGATTTTTCACGTCAAAAGTCTGGTGTAAGCTTGCGGCGATGAATGCGAAATCCTTCTGGTTGCTGGCCGTCTGCGCCGCAATTTTGTGGAGTCGCAATTTATTGGCCACTGACGAGACCTGCGCCGTCTGCGACCGGAAAATTATTGTCACCGGCGAGTTCAGCCACTCGCGCACGCCGGAGGATTTGGAGGTTCAAGGCGCGGCCCGGCGCGTTGACGAGGCGTTCCGCGAGGAGATTTCCGGGACAAATTTCACGGTGTCCGTCCAGAATCTTCCGGCGGGCATCTACACCCTGCAAATCGGCCTCGCGGAAATGGATTTCACCAACGCCGGCCGGCGCATTTTTGACATCACCTGCGGCGACCGGATCATCGCCAGCAACCTGGATGTTTTTACGTCCGCCGGCGGCGCCGGCCAGGTGCTTTATCTGACCAGCGAAATTGATTTTCCCGGTGACGTGCAGGGCGGGCCGCTCACCGTCCATTTCACCGGCCGCATCGGCGCGGCAAAGCTGAACACGTTTGAAGTGCGCGACGCGGCGGATAATTCCCTCATTTCCATGCGCGCGGCGGATTTGGTGGACGTCGCCGATGCGGCGGCGCTGAAAGTGCCGGTGGTCAACGGGCCGCAAATCTGGAAAGACCCGTCCCAGCCGGTGGCCGCGCGCGTCCGCGACCTCGTGAGCCGCCTGTCGCTCGCGGAAAAAATCGAGGAGATGCGCAACAGCGCCGCGGCGATTCCGCG
>Ga0316217_10001937_pt1 | contig 25944 bp, 24 predicted proteins | sample 1anoAmetaG_FD_203633 | JGI IMG/M metagenome (GOLD analysis project Ga0316217, IMG submission 203633) | Freshwater microbial communities from Trout Bog Lake, Wisconsin, USA - 1anoA | ecosystem: Environmental > Aquatic > Freshwater > Lake > Hypolimnion/Profundal zone | place: USA: Wisconsin...
AGAACGCGGGAAAAGTCTTTGGGGCGGCGGCGGCCGGCAAGCTGCTCCACCTGCCGGACGCGTGGGCCGGAGTGCTGTCCTACACGTTCCAAATCTACTTCGATTTCTCCGGTTACTCGGACATGGCCGTCGCGCTGGCGCTGATGTTCGGCATCGTGCTGCCGCAGAATTTCAATTCGCCCTATAAGGCGGTGAACCTCGCCGATTTCTGGCGCCGGTGGCACATGACGCTCTCGCGTTTCCTGCGGGATTATCTTTACATCCCGCTCGGTGGAAACCGGCGGGGCGAAGCGCGCCGGTATGTGAACCTGCTGGTGACGATGGTGCTCGGCGGATTGTGGCACGGGGCGGCTTGGACTTTCGTTCTCTGGGGGCTGTTCCACGGCGTTGGCCTGGCGCTCCAGCATGGCTGGCAGGCGTTCTGGTCGCAGACCTGCCCGCAGCGCCCAACCTGGTGGCCCACCGGGTTGTCCGCCTGGAGCGGCCGGGTCTTGACTCTCCTGTTTGTGATGATTGGCTGGGTCTTCTTTCGCTCCGCGGATCTGGCCACGGCGCGGCACCTGCTGGCGGTCATGTTCGGTTTCGGCGCCCACCCGCTGGCGGGCAGCCCGTTGCTGGTGCAGGCCAAAGTCTGGATTTGGTTCGGTGTCCTCCTGGCCTTCGTATGGTGGCTGCCCAATACCGTGGAGATCATGGGCCGGCATGCCAGGCTGCCCCAACCGGCGATGGCCAATGCCGCTGCCGAGCACGGCTGGCTGCGGTGGGAACTAAGCTCCCGGTGGGCGTGTCTGGCGGCACTGTTGCTGGCCGGCTCCATCTTCTGCCTCTCCCGCGGCGGCGAATTCCTCTATTACAACTTTTGAAATGAACCGAGCCGCCCGTCGTTATGTGTTATTGATCCTCGGGCTGGCCGGCGGGCTGGCCAGCGGGCTGGCGCTCCTGAATCTCATCATTGATCCCTTCAACCGCTATGGCAACAATCGCCTGGGCGTCTATATCTCGGCGGAACGGGAATGCAAGTCCACCTACATCCAGCGCTTCCCCCATGACGCCCTGCTGATCGGCAACAGCCGTGCCGCCAGGATTCCGCCCGCCCAATTGGAAGGCTTCCGGTTCTTCAACGGGGCTTTCTCCGGCGCCACACCCGAGGAAGTCTATTATTTTCTGCAACATTTCGCCCGGCACCAGCGCCTGGTCATTCTCACCGTGGATCTTGGCGCGCACGATCCGGTGGAATTCCACGGCGATATCTTCGCGCCCAAGGGACTGGCTTCGGCCTTGGATAATCTGCTCAATCTGCAGACGACCGGGTATTCGATCCGGACCATCTCCGAGTCCCTGTCCCAGCATCCCCGGCCGATCGGACCAGACGGCGAACTGCCGCTGGCCGGCTGGATTCAAAACGCGGACCATGTTGACCCCAAGAAGGAGGCTTTCATCATCAAGACCCTGCAGGATTTTTGGGACGACTATCATTGTCCGCCGATGGAACAAATGTCCTGCTACCGCAAGATCAGCGAGTGTCTGCGGCAGCGTGCCATTCCCTGCGTGGTGGTGATCCCGCCGATGCATGAGGCCGTGGCGCGATCGGCGCAGAGGGGAGCCACGGCGGCGGCGGTGGCGGCGTGGAAACGGCAGTTGGGCGCGATTTTTCCCCATGTGATTGATCTTTCCTTCAGCGCCTACGATACCGCCACCAACTTCTATCGCTCCGATCCCGTCCACTTCAAACCGGAGGTTGGCATCCGGCTGATGAATCGGGAAGTCCTGCCCTTTGCCATCCGGCGGCTGCGTGAGACGGCGCCACCCACCACTGACGCAAGCCAGTAATGGAGGCTCAATGGGTTTCAAATCCCGAGTCCGCTGCCTCCCGCCCCTGTTCTTTGTCACCCAATCGTCACACAACCGTTGCTGGTTTGGAATTGTGTGACGAATTGGCGCGTGCCATGATTAAGCACGTGAAACAGCGGATTTTAGTGGTGGATGACGAGCCGGAAGCGGTCGAACTGGTTGAATTCAACTTGAAGCAGGCCGGCTATATTGTCAGCACGGCGGTGGACGGCGCCGAGGCGCTGAAGAAGGCGCGCGCGCAGACCCCCGACCTGATTGTGCTGGACGTGATGCTGCCGGAAATGGACGGCTTCGAGATTTGCAAGACCCTGCGGAGCGAAGCGGCCACGGCGCAGACGCCCATCCTCATGCTCACGGCCAAAGCGGCGGAGATTGACCGCGTGCTGGGCTTGGAACTGGGGGCGGATGATTACCTCACCAAACCTTTCAGCCCGCGGGAACTGATGCTGCGCATCAAGAAAATCCTGGCGCGGCGCCAGCCCGAGGAGAAAGCCAAGGATCAACTCCGGTACGGCGACCTGCACGTGGACGTGCCCCGCCACGTGGCCAGTTGGAAAGGCAAGGACATCGAATTAACGGCCACGGAATTCAAGCTGCTCACCATTCTGGCCCAGCGCGCCGGCCGGGTGCAGTCGCGCGACCAATTGCTGCGCGACGTGTGGGAATACGACAGCCTCATTGACACCCGCACGGTGGATACCCACATGCGCCGACTGCGCGAGAAAATCGGCCCCGCCGCCATCCACCTCGACACCGTCCGCGGGGTGGGATATCGGTTTATTGAATGACCCGCCGCATGAGCCCGGATTATTGGACCAAGAGCCGCCAATCCGATGACGGCTCGGTCATTCATCCATTCATCCACCAATCCACCAATCTACTTTGAGTCCCGCCGTGTGGATCGTCCTTTTCATACTCGCCCTGGGCGCGCTGGCGGGGCAGCATTTCTGGTGGCGTAGAACGCACCTGGCGCAGGAGGGCCGGCGTGCGGCGGAGCTGGAATTGTCGCAGCGCCGCCAGCAACAGACGAGCGCCGAGGCCAAAGCCCAGCAGCAGGTGCTGTTCAATTCCATGATCGAGGGGCTGCTGCTGCTGGACCGATCCCAGAAAATTTACCTGGCCAACCGGGCGTTCAAGAACCTCTTTGGCCTGAAAATCGAGGCGCGCGGCAAAACCATCCTCGAAGTCCTGCGTCTGTACGAACTCGAAGAGCTGGTGCAGCGGGTGCAGGCCGAGGGCCAGGTGTTTGACTACGAAGTGAAGCTGCCGGGCCTGACCGAGCGCTGGCTGCGGGTCAATGCCTCCGTGATTGCCAATACCGCCGGCGAGCGCGAGGGCATGATCCTGGTGTTTCACGATCTCACGCGGCTCAAGCAGTTGGAGCGCACCCGCGAGGAATTTGTGGCCAACGTCAGCCACGAATTGCGCACGCCGCTGTCCTTGATCAAAGGCTACGTGGAAACGCTGCTGGATGGCGCGCGCAATAATCCCGAGGTGAGCCAGCGCTTCCTCAAAATCATCGAGCGCAACACCAGCCGCCTGGACCTGTTGATCCAGGATTTGCTGACCATCTCCGCGCTGGAATCGGGACGGATGAAACTGAACTTGCAGCCGCTGGATGTGCGCGCGGTGGCGGAAAAAGTGCTGGGCGATTTGCACGCCAAGGCGGAGGCCAAGCACGTGACGCTAGCCAACGCATTGCCCTTGCTGCCCGCCCGCGCGGACGCGAACCGGCTGGATCAGGTGTTTGCCAACTTGGTGGACAACGCCATCAAATATGGCCGTCCCAACGGCCAAGTCACCGTCAGCGGCCGCAAATTGGACGATGGCCGGCTCGAGGTTTTCGTGCAGGACGACGGGCCGGGCATTCCGCCGGAAGCGCTCGACCGCGTGTTTGAGCGGTTTTATCGGGTGGACAAGGCGCGCTCGCGCGACCAGGGCGGCACCGGGCTGGGACTGTCCATTGTCAAACACATCGTGCAGGCGCACGGCGGCGAAGTCTGGGCTAGAAGCGAACCGGGCAAGGGCGCCACCTTTTTCTTCACCCTGCCTGCGGAACCCGGAAAACTGTGACTTGCCCAAACCGCCCATCGGCGTTAAAGTTTTGCGAACTCAATTTACTTTATGTCACAAACCGGCCGGCAATCTCTGAATATCAGCAAAGTGCTCTGTGTCATCATGGGTGGCGGGCAGGGCACGCGCTTGTTTCCGCTCACCAAGGAACGCGCCAAACCCGCGGTGCCGCTGGCGGGCAAATACCGCATCGTGGACATCCCCATCTCGAACTGCATCAATTCGCGCTTCCGCCGCATCTATATCCTGACCCAGTTCAATTCCACCTCGCTGCACAGCCATATTTCCCGCACCTACAAATTCGACCAGTTTTCCGCCGGGTTCGTGGAGATTCTCGCGGCGCAGCAGACCTTCAACAACACCTCGTGGTATGAAGGCACGGCGGATGCCGTGCGCAAGAACCTCGTGCATTTCATGAACCACGACTTCGACTACCTGCTCATCCTGAGCGGCGACCAGTTGTATCGGATGGATTTTCAAGAAGTGATCGAGCAGCACCGCGAAACCGGGGCGGAAATCACCATTGCCACGCTCCCGGTGGGGCGCAACGAGGCCAAGGCCTGCGGCATCCTGCAGATGGCCGACGACCGCCGCATCACGCGCTTTGTGGAGAAGCCCAAGGAGGATGCGCTGCTGGACTCGCTGCGGATCACCCCCGGCATGGCCACCCAAGTGGGGCTCAAGGAAGGGCAGGAATCCTACCTGGCTTCGATGGGCATTTATGTTTTCAACCGCAGCATCATCCGCGATCTGCTGGACAACCCGCTGTCGGATTTTGGCAAGCACATCATCCCGCACGCCATCAACACCCACCGGGTCTTTGCTTACGTTTATCAAGGCTACTGGGAGGACATCGGCACCATCCGCTCGTTTTTCGAGGCCAACCTGGACCTGGTCACGGAACTGCCGCGGTTCAATTTCTTCGACATGAGCGCGCCGATTTTCTCGCGGCCGCGCTACCTGCCCGGCTCCAAAATCAACGGCGCGGAAATCGAGCACGCCCTGATTTCCGACGGCTGCATCATCAACCGCGCCCATATCACCAACACCGTGGTCGGCCTGCGCACGCTCATCGGCGAGGGCACGAGCTTGAACCGCACGGTCATCCTCGGCAGCGATTACTACGAATCCATGGAGTCCGTGCAACGCAACGAGAGCAGCGGTCAGCCGCGCGTGGGCATCGGCACGCATTGCAAGATCGAGAACGCCATCATTGACAAGAACGCGCGCATCGGCAACAACGTGGTCATCTCCCCCGCCGGCAAGCCGGAAAACCTCGATCACGAGCGCTACTACATCCGCGACGGCATCGTCATCATTCCCAAGGACGCCGTGATTCCGCACGGGACGGTGATCTAAGCCGGAAGTGAGACGATGACCCAAGGTAGGCTCGCAGACTCGCCAACCTTGGGCTTTGGGCCGGAATCCCGTTGGGATTCAGACATTCGCCACCCTCCATCACTCAAGAAACGCCTCACTTCGGCGGCTTGCATTTTCCCGTCCCGCAGGGACGATTTGACAATAGCCCGCAGTTTCAACTGCGGGTGGCGGGCGGCCAACGACACCCGTCCCGCAGGGACGGCTGAACCATTGCGATTTGAGACGAGCCAGAGCACAGAAAACCACGAACTTCAATCGTCCCGTTGGGACGAGTTGTGCGTCCGGGTTCCGAACCCGCAGTTAAAACTGCGGGCTATTGTCGTAAGCGCCGTTGGCGCTCGGCACCCTCTGCGTTTCTTCCTGCATCAGCCCCCCCAGAAGGGGGTCCTTGCTTTCATCTTTTAGCCTCCCCCTCTTCTCTTTTCCCGGCCCCATCCCGCCACCTCACGCCCGCCACGGGCGCTCGCGGGTTTGCGTCGCCTTGAGAACTTCGTTGGCGATCGCCACATTTTCGACCACCTGGAAATCGAACATGCCGACGACACAGAAATCCGCGCCATTCTGGAACGCGTGCTGGAAGCCCTCGCGCGGATGAATCGCGCCGGCGGCAAGCACCTTGTACGCCAGCCACGGGACTTTCGTGGTTTTCATGAAACCAATCGTGCCCTCTGGATCGAGACACCAATAGTTGTCTATGGCGTAATTATCAATGACCTCTTTCGTCTGCTCGGGACGCTTCCGGGACCAGTAATTGGAGCTGTGCAGGGTCTTCATGTAGAAGTCCGCCTTGATGCCGGCCTTTTCCACGGCCATGGGCGTGTGGACTTCGTGGCCCGCCACGCCGGCGATGACCCCGCTGAGCTGCGCCTGCTCGATAAATTTTCCGATCCGGTCAACCGCGCCCGCGCGCGACCACGCATCGCCCAGATTGCCGACCAGCACAACGCCCTCCACGCCGGCATCCACGGCCCGGGCAATGCAGTCATTCGGGTTGTCTTTCGGCGCATCCAACTGGGCGAGGCACTGTATCTTGCCGCCCTGTTTGCGATAGCGACTGAAGACCTCCAAGGCGTGCTCGTCCGATGGATTGAAGATCATCGTGTTGATGCCATTCTGCTCACACAGCGCCCAGGTCTCCATGATCTTGGCGTCGCTGTGATACGCCTTGAGCAATTTGGAGACGTAAATCAGGTCGCGGCTGTGGGCGTAGCCGCTGAGCAGATTGCCGCCGCAGATCACACGGCTCAGCTTGACCTGGCCAATCGCGCCCAGTGGCAAGGTGGCCGGCGTGCCGGTGGCCGGCCCCGGAGTGGGCGCGGCGGCGGTTTGGGCCAGGAGCCGGTATTCTTCCAGGCTGGTGACAAACGGCGCGGCGACCGCCACCGTCGCCGATTTCTTCAAGAAGCTACGCCGGTTAAAACGAGGGTTCATGTCTCACGGGATACCATGCCGCCCTTTCGCAAGCAATGCTTTTCAGGCTGCTTTTCAGGCTGGAGTTTATGGACATGCGCCGGGCGTTTTCACGCCCCCCTTTTTCATTTACCGCCGGACGGTTATGCGGCAACATGGGTGCATGGGCAAACGACGAGAAGCGCGCGAACGCGCCGTGCAATTTTTATTTCAGCACGACCTGAATCCACCGGATAATCTGGAACTGGAATTGGCCCAGTTCTGGAATTCCCAGCGTTCGGCCGTGATTGATGAGGAAAAGGGCGCGGCCAAATGGGGCGAAGTCACGGAATTGCCACCGCCCACCGCCGAGGAGGCCGAGATGCGCCTGTTTGCCGAGCCGCTGATCCGGGGCGTCCTGGAACAGCGGGACGTGCTGGACGAACACATCAAAAAGCACGCCAAGAACTGGGATTTTCACCGCATTGCCGCCGTGGACCGCAACGTGATGCGGCTGGCCATCTATGAAATGCTGCATCGCGACGACATCCCCCCCGTGGTCAGCATCAACGAGGCGGTGGACATCGCCAAAAAGTTTTCCACCGAGGACAGCGGCAAATTCGTGAACGGCATTCTCGACAAGGTGCGCGGCGAAATCCTCCGGCCCGCCCGGGATGTGAAATGAAATTTGCCGATCTCCATCTGCACACGCAGTTCTCCGACGGCACGTTCACGCCGGAGGAACTCGTCCGGTACGCGCAGAAAGCCGGCCTGGCCTGCATCGCTGTGACCGACCACGACACAGTGGAGGCCTGTGCCCGCGCGGCGGCCGCGTGCGCGGCGGTCCGCATGGAGTTCATCCCCGGCGCGGAACTCACCGCTGAACACGAAGACATCGAAGTCCACGTCCTGGGTTATTTTCTGGATACCGAAAACCGGACCCTGCTGGGCCGGATCGCGCAATTTCAAACCGTCCGGCAGCAGCGCATTCATGAAATGGTCGCGCTGCTGAACCGACTGGGCGTGCCGCTCAAGGTGGAGGCGGTGTTTGCGCTGGCCAATTGCAAATCCCCCGGCCGCCCGCATGTGGCCCGCGCGCTCGTGAAAGAGCAGCTCATCGGCTCGCTGGACGAGGCGTTCGAGCGCTATTTGAAAAAAGGCCGGCCCGCGTGGGTGCCCAAGACCAAAATGTCCGCTCTCGAAAGCGTGGAGTTGATTCATCAGGCCGGCGGCCTCGCCGTCATGGCGCACCCCGGCTTGAACCGCTCCGACGAAATCATTCCCGCCCTGGTGGAAGCAGGTCTGGACGGCATCGAATGTTTTCACACCAAGCATTCCACCGTGATGTCCGAACGGTATCTGGAAATCGCTGAAAAGCATCATTTGCTCGTCACCGGCGGCAGCGACTGCCACGGCTTCAGCAAAAACAAACCGCTGATTGGCTCAGTCAAGCTGCCCTACGGACACGTGGAAAGACTCCACGCCGCCCGCGAGAGCCGTGCTCACGCAGCCAAATGACGAATGACGAATGACGAATGACAAAACCCCAAACTCTATTACCAGCCCTTAGCGCGTGGTTTCAAGTTGCGGCCGGAGCGCGCCCGTCCCGGGCGCAGCAACGACCCATTTGCCACGCCGCTGGGAATTCCCGTAAACCGTCAGCCACAAGTCCGTTGCTGCGGCCGGGGACGGCCGCGCTCCGCCATTTGAAAACCTGCCCTGGTCATTCGTCATTGGGTATTTATCAAGCCTTCGTCATTCGTCATTTGTCATTTGCCATTTAACCCATGGGTTTGTTCGCCAAATTCAAAGCCGGCCTGCACAAAACGCACACCCGGCTCACGCACGAAATCAAGCGCATCATCACGCGTTCACCCAAGCTGACCGCGGAATCGCTGGAAGAACTCGAACACGCGCTCCTGGCCGCCGACCTCGGTCTGGCCATGACCGCGCAGATCACCGCCGCCGTCAAGCAGGCGTATGAAACGCAGGGCGCCGCCGGGCTGGATTATCTTGCCGTCGCCCGCGCGGAAATCGAAACGAGCCTGCTCGCCGGACCAAGCGCCAACCAGGCCGGACTCAAAAAAATGCCGCACGGCCCGACCGTCGTTTCCATTGTCGGCGTCAACGGCACCGGCAAGACCACCACCGGCGCCAAGCTGGCGCATCTTTATCAAGCGCGGAACAACACCGTCCTGCTGGCTGCGTGCGACACCTTTCGCGCGGCGGCCATCGAGCAGCTCAAAGTGTGGGGCGCGCGACTCAAAGTCGAGGTCATCGCCGGCGCGTACGGCGCGGACGCGGCGTCCGTGGCGCACGACGCCGTCACCGCCGCGCAGGCGCGGCATACGGATTACCTGTTCATTGACACGGCCGGCCGGCTGCACACCAAACACAACCTCATGCAGGAATTGCAGAAGCTGCATCGCGTCATCGGCAAGCAGCTCGCGGGCGCGCCACATGAAGTGTTGCTGGTGCTCGACGCCACCACCGGCATGAACGCCCTGGTCCAAGCGCGCGAGTTTCACAAGGCCGTGCCGCTCACCGGCCTCGTGGTGACCAAGCTGGACGGCACCAGCAAAGGCGGCATGGTGGTGGCCATTCAGAAGGAACTTGGCCTGCCCATCAAGTTCATCGGCTTGGGCGAACAGCCGGACGATTTGCAGCCCTTCGACGCCAAACAGTTCGCGCAGGCGTTGTTCGAGGAGTAAAGAATAGACAGAGAACGCATGAATCCATTCATCCGCCGGGTTCTGTTCTTTTTATTTTTCCTGTCGGGCTTCGCCAGCCTCATGTATCAGGTCGTGTGGACCCGCCTGGCCTTTGCGTCGTTTGGCATCATCACGCCGGTGCTGTCGGTGGTGCTGTCGGTGTTCATGCTGGGACTGGCGGTGGGTTCGTGGACCGGGGGGCGCTGGATTGCTCCGCTGACGGCAAAGACCGGAAGGTCGGCCGCGTTTTTCTATGCCGGCGCGGAACTGGTCATTGGCTTGGGCGCGTTTGCGGTTCCGAAATTGTTCGCCGGCGGCGAAAATATTCTACTAGCAGGTGGGGAGACGGATTCCCCCGGCTACCTGTGCCTGTCCGCGCTGGTGCTGGCGGCTTCCCTCCTGCCGTGGTGCGTGTGCATGGGCGCGACGTTTCCGTTCATGATGGCTTACCTCCGGGAGCAGGAGCGCGACCAGACGAAGGGTTTCAGTTTTCTGTACCTCGCCAACGTGCTCGGAGCGATGAGCGGAACCTTGCTGGCGGCGGTGGTGTACGTCGAGTTGCTGGGTTTTCAGCATACGCTGTGGCTGGCGGCGGCGGGGAATTTTGTGATCGCGTTCATCAGCGTCTGCCTGGGCCTGACCTCGGCGCCGGCCGCCGCCCCCGTGGTCCAGGCCGAAGCCGCTGCGGCCAACCTGGCGCCGCAGGTCCCCGGCGGGACAACGGACGGGAGAATCAAATGGATCTTATTTTCGACGGGCTTCATCGCGATGGCCATGGAAGTGGTGTGGACGCGCTCGTTCACGCCGGTGCTCAAGACGCAGGTGTATTCCTTCGCTGCGATTGTGTTCACCTATTTGGGAGCGACCTTTATCGGTTCCTGGTGGTACCGGCGGAGTTGGCGGACGCGCCGGCTGAAACCGTGGCCCACCCTGATTCCGGCACTGGCGCTCACGGCCTTTTTGCCGGTGGTGGTGAACACCCCGTCCATCGTCTCGGTGAATCACCTGGCTATGGAGCCGGATGGGGTGAGCGTCCTCGTGCTGTTGGGGAGCATCGTGCCCTTCTGCGCCCTGCTGGGATACCTGACGCCCGGCTTGATTGACGAACTGGCCGGCGGCCATCCGGCGCGGGCGGGCCGGGCCTACGCCCTCAACGTGTTCGGCTGCATTCTCGGCCCCCTGTTTGCCGGTTATGGGCTGCTGCCCCGCATCAGCGAGCAATCGGCCTTGGTGTTGCTCAGCCTGCCGTTGCTGGTTTTTTGTTTTCAACTGCGCCGCGAGTATTCCCGCCGGCTGAACCGGACACTGCCGGTGGTCTTGGGCCTGGCGTTGGTCTGGTCGGCTTTTGGCACGGAGGATTTCGCGGGCGATTTGCAGCGCCGCTTCGGCGCTGTCATCCGGCGCGATTACACCGCCACGCTCATCTCTTACCGCAAAGACGGACGCCGCTTTCTGCTGATCAACGGCATCGGCACGACCACGCTCACGCCCGCCACCAAGTTCATGGTGCATCTGCCGCTGGCTTGCCACCAAGGGCCGCCGGCATCGGTGCTGGTCATCTGTTTCGGCATGGGCACCTCCTTCCGTTCGGCCATGAGTTGGAACCTGGACACCACGGCCGTGGAACTGGTTCCCAGCGTGACCCGGGCCTTTGGCTTTTATCACGCCGACGCCGAGCGGTTTCTCACTGCCACCAACGCCCACCTCATCACCGACGATGGCCGGCGGTTTCTCAAGCGAACGGCCAGGAAATTCGACGTCATCGTGGTGGATCCGCCCCCGCCGGTGGAGGCGGCGGGGTCGAGCCTGCTTTATTCCCGGGAATTTTACGAGCTGGCCAAGCAACATCTGAAGCCCGGCGGCATCCTCCAGATGTGGTTCCCGGGCAGCCCGGAGATGGACACCTGCCAAGCGGCCATGCGTTCCATTCGCGAGTCCTTTCCCTATCTGCGCTGCTTTCCCTCCATCGAAAACTTCGGCGTCCACATGCTGGGTTCAATGGATCCGATTCCACCGCTGGACGGCGACGCGCTGGCGGCCCGCATGCCCGCAGGCGCCCGGCAGGATCTCTTGGAATGGGAATCCATCAAAGACGCGCCCGCCTACCTCAACCTGGTCGTGCGTCGCGAATACTCAGTGTCCGACTGCCTCAACCCCGATCCCTCCATTCAAGTCACCGACGACGCGCCTTACAATGAATATTACTTGCTCCGCCGCCTGCTGCGCTGGATGGCGCATTGAAAAATGACTGACCCCCAATATCTACGCCTCGCCCTCCGGCTCGCCCGGCGCGGTTACGGCGCGACTTCGCCCAATCCCATGGTTGGCGCGGTGCTGGTCCAAGGCGGAAACATCATCGGCCGCGGCTGGCATCGCATGGCTGGCGAACCGCATGCGGAAATCGAGGCGCTCCGCGATGCGCAAAAGCGCGGTCATTCGGCGCGCGGCGCGGCGCTTTACGTGACGCTGGAACCGTGTTGCACGCATGGCCGCACGCCGCCCTGCACGAAAGCCATCATCGCCGCCGGCATCAAACGCGTGATTGCAGGGGCGACCGACCCGAATCCCAAGCACGCCGGAAAAGGTTTTAGGATATTGCGGCGCGCGGGAATAGCCGTGACTGACATCAAGCAGAGCGCCCCGCGGCTGGCCGCTGAATGCGCGCGGCTGAACGAGGCGTTTAATCACTGGATGGTGAACCGCACTCCGTTCGTGACCGTGAAAGCGGCGATGACGCTGGATGGCAAAATTGCCACCGCCAGCGGCGAATCCAAATGGATTACTGGCGAAGAAGCCCGCGCCTTCGGCATGAAATTGCGCCAGGGCAGCGATGCGATCCTGGTCGGGATAAACACGATTCTGGCGGATGATCCGAGCCTGACTGTGCGGCGGAAGAGAAACCGCAGGGGAAACACTCAACATTCAACATTCAACATTCAACCTCCAAGACCAATCTGGCGCATCGTGTTGGATTCGATGGCCCGGACGCCTTTGACCGCCAAGGTGGTGAAAGATGAATTTGCGGAGCTAACCACGATCGTCGTCAGCAAACAGGCGCCGAAACAGCGGGTCTTGGCCCTGGCCAAACAGGTGTGTGTGCTGGTCGCGCCCCTAGCGAAACCCGTGGCCCGCGGCCCGCGGCCCGCGCCGCTTGACCTGCGCTGGCTGTTGCAGAAGCTGGGTGGTGAAAGCGTCACCAGCCTGCTGGTGGAGGGCGGCGGCGAGGTCAACGCGTCGTTTTTCCTTGGCGGTCTGGCGCAGCGCGCGGCCTTTTTTTATGCGCCAAAAATCCTCGGCGGACGCGCCGCCCGCAAAGGCGTCGCCGGTGAAGGCGCGCAGCGCTGGCGCGACGTGCTCCAGCTCCAGGAGGTCCGGTGGCGCAAGCTGGGCGAAGATTTACTGCTCACCGCACTGGTTCAGCGAGGTGGCGTCGCGTCCCCGTAGCGCCGGTTGGTCCCGATTCCGAATCGGGATGTCGCCGACTGGCAGTCGGCAGGCGTGAAAACGGGGGTGGCGTGTGAACAATAGACGGTTCGCAGGCTGCCAACCTGTAGCGCGCACTATTTCCGCATATTGAGCCAGTCAAAACGGCTTGGCCAGTTTCGTCAGCAGTTCGCGCGGCGTGATAATCTGAATTCCAAACGGCTTTTGCAGGGCCAGCAAATCATCATCCCGCGACACGATGATTTTCGCCCCCGCCGCCAGGGCGCACGCCAGATACGGATCGTCTTTTGCATCCCGGCTGCGTTGCTTTCCCAGCGGGACCGGTTCAACCACTTTCACCTGGTCACAATACCAGTTCAAAGTGGTGACGGGCGGGAACTTGGCTTTTTCCCCACGATCTGCCAGCAAATGGCGTAGTTCTTGCAAAGTTTCCCCGGTGGCGTAAGCGATGACTTGCCGGTGCGCCATGGCCACCAAACATCGGTGGGCCTCGCCACGCCACCCGGCGGCAGAGAAAACCACTCCCGCATCAAACACGATTCGCATTTTTTTTCTTTCGGCGCGCTTTGATGCTGGCGTAAATTTCCGCCATTTCCTCATCCGAAGGATCGCCCAGCGGCGCGCCTTCGATGGCTGCTTCCAAAAACGCCACGTCCTGCTGGATTTGTTCCTGACGCCGCTTGCGGATCAGGTCCCGCATGTATTCGCTCATCGAGTCAAACGCGTGCGCGGCCGAATCCGACCGGGCGAAGTCGGCCAGTTCCGGGTTCAAGGAAATGTTGATGCTCACTGCTTTCATGGTGGTAAATTAGCCCATTGGCAAGGCATGTCAAGGCTTGCCAGCGGGCCAATCGTTCAGAACGGCTGCGCCGCCGGCCTGGCGAGCGCGGCCTTGACCGTTTCCAGAATCCCAATACTCGACCACCTCAAAGCAGACTGCCAGTCCGCGCCACGAAGGCCGTGTCCGGTTGCCGCCCAAGCTTCAGCTTGTCGCGTGAAAGACTTGCCATCCGCCTCCGCCAACCGGCAAGCTAAGGTTTCTATGTTTACAGGCATTGTCGAAGAAGCCGGCGTCATTGAAAAAATCACGCCGGCGCAAAATTCCATTGAAATGACCGTGCGCGCGGGCACCTGCGGGCGGGGCGTCAAGGTCGGCGATAGCGTGGCGGTCAACGGCTGCTGTCTGACGGCGGTCAAAGTGTCCGCGCGCGGCCCAAGCCGGGCCCTCCGGTTTGACCTGCTCCAGGAGAGCTGGAACCGGACGAATTTCCAGTTCGCCCAGCCGGGATCCCTGGTCAATCTCGAACGTTCGTTGCGCGCCAACGGCGAACTGGGCGGCCATTTCGTGACCGGTCACGTGGACGGCCTTGGCAAAATCATCCGGTGGGAACGCGCGGGCAAGGACCATCTGCTCGACATCGCCGCCCCGCCGGAGGTGATGCGTTATCTCGTTTTCAAAGGCTCGATCGCCGTGGACGGCATCAGCTTGACCGTGGCGGGGGTGCAAAAAAAGAGCTTCCGCATCTGGATCATACCCCACACCTTCGAGGTGACCGCGCTGCGCGAGCGCAAGGTCGGCGAGGCGGTGAATTTGGAGGCGGATTTGCTCGGAAAATACGTGGAACGCTTTCTGGCTGCCAGAAGTCGTTGATTATGAACCACTTTTGTTGCTTGAATATTTAACCCAACCGACACATAATTGCCACATTAATAAACCAGTATTCTCTCCGTGAATGTGTCTAAAGAGTCTGTCCGGTTACTGGTCAGCGCGCCCTCGCAATACGCCGTCCGGCTCGCGCAGTCGCCGAATGAAATCCAGGCCGCGCAAGCCTTGCGCTTCCAGGTATTTAACCTCGAATTAAACGAGGGGTTGGCCCAGTCCTTTGCCACGGGCCTGGACGCCGACCCTTACGATGCTGTCTGTGACCACCTGCTGGTCGAGCACGTCGCCTCAGGACAGATCGTTGGCACCTATCGCCTCCAAACCGGTCCCAGCGCGAAAAAGAATCTGGGTTATTATTGCGAACAGGAATTTCACTTCAGCGTTTATGAGCCGTGGCGGAAGCAAATTGTGGAACTAGGCCGCGCCTGCGTGGACCGGCAGCACCGGAATCTGTTCGTGCTCGGATTACTTTGGAAAGGCATTGCTGATTACGCCCAAGAGCGCGACGCCCGCTATCTGATTGGCTGCAGTTCGCTGACCACGCAGGACCCCGCCGCCGGCGCCTCCGCTTACACCGAACTTTGCCGCAATCACCTGGCGGAGCCGCCGTGGCGCACCACCCCCCTGCCCAGCCATGAATGCCCGCTGCACGAGGTCACGGAGGAACGCCTGTCCATTCCCAAACTGCTGCGGGCCTATCTGACCGTCGGGGCGACCATTTGCGGCCCGCCCGCGTTGGACCGGCAGTTCAAAACGATTGATTTTCTCACCTTGCTGGACATTGACGCGCTCTCCGCCTCGACGCGCGCGCGTTTCTTCGGCGGCTAATGGCATCGCGGCGGCGGGCATCCTTGCCGGCCGTAGAGCCGGGCTTCCCAGCCCGGCGGAAAACACCGCGCGCCCGTCCAAGCGCGTTGAATTTTTCGCACGCCACAAAACAGCCCACGCCAATTCCGGGCGGCAAAGATGCCGCCCTCCACGTCAGGCAAGGATGCCTGACGCTACGCCGTAGCGGCAGGCTTGAGAAAAGGTTCGCGGGAACCGGGCCGGGCCGGGTACCATGCCAATATGTCCGGCGCTTACGATGATTTGCTCGACGCAACAATTCAACATCTCGAGGGGTTGAAAGCGCGCGGTGTGCGGCACGTCGCCGTCGCGCCGGAAACGCTCCGCGCACTGGCGCTACCGGTGAAGATTTCCATGGCCAATTTCATGGCTCCAATGCCAGCGGCAGCGCCGCCGGCCATGCCGCCGGCCGCTCCCATGGGACGAAGCAATTTCCCCCCGCCCGTCGCACCCCCGGCCCCGCCCGCCCGTTCCCAGACGCCGGAGCCAAACCCACCGGCCACGGACCACGGACCGCAGAGTTTGCCGCCCATGGCTCCCGAGGCAAGAGCGGCTGCGTTTGCCGCCTTGCGCGCGCGGGCGCTGGCCTGCGTGAAATGCGCGCACCTGGCGGCGTCGCGCAAGACGGTCGTGTTTGGCGTGGGCAATCCCGAGGCGCAACTCATGTTCGTGGGCGAAGCGCCGGGCGCGGACGAAGATGCGCAGGGCGAACCGTTTGTGGGCCGCGCCGGAGAGCTGCTCACAAAAATCATCCAAGCCACCGGCTTGCAGCGCGGCGACGTTTACATTGCGAACATTTTGAAATGCCGGCCCGACACCCCGGGCCAGACCAGCGGCAACCGTCCGCCAAGGCCCGAGGAAATGGCCACGTGCCTTCCGTATCTGCACGAGCAGATTGATTTGATCCGGCCGAAAGTTCTGGTGGCGCTGGGCGCCACGGCGGTGAAAGGGTTGCTGGGGAACACCCTCGGCATCTCGAAACTGCGCGGCACCTGGCAGACTTATCGCGGCATTCCGCTCATGCCCACGTATCATCCGGCGTATCTGGTGCGCACTCAGGCGGTCTCCGATAAACGCAAAGTCTGGGAGGACATGCTGGCGGTGATGGAAAAACTGGCCATGCCCATCAGCGCCAAACAGCGGAATTTCTTTTTGCACGCTCCTTAAGGCGTAAAACACTGGTTCAAAGCGAACCGTTGGTCGGCGGCGCTTGAAGGAAAAGCAATTCCGAAGCGGCACTCGTATATTCCTCAGAACTGGTCACGTCCGTGGTCAGACATTTCTTAAAATAATCCACCGCTGCCATTTTATCATTTTCGATCAGGCGCTGCGCTCATCACAGGGAAGTGTGTCGCCGTTGGCGGACCAAAGGGCATCATTCCAGCCCGTCCTCGACTTTCACCATGTTTCCCTCCCGCCTGCTCCAGCAGGGCGATAGTTGCGCCTCGACGCAACATTGGATTTTCGCGTGAAGACAAGGGCGAACCGATCGGCAAGTGAAAACTTATTTCGCTTGCCAAGCCTCCAGCACCAACTAATAATCGGTATGGCCAGACTCAACTGTCCTTTGATTTTATTAAACCGCTGGCATGATTCAGTGCGAAGGATATCAACTTCAAGTCCCGGCCAAAACACTCAACCGCAACGGTGCCAACCAAGCCTGCGGGCAGCGTAAGCGGAACGAACTTCCAGCGGGCTGGCGCCGAACCATCCATTCGGTCTTCCAACAGCCGGGGCGGTTCCGGCGGAGATAAGGCGATGGCGAAATCGTGGAGCGCGCGCGAGAGGCCGGCGCCAATTCCCTTGAGATATGCCTCCTTACAGGTCCAGTAATTAAAGAAGGTCTCCCGCCTTAGCGGGGCAGGAATGTTCATCAAGGCTGCGAATTCAATCCCATGAAAGAAACGATGGGCGATCTCCTCAATTTCCAATTCAGGATCAATAAATTCAAGGTCAACCCCGATCCGAGGTTCCTGCGCAAGCGCGATGATGGCGAGGTCTCCGGAATGAGACAAGTTAAAGCCCAGCCGGGTCGGCTCAAAGGTGATGAACGGTTTGCCTGCCGGTTCATACCCGAGCGCGAGGGTTTGTGGATCCTGCCCCAAATAATTTCCCAAGATATGCCGGAGGCTGCCGCGGCCCACGACAAAGCGGCGGCGCAGCGAGGGAAGGGCAAAGCTGTTTGCGCGGATGATCTCCCCGGGACAAAGACAGGCTTCCAACCGCGCGACCCAATCGCTTGCTGGAGCCAGACCAACCTGCCAGAGGTGGACTTCGCCTGGAGCAGGAGGTTCCATCATGGGTGCCAACTCTGTTTGCCATACTGGTCAAGGTGCAACCAGCCCATATTTCATTCGCCCTCATTTCCAACCGCCGGGGCGGGTGCGAGGTTGCGGCGCCCGGCTGACTCCGCGGAAGCCCCGTGGCCAAAGGCCAACGGTTCAAGGTCTTTCCGGCGATCGGCGATCACGTCCCGGATGATTTCAACCAGCGACAACTTGGGCGTCCAGCCGATCAGGGATTGGATTTTTTGCGTGCAGGGAACCCGTCGCTTCATATCCTCGAAACCGCTGCCGTAGGCCTCCTCATAAGGAAGGTACCGGATGGATGAATTCGACCGGGTCGTTTTGATCACCTGTTCAGCCAATTCCCGGATGGAGATTTCCTCCGCGCTGCCCACGTTGTAAACCTCCCCTGCCGCACCGGGACAGGCGATCAATGCCGTGAGGGCATCCACCACATCCGCGACATGGGAAAAGCAGCGCTGCTGGGAACCGTCACCGAAAACCAGCAACTCCCGATTTTGCAACGCCGCCGAGACAAAGTTAGGCAACACCATGCCGTATTGCGCGCTTTGCCTGGGTCCCACGGTGTTGAATAATCGCACCACGACGACGGGCAGGCGCGACTCCTTCCAATGGGCCAGGGCCAGAAATTCGTCCAAGGCCTTGGCGGCGGCATAGGCCCAGCGATGCTTGTGCGTCGGCCCTTCGATGCGGTCGCCATCTTCCCGAAAGGGGATGTCCTCGGATTTGCCATACACCTCGCTGGTGCTGGTCAGCAAAAAGCGCTTCCGGTAGCGGGCGGCGGCATTGAGCACCGCATCCGTGCCCTGGAAAACGTTTTCAATGGTCTCGACCGGACGCTCCATGATGAGTTTCACCCCCACCGCGCTGGCCAGGTGGAATACGCCGTCGGATTCGCGCGCCAGCGTTTCCACCAAGCTGGCATGGAGGACGGTGTCTTTGATGAACCGCAATCCCTCCGCCCGCTCCAAGTGCGCGATGTTCTCGTACCTGCCGGTGCTCAAGTTGTCGAGAATGGTGACTTTGTGGTTGGCCGCGAGCAGACGCTCAGCCAAATGCGAGCCGATGAAGCCCGCGCCGCCGGTAATGAGATAATGCATATCTTTTGAGTTTTCTGGAGTTTTTCAGCCCAGTCCATCGGCCGCTAAGCAGTCAGGCTGCGCAGCCCCCCTGTGACATAAACGGAATTTTGCTTCAATGCGAAGCTGCGGTGTCATTGCCCGACACCACATTGTGAACCCAACAGTTTTCGATTCTTTGATTCATTGCATTGATTTGGCAAAGTACGCGTTTTTCGTGCCTTGGCCAGCAAAACCCTTGAATTAATTCCATAAAAGTGCCCCAACCGCAAGTTTAAATCCGCGAGGATGGGGACGCCGCTCCGGGATTGTCCAAATTGTCCTGGCGCTATATGTTGGCATGGTTTTGGAAACATCGCTCAACAAAAACGACCGCAGCCGGGAAGAACTGGTCTTTCAGGTCATCGTGCTGGCGCTGGCGGCGGTGGCCGGGTTCGGCTGCTGGTTTGCGGCGGCGGCGCTGTCGCGGCACGACGCGGTGCGCGGCCTGCCGCCGGACCGGCCGCGGCAATTGGCGGATTTTTCGCTGACGGACAGCACCGGCCGCGCCGTGACGCGGGCGGAGGTGGCAGGCAAGATTCTGGCGGTGAGTTTTCTGTTCACCGGCTGCGGGCTGACGTGTCCGGAAGTCAGCCAGCGCATGGCGGAAATCCAGCGGCTGACGACCCATCAGCCGGATGTGCGGCTGCTATCGTTCACCGTGGACCCGCGCTCGGACACCCCGCCGGTGCTGGCCAAATGGGGGGCGCGCTACGGCGCGGACACCAACCGCTGGCTGCTGCTGACCGGCCGCAAAGCCGACCTGCAAAGCCTCATCGGCGACAGTTTTCTGGCCACCAATGCCGACGACCCCTTCAATGCCATGCCCTGCAATTTTGCCGGGACCGAGCGCATCGCGGTGGTGGACCAGCATGGCCGCGTGCGCCTTTACTTCGATGGCCTGCGCGTGGAAACGCCCGCCGCAGTCGTGGCGGAAATCGCGAAATTACGAAAAGAACAATGAACCAGGCGGGTTTTCAAATCAGATGCGGAGCACGCCCGTCCCGGGCGCAGCGACCTCCGGTTTGCCATGCGTCTGCGAAGACGAGCAAGCTGTGCCACGACATTTGGCTCCACTATTCCAATCCCTCTACAACCCAAATCCAAATGATCAAACCATTCAAAATGCCCAAGCCGGAATCCCAGGTGCGCGGGAGCGCGCATTCGTCCCAGATCCTCGCCTTAGATTGGCAAGCGCCAAATCCAGGCGCAGAAATAAGCAGGTTCAAAAATCGTGCCAATATAGGAAACCGAGGGAACCACGAAACACACGAACCACACGAAAAATGGAATCCCGTTCGTGTATTTCGTGGTTTGAATTTTTTCTTAGGCGAGGATTTGGGTTCGTCATCGGGCATTGACTATTATTTTGCCATTCGTCATTCGTCATTCGTCATTCTCCTGCTGCTGGCCCTCACCGGTTGCAAACCAGCAGCGCCCGCGCCAACGGGCCCAGCCAGCCAGGTGCCAAAGACTTACGCGGCGCAGGGAGTGGTGCAGGCGGTGGCGGCGGACCGCCGGCAGGCCACCATCAAACATGACGCCATTCCCGGGTACATGGCGGCGATGACGATGGATTTTTCCGTGCGCGACACGAACGCGCTGGCGGGGATTGCCGCCGGGGACAAGATTGCGTTCACGCTCGCGGTCACGGACACTGACGATTGGATCGAAAATGTCCAGCGCATCAGCCCAGCCGATGCTTTCGGCCTGGCCGGCCCGTCCGGTTGGCACGTGACGGAACCGGGACTGGAAGTGGGCGACCTGCTGCCGGACTACGAGTTCACCGATGAAAACAACCAGCGGGTGCGCTTTTCGGATTTTCGCGGGCGCGCGCTGGCCTTCACTTTTTTCTTCACGAGCTGCCCGCTGCCGGAATACTGCCCGCGCATGAACCAGAATTTTGCCGCGACGCGAAAGCTGCTCCGCTCCGCCACCAACGCGCCGGCGGACTGGCAGTTGCTGTCCATCTCGTTTGATGCCGCTTTCGACACCCCGCAGATGTTATCCAGCTACGCCCGCTTGTATCGCGGCGACGACACGAACCGCTGGCTGTTTGCGGCGGCCTCGACCAACACGCTGGCGGGTCTGGCACCCAAGGTGGATTTGAGCGTCTGGCGCGAAGGCGGCACCCTGTCGCACAATATGCGCACGGTGGTGCTCGATCCGGCCGGCAAAATCGCGCGCCAATTCGACGGCAACGCCTGGACGCCGGCGCAGCTTGCGGAGGCGATCATTGAGGCGGCAACCAAGCGTTAACGGAGGCTAAAATCGTGGAATCTGCTGCATCAGCCGATGTCGCAGGAGAAGGCGGACGAAATCATTGGGGCGGTGTTCCCAAATTGTAAATATGCGGTTCTGCGGGTCTGACCCGTTTCTGACCCGTTTCCGTTTCCGTTTCCGACCCGTTTCCGCACATTGACAGAACAATTCACGACGTTGGGGCAGTTGGTTGGCAGAGGAAATTTGCTCGCATTATTGCTCCGCTCCTAAACCTACCATTTCGCTCTCGCATCTTTCGCCTTCACGACGCTGACCCTTTGCTTCACATAATTTGTCTCTGGAAACTCTCTCGTGAATGTGACTTTAAAAGAAGAAGTTCCACTTGCGGGCAAGTAGAAATAACTGTTTTCTTTTTCTCCAACATCCATTCGCTTGCCTGTGGCATCAAAGAAGTCCACATGAAACTCAACCTCTTTCCAAGCAATCCGACTCGTGTTCTTGATTGTGCCAATGACATCAACAGTCGCACTTGATTTAGTCTCGCCGAAGACAAGTTGACTTTCTGTGATGGCAATTTGGTCTTTATAGGCGACATAGTCTTCGCCAGTATCAAACAACTTTTCAAAAGCAATCAATATGCCCACAAGAGGGATAAAGGCAAAGAGGACTGCAAACGCAGGGTGGTAAACGACCATTGTCCAACGGTTCTGAAAGTGCTGGCAATATGGACACTTCCGAGCCTCATTTGGAATTTCCATGCAACACATCTTGCAAGCTTTCTTTAGGGTGTCGGGCATACGCTTTTTCCCAGCAAACACACGTTTCGACAGTAATGTCAAACAAAAAAGGCAAGCATCAAATGGTCATCATTTTTGCTCTTTATTTGCTAACATATAATATGCCCATGCATAGCGGTAATTGTGCAACGTCCGCCCTGAATTCCAAGCTGACGGCAGCATGATCTAAGCTCCGTCGCCGGTCATTTGCCGGCACGGCACGCTTACAAACCCACGAGAACCTTCGCCCGCCAGAAAGCGGTGCTGAAGTCACCGCACCAAACGCACACGCGATGACCACACGGCTATCGAGTTCGCGCAGCGTTCGGTGCGGCCCAGCTTGCGGAAGCGATCATTGAGGCGGCGGCGGTTTATCCCCTTTGTCGCACACCGCCCATAACCATTTGCCATGCACCGTAAAGAGCACACCATTGGCAACGCACGGCACCCCGCAATAGGTGGCGGTGTTGCCGCTGATCGTGCCAAGGATTTTCAGCGTCTTGCTCACCGCCAGGATGCTCTTGCCGGCAAATAATTTGCCGTCCGCGGCCAACAGAGCCGAATTTAACAGGCCGTGGTCGCTCTTGAGGGTGTAGGTCCAGTATCTTTGCCCCGTGTCCACATCCAGACAATGGATGACGCTGGCTTCGTCAATGACAAACAGCAGCCCATCGGCGATGGCCACGGTGGTCAGCGTCGCATTCAATTCGTCGTAATTCCAGACTTTGCCGGTATGGGTGACGTCGCCGGTCCTGGTCGGATCAATGCATACCAAGTTGCCCCGGCTGTGCTTTGAGCCATGATTCGGATCACCGCCGATCGCCACGTAAACCCGGTTGCGGTAAAACACCGGCGTGGCAATGATATCGCAGGGATGTTTCTTGCCGTCCCCGGTCTCCTGGCGCGCATAGAACGGCGCCTTCCGGTATTCCGGCGGCAGGCAATCGAACCACCAGATCTTCTTCAGGATGGGCACGTCAGGCACCTTGGCGGTCGGAATGGAATCGATCGGCGTAGTGATCGGCAACGAGAACGAATAACGAAATTCCAGCGGCAGCGCCGGCTTTTGCGCGGCGGAGGGCAAAACAAACTTCCTGGCGTATTCCGCCGGGGCGAGCCCGGCGGTATCCTGGTTTTTGACATCAATGAAGCACACAATCGGCCCGCGCAGCGTGGTGGTGATCCAACGATCCGGCGTGGCCCGGGCCGCCGGATCAACCGGTTCGAACGCATAACAGAGTCCATTGCCGGTGGCAAACAGGATCTGGGCTTTTCCCTGCACCATCGCGAGCGACGGAGATGACCACTGTCCGCGCCAGAGCTGTTCACCAATCTGCTCGTCGTCGCGCGCGACCAGTTGTCCGGTATGCTTGTTGAACGCAATCAAACTGGGGGTCAGGGGATAAAACGGCCGTTCCGTGGTTTTGAAGCGTCCGTTGCCGGTGCAGACATACACAACATCGCCATGCACCAAAACGGAGCAACTGGCCGTGTGATCCTGCACGACGTGTAATTTCTCGGCCAGGTCGTACCGCCACACAATGTGCCGATCATCCTTTGTGTCGCCGGGAGCGGCAGCCGGTTTGAGCCAGGAGGTCAGATCCAGACACACCACCTCCTCGTACGGGGTCACGAAATACAGGCGCTCGCCCTCGATGGCCGGGGTCGAGCACACCCCATATGCTTCGCCTCTGCCGGGCAGACGACGGCAGAGAAATCGGCCCAACTCCCGACCGGTTTCTTCATCGAAGCAGAGTAATGTGGCATCTTTGGACGAAGCCCCTGTCGTGCCGATAAAAACCCGGCCCTGGCTCACGACCGGGCTGCCGAAGGTCCGGGTGCCGAGCTTGGCGGCCCATTTGATGTTTTTCGCGGCGGAGAGATCAACTTCGTCGCCACCAGGCTCGACCCCGAGAGAATACCAATCCGGCAGTCCCTTCTCCGTCTCGGAGGCCATATTGCGCGACGGCTGTCCACCCCACGACGGCCAATCCGCGGCCCGCGCGGCGTTTGCCAAAAGCAGCAGGGACAAGAGAACTGATAGTTCTAATGGGCCAGTCAGTGATAATGCCATATTTGTTTTCGTTGTTATGTAAATTTCGTCGTGCCGCCCGTCACCGAGCCAAACTGCGCGCCATAGGTCACCAAGCAAAGGGCTCAGGCTTCAGTTTAGTTCGATAGGGGAATGAACGTTAATGTAAACTGTTCCCAAGTTGTGAATATGCGGTTATGCGGGTGACCCGTTTCCAATCACCGGGCATGATTCCAAAAGTGGAACAAGCTGTTGTCGAAGGTGAATTGATACGCCACGTAGCATTGAAAATCCACCGGGCCGTCAATCGAGCGGCCTGCGGAAAAAAGCAGGTGATGGCGCTCGGTTAGATCATAGACCACGCCGACATTGAAGGCCGTGCCTCGGTTGGGGAAATCGGGCTGGTAATCGGTCTGGTAATACACTTCCGCTCCGATCGCCAGCTTGGGCAACACCTGCTTTTGCAGCATCGCACCGGCGAATTCCCAATTCTTGCTGCCGGAAAAATCATTGAGGCCGTAGCCGCCACCGCCATAAGCCGTCCATGTGCCCCAGCTCTTTTGCAGCCAGAGCGGCAGAAACGCCTGCCAATGGCCATTGCCCAGATTGTCGTGGGCGCTGCCGGTGGGCAATTCCAGCAGGGGGAACACGCCCGCTTGGGGCAGGTAATTGGTTTCTTGGAGAAAACGAAATTTCACGCCGAGTTCCGTGTCGCCGTAGCCATAGTGGGAACTGCCGGCAGGCGGCGCGTCATAGGCCAAGGGCGCGATCAGGTGAAGCTGGACATTGGGAATCACTCCGTAGTTCAGTTCCAAATGCGGTCCCGTGCCCGACCAATCGCCGCCAACTTTGGAGTCCTGGGAGGCCACGTAAAATTCCCAATGCTGGTAGTCCACCGGTTCGGGATCGTCGGTCACGAACGGTGGGCCGGCGTGGACCACGCCAGCCACGTCGAGGAATGTCAGAGCCGCCAGAACGGGAATGCTGCGGGTGACTTTCATGGCGCGGCGGGGTTCAATCGGCGACGAGATAAAACCCCACGATAATGCCGCCGGCCACCACCACTCCCGCGAGGATCGTGTTGATCAGCCGGTTGACGGGCAGCGTCAATCCCTGGCCGCGCTTGAATTGTGCCAACAGGAAACCGAAAGCGATAAACAGAACCAGCACGATGGCCACGTGCGTCACCCAGTGATGGCCGGTCAGTGATTTCATTCCGGCCTGGACGGCCGGGCTTTTTTCCTTCACCACCACCAGCAGCGCATTGAGGAAGCTGGTCAAGGCCAGAGACAGTCCAAAGGAGGTGGTGTATTTCGAGACGGGACGATTTTCCATACTCATGGTTCAGGGTTGAATGTGTTTCGCCAGCAAGGCCACTTTCACGCCCATGGCAATGATGGCTCCGTGGCCCTCGATCAGCAAGCCCAGCAAGGGAATGAGGGCGGCCAGCCACAGCACCAATCGCCGCGCGTCCGGGTTCGCCACGAGGCGGTTGGACGCGGCGATGGGCAGGTAGGTGGCCAGGAGCAGCAGCAGGATGACCAAGTGCTCCTTCGTTTCCATGAAATAGGCGTGCGCAAACGGCCACGGCCCCTTCAAGATGATGGCCTTGTCCGCGGGATAAAAAACCACATACCAATAGCCGCCGGCCAACAAGGAGAGCCACATGAAAACGGCGGCCGCCCGGCTGACCCATTGAATGCGCTTGCCGTTGGCTTCGCTCACGTTCAGCACGTCCACAAACACCCAGACGGCTGCGATCACACAAGCCACGCCAAAGAACACGTGGGTCATCAAGATGATTTCACTCATAAATGTGGCTGGTGGTATTGCTCAGGTTGTCGCGCTCCATCGGCCGCCATTCTCGCCCACGCCGAACTGTGCTGTCAACCCGGAAAAGACCGGAAAAGCCGGCCGGTGGCGTGGCGTGGCGACGTGGCGGCGTGCTGAATTACGGAGCGCGGCTCTGTGAGCCGCAGCAACATCCGAACTGCGATACGCCTTGATTTAGTGCCAAGTGCGTGGCATGGACTACACCCCGGAGCGCGGCCGTCCTCGGGCGCAGCAAAGTGGAACGTGAAGCACGCTTGGCCGATCCGCTGGTCTCAGATATGCGGACGTTGCTGCGGCCG
>Ga0316217_10001938_pt1 | contig 25942 bp, 36 predicted proteins | sample 1anoAmetaG_FD_203633 | JGI IMG/M metagenome (GOLD analysis project Ga0316217, IMG submission 203633) | Freshwater microbial communities from Trout Bog Lake, Wisconsin, USA - 1anoA | ecosystem: Environmental > Aquatic > Freshwater > Lake > Hypolimnion/Profundal zone | place: USA: Wisconsin...
TCACTAAACTCTCATCGCACTGCCACTCCCAACAGGCAGCCCTCAGCAGCTTCTCTTCTAAAGTGGGGCGCGAGCTGTTCAAGGTGGAGGAACAGCCCAAGGAAAAACCAAAGCTTTCTTGGCTTCTTTGAGGCCCTCATCCAGCTGAAGCATGATAGTTGCATGTTCACTTATTTTACTGTTTTGTCTAGTGCTGCCTGGAACACACATTAATGTTAATGACTTTTTTGGCTGCAAAGACCTATTTTGGCACAACATCTCATTATCCGCCCACCTAATCCTCAATAAATTACAACCCAATCATAACCAACAAACGGAAGAACTATTGAGGATCAACTAGCTATTGCGGATGAACTAGCTATTGAGGATGAAATATGAGGACAAACTATGATTGATGAGTATGAACTATTGAGGATGAACTATGAGGATGAACTATGAGGATGAACTATGATGATGGGATGATGGTGGTGACATGGGTCAGTAGTCTATAGTAATTGGTTTTAGTGAAGTGGGTGGTGTAATGAAGAGCGGTGGGTTAATCCTAATCAAGTGATTAATGTAATATTTGGAAGAGAGTATAGACGACCACGAATAAGAGATCCTCAAGATAGCCAGCATCCTCACCTAGCTGCTGCAGCCGTAGTAAAGCATGCTCCAGTACATCTGCCCCGAACACGTCCCAGACCCCAAGCACACCCTCCAATCCATCCTCCAAGAGCAAATACCCTACCAGAAGCAGGTCCAGCAACCCATGATCCTGCTGCTCACCTACTGCTTCTACACCCTACTTTCACTCCACCCCCACACACAATAAACCCTTTAAATCCAACAATGCTTCTAACAGTATCTAGCCCTCAGCACCTTCCTGCCCAAGCGGGTGCGCTTCCTGGAAGCAAGCCGCAAGCTAGTGACTAAACTCTGCCAGAACAGAGACCTGATTGAGGCGAAGAAAGGCTTTGAAAGTTTGATGCAGGAGATGCGAGGGTAGGCTGATGCCTGCCTGGAAATACTCAACTGGAGGGTGTGGCTGTCTGTGATGGTCATCAGGTCCATGCTCAAATTGAAAGACATCAAAAGAGACTAGGTGGTCAAGCTCATCAAAAAATACAAGCAGCTCAAGGACTAGCGCAAGGTCCCAACAACTGCCACTGCCAACGCCTTTGCCTTCCTGTTGGAGCAATTCATGCTCAACCATAACGATCTATACATCTACTTTGAACTAGAACTCAAGCAAATGCTCAAACAGACTGAGCAGTCCGCCTACCAAATCATCTACCACGCCCTCAACAACTTCCAGAACCGGCACTCCAACTTCATCCAGAGGTCTAACATCCCCAACTCCCAACTGCTCGCCCTCATTTCCACTCCGCCAGCCCCCATCCCAAGTACACACACTATTCATAGGAGGCTCAAGCAGAACACTGCCAGAATCGAGGCTGCAGACCAAGCCATTGCCAACCTCAAGAGTGGCGGCAAAACCATTACCACCTTCAGGGGTGACAAAAGCCTGGCAAGCTTCAGGAGTGAAGACAAAACTCTTCGCCGAATCGATCACTTGATGAAGTTCAGAAAAAGCGCAATCAAAAGGGAGGCTCACCAAACCGGCTAGAGAGTACCTGCTTAGGAACTAGGCACTCGCCAGAAAATATCGCTGCACTAGACCACAAGGCTTGGGTGGTTCAAGGGTGCGGACAAACCTGTTGAGGCCTAGAGGAGCAACAGCCGTTGTGGCTCACTGCTGAACAAGCGCAAGAAGCGAGCCTAGCTGTACAAAAGTATCGCGGAGAAGTCTTCTGAAGGGACTGCAATCAAGGGTCAAAACCTGAGTGACGAGATGAACGAAATCGAGTAGATAACTGCCCTCAAGTGCAGGATCTCTCTGGAGGAAATACTACTCGGGTAGCAGAAGGACGAGAACTACCCCAAAACCCACTAGGACAAGAGACTCGGGGCCAGCTTAGATGTGGACTTCTCGACCCTCAAACTCACCCTCCTGGCCATCTTCAACCAGGAGATGGCCTACCTGCACATCAGCATCCACAAAAGCAGCAACAGCTACCTGCCGCACTGCATCGTCCGCTCCACCTTCTGCTAGCACTAGAACTCCCTCCGCTACGAGCCTGTCAGCCCCAAAAAGGAGTTCACCCTCTAGGACCTGAAGTACGAGGTGGAGGAGTCGGTGATCTACTTCTAGGCCCTGCAGGAGAGGATGGAGAGGAAGGTCACCAACAAGGAGAAGGAAGTGCTGGAGGAACTGGTCCACGAGCAGCTGGGACTCACCCTCAGCGAAATGCAACTGCTCAAAGTTATCCTGGCAGTGGACCTAGTCAGGAGCGACTTCTTCTGGTACTTCACCAAGTCTTCCTTTGTCAACGGCTCCCGCATCGAACGCAGGCACCTCATCAAGTTCGAGGACAAGTCAGCCTTCGCCGTCTGCATGAGCAAATTCAAGTCCGACTACGACTCCTGCCTGCGGTAGCTCATCGAAGTCTAAAACATCCAATCCCTCACTGAGACCTGTCTTTACTTGTCCCACGGCAGGCTTATCGTCTACAGGTAATTGGTCAACATCAAGAGCGCCTATTACCTGCAAGTCCTCACCATCTCCAAGCTAGTCTACGCCAGCTTCAAAAGAATCAAAAAGGTGCCCTACTTTGAGTGCACTCGCCTCGAGCGCAGCTTCGTGGACCTGTAGAGAGGAGTGTAGGTGAAGGGCCTGGGACAGACTGAGATCGACTTGAGAGAGGTGGTGGAGGAGGCAGAAGTGTTCGTGTTCTTCATGAAGAACATTGTTGAGAACTTCATTGAGCTCAAGTACTACTTCAAGATCGCCACCTTTCTGCACAACCTCAACGCTTCCTACAACCAGGAGTACTTGTACGAGCTGCAGTTCAAACCCGTTTTCTAGCAAAGTCCCCTCCAGCAGAACTAGAGCGAGGGCAGCAGCTAGCTGCTGGAGCAGAAGCCGCCCCTGCACCCCTCAATCGCCAACATGCGCTACCTCATTCTCTCCTACGTCTAGGCCTATGAGCTATCCCCCAAACTCAGCATCACTAGAACCCTCAGTCACATCCTTTGCTTCAACGGCAAAAGATACTTCGTGGATTAGACTCAGCTCAAGAACGGCATCCGCATCTACAAGCTGTTCAAATTCACCAGCCGCGCAACCTACCACCTCATGATTGCCCACAACGATTCCCAAAACCTACACATCGTTCCCGCCTACCCCTACAATCGCCTCGCCACCAAACGCACGCACCGGCTCTTTTGCAACCTGGTGCGCAAAGAAAAACCCCAGCCCTATTGCGCCATGGATGAAACTCCCCTCAAGTTCATCTCCCTCATCTCCGGCCACTACGCCTTCATAGCCCTCTGGTAGAGCTTGACCTACTATCGGCTAGACCTGTATCTGCCTCGGCTGCAGATCAGGCTGGCAACCTACATAGATGAGTGCTATGAACGGTCACTGCCCTGCAGTGCTTGGAGATAGCTGCTCAGGGAGGCCCGACTGGATTTGGAGAGACGAATGCTGAGGGTGGATGGGCGCCAGTTCAAGATGTACGAGTTGCTGAAGCAGATGCAGTTCGGGACAGACACCTACGACGGCAACATCCAGCTCATCGACTATGACAAAAAGATACATTACATCGTCACCAACAACAGGGCCATGTGCTTGGAGTTGGGAACTGTCGACGAAATACCCTTCGCCTACTCCAGGGCAGCCTTGAAGTCACTCAACAGTCACAAAATCAAGCACAGCCTCTATGACTCCCTCATCACTCGCCTCTACTGCCAGATCCAGACCGGCAAGCTAGCCTCAGATGTCATTGAACCTGCCTTCTTCTAGATAGTGTGATCTTTGTAATAGTGATAGTGTGATCTTTGTAATAGCGATAGTGATAGTGATAGAGATAGTAATAGTTATATAGTTATAGCGATTGGTGGTGGTGTGATAGGTATAGCTGTAGTTATAGTGATGGCGTGGCTATTGCGCATAGTAATGGCATAGTGATGCTGTGTTAGTTGTTAGTATTGCCGTGTTAGATGTTGGTAATACTGTGGTAGTTGCTAGTAATGCTGTGTTAGTTGTTAGTTATGGTAATGGCAGTTTGCACTATGACAGTATGGCTTGATTTTAAGAGTAATATTATAGTTATAGATGATAAAGTACCAAAGCAAAGACATACAGGGCTGTTACGAAAGCGACCCGTCGTTCCGCAGAAAGGCAGATGAAGACGAACAAAAGTACCGCACTTTGCTCAATAAAGCTAACCAAGCTGCGCCCACCAGCACTCTGGACGAAAACATCCTGGAACAATTCCCCTACCTCTAAGACTGCGAACTGTACTTTTGGTACGGGCACCTACAACCCCCTCCAGCCCAATAGAGCTGCAAGTTAACGCTGCACTTCCTGCGGCTTTTCCAGCCCAAGTCCTCTGCTTATTATCTAGGCTCGAAAGACCCTTCGTGTTCGTGTTTTTCAACCAGGGAACTGACTCTTCGGAATACTTCTTCTAGTTCAAAAACCTGTTCCTGCTGCTGCCCCTGAGCATCCTCTAGCACATGAGGCAGTTCATAATAGTCAAGGCCAGCAGGTTCATCAAGCTGGCCAGCTTTGTAGGTTCGGTGAGCCGTGTCCTGGCAGCTGAGAGCTACCAGACCTACCACAACTGCATGTAGCTGTGCGACAAGCTCAACATCCCTCCCGCCCAGTTCATCTAGTTTGTGCCCGAACTCATCTCCAAGGAGATGCCCGAGGCCGCCCGCAAAAAGAAGCACTCCCTGACCACCTTCCGCCTCAACTTGCAAGGCCAGACCCGCACCGAGCACTAACGCAAACAAAAACACTAGTTCTAGCTTTCAATCGCGGCTTTCATCGAGAAAGAGTTATATACCATAGACCAGTTCAGGTTGAGCTAGCTGGGCATCCCCTTGATACTGCAGCACCTCATCAGCTACTTCTAGAACCATCCCTAGACTCTGTAGCTGTAAGGCATCTTCCGCAAGAGTGTTGCCATTGACGAGCAAGACTAGATCTTAACCCACCTCAGGACTGGCAACTACGACTGTCTCAAGGAAGTCGACAACCCCTACATGATTGCCTGCTTGCTCAAGCGCTTCTTCTACAACCTGAAGGAACCAGTCGTTCCCTACCCCCACTACAACGTCATGCTGGCCGACCCTTCTCTCCAGCACATCAAGGCAGTGCTACACACCCTCCCCAAGGTAAACTATCTGAGCCTGCTGTTTCTGCTGTAGTTCCTCAGCAAGGAGGTGATGCCGCGGGAAGAGAGGAACAAGATGAATGCCTACAACTTGGCAGTCTGCTTCAGCCAGGCCCTAATGAGATCGGAAGTGCCTTCAGAGGCTAGTATTGCGAATGCTAAGGCGACGGTCAATATCGCGTGCCTAATGCTGAGCAACTTCTAGGTGATCTTTGGCGATGATGCGACTCGAAGCAATTTGTTCAGTGGGCACTTGATAGGCAAAAACCAGCAGTTCGAAGACATCATCCAATAATAGCTGCACATCGATATCCATGACAGGCTATCAGTCCAACAAATCAACCAGGCACTCCATGCTGATTAACCATTCCATCCGTAACAATCAACCCACCAGCACAAGATAACCTAAAACCACAACATAACCTATCAGCACAACATAAACTATTAGCACAAGATAGAGTAATAGCACAAGATAGCGTAACAGAATAAGATACAATAAAAGCAGAACGTAAAGTAATAGGGTACGATACAGTAATAGGACATGATGCAGTAAGAGGCTAGGATGATGGTTTAGCCAAATGCCCCACCTGTACAACATCCCCTCTACCACACCCCAAATAAGACTAAGGTCTAGATCCAATCTCAAAACTTGCATCCATAGGCTTGTACAAACACCCAATTCAAAGACAACTTACAACCCGGGTGGCAAAGTAGCGAGAAGTCGCCTTTGGCCAAGCGGATGGAGGAGATAAATAGCGAGCTCAAGTCGATTGAGGATCGATTCAAGAGCAGGAAAAAGTCAATGGCTTTGTAGAAAACCCAGTACAAATCCATAATCCTGGAGGGAGACGATGCGTTTGTTTAGACTAATGCTGGCTAGTAGCCCTATGAGTGGAAGAGAGCCAACACTTAGTAATACTGGTAGACTGTGGAAGAGAGATTGAAAGGCGATCGGCAAAACAGGAAATGAACTCACTGGCATTGTTTTTGTAAACTGTCACTCATACCAACCTCCACCCTTGTTAATTGAGTATATCCCAGTCTGTTATCCCTTCCAAACCACTTCCTCTGGGCTTATCCTTCCGAACCTTGTCCTGCCAGCTTATCAGTATAGATTTTTGAAACTGATTACAATGGAAGGAGCTTGGTTGTAGATCAGCACAGGAAAACCATCATCGCTATTACGGCTTATGGGTTTGGCTCATAGGCTTGACTGCCCGGTGTGATGGTGACAGTGGGTTGCATTTAGTCTTAAAGGGAGATGATTGATTATGGCGTATAATAGTATAAGCTTGTAGGAGTTGGATGGAGAGGGTGCCCTCTAAGATGCTCGCGCTGCTGCAGGACAAAACCGAACTGATCTATCTCATAGACAGACTGCTGACTGATTTGCTGGCCGAGAACAGCCACCTCCCCCCGTAGGTTCCAGGTTTGACTGCAAGGAAGTGCCCGCGATTTCCGTGCTGGATTACTTGCGGAGGAAGCAGTGTTGGAGGCAGGGATGGGCAAGTTCGCGCACTGTTCGGAAAGCGCCTTCGTGGCGGCTCTGATCTACGTGGACCGCTACCAGGAGAGAGTGTAGCATTTTATTATTAATTACTGTAACATCCACAGGTAGCAACTGGCCCAAATAGACTGCTCATAACCAGCCTCATGCTCGCAGCCAAGTACCTCGACGACTTCTACTACAAGAACCACTTCTGCACTGCCACCCACATACGCCAAGATCGGAGGTATTCCTCCCCAAGACATAAACCACCTCGAACTGTAGTTGCTCACCACTTTCGACTTCTCACTCTTCATCACTCCAGAAGACTTCGCCACCTACCTCTCCCGCCTCGACAACTACCAGCAAATCAACTCTTGATCTTTCATATAGATTGTTTAACTTTAACCCACCCACTTACTACATCTCATCCCTTCTTACAACTCTTGTTCCTCACCATCCCATGAGTTCCGCCGGCACTTTGTACGTCCCATGGCAGCTTCATGACAGTTTGATGGCAGTCATGACAGTTTGATGGCAGTTTGGTGGCAGTCTCAATGTAGTTTCGCCCTAATACCATCAACTATCAATTCAGTATATATCTTAGTTACACAGCATGAAAACTTACAGCTATGCGCAAGAGCTGGCCAACAAGCACTTCAAGGGCTACAAGTTTGTAGTTTCATCTAGTACCTGTGACCATTTGGCTGGCTCTGTGGTCGCCAACATCGTCTTCCTCCCCTTTGACCGGCCTAACAAGTAGCTCAAGTAGCTGGCTCTATGCAAGCTCCTGCTTTTCCAGCCCAGAGCAGGACTCCACTCTGTCGCCCTGCTAGTCACCGCCAGCACTCAAAAAAAATAACTCTTCCTGGAGTTCAGGATCTAGCCCAGTTAAAGTGGAGTGGACTATCAACCGGCTGAAAATACAGAATACGTTTTCTTTCAAGACTTGGTGGGCAATATCAAAAACAAATTTGAGGGAGGGCAGTTCGAGAAAGGACTGCTCGACTTCTTCTTTCTTGTTGAGACGCTGGGATGGAATGCTGAGGCAGCTGCACTCAAGAAATAGAGAGAAGGGCAGGAAGGGGTGAGTTGGACCTCGATATTGCTGGGAGCGGCTGCTGTGCTGCTGGTGGGAGGCTTAGTAGGGCTAATCCTCAAAAAGCAGCAGTGATTACAGTTCATTCAATATAAGAAACAACCAGAGTTGGTAGTTGAGGGTTACTGTTTGCCAAGATTGAGTATATCTACAGCTGTAGTCCACCCTTTTAATCTAATTAAGCCAAACAAAAGATAGTAGTTTTGAGTCTAAGAAAAGTTGCTACTTTGAGTGATTTCATAGCCTCACCAGGTTGAAGTGTCCGAAACAACATATTCTTATTGAGCATCAGTGTTAGTGCCTTTCCTCATATTTCCACCTATTACTACGCTTACTTCTTTGCTTTTAGAGTCGCGAAGGTTACTCCTAGAGCTGATAGTCCCAGCACCAAAAACAACACTGCCCCGCCTCCTATCATGGCTCCATAGATCAGCACGTAGCACTTCACGAAAAAGCGGTCTCGCGCATGGCACACAGCTAGCTCCTGGTTGCAGTATAGGCTGATTGAGTATATCCATAGGGCGAGGTGGATCACTGCTAGCAAAATAAGCACTAGAGTGTTGAAAGTGTTGGCCATTTCTCTATTTTTCCAGTAGAGCACTGAAAACACGACAAGTTTGAGCACGATTTCGACGATGGAAGTGAGTAGCAGAGCCCAGTAGAAAAGATACAGATAGCGCTGCTGCCCACACTGTCTGGTCGGCTACTGCAGGATAAGGAGCAGTGTAGTGATGAGTACAGTGATTTCTGCCAGGAAGGTGGGCGTTCTCTTTTGGTAGATCTGCATCAGCTTAGAACACATCTGCGGTTAGAAAAGCTATAATACCCAACCCCCAATAACTAATAACTAATGCTCAATAACTACTAACTAATGCCCAATAACCAATAACTAACTAATACCCAATAACTAAAAATTGCCAGCCAGTGCTCAATAGCATAAAACACAATGCACAATATCGGAAAAGAGCCGTATTCCTGAATGGACACTCTCCATTTGTTTATACTGGAATTAAACTCAGATAGTTGAGGCTGGGCCAATTCAATACAATGTTATTAATAGATCAATGAGGTGTTGATCTCTTGTGGCGCACAGGAACAAACAGGTTGGACTTGATGGTCCCCACCATCATCCTACTCCCTGAAGTGCTTCCGTCTTTGCTGGACTTCTCGATTTTGCTGGGCTTCTCGGTTTCTCTATGCCTCTTGCCACTCAAAGAGTGAGGCCTCATCCTCGCCTTGTTGCGGTCAATCAGTTGAGATAAGGTGGTGTAATCTGCAGGTGGCTAGAGTCTCGTCTCCTTCTGTTTTATCGACTTGCTTCTCACTGAGGCGATCTAATACCGTTCATTTTGGTTGCCTGAAAAGTGCTTGCCCTGAGAACTATGGCGATTTATCGGCATACTTCTGAAATTTATGTCCTTTTAGCCTTTGCCAATTATCGACTATCTCTCACTTTGCTACCCGTTCTACCAAAACCCGCGGTAGCTCAGTTTCTTTTCTCCGTCGTAGAGCTAGCCATAGCCATGCCGATAGTCATTCTCGAAATTTCCTTTGTAGCACCAGCCACTTTCCCAATAGTAAACACCATAGCCAACCTTTTTGTCCATGGCATAGTGGCCTTTGTACATTTAGTTTTTGTGCTTGTTGGCCTTCCAGACTCCATAGCCATTGCGGAGTCCCTGCTTGAAGTCCCCTTTGAAAGAGCTTCCATCCTGCCACACGTACTACCCGTACCCCTCGGATAGTCCATTGACATACTCTCCTTTGTAGTAATCTCCATTCCCGAACCACTCTGTTCCCTCTCCATGCTTGAGGCCATTTTTAAACACTCCGATGTAGAGATCTCCATTGAGTTTTTGGTGGAATCCCTGACCATCTGGCAGCCCACCCCACCACTAGCCCTAATAGTACTAAACAAATTCGTCACTTTTGGGGTTCTTGGATGAAAGGTTGAACCAATAAAAGCGGCCTTGGCCATGCTTCTTGCCGTTCAAAAACTATCCGATGTAAAGGTTGCCATTGGGATAGATCTAGATGCCTTCTCCTTGTTTTTCGTTATTAGAAAACTCACCTTCGTATAGGCGGCCATCTTTACTCACTGAAATGCCCTTCCCCTATCTTTGCTTCTTCAGGATTTATCCAAAATATATTTTCCCTTAGCTTTTGATAAGTTTGAGGTTTTTGCTTTTTAGAAGTGCCTCTATTGAGAAGTTGATATGTGCTGATGGTTAGTAGGTAGTAAAGAGATCGCAAAGTTGACTCTGATTGTAAGCAAATACATGCGCTAAAGCCCTCTGCTTATCTATGGTGTGGACTCTCAGAATTTCTATGTTGAGTCTGAGCTGCTCTCTATCCAAGTGGCTGTTTTACTTGGCAAATGACATCTCTATTTATGGGTTTTCTCCGTACATCCTTGCTAATAAAATTAAATAATGTAAGACTGCCACCAGAGAACCAACAAATCAAAAAATAAGGTCCAAAGCAACTCATCATTTTCGATTGATGACCAACTAAAAGCAGTCGGCTTGAGGATATTAGGGTGGGTGCGAAGTGCAACGAGCAGTATGAATGGGTGTTGTATGAAAGGCGTTAGAATATGTAGACATTAAAATCACCTTGTTATGGTTCTAGGCTTGCAGGAACTGTACTTGAATGCTCCCAAACCTTAGTGGTTTTTCATTTTCTGCCGCACTGAGACGCTGTAGGCAAAAGCCAGCTGTTTGAGCCAGCGCCAGATTGTCCTTAAGTTCCTCTAGCGTACGCCCACAGTCTTCTAGTACATGTCTTCAATGCTTCTTATGAATGACCTTTGTATTTTAGTATTACTTTATAGCTACTCTTATTGCCCTTCCAGCCCCGAATGTCCTGGTTGTCCCTATTTCATGGCTTTTCTTAATTGTAAGCTCCTTCTGTTGCTTTGTTTGGGATATTCAGTGTGGAGTGGGTGTAGTGGATGATAACTATAACTATCTTTTAGCTCTGCCTTTAGGTGCTACACTTCCTAGTCTAACAGATTTTTGCTCTAAAGCACAGCCTGCAGCTCCTCTAAGATAAATCCTTGCTTGCTGCTCAAGTTGGACACCCTCTGATCAGCCAGTTTGCGCATTTAAGTGACCTAACATTTGCACACACTTAGCTATTCTCTCAATATGCTAATAGTCCTGTAGGCTTACTACAGGTCTTTCCTCAATACGCTATTCTCAACGAATATCTTGTAGCCCATTGCCTTCTGAGAATATTAGAAGTACAATGGAACATCCGACTCTGCCTACTCTAGGCCAGACCTGTAGGTTTGAGAGTAGGCTTAATCTTCAAAGTTCTGGGAGTGCATCTGCTGCTCTTCGTACAGCTGCAGGTACTGACGATGGAGAGTGCGGGGCTGGTTTTATTCTGGGGGAGTTGGGCTTCTGGAGTGCAGCTGCAGGTGCTGTGCGAACTATACGTTAAACTAGCTATCTAACTGCATATAATCTATATTACAATCATATATGCGCATCAAAGGTGGTCACAGAAGAAGGATGTCTCCCATGTACTTCTGGGCCTATCTGGTCAAGTTTTAGTCCAGCAGGTGGCCATCCTTGTTGCTGTAAAACCGTTGCTGCTCCACGTCGTAGTAGTACTTGAACGTGCCGCCCACTGGGGAAGTCAAAAACAGAGTACTCGTGTCACTCTACGCTTGCAGAATGAAGCTGCCTTCTCCATAGGCCACCTACAAATAGTCCAGACTCTTGAGCTGCACCTTTATCTGCTTCTGCTGGTTGCTATCGGCCATCCTTTCGAAGGCGTCTTTGAAGCGTATGAATGCCCGCAAGGCGGCTTCTTCGAAGACTGCTTTATCGATGGGGATGCTTTGTGAGTGGGACGTTACATGAGGCTTTCCTGAGGGCGAGAGAAGGTGCGTAGGCGTTTGGTGTTTTGGATGATGGCGTATGTAATTCTGGCGAGTGTTTGCATCTCAACTAAAGTAACCAAAAGTTATAAGAAATCTATTCCCAATCAGTTATAATACCCAATCCAGCAAGATAGTAGGAGCATAATTGATAGCTACTTTCATCATCAACCTTGCAGCCTTCAGCAGTTTATGCTAATTCTGATGATTCATATATCCAGCCTTTGAAAAGAATAAAAGAGTTTGTTAGAGAAGAGGAACTAAAGTGCCCTTTATTAGAATAACATTGTTGCTATCCAGTCCAAACCAACCGGCCCCAGGCAGGGGACTGCATTCTCTTTTCTTCCATTATCCCATTTATCCAGCTGGGCAGTTCTCATGATTCATAATATATAGTGAAAGATGAGTGCACAACTAGAAGCCAATCGTAAAAAACTAGAGGAGTAACCCCTTTTTGATACAGAATGAGGAAGCGACGCCAGGATAGGCAGCTTGGAACAGCCAGCGAAATCACAGAACCCCAACGCAGCGAACTGAGGCCTGAAAAGAAGTAGCACAGTCTCCAGAAAAGTGAACACATACACATTGCGGGGTCCCTCATCGAAACCTATGACATGTAGGTGCAGTGCGCCCTATAAACCAGGTCTCTTGATAGCCGACCTCCCAAATAGAGGGAAGAGGAGGAAAAGGACATAGACCTGCTCTTGCCCAAAGAGCACAAACAGAGAAGAAGAGACGACAAGAAATAAGAGCAGCCCAAGTAGGTACATGGTAAGGTATGAGATATGTAGAGTTGGCTGGCGAAGAGTTGACTGCAGTCATCAAGTCACGTAATTTCGGGGACTTTTTCAATAAGAGTTCGAAGTTCATGGAAAAGGTGCTGGACCACGGGGACGGAGATATGATTGAGATGCTCCTCAAAGAAGGTATTAAGAACCGTGATAGGTAAGATGTAGCAAACTCAGGTCAAGCCAAGATGTACTTGCTCACACTCTCACTTTTAGTGATCCCAACTACACCAACAACAGGGTAGTCACTGACATCGATTGGTCTCCCCAGATCAATGAGCTCTTCCTGGCCTCTTACTCTCAAAATGAGGAGGGCAGTATCAAAGACCACGTTGGACTTGTGCTTTTGTGGAACCCTGCCCTCAAAAATAGACCTGAGTTCTACTGCTTCTGCCAGTCCGCAGTCACCTCTGCAGCCTTCTACCCCTTTTCAAGCTCCACTGTGCTCGGAGGTTGCTACAATGGCCAGATTCTCATGTGGGATATAAGAGTAAAGGCGATGCCCGTGCAGCGTTCTGGAATCTCTGCAGATGCCCACAAGTATCCTGTCTGCGGGCTTTAGGTGATTGGTACTCAGATAGCCAACAACATTGTCTCTTTTTCCAACGACGGCATGCTGTGTATGTGGGACATAAAGCAATTCAATAAGCCTACAAAAATGAGCAGACTAAGTGCTGTGCGTTCAGTCAGACAGCCTTCGAAAGCTACAACAGGCGCAGGCCTCAACCGCTCTACCCTGCGTCCCGAAGACTCTATGGCCTCCAGGACATCTTCCATCCTCTAGAAAACTGCGAAAGAAGAACAGCACTAGATCAATATCTCTTGCTCCAGCTTCCCCTCAGGAGATGCCAACAACTACTATGTGGGGTCTTTGAATGGGGTGCTTTACAAGGGGTCTCTGCACAACAAAGGCAATGAGAAGATGAGTCTCTTCGATGAGCACAATGGTCCCATTAGCGGACTGGCCATTAACAATCCTTCTGAATACGATTTCTTGAATAATCTTGTTTTGACCAGTTCCTACGATTGGACAGTCAAATTATGGAGTCCCGACAGCAAGGACTCTCTCAGGACATTCGAGTTCTCAGATGACTATATCTACGATGTTGCCTGGCATCCCACCAACCCCAGTCTCTTCTCTACTGTCAACAATGAAGGCTATGTGGACATCTTCGACCTCAGCAAAGATATGTAGCTGCCGATTGCGCATGAGAGGGTTGGGAGAAATGCTTTGAACAAGCTGCGCTGGAACAACGATGGGTCGGCCTTAGTCACTGGAGACAGTTCAGGAGCATTGGACTTGTTTATCTTGTCGGAAAAACATAGAAAGATGGATAGTTCGAAATACGAAGATTTGGCAAGGCATCTAGCCCAGAAGCAGGAAGTTGAGTGAGCCCTTGATTTGTTTGATCGCCAATAAACCCACTTTTAGGTAGCACTTTACTCTATGGCAAATATGCTTGTAGATGTTGTGTTATTTTTAATTAGGATGAATGTGTTTTACTTCGTGAACAAGTGGCCCAAAAACAAGGAGTGCTCTCGTTCTGAAAAAATATTCAGTGTTCTCTAAACCCTCATCAACGTTGGCTACAAGGTGCTGCTTTTATCGCCTGACACCTCTCCAACTGGTTAGGACTCAGACCTGGAGAAGATGCCAGTGTAAACTGTGTACATCAACCCGAACAAGGTGGCAAGTTCCATGGCTTCTGCCACCACTAAACCAGATCTGGTCATCTTCAACTCCTATCAAATGGAACAAATGGTCTCCATCTATCTCTACGCCAAGTTCAACAAATGCCCCAGAATACTAGAGGTCAACCATCTCCATGGGCTCTAGACCTGGAGGAAGAAGAGTTATAATCTCCTGGGCACTCCTTTTCTGCAGGATTATGGGGCAATGGCCTCTCCAAGAGGGTAAGATCCGATCAGTGAGAAATTTGAGGCTCAGGAACTGCAATCTATAAGGAGATCGGATTTCTACTTCTGCGGCAACGATTACATCAGCTACTACCTAAAGAAGCATCTTAAAATAAACAACTACGTCATCAACTCACTCGGCATCCCAATCAACTAGTTCCAAAGGTAAATCTACGACCTAGAATTCAGGGATTTCAAACATCGGAAGCACTTTGCTTTCATCGGAAACCTCAGCTTCTAGAAAAACATCGCCATGATCTAAATCCTTATCACCCAGATTTGGCCTCTCATTAGGTCTTAAATGACTGATGCAGAGCTCCACATCTACGGCAGTGGCTTTAACAAAAACTTGCAAACCAAGAAAAAAGAACTGGAGAAAAAGGGAATCTTCATCAAGGGTCTGATGTAAGATATAGACTAGCTGCAAAGGTACAAAGCTGTCTTGTATCCAGTTCAGTACACAACTGGAACAAAAGGGGTCATAGTTGAATCCTGGTTCCAACACACTCCAGTAGTCACTACTCCGGTCGGAGCTGAAGGCCTTTTTCTGCAAACAAGTGAGCCTATCTTTTCGGCTGATTAAAAGGGACAAATATTCGATGGATTTTTCAAAGAAAAGATACTGACCAAATTAGAGGAAGCAGAGAAAAAGCAAGTTTAAGGATACTACTCAGAAAATGCGTTTTCTGAGACTTTGAGTGAGCTGAGTTTCGGGGGAATTTGTACGAGTTGGAGCTATTTGTAATTTGCCAAAAATGCGATTGCCCTTCACAACAACGAATAGCTGTGGAAATAGGCTCTATTGAAGAGCAGGAAATCATTCTTGAAGCACCATTCTTAGCTACAAATGGAGGTGAACCTGAAGTTCGGCATTTCACAAGTGGAGTATTCTGTGCATTAAAACCGTAGTAAAAAAGAGTATAAGTAATAGTGGGATAAGTACATAAAATCCAAAGAGGGCTACTCAAAACTTCAGTAAAAGAGAACCAAATGATCAACTTTGTTTCGGCTTCGCTTTTTCTGCTTTGCCATCACCCTATTATTAGATTAAATGAGAACTGGCGATGACTATTAAATAAGACTGATTGATTCGTGTAGTGTTGTTGCGGATTATCAACTCTTTTTAAAGAATTAAAGAAGCTAATGCGGAAAAGACAAGAAAATATCTCGCCAAAGATTTTGCTTGAATGATGCTCTATAATAAAAGCATTTCGGATAGGATGAAGCTGAGTTTAAGGCTAGGGCTACTTCTAACCACATTGCTATTATTCTGTAGCCCAACTGCCAACTATACAGTACTCTCATATTCAGTCTATCTTGGGGCTTACTCCAAGATGAAAGTCAAAATTGAGGACGACCTGCTCCCTCAGAACTATAATTTCACTTTCAAAGTGACCACAATCAACTACACTGCGGCCAATGCCTCAGTGGATCCCCAGGGGTCCGCGAATACCGATAGTCTTGTATCTACGAGTACTAGTTCAGCATCCACCCCATACGTTGTCTTTACGAGTGTATTGGTGTACGGACTGAATTCTTCAGTTTTCACGATATACAACTACCAAACCACTGCTCAAAGCGTCTCAGTTTCTCTATAAACAACTGGCAACATTTCAGTTTCGCAGTATATTTTAGTCCTCTCCCAGCCGAAGCGAGAGAAGACTTTTGTAGCCATAATCGACGACATCATTACTAACGGCTTTATGTAAGAAGATGCTAATATAGGCTGCCTTTCAACATGCTCAACACAAAGGCCACCCAGCTGTTTGTCCTGGAGCATTAGGCCGCCCTGACCTAGGAAAGCTATAACCTCGCCCCTTTCACTACAACCTACTGGACCTAGAACAACAGTACTGCCACTGTGCTTGCCTGGCTGCCCTACTTCAGCCAGTGCACCTACCAAAAAAGGCACATTCTGCTCAACGACATCCTCAAGCCAACCCAGTGCAGAAACAGCATCACCAGCGGCCTGGAGTGCCAGCAAAAGCAGATGCAGTTCCAGTGCATCATCTAGGAGCTGGAGGTCAAAAGCGTGGCTTCTGAGTTTTGGTTCAACCAAATAACCAGTATCTTCTGAAGTATGCAGGCATCCCCTTTTACTTTTATCCCACCGAACTCGACTACTCCTAAATAGAGAAGCTGCGAACCAACAGCGACAACCTCCTCACCTACTTGATCACCTAGTTCCACTAGTACCTCGTGCCAGTCGTCTACCAAAGGACTTCCTCCAACCAGTCTAGCGTAAACAGCTTCGAATTCAACGTAATCATGCTGGTGTACAAAGGATAGAAGACAACCATCACCTATGCGTAGCTGATCGGGAGCTATGATCCCACAATCACTTCTCCCTACGGCACAGTCTCCGTAACTGTAAGCTATGACCTCATGCTTTCGTTTGTGTACTACGGGCTGGATATCAAGTGGTACATCCTCTACTGCTTCGCAATGGTCGGCCTCCTGCTGCTCATTGTCTGGGCTATCGCCAGGAAGCTCAAGATCAGCAAGATGACTACTAAAATCAAGCTGATGGTCGCCCCGGTCATCAAGGGAGTCGGACTGAGCCTGGTTACTGCAGGTTTCTTTGTGGTCGTGATGCAGCTGCTGGCGTGCTACAGCAACTACTCTGCAATTATGGCCACTTTTGACGCAGATTACGTTGGAGAGGCTCTGCAGTTCAACAACATCGGACGTTTCGGGCTGACACTGTTCATCACGGGCCTCTACATCCTGACCTCGGCCATCAAGCAAACCTTCAAAGTGAACTAGTAAGAGTAGCTCAAGCTGGCATTTGAAGATGACAAGGCCAAATTTGAGAGTGAGGAGCAGCTCAAAGACAAGATCGAGTTTTCAAGGACCAACCTCTTCAGCTACAGGAAGTATCTGTTCAACGGGGTGATGCTTTACTTGGCCATTGCCCTCTTCATGTTCTTCACCTTCAGCATCTTCAGCACTTTGAGCTTGGCCCTGCTGCAGGTGCTAGTGCTGCCGTTGTTCAGCAACCTGTTCATGCACTTCCAGAACGAGCAGCACATGAAAAACCACCTGTTTAGCTGTGCGTTCACAGTTTCCGGCATCTGCCTGACCAGCTATTTCATCATGGCCAGCCAAAACATCTACGAAGTCAGCTATCTCTACATATGCAACTATGTGTCAAGCATGTTTATGATGGTGGCCTTTGAAATCTTGTCGCGCTGGCTGTTCCTGCGGGTTGAAGCCTACAAGTAGCACAACAGCCTGGCAGAGATGTTCTGCAGACTATTCGAGAAGCGACTGCAGGCGATCAAAACAGAATCGCAGTATGAAAAAGCCCTCTTTTACTCATCCTTCAACGTGTCTATACTAATAAAGATATTCTTGTATCCCTTTTTGCTACTCTTCGTTTACCTCACTCAGAATTACAACCAGATAGCAAGGATTTTCATTATTACCGATTAATCTATTTTGATACCCATTTTCCTCTGCATATTAGGAGTCTTCCTCGAAGTGTACACTGTGCTCTTTGTGACTGAGATCTTGAAATTGAAGTTTGGCATAAGAATTGAAGAAACCATGAAATATAACTCTTTTAGGTTTAGTCGCATTAAAAATCGTTGGATGAGCGACGTCTTTAGTGAGAGTAAATACATTGGCTAGTAATTCAAGTAATTCTAAAAATTTGTGTACTCATCTCAGCTGTATTTTGTGATTTCGCTCAATGCAATAGGCCTTCAAGTCATATTGATGGGCCTCATAATCATGGTCCAGATCCAATATCTCCCCTTTTACGACCCCGTGAGTCTCATTGTCTTGGTCAGTGTATGGACCGTTGGAGAGATCTTCTCATTTCTAGTCAGTGTTCTGGGGGTGAAGCTTAAGGTGTATGAGAAGAAGGGGACTGACGAACCGCGGCAGCAGCTGGCGAAGATGCAGAAATACTTGAAACCAGACGAGCGGAACTAGTTCTTGTAATTAGACGGAGTGAAGTCCTACTTCATGGGGCAGGAAAAGGAGTGGATCATCAAGAACCTGCACCGGATCTTCACTAAGGAGGATCTGAAAGAGAAAAACTACCAGCTCATAACCAAGTACAAGGAGTACAAGCGCAACTTCAAGCGCAAGGAAATCGACAAGAAGAAGATGCAGCAGCAACTCAACCTCATCTCCACCACCCAGCACACCCACCCCGCCATCACCGAACAGCCCTATCTCGTCTTCAAAAGCAAACACATCTACACTGTCGCCAAGCCCATCCTGGTCTACTGGCACTGCCTCGCCAAGCAGAACCTCTACCTCAAAAACATAGTGGCCTGCGTGAAGCAGTAGAAGATAAAGCCAGTCTGCGAGTTCTGCAACATGGACATCTACCTGTAGGCTCTAGAAAAATATGGCTTCCATGACATCGTCAATGCTTTCAGGGTGGAGAACGTGGGCAAAATGTTCGACTAGCTGGCCTTTCTTGAGTACTATCGCATCAACCAGTAGTATGTTACTATTTGCCTGGAATGCAAGGAAGAAAACCTGCACCTGCACACCAAGGTCGACAAGAAAAGCATTGCCGCTAAGCTCATGTTCTGCTGGCTCATTGCAGCTCGCAGCAATCTCCTGCACAAGCAAAAGGCTACCTAAACACTGCAATGATTTGCTACTTTGTAAGTTGCTACTTAGTTAGTTGCTACTCTCTAAGTTGCTACTTTGTAAGAATGTCCAATCATTTGAGTGCTTTTTTAGCCAAATATACCTTCATATATGGATTGGCAAACCATGGTGCGTCATTCGATGTTGGATTGTAAAAAGATCAGAAAAATCAAAGATTTGTTTTTTGCTAGACCGGTTTAATAGCGAATGAACTCTTCTTAGACAGCTAGTTTTTTTGTTAGGACAAAAAGGTGGCAACTTTGGCTGGCTTTTGTTCTGCCAGCAAGATCAAGAGCTACTTCACTTCAAACAACTCAGTATCATTTTGGTCTCCCTTCCAACTGTTCACTTTGATCCCGTTTTATTTCTGCAGCTTGAAGCTATTGCTTGTGTCATCCACTATTACCACTCTGGCTAAGTCTCTTCCCAGCCTGCTCAGGTCCTTAATGAATCCGCTTTTGACTCTAACTGCGTGCTGGCGGAACAAGAAATGGTCGATCCCTTTGAACTACCTGGTGGCCTGACGAGCGTAAGATTCTATAGCTGTGGTAAAAACTACGATTTCATAATACTTGGAGAGTTAGGTGATGAACTCCATCGATCCTGGACGATACAACGTCTCAACTTTTTACTTGCTGTTTTGGCCAAAAGGCAAGTATATGAGCGTTTCGTCCAAATCAACCACCAAAGTGTATGTTTTCAATGCGGCCTTCACTAAGTAAGGGGAAGGACAAGTTGCGAAAAAGGACACACTGTCCAACACTATTTTCTGTTGGTTTTCATAATGAGTCACAAAACCAGCATAAAGAGTCAATAGCTAATAAAAAGTACGGTTTATGCTCAGCCCATGTGAGTGGTTGATGAGGAAAGTAATCTGCTTGTAGAAGGGTTTGAAATGCTTGAAAAGAATAGAAAGCTTTTGGGCAACAGTTTCCAGCAATAGCTTTATGTTGCCTTTGGTGAGAAGTTTTGCTTAGGAAAGGGATTCAAGGATCTTTTTAACTGGAGAGTTTTGGGTGATTTAAAGTTAGAAAATGTTCTAGGAGTAGGTGTGGTTTAAGATTTGGTACCAAAACCCCACTATTATCTCAACTGTGCGGCTTGATTCTTCAAGGACCTACTCAATGTGGTGACTTAGTATGTTGGTAACAATCGAGAGAAGAGCTATTCTCTACATGACTATCAGCTCTTTTACTTGTTTTTTTAGTTTGTCCTAGGGAAAATAGCTGTCTAGCTTCGAAATAGAAGCTCCCTCCTCTCTCAAGACGTAGATCTTTATATCACGAATAACTTCAGAGGGGTTGAATTCTTTTTTCTATATTGCCTGCTTTACAGCTAGTAGTTTCTGGCAGTGTTTTCCAAGGCAAGTGAGAATATCATCTCCTTTCTTGATGTTTAGCTTGATGGGCTCTTCCTAGACGACTACATCTGTATCGTCTTCGGTTTTGACTCTGAAGAACATGTCATTGTAGACTGTGTTTTTGTTCAGCTTAGCCAAAGCTTGCTTCTACCTTCTGCTGGAGAGGTCATTGCCCTTCTCATTAAGCCAAAAACTGTAGTGCCTGAGCTCCTGTGGGTTTTTGGGAGTCTACCACATGTTATACCTAGATTTAGTTTTTGAGAACTCAGTCTTTATCCTTTAATGCTTCTAGTTGAAATTGAGACTTTGGATTTGCTTGTTCTGCTTCATTTTGCCTAGTGAGTTGTCGCTGACGATTTTGATGTTGAACTTTTTGGCTAAGCTTATATACTCAGATGAAAAGCCTACCCTATTCCTACTAAAAGACTCAGTGGCGTCTTCTTTATCGCTTTCTACTTGTTTGTCGAGCTGAATGCAAGTTTGGCGAGGTTTCTTAACTTTAAAGCGGAACATGTTGTTCGTTTTATTGTTCATATGAATATTTATACATACCTATCTTGATTTTATCCAACCTAGAATCAGCAAGACACCAAACCCCGCCTAACCTTTGAATTCGTTAGATATGAAGCAAAGTATCGATCACAGTTGCTTTTACTCAGCTTAAATCGCATATTAAAAGAAACACAATCAACTCAGGATTGGACCTAAGCCCCCAGCTGCACTTACAGCTACTGCACCCGTCTCTGTAGAGAAAGTACCATCTGCAGAGTAAAAAGCTGGGCTTACTTTATCTGTGTAATGCGTTCGTCAATTTTTTGCGTTTATAGGCGAGTGGCCTCTATTTTTCTATTGATTTCGAGCTAAAATATTTCCAATTCGCCCATGAGTCTGAGGCGATTTTCCTAGGACTTGCGGTCCAGGTACCTGTCGACATTCTATTTTTCCTGCCTTATGCTCTACATAGATGATAAAGTACCAAACATTCCTAGCCTAACTCAGCCAGCTTCACAGCTACTTCTGCCACTTCAGCTGAAACTCCATCTATCCTGTGGAAAAGGTTGGCCTCTTGCTTGATGGTGGATTTCTGCAGAGAGCTGCTTGCAAAACTCTGAGCAGCATATGTTCCAAGCATACTCATTTCGATATTTTATAATAATGTAACTATCACCCTCCAGACGTATTAGGACTATTGTTGAGTAATATCATAAATTTTCTTGTTTTGGCTTCTCAAAGCATTCTACCTCATCGTCGTACTCTTCGTCCTACTCATCTACTTCTTCTATTTTCACTTTTGGAGCACTGCTGAGTAGGGTTCTGAGGTCTCTGCCTTCCTCAACTTAGTCGAAAATGATCTCGAATTTGTTACTCTAAAGCAGATTTTAGGGCAAATTCACTTTTTTACTCATATTAACGAGCTCTTCAATGGCAGGAGGGGGAAAGAGGGGATCCACAACCAATCTAAGTCTTGAAAAGTGTACTTGAAAGCATTTTAGAGCATTGTGGGAATGACTCTACCAAGCAGAGGACAGGCTAGCTCCAAACAAGGATTCGTGTTGACTTCAATAAGCCAAACTTTGAAGTTTTCATCAATCATGTAGTCAAGTCCAAAAACTTCAAAGGTAAACTACTTCTTGGTAGGATTGATCTTCGTATAGACAGACCTGAAAATGTCTGAAGCCAGTTTCTTGATTAAGTGAGATGTACTTTCATTTCGGGGTAGGCTTGCTGATAGAATTTGTACTTCTGCCCGTTTTCATTGTTGGAGTTGTAGACAGTATCCAAATATCTCTGGAAATCGGCATAGGACAGTTTATTGGCGGGCTAAAACTTTCCATAATCTTCGTGATGCTTTTGAACAGCATCGTTTGTGAGGTGAATGAATTTGTTGTTGAGGTTTTTCATGTTGAACTCTTTAGAAGCAGTCCTGATGTATCCGTCTTGGAACCAATAGCCTTTCTGGTGTCCATTGATGCTAGTCAAACACACGTAGCATCTAATGTCGAACTTTCTCTTTTGGTAAAGGAAAGGCATGATGTACTATTGCACAATGTGAGTACGAGGGCGCCCCAAAGTATCAACTTTTTCTCTTTAAATGATCTACTTTATTTATTAAAAACTTTAGACCACCTCTATCCCATTGCCTCTATTCGTATTCTCGCCTGGTTTCACTAACCAGGCATTTCTTTTTTTAGGCTTGAATCCATATTTAAGTTGCTGAGTCTTCTGCTTTTTTTATTCTTACTTAATGGAGTCGTTTCTTCGCTCATACTACTATTGAAAACGCATAAATTCTTTGTCATTAACCTATGTGATGTGGAAAGTCATTGGAATAAAGTCGAAGGGATTGATTCCTTGAGCTTCGTAGTAACTTTTGAGATTCATGAACAAGGCTTTTTTGTTTGACAGATTCCAGTTGTTAGTAACGTGGTTGTGCATTTTGAAGTAGTTTGAGCGATTTTAGTAGTACTTTATCTTGTTTCTGGAGAGTCTTGCATAGATTTTTCCATCTTCTTGGATTATTTTCAACTTCTTGATTTGCTTCAGGTCAGATTGACTGAAAAGTCTGCGATAGTTGTTGTAAATTGGCCACATCTTGGGGTTGGCCAAAACTTTCTTCTTTTTGCCAACTTACTACACTTATCCTTCTTACTTCACTTCTTTCCCAAAACTCACTAAAGGACTGTTTAACCCTGACTTTTATTGGCTCACTCCTTTTGATCGAGAAGAGCTCCTTTTGGATAGTCCCAGCTTTAGAGTGGATTTAATGTCTTTTTGTGTCACACTTTGACTTCTCGACTGAATGTTGTTTTTGCTGTTTCTGGCTGTTTGGTCTTTCACATCTTTTTAGGTTGTGATAACATCGGGTTTTTACTAGTTATCCTCAGAGTAGTAAGAGCAGTCTTCAAAGTCATTTTAGTTCTTGATGTTTTCTTTGAAGTTATCAAGGATTTCGTTTTGCTTGAGCTGGTACCAGAAAAGATTGATGTTGGGATTATCTGGGTTTGTTTCCTACAGTGTCCACCAAGGGCGATTGGTCTTGAACAGGTTTTTAATAAGTGAGCTATTGTTGCCTTTGCCAACGTAGAGGACATAGTTGGGAAGGTGCTAGCTGGCTTGGATTTTCAAGTTGTTGGTTAGGTTGATTAGGGTTAAAAAATCGATATATTGCTTATACTTCTACAAGATTTCAGGTTTGATATCAACATATTTACCCTTTTTCTTATCAACGCGTTTCTTGACAGCAACATTAGCCTTTTTGAAGGCAGGATTATTGAGAGTTTCTTCAGTTTGTTTTTTTATGACAAAAGCTGAGGGAGTGGGCTATTTGAGGTTTTCCTTCAGGTTGGGGGTATCGTCGGTTTTGGTTTTTATAGGAGGAAAGCGAGTGACAGTTTTGGCATGTGATTAGTTGTCGGATTAAAGATTCTAAGTTGCAAAAAAGGTACGATTTTGCTTGTTTCGTGAGCATGCAAGGGGTTACTGCCATGCATGTACTCTACTTATCTTGGAAAGCTCATGAATTCGATATTTAATTTAAAATTATAGAGGTTATATCTTCAGCCACCATCAAAAAAGAACAACAATAACAGCCCAATTCAAGGCTAACTTAATAATTGGCTAGTTTCTCTGCTTTTTAGCAAGTCTGCCTCATTTTCCATAACTTATTTACCAAAATGAACAGGCACTAAGCCAATCAGGATCAAGCCAATTTTTATTTCCAGTTTTTGTAAGCTGGAATGTACAGTTTGCGAAACGACAAATCTGCCAATCCTCCGCCCAAAAACTGTGAAATCATCACAAAAAGGCAGGGTGCTATTCCTTTGGCACTAGCACCTCCCTGCAAGAGAGCCTAGGTCTCTATTCCAAAGACTACGGCTGGGTTGAGCAAATGAAGCCTACTAGATAATCTAGATAAAGCTCAATATACGTGAGACTGAGATAAAATGCAGTAGCAATCGACAAATGAATCCAAGCTTCTTCACTCAAAAAGGATGAATCTGAGGTCGTAAAAAGTAAGATGAAGAATAGAAAAATGAAAGTTGCCAATAGTTCCTAAAAGCATAGCCGTATAAGCTAAAAGGGTTCTGGCATTTAGTTAAAGATGGCTCCCCGATTATCGTAGATGTTGCCACTCAAAATGGCTCCCACCAAGCCCCCTAGAAACTAAGCCAAAAAGTAAGCTACAATAGTCCATTTTTAGCCTTTCCTTTTCTTCGGTTCAAGATACACCATCAAAGTGACAGCAGGATTGACCTGAGCCCCTGTGAAAGGACCAATGAAACAGATAATCGTATACAAGGTTATTGTTACGTAAATGAGTTTGAATGGGTTTTGATCTGAGGGATGGTCTTAAAAGGGAGGAACAGTTCCTGCTGAAGTAGCCATGAAAACCAAAAAAGCTGTTCCCACAAATTAGAAAAGCAAAACCCTTGCTTTTTTGTTGCTCAACAAAAACTGTGCTAATTTCGTAGTCTTTGTTTACCTATCCGAGCCAGCCTATAGCATGGAAATAATTTATCCTATATTACCTCATCTGAATCCAAAAGTAGAATAATGATAGCAGAAATCACAAAAATAAGTTTGAGAATCATTTGAAGTACCTTCAAGAGCATCTTTCCTTCCAAGCTCTGTAGACAGGTATGTAGACCTTCCTAAAGATTAGGTCAGCTAAGCCACCCCCGATAAGCTGGAAAAGCATCAGTACTAAACAAGCAGGGATTCCTGCAGTACTCGCCCCTCCTTCAATAAGTGCCTAAGCCTACACTGCAAAAACTACAGCTGGGTTCAGAAAATGAAGTCTACTGGCTAAACTACTTTACAGAATGCTTACGTGAGGCACAAGTAATAGACCAAGGCGATGGACATATGGACCCAGGCCTATTCAGTGACGAAAGTGGTCTAGTTGGTTGTGATGACAAGAATGAAAAAAAGAAAGATAAAGGTTGCCAGCAGCTATTAGGAGCAGATTTTTAATAGCTAAAGGAAAGGAGGCATATCTTCGAAAATGGCCCCACCGTTGCCATAAATGTTGCGGCTTAGCAGAGTACCAATCAAAGCCCCAATTAGTTCGGCAGAAACATAAGCAAGAATTACTGAAAACTTGCCTTTGTTCTTCTTTCGCTAAAGATAGGTCATGAGGGTGACAGAAGGATTGATGTGAGCCCCAGTGAAAGGTCCTATAAAACAGATGATTGAATACACAACAAGTACAACATAGACAAGTTTGAAGGGGTTGGGATCGTGAATATGGTCTTTCTCAGGCGTGTAATAGTCAGGCAGATAGCCGGCACAGCCTGCAGCAAAGAGAAGAAAGGCTGTGCCAATGAGCTAAAAGAAAAACACCCTTGCAGTTTGGTTGTGCAGCAAAAGTTGAATGAGTCTGCCTTGCCGAGATTTCTCTGCCTTCTCTATCATTTTTAACTATTATAATAAATCTTTTGTATTCCTTTAATCTTAAAATTGGCATGACCTCCATTGGCTTGAGCTTCACTGCCGCCAGACCTGTTGAGATAAGTGTGGGGTAGCTTGGGTGTGTTTAGTAATATTAGAAAGATTTGATGTTG
>Ga0316217_10001939_pt1 | contig 25934 bp, 9 predicted proteins | sample 1anoAmetaG_FD_203633 | JGI IMG/M metagenome (GOLD analysis project Ga0316217, IMG submission 203633) | Freshwater microbial communities from Trout Bog Lake, Wisconsin, USA - 1anoA | ecosystem: Environmental > Aquatic > Freshwater > Lake > Hypolimnion/Profundal zone | place: USA: Wisconsin...
CTTACGCCAACCATGCAAAGCCCTTCAAGTGGCGGAAGCGCGAGGTAAAAGGGTCACAGCTTCGCAATACTATCGTTAATCTATGCAACTAAGCACTAGATTGGGTGGACGCCCGCAGCTTCGAGGCGCTTCGAGGCTGCTGTCCAAGGCAGCGCAGAACTTGGTATCTCGGTCGTGCAGAAGATCACGGCACCCACGGAGGAAACCCAATTCTGCCATGGAGAGTTTGCGCGCCATCTGCTTCATCCAGTGCTGGTCCGGCGAGGTCGTTATGCCAGTGGTGTCTGAATCCCGATGGGCAATATGAGCGTCGGACGCTCCGGCCGGGGCGTCGCCCTGCTTTCGGACGGGGGCGTTCTAGCCGCGAGAGGAAGCCCGCCCGCCACTTTCAACGCATCCTCCGAGGTCCACAATCCTTGGCGCGTGCTTTGAAATCGCGCGGAATCCCGGCTGCCGGGTTTTCGCTCCCCATAGGACTTTTGTTTTTGCTTTTTGAGAGATTTCCGGCCCGGAGGGCTTACCATGGGTAAATGGCACACGATTTGGCTGAAACCGGCACCGACTCGGCGCTGCCGACGCACACGAGCCTGCTTTCCCGCTTGCGGGACTGGCAGGACCAGGAGGGATGGCGAGAGTTTTTCGATACCTATTGGCGCCTTATCTACAACGTCGCCCGGCGGACTGGCTTGTCCGATGCCGAAGCGCAGGACGTGGTGCAGAACACGTTCATTTGTTTGGCCCGACGGATGCCGAAGTTCCATTACGATCGGACCCGCGGCTCGTTCAAATCCTGGCTGCGCGTGGTGACGCGCTCCCGCATCCAGGTCTATCATCGAGGCCAAAAAGCTCAAAAGCAGCCGCGACAGGATCCAGACAGCGTCGAGCACGTCGGCTGCGGGATCGGCGAAGCCAGGATTCGCTACTGGCTTGCCTCGATCAACCAAAACTGGGCTGACGCCTCGAATTGGCGGGTGGATGCTCGCGAAGGGCCCCCGGACTTCCTGGGGCCTCAAAACGGCGACGACCTCATCTTCGATGGCTCGATCGCCAACAATACCGATCCCATGTTCAATTCCCTGTCCAATCTCACCGTCCGCTCCCTGACTTTTCGCGGATCGAGTGACGTCTGGGCTCTGCACAACAGCACCTTCGCCCCCAATACCCTGATCGTCACCCGGGACATCTCCACCTCCGACGACAGTGAGACCGAATATATCGAGATTGATACCCCCCTGCGGCTCGGCGGCGATGTGCGCATTGCCGCCAATTACCTCTGGGACACCTGGGTACAAAATGGCAACCATTTCGAAATTGGCTTGAACGGACCCATCGACCTAAACGGGCACACTCTCACCGTTTACGCCGGAGTGCAGTCCTTGATGCATGTGTCGGGAGCAATTTCGGGAATCGGCGATGTGGTAGCCCAAGGGGCCGGGGTTCCAGACCCCGACCAGCTCGGCAAGGTGGTGTTTGATGGGACCAGCGCGAACCCCTTCCAGGGAACCCTCATCGCGACGGCGGGTTGGTCCAACGATGGCCAATGGTACACCAGCACCGTACACTTCAATAAGCCGGCCGGAGTGACCGTGGCCGATCACCTCCGGATCTTTTCGGAAACCATCGTTACCCTGGATGCGCCAGAGCAGCTCGGCGACGCCGGCATTGCGGAGATCGACGGCCACACCGGTCGCCGAGCCCGCGCCGCCACCGACGGCGGCTCCGGTGTCACGGTGGGCGGCCCCCCCAGGTCTCCGCCGGCCTGGAATTGAACGGACACAACGAAACGATTGGGGAGCTCATAATGCTTAATCTATCCGAGGACGTCCTCCCCGCCTACGTCGCTGGAGACGGAGGCACGCTGATCGTGCGGGGCGGCCAGGCCGCTGGCACTATGTTTCTGTCGTTCAAGAACACCGGCAGCGTCCATGTGGAATCAGGCGTGCTGAGCCTGGCTGGCGGTGGTGACGCGACCGGAGAGGTCACCATTTCCGGCGGCGCGGAACTTGACCTGGGTGGGACCCACAATTTCAGCCCGGCTTCCGGGATCACTGGCGCTGGGGATTTGAGTGTTATCGGCGGCACCGCCAACCTAGCCGGAATGGTCAGTGTATCCGGGATTCACACATTCAGTTTTGGGACTGCCAACATTACGGGAACCTACTCTTGCCTGGGCAACGCCCTCAACATCACGGGTGGCACCGCGAACTTCAATGGCACCGGCACCATCGCACCCGTAACCCTGACCGTGGATGGCTTTGGCGTTCTCGGCGGTTCGAACCTTGTGACTGTCAGCGGTCCTATGAGCTGGGGTGGCAGCTCCTCCATCATCGGGGGCAACAGCATTATTGCCAATGGCGGTTTGTCCATTTCCGGCAATGTGTTTTTGAGCGGCCGCACGCTGATCAACACCGGCACCGCCATCTGGACCAACAGCGTGATCAACTCCTTGACATTGAGCGATGGCGCGGTCGTCTCCAACGCGCCGGGGGCCCTTTTCGAGTGCGCCATCGACAGCTTCCTGTATTCCGGTGGGGGCACCAACGCGTTCATCAATGCCGGGCTTTTCCGCAAGACCGGCGGCGGCGGCACCACCCTGATCAGTGTGCCGTTCTACAACGCCGGAGTTATCGAGGGACAATCGGGTCGGCTGAATTTTGTCGGGCCGCTGACCATCCAACCGGGCGGATCCATCCGCCTAAACGGCGGAACTGTCACCAACACGCTGCCCATGCAGCTTGCTGGTGGAGCGCTGCAGGGCAATGGCCTGGTCTCCGGTGCCGTCCTGAATCAAGGCCGCGTTAGTCCGGGGGCTTCCCCGGGCCAGCTTTTGATTGCCGGCGATTACGCTCAGGCGGCCAATGGCGCGCTCAACATCGAACTTGCCGCCACCAATGGCGGGCTTGATTTCGATCGCCTCATCATCAGCAACAACGCCTCCCTTGATGGCACGCTTAACGTCAGCCTTTACACCGGCTACTACCCCGCCCCCAACTCCAGCTTCACCTTCCTGACCGCGGCCCAGATCGCCGGCGCTTTCGCCGCCTTTAACTACCCCTCCAACGACATAGCTTTGGCGCTGACTTATTCGGCCTCCAACGTCACGCTGCGAGTCCTCAACACCCGGCCGTCAATCGAGCTCATCCCGGACCAACTCGTCTCCAATCAAGCCCCGTTTCGGCTGGCGATCCACGCTTCTGACGCCGATGTCCCCGCACAAACACTCACCTCCGGGCTGTTGACCGCACCTCCGGGAGCCAGGATGGATACCAACGGGGTCATCACCTGGACCCCCAACTTCGCCCTCCTGCCGGTCACCACCAGGTTCACCGTTCTGGTCAGCGACAACGGTTCGCCCCCTCTGGTGGCCGAGCAAACTTTTCAAGTCACCGTCGGCCAACCGGGGATGAACTCCATCCGGCTGTTTCAGCCCGGCGGCCCCGAGTTGCGGTCCAGCACCCTCACCTTTGCCGGCATCCCCGTACGTGGCTCAATTCGCCACCAACCTCTCGGGTCCATGGTTTGATTTTATGACCAACACCGCCGACACCAACGGCCTTTGGTCCGCCATCGATCCCGCGGCCGCCTCCCCGGTCCGCTTCTCTCGCACGCTTTGGCCTCCCAGGTTTCCCTAAATTCCACGGTTTTTGAACCTCCGTTACCAGTAGAACCTCGGCGGCCGAAAGCTGGCAATTCTTGTTTTGCCAACGACCAGGAAAAAGGAGGTGGAAATTCCCGCAATCTCGTATATAATCCCCTTATGCCATGAGTGAGCGCGCCTTGTGTGTCAACCCGCATTGGGATACGGCGCGCCTGGCTCAGGTGCTTAGGGTATGCGCCACCCAAGCCGCACCGGTAAGCTGAAGCTCCGAGCGCCGGCCAGGCCAAGCCGACCCTCGGCGCGGTGGCCAGGGCGGTCTATTCCTGGGAGAAACTCCGAAGCGCAGAACTGTAAGAACGAGAAGATGAAAACGATATGGTCCAGTCGATGGATGATGGTGCTCACGCTGGTCTGCCTGCTGGTGGTTTCGCGCGTCGCGCGAGCGGACGGCCGGAGTTACAGCACCAGCGGGGTGCTGGATTGGTACATGGTCGAAGAACGCCGGCCATTCTTCCAAGGCGGTAACTGGAGCCCGTTTCTGGGCAACGGGAGCCCGATGCTGAGTGACGACGGGGCCAGCTTCGACTTCTACACCGGGCTGGGCAACGACAACGGCGACCCGAGCAGCCGGTATTGGCATTGGTCAACCTGGCCCATCGTCAATCCCGTCGATCCGGCCACCGCGTACCTGGGGCTCACTTACCTGGGCTCAACCACTTGGGGCCATGGCGGCAACGGGTCCGAAGGCGGCTCCGCCGGCATGGATGGCCTGCCGGCGATTGGTTTTGCCACCAACGTGTGGTACCGGTTTGCGGTGCGCTGCTGGCGTCCAGCGGATGGCACTCCCCACCGGGGCTACGCCGGAGAGTGGATACGCGACGGCGCCACCGGCCACTGGTATCACTGCGGGACCTACCAGACGCCCTTCGCCGTCCGAGGAGTGGCCGGTTCCTATGGTTTCATGGAAGGGCGGGCCTACGGGCCAGGCTACATGGAATTGGACTTTCGCAACGCCTTTGCCCATGAGTACGGAAAGCCCGCCGGCACCGTCCAGCGCGCCAATAGCGTCAAGATTTATCGGAACGCCGGGGGATATAACGCCCTGATCGAAAACAACTCCGCCGTCATGTCCTGGGCCAACTGGGGGGGAACCGGGCTCGACCCGCTGGGGCACTACTACTCCAACAATATGTCCGCCTCCGTCAATGCCACCGCCACCTTGACCATGGATGGCCAACCCCAATCGCCGCCTTTTGACCCGATCCTGGTGGCCACCGCCAGCGCGAGCATCGCCGAGTCTCAACTGCTCGTCCAGTGGCAGATGGCGCCGACGAGCTCGCCGCAGTTGGGCTATCGCATCCAAGTCTTTAACAACCCCACTTATTCGGGGTCACCGGCCGTGGATTATTTCACCTACGACCCGGAAGCGCAGCAAAAGCTCCTGAACATTGCGGGGGTTTCCACGCCCTATGTCCGGTTGACGATCATCGACATTTTCGACAACACCGATACCGTGGCCTCGGTGGCAACGACCCCGATGACGTTACAGGCCGCAACGGCCGTCCCCGGAGCTGTGCCGGGCTTGAACTATCAATACTACGAAGCTCCCACAGGGACTACCTTCACCGATCTCCCGATATTCGCGACGCTCAATCCCGTGCGCCAGGGCGCGACGGCTTACGTGGACCTAACCGTGCGCGCGCGCCGCTCCGAGTACGCCCTGCAGTACACCGGCTATTTCCAGGCGCCCTCCCACGGCATCTACACCTTTACGCTGACCTCCTACGACAGCAGCAAGCTGGTGATAGATGGCCAAACCGTGATCGACAACACCGGGCTCCACCAACCGGGTGGCAGGTCGGGAGCGATCGGGCTCACAGCCGGTCTGCACCCCGTGAGCATCCAATACGCCTTCTCGGACCAGCGCGGCCAATGCACTTACTGGGACGGGGTCTGGCTGGCCGTGGAAGGTCCTGGCATCGCCAACGCCTCGCCACCGCCGGACGCGACCTGTGTGGGGTTGACGATACCCGAGAACGTCACCAGCGTGCCGGTGCCGGCCGCCGCCTGGTTCCGTGTGCCAGGCCGGGGAGAACCGACGGTGGCCCTGGCTTCGCCGGCCAACGGAGCGACGGTCTGCGGCTCCAATGTGGCGGCGAGCGTGGCCATCACGGCCAATGGGGTTATCCCCATGAAAGTGCAGTATTATTGGGCCGGGACACTCCTGGGCGATACCACCGCGCCGCCCTATTCCCAAGACCTTTTCCTGGGTGCCGCCTCCATGAACTACCTCCGGGCGCGACTCTGGTACAACAACAACTTCAGTGTGGATTCCGCGCCACCCGCGGTGGTGACCACCACCAACATGGACGCATGGCCGTGGCAGTTCACTTCGGTAGGGCAGCCCCCCATTTACCCGGCGGGCGCCAAGCTGTCCGGCGGAACCATCACCCTGAGCGGCGATTCGTTCAACCTGCTGACTCGTGAGGTAATCGGGGACTGCACTTTCATCGCTCGTCTGGCGGACCTCACCAGTCCAGCGCCTTTGCCCGATGGCAGTGCGCCGGACGGCGCTGGCATGGGCGGCATCATTCTCCGCGAAGGGTTGAAGGCCTCGAGCGATCCGCTCGGTGGTGACGCCACGAACACCTCCTATTTCGCGGTATTTGGTCAGGTCGATGGGGGGATCTATTACGAGGACAACACGATGTTGGGAGGCAACGGGGCCCCGAACCGGACCTCCACGGATCAGGGGGGCGCGAACCAGTGGCTCAAGCTCCAACGGATTGGCGACAGTTGCCTGACCTCGGTCTCGCCTGACGGAGTGAATTGGACGCTGGCAAACAGCAATTCGATCACTGGGCTGGGGCGAACGCTCTACGCCGGCTTGTTCGTGAACACCACCTGGGATGCCCTGCTGCCCTACATACCGCATGCGACCTTCGACCACGTGAGCCTGAGTGGCAACGGCGTCGAAGCCGTCGGAGCGCCCGGCGGGTATGCCCTCGACTTCAACGGCACCAACAACTACGTCAGCCTGCCCTTGGTTTCGCCTCCGTCGGGCAGCTACACCCTGAGCGCCTGGGTCTTCCTGCGCGCCGGGGGAGATTACTATCACCAGCGCGCGGCCGTGCTTTCTTCCGCCACGTGCGGCGGCTCCGCGGAACTGTTGATTCACTCCCTGTCGACAAATGCCAGCGATCCGCAATTCCTCGAACTCGGGCGATGCGGGAGCTTTAATGGGCTCCCTAGCACAGGGACCATTCCCCTGAGTACCTGGACCCACGTGGCGGCGACGTTCGACTCCACCAGCCGGCTGGTAAGTTATTACCTCAACGGCAACCCGGCCGGCTCGATGGTCGATAGCAATCCCAGCCACGATTTCTCCCTCGGCACGCCGGTGAACCTGGGCGAAAACAGCGGCTCGCGCCGCTTCGACGGTGCCATCGACGACGTGCAGATTTGGAGCCGCGCCCTTTCGCCGGCCGAGATCCGGGCCAATTTGAACCGCAGCCTGACCGGCGGCGAGCCGGGGCTTTACGCGTACTACCGGTTTAATGAGGGTGCGGGGACCAGCGCCATCAATAGTGCTTCGGCGGGCCAGCCCGTCAACGGGACGTTGATAAACGCCCCCACGTGGGACCGGCTCGCCTACATCGCTTCCAACCCATCGGATAGCGCGCCCGGCGGGTATGCCCTCGACTTCAACGGCACCAACAACTACGTCAGGCTGCCCCTGGTTTCGCCCCCATCGGGCAGCTACACCCTGAGCGCCTGGGTCTTCCTGCGCACCGGGGGAGATTACTATCACCAGCGCGCGGCCGTGCTTTCTTCCACCACGTGCGGCGGCTCCGTGGAACTGTTGATTCACTCCCTGTCGACAAATGCCAGCGACCCGCAATACCTCGAACTCGGGCGATGCGGGGGCTTTAACGGGTTCCTCAGCACGGCGAGCATTCCCCTGAATACCTGGACCTACGTGGCGGCGACGTTCGACTCCGCCAGCCGGCTGGTGAGTTATTACCTCAACGGCAACCCGGCTGGCTCGACGGTCGATAGCAATCCCAGCCACGATTTCTCCCTCGGCACGCCGGTGAACCTGGGCGAAAACAGCGGCTCGCGCCGCTTCGACGGGGCGATCGACGACGTGCAGATTTGGAGCCGCGCCCTTTCGCCGGCGGAGATTCAGGCCAATTTGAACCGCAGCCTGACCGGTGGCGAGCCGGGGCTTTACGCGTACTACCGGTTTGATGAGGGTGCGGGGACCCTGGCCGCCGACAGTGCTTCGGCAGGCACTCCTGCCGATGGAACCTTGGTGAACTCTCCGGCGTGGGTGCTGGATACCTACCTGGCTTCCAGCCCAACCGGGGCTGGCGCAGGCACCCTGCGGGCCGCGCTCGCGTCCGTGGGACTGGGCGGGACTATTACCTTTGATCCCAGCCTTTCCGGCCAGACCATCGCCGTGGCCGGCGGCCCGCTAGACTGCCCCACGAGTGTCACCATCGACGCCTCCGCGCTGCCCGGCGGCTTGATCTTGAGCGGCGGCACAAGAAACCAGATGCTCCAGGTGGCCTCCGGCGCCGTCGTGGACCTGACAGGGCTCACGTTCGAGCAGGGCAACGCCTACCACAGCGGCGCGATATACAGTCTCCCGAACAGCACGCTGTGCGTCAGCCGCTGCACCTTTTTCCAAAACATCGGTGTCGAAGGCGGGGCAATTTTCGCCGCGGGCAAATTGGAAGTAAACTATTCAACCTTCATCACGAACCGGGCCAGCTACGGGGGCGCCATCGAGTGCCAGGGCCCGGCGACCCTGCGCCATTGCACGATTTCTGGCAACAGCGCCCCAGGAGGCGGAGGCGGGGTGTTTAACAAGTATCCCACGCTGACCTTGGATGATTGCCTGATCGCCGCCAACACCCCGGGTTCTATCGACGGCCATGATGTATTCAGCCAACTCGGGGCCCTGGTGTTCACCAATGCCAACCTGATTCAAAGCATAGCGGAAGATCGACCCACCGTGCCCGATATCGGACCCAAACCGCTCATCGCCGACCCCCGCCTGGCCCTGCCGGGCTACTACGGCGGCCCCACCCTGACTTTGGCCCTGCTTCCCGGGAGCCCGGCACGTGACGCCGCTTTGGGGCCCCCGGAGACCAGCGACCAGCGCGGATTCCCCATCGTTGGGGCGCCGGACCTGGGGGCCTACGAAGCCGGCACGGCAACCAACTACAATGCTTGGATTTATGAGACGCTTCTGCCGGTCAACGCCGACCACAGTCCCGGCGCCGACCCGGATGGCGACGGCATGTCGAATTACGACGAATGGATTGCGGGCACCAACCCGGGCAGCGCCGCCAGTGTTCTGTGCGCGGCCATCGTCCCATCCGGGGCGAATATCCTGATCAGCTTCCCCACGGTGCTCGACCGTTCTTACACGCTTTGGACGGCCGATACGTTGGCTGGTCCGTGGACCCTGGCGAATCCGCCCGCCCAGTCCGGCACGGGCGCTCCGGCCGCGTTCGCCGTGACCGCCGCGACTCCCCCCGCACGATTCTATCGCATCCAGGTCCAAATGAACTGAGTGTCGGGGGGAGTTTTCCCGCCACTTTCTGGTTTGTTCCGTGATCGGAGCCAATATCTACGTGCTGGCGTTAAAACATGGCAGCTTGGACTTGCCAAATCGCCTGGCCGAGTTGGAGCCGGGACTATTGGAAGAGGCAGACCTGCTTCACAAGCCATTTTTGGCCAAGCGGAGACCCCCGCAATGAGGCAAGCCGCGGCTTCCCGACAAGTAAGAGAGTCAAGGGGGGAGAGATGTGCCCTCAGGCCGGCTCGCCTGGCAACTTTGCTTCGGAGGCGCTCCAGAACGCTAGCAGGTGAAAGTTTTAAGGAACGGAAACTGACGGATTCGGCGCTCCGCCTCTACCAAAGAACGGCAGGTGAGCACGTTTCCCCTGAATGGCATTCAGGAGGTCAGGGGTTCGAACCCCCTCGGCTCCACCACTCTTTCAAGCCGAAGAGTGCTGGATTTTCCCCGCAAATATCTGATAACACAGGTGTTTCCTTCGCTACCGGGCAGAAATCGTGCGCATTCCCGGCTCCGCCTTGTCTTGAATTGTTCAGGAGTTTTGTGGAGTTGTAATGCCTTGCCCTGGTATCATCGCCCCATGAACTCAAATTCTGAATTGCGCCCGGACGTTAGGAGAGCGCGCGTAACCAAAGTTCGCTTGAGTCCAACCGCAGCGATGCCCTTTGGCGCCAGCCCCGCAGCCTGACAGCCCGCCCCTGAGCGCCAAGCTCATATCCACCGCGCGAGCTTGCCGCTACGTCGATCGGCTTCCAACCGCGCCCAATGTGGGCTTGCGGGAACAACTGCTTCTCTCCCTGTGGATGAATAAACGCACCGTAAAGGGGCCGCGTGAAGCAAGCGTATTTCGGTGCGCGGAAGTGAGCGTCGTAACGCGCCCAGGGCGCGGATCATCCGGTGGAAGTCAGGGGGTAACGGTCTTGAGGTGCCAATAGCCCCAGAATTGGTCCTGGGGGATGGAAGGCCCCATGCTTCCGATGCCCGGGAAATAGTCGAGTTGGTCCGTAACGCCGCCCGGTCCGACGGGCCCCATGGCTGCCGCGCTGAGGTTCCAGTGCCCGGTGACGAAGAGGACGGAGGACGCAGCGCCGAACCAAGCTTGGACGATGGTCTGGGGGAAGAGCCCCAGGATTCCGCGAGCGCACATGCGCGTAGCAAAAATGCCAGGGATTCCGAGGCCATACCACGACTCGGTATCGTAGCCCAACATCATGTGAAGGCCGTTAAAAGCACCGTGCCAGCGAGACCAGGCGCCCACTCCGTCCGCGTCAGGGTCCTGCAACACATAACACGCCTCCAAGCAAAGCCAATTCAGGTAATCGTTTGGACCCATGTTGCCCCAGCCCAGGATGTCCTGCGGCACGAGGCTCCAGTTGTTCGCGTTGTCGGCGTAGGTCATCCACATGGTGTCGGCCGGCGTATTGAGGGAGAGGCAATAGGCGGGTGAACCGTCCAGCGGAGCGAAGTTCGGCCACGTGAAGGTAATCAGGTCGCTGTTTCCGTGGCCCAGGTACAACACGATGTTGGCCGAGTTAACGCCGGCGAAATCACCATCGATGGGCAGATTCGGCCCCGGCAGGCCATTCGGGCTGGTGGATTGTAAGGTGCCGAGGGGCAACCCGTTGGCAAAGTCCCCCGGCCAGGAGTTATACTGCTGCCAACAGAAGGCCTCCGAGCCCCCGCTGAACTGGCTCATGGCCGCCCGCCACACAGCGTCGTCATGATCCCAACCTCCGGCGTTGTAAGGATCTTCGGTGCCATAGGTGACCGGAGGGTCCCCCCGATTGGGTGGCAGCGGGCGAGCCAGGACCGCCAAGACTTGATTGGCGCGAACCAGCACGCCGTTGGCATCCATCACCGTCACGCCAACGGTTTCGGACACCGGCAACGATTCGTTGGCCAGGCGGAGGCGGAAAAACCCGTGGTTGCTGGCCGAGAGTGAAACGACGTTCACCCCAGTATTGGTCTCGACCGTGTTGCTGACCTCGGTCCAGTGAAGCGTCCCGAGATCCGGGGTGGACTCAAGAACAAAGCCGGTCGAGGGGTAGGGCCATCGTATGCTCGCGGTGGCATGGGAATAGGAGACCCTCAGTGGCGGCGGTGCGACTCGGATTCTGGGAGCATAGGTGAGTGTCGGGCCGGTGTTCGTTGCCACTGTGGGATTCGAGCCGGTCCATAGATAGATGTAGGGCGGGCGGCCGCCGCTGGCCACGGCCTGGGCGACCACCTGAGTGCCGCCCGCCGCCAGCGCCGACAAACTTAGCTGTGGAACGAAGTTCGTGTCGTCGGTAGCCGGTATCATTTGCAGAGCGGTGGTCTCCGTGCGGCTTAAGCCGCCGGCTGGGTTGGTCACGGTGACGGCGCCGCTGAAGAGGTACCAGGGAATAATGTTGGTGGGGTTCCAGGCGGCCGCGCAGCCCGGGCAGGGCAGGGTCGGGGCGAACGCGGGGGAGTAATAGACCAGTTCCAGGTCGATCTGTGCGTTCGCGGGCAGCAAACGAGCGATGCGATTGGTGGCTTCCGTGGCGGAGATGATGGAGATCAGCGGGCCTGTGGTCATCTGGCGAGTCGCGTAGTAGAGGCTGCTCAGTTTACCGTTAGCCCCGTAGTTGAACTGTGCCTGGGCGCCGGGACCGACGATTGGATGGCCCCCGGGCTCCGTGAACTGGTAATCGACTTGTGTATCCAGGTATTGCCGGGCCGAACTCACGGTCTGGTCGGCATTAGTGCAGAAGGCCGTAAGCAGGGTGTGCGCGATGACCGGAGTTCCGAATTGCGGGCCGAGCCCCGAGGTCCCGAGCGCCTGGGCGGCGGTTGCCAGCGCCACGTTAGTGTCCAGCAGGGAGAAGTTGCTCAGCGAGGCGAAGTCGATCGCCCGGAAGCTGATGGGCTTGGCCGGATCAGGGTTCTTGGTCCGGGCCAATAGGTTGCTGATCACCATGGCATCGGTGACCGGAATGGTAGGAATGAAGAGGTAATTGGTCGGATCGAGGAAGGAAACCAGCCCGTTGGTCCAGAGCAGCCCGCTCATTGGGAGGTCCAGGGCATTGGCCAAGCTCGTCGCCTGGGCAAACGTGGCGCCCGCTTGGGTGACCTGATAGACCGGCAGGACCAGGTTGGTCTGCGACGCCGGGCCGGCCGTCAGGGTGAGTGTGGCGCTCCCATAGGACTCCTGCCAGGTCACTGCGGCTGGCAAATTGAAGTGGGTCAAGGCGCCGGAATACGACCCGTAAGCGAGCACCGTGAATGATTCGTTGGGCGCGGGCACAAAGCCGTTGTTCAGCCGGGCGCTCAGGGTGCCGGCCAAGGCCGCGTTGCCGCTGATCGAAATCTGGCCATAATCGCTCGCGCTGTTCAGGCCAACGCTCAGGCTGCCGGACGGCGCGAGCGTCACGCGGCTGAGCGACAACGCCCCGGTCTGCACGCTGATGACGCCCTGGTTTTCAAGGCTATCCACCTGAACGGAAACGGCGGAGCCGGAACCGAACGCCTTGGTAAGCGCGCCCTGGTTGAGAAGGTAGTCCTGCCCGCCCGATCCCTCGATGCCGCCGGCGCCCCAGAGGCCAATCGTCCCGCCGGCGGCGTTGACCAAGGCCCCAAGCGCGCCGCTGTTCTGGCCGTTGTTCCGAAGGTAGAGGTAGCCGTTGGTCAGGTTGATAGTTCCGTTATTGGTGCAGGGACCGAACATTTCGAGGCCCGCCCCCAGGTTCAGCGCGCCGCCGCTATCCACGGTCAGTACGCCCCCCACCGCAAGCTGGGCCGGGTTGTAGCCAAGCGTGGCCAGCACCCCGCCACTGGTGACCGTAAAGGCCCCATGCAGACTGCCCCCGTTCAAGAGGAGGCTCTGGACGCCGGAACCGCCGCCACCCACGATTAGATTGGCGACAGCCAGCGCGCCCACATCGTTCGTCACCGTGTAATTGCCAGGGGCCGCGATGCTGGCCGTGTTGGTCAGGGAAGGCGCCTGGTTGGGACTCCAATTGGCCGGGCTGTTCCAGTTGCCTCCGGCGGTGTTCGTCCAGACGACGTCCGGACGCGGCGAGGTTCCGTTCAAGGCAACGAGAGCGATGTTGGCAATGGCGAAGTCGTTATAGGTCTCGTCTGTGTTGAGGTCGATAAGGGACATCAGGATGTTGGTCCGCGACCCGGAGTTCCACGTGAAAGCGTATTGCTGCCAGGTGTCGATCAGGGACGGAGCGACGGCGTCGCCGATCTGGGTACCACCCAGATTCACCGCGATGTCCGCCAGCGAACCAGGATTGCTGACTTCGGCCAGGTAAAAAGAAATGGCGTAGGTTGTTTTCGGGGTGACCCCAATGGTCTGGTTCCAGACGGATTGCCCGGCCGAACCTGCGCCGTTGACGATGAGCATCTGGCTGCTCCCCCCGCTTACTGTGTTGAACGGCGCCCAATCGGAGTAGCTAGGCGGCACATAAGGCCCCACCGTATAGTCGCCGGCCATGACTTGCGGCGTGTCAGTGTAGTTGCTGTAATTGTAAGGCGCGTAGGAGTAATCGGAGCCGAAATTCGTGTTGCCGAGCGAAAAGTCCCCGTTGGTGACGAGGTTGTTCGTACCTGAGCCCGGAGGCGCCGACCCGCTCGGGGTAGGCGTCATAAATCCGCCGATGAGTGAGAACCCACCGCCGCTCAGCGGACCGCCGGCGTCGGGCTGGCCGATGGTCCCCGTGAGGGACCAACCGCCGCCGCCGCTGGCGTCGCCGCCCCCGGCGATCTTATGCCAACTGATCGAGAAACTCTGCGCGCGCAGGGTGTGCCCGCTGCCGGATAGCAGCAGGGCCCCGACCGCCAAGCGCGTTAAGGTAGCAACTTTCATTGTCTCTGGCGCTATTGGGCCCTGGCGCTCTGGCTTGGCAAGCGTTCGAGCCAACCGCTCCCCTGTTGGTGGTGGATGGGGGCGATCCGGGGCGGTTCTGGATCGAACGGCGGGCGCGGAAGTGGGAGCGTCGGCCTCGGCGGGAGGTGTCCCCCCAAAATCCCCCCTAAAACCGGGTTGGACGGTGCGACACAGAATGGCGGCATTCCCAGTTCGGCAGGGGAAGACGTCGGTTGAGGTTGGTTGGGATCCCAAAAGCAAAAGCCGCCGTAGAGCGCGTCGTAGTAAACCTCAACAAAGTTAAGTCCTCCGCTGTCCAGCAAGGTGAAACAGGACTCGACCGACGTCGAGGCATTCTGGGTTACTTGGGATTGATATGTCATTGCCACGGTCGTTTGTTGCTGGTTCTGCTGGCTTGCACTGACAACCGTCCCGAGATTAATGGCTGTCGTCGTGGATGCTTGGCTCGATGCGCTCGAGTTTGCGATTTGCTCAGCCTGGAGTTGCTGGGCGACCGTCGCCGTCAAGGAGCCCGGCAACGGTTTTCCCGCGGGCAGAGTCGTAGAGTTTCCGATTAAATAGCGCACGAAGCGTGACGGGTCCACCAGATCAGGTTGTTCTCCCTGCCACATGGTGGGCGCGCCCGCTCCGTAGTTCCATGTTGCGCCGGCGAAAAACGGATCGAGGTTGAGCAAAACCGCGCAGTCCTGCGGGCTGAGTTCGAAAACGAAATCGGGAAAGAAAACATACAAGCGCGAATTGCTCAGTACATGGCAGTAAAGATCCGACACCTGCAGTGCGATGGGATCTATCGCTCCCTGGTTGGCGAATCCGAGGACCTGGACCGCGGACAGCGCTTGCGCGCCGCCAATTGGGGGCGCGTTCCACACGGCAAAGATCGGGGAGGGCAGGACTACGATCGTGTCCTGCCAGAAGGGCTCCTGCCAAACTGACGTCAGGGCGTCGCCAGGCGGCGGCGGATTTGTTACCGTCCAGCCTTTGCCACAACTCCCCAGTCCCCAGGTCGCGGTCGCGGACTGCGTGAACTGCTCCTGAAATTGGGTGGTTCCCTGCACCGTCTCCGTTGCGGTGAACCCAGAGCTGAAAGTGATGCCCGCCGCGTCCTTCAAATCGCTGAGATCAATCCCGAAATAGCTGACCGTCTTGGTGCCAAGAGTTAACTGGTCCGAAGTGACGCTGGTCGCGGTTGTCGTATTCTGTCCATTGAGTTGATACGATACTGAGGTGCTGTAGCTCTCACTTGTCTGAAAGGCCACCGAACTTTGATCCCCCGGAGGCATGTACATCACCGTATATACCATGTAGCCCGCGGGCAGGAAGGCGGTGGGAGCTATCCCGATAGTGAACGTCGGAGAGTAATCCCAGAGATGAGTGTCCCCGGGCTCGCTGGCAATTCTGCCTGCGCCCGCCGGGTCCGGGGGGGGGTGAGCCGTAATAGTGGAGATTTCGTTCTGCCGGGACTCCGTGTCCGGAAGCCCAAGCTGGTCGGCGTAGTAGGCCACGCTCGGAAATTCCCCGGCAGGCGCGCCGGCCAAGCCACCGACTTCAGCCCAGTCCTCGGGGGTGGAGTAGAGCGCGGCATAGACCGCTATCCTCAAGCTGTCCACGGTCTGCGGCAGAACAACCGGAAAACTCCATACGCCCCGCCCCCCCTCACCCTCCGGCGCAAAGACAGTGGCTGGGAAGCCCTGCGGCGGCGAGACGTTATAGGCATCGTTGGCGAAGGTGACGATGGTGTCCGGGACGCCCTGTGGCGGTGTGTAGCCGTTGTTCGGAGTGTCGTATGCTGCCGCGTAAATGTCGAGGGCGGCATTGGTCAGTTGAGTCCATTGGAGCGGGAAGACGACGGTTGCGCCGGTGGGCACCGCAACGCCGACGTTCTCCGGGATCATGTTTTGCACGGTGATCTGGTCTGCGCTGTCGTTTGGGGACGCGTTAATCTGCTTGAGGACTACTGCGTGGCCAGCCACCCTGATATTCTGCCCGATGAGCGCCGGCGGGGCCTGGGCGGCGGAGGCGACAGGCAGCGAGAAGGTCGCGCCGACAGCCCCCAAGGTCGTCTGGCCGGCCGTTGTAGTGGTGGCTTGCCCGCTTAAGGCCTCGACCCTGGCCTCGAAGTGAATGTGACTGCAAGTTTCGGCTCCATAGCCACCATTCCAATAGCAGGGGATGACAATGTCAACGACGTTGGCCTCGACCACCAAGGCGCCACCCGCAGCGGCGCCCTCCTGCACCCCAATGCTGTTTGGAACCATCTCCTGCCACGGCCCCGCGCCGAGGGGTGTGCCGACGTTGAACAGCCCCCCAACCGCCTGCCCCGAGTTGTCGAAATAGAGCGGCGGATCGGCAAAAAAGGCCGCGTTCATTGTCGTTGGGTAAACCCCTGGGTCAAGCTGCCGACGGTTGATGACGGCGTCTCCAAGTCTGTTGCCGTTCGCAAACATTGAGGCGACCGGGATCAGTTGAGCGGCTTGCTGTGCCATTGCGCGCGGCGCGGTCGCCACAAACAACGCGAGAGCGGCCGCTGCGATCAAACATCGTGAGCAACGCCCCTCAGGGCGCGGCAGACTGGCGCAGGCCCTGGCGGATCGAGTCCTTATAGTCAGAGCCTCTTCCGGCCGCGGCCGAACCTTCGCTTTGGCGCCTGCCTCATGTCCTTCGGTCGCTTGTATGGGACGGATTGTCGTACGCTTCATGATCTTGTCTTTCTGTTCGCTGGTGCGGGACCCGCCCACTGCGAGGGTTTGATTGTTGCCTTGACCTTGCATCGCTGTTGAAGCCGCTCCGGGTTGGTTCGAAAGAACCCAGGTGGGGGGGGCACGTTGTTGAGTTCTCGGAAGCGCGTGGCTATCGGGTTCGAGCCGGGTTGGAAACGAGCCTCTCCAAACTATCGAGCCGCTCCTTGAGGTCTCGAATCGCCGCGTCCTTTTCCTTCATCCGAACCGCTTGCTCCTGGATTTGGACTGCGAGGTTCGCGACCAGTTTCTCGATGGTCGCCAGGGCCAGGCGCTCCTCGTTCCCCGCGGTCCCTTGCGCGGCCGGGAGCACCCCGAGCTGACCGGCGGAGTTCACGTACACCTGCGCGCCGTTGGCCACGGTCACGCCATAAATGCCGGCGATGAAGGTGTTGGTCTGCGCGCCTTGCGTCCCGAGGCGGATCGTGGCGTTGTCGCCTCCGCCGCCCTGGTTGCCGATGTAGATGTTCTGGACGCCGCCAGTGAGGTTGTAACCGGCCATATAGCCCAGGGCGATGTTGTTGTCGTCACTGGTCGCGGCATTGAAGAGGGCCTGGTAGCCAAAGGCGGTGTTGTTCGAGCCGGATGTGTTGGCGAGGAGGGCGCCAGCGCCGCCGGCGGTGTTATAGGAGCCGGAATCGTTGCTCCACAGAGCGGCAAAACCGATGGCGGTGTTGTCGCCGCCGCTGGTGTTGCTATCAAGCGCCTGGAAGCCGAGGGCTGCGCTCTCCGAGCCGGCAGTGTTGCTGGCGAGCGCCTCAAATCCAGCCGCCGTGTTGTAGGCGCCTTCCGTGTTCCCGTAGAGCGCCTCCGTGCCAATGGCCGTGTTGTAGGCGCCATTGGTGTTGAGGAAAAGCGCGTAGGCGCCGATGGCCACGTTATTCGACCCGCTGGTGTCGTAGTAGAGCGCCTGAAATCCGGCAGCCATGTTGTAGGACCCATTTGTGTTGTCGTAAAGTGCTCCGCTGCCCACAGCCGTGTTGGCGTAGCCAACGGTGTTAAGGATGAGCGCCTCTTCGCCAACGGCGGTGTTCCGAGAGCCGGAGGTGTTTTTCATAAGGGCGTAATTGCCGATGGCCGTATTGTAGGCGCCGACGGGCTCGTTGGTGGCTGCCTCGGCGGCAAGCGCATAGTCTCCAAAGGCGGCATTGAAAAGCACCGCAGTGTTCCGGTCAACGGAAGGATCGGCGCCGTTAACTCCCACGTACAGGCTGCCTCCCTCCATGATAAGGGGGCTGCCGTCGGCCGTCACGACGGCCGGAAATGGCAAGTTCAGAGCGCCGCCCAGGGTGACCGAATGCGCGGAGAAGCTCCCGCTGGCGTCGCGGAGCACAAGGGCGTTGGTCGCGGCGGTAGTGGTGGCCGTGGTGCCCAGCGTCACCGCACCGCTGGACGCCGAGACGGTCAGGCCGCCGCTCGCCGCGAGAGACGTGACCCCCGCGTTGTTCAGCGTGGTGGTCCCGCCCAACTGCACCTTGCCGCCGCCACCCAAGCCGGCGCCGGCCGTGATGGTGATGGAGTTACTGGCCAGTTGCGCATTGGCCACGGTGCCGCCCAACTGACTGGCGGGCAGGCGACCCAGCAGCGCCGTCGCGCTGGACGCGAAGACAGCATTGGGCGCTGGGGTGAGCTCCTGGAGCGGCGTCAACGCCTGAAAGCTGCCACCCCCCGAGAAGCGCGCCGCGATCCCCAGCCAACTCGCATTGCCGGTGAAGGGGCTTTGACCGAAATCAACTGTCGCGACAAAAAGCCCGTTCGTGACGCCAACCTGGCTGACGCTGACCGGACCCCCGATGAGGTTGGAGCCTCCTGGGTCTTGATACAACGAGAACTGCAGGTCCACGAGTTGCTTGTCGACGAGGACGCCGTTGTTTTGGAGTTGGCCCTGGTAGGTGAACCCGGCGCCCAGGACCTGTTGAGCCCGCAACCGATTGGCCGCAACGGCCAATGTGAGCGCCGGCAGGAGTAGTCTGAACTTCACAATCGTTGCCTTTCGCCAGATGTTCACTTTCACTCCTTTTCAAAAGGAATGGCGGGGAAGGGTTACCGGGTTTTTTCAGAATCTCGCAGCCAGGAGAAATGGGCCACGGTGGCGCGGGCCATTCCGTTTTCAGCACCCCCGTTGCTGGGTGCTGGCGGCTCCGCCAGCGCCAACGGCGCGACTTCATACCAACTTGGGCCAACGGCCCAGGTTAGCGCCCCCAGAATCTCCAAAGGGCTGAGAGCCCGTTCCATGCGACCCGGTTTTCGCACGGGGGCATGGCCCACTCGGCCTGCGCGGCGGCGGACCGGGTTTTCAGCCCTGTGATCCTCTTCGTACCATCTCCTGGAGCGATGCCCCAGGCTGATATGGAGACGCGCCGCGGCGCTCATGGCAAGGCAGGCAACGTCACGTAATTCTATGTCATTTATGTTGGCAACCCGCTTGGGTTCAGAGCTCAGGGTGGAGTGAGCGTCACGCGGATGCCCTTGACAGGTTGGCCCGAGGCGTCGGCGAAGTGAACCCAGCCGGTGCAGTGGCCGGTTTCGTTCAGGACCTTGAAGAGCAGAACGTTGCACCCCGCTTCCAACTCGATGCCGGCCGCCGGGTGCGAATCAGCCGCGTATCCCCACTCTGCTGCCCACTGGTAGATGGTCTTGGCGTTGAGGTAAACCATGGCCCCAGGTTCATCGCTGACCTGCATCACGAGCCCGGTCTGCTTGGCTTCGCTCCAGATATAACAGAGAGCGTAAGCTACGCTCCAAGAGGTCGGTTTTCCTGCGAGCAGGCCGAAATCCAGGACGGATCGTGGCGTCTGGACGGCCCGCCACGCACCTTGGCCGCCCGCAGCTTCGACTCGGTCTCCGGCGCGAGGGCGTAGCTGGGCTTCCCCAGGGATTTGGTCCTGGGCCAGTGCGGCCAAAGCCGCGGCGTGGCTCCGGCCCGGCAAAGCGAGCGGGGTCAGGACCAGCCAATCCTTGATCGCGCCGAGGTTTGCCTCGGGTGGAACCGAGTACCGCCGAGCCAGCTCGGCCTGCTCGTGTTGGAGCGATGCGACCTGCTGCCGCAAGCCTTGCTCCTCCTGTTCCCAGCGGAGGACTTGCCGGGGGCTGGGCGTCGGCCAAAGCCTGACGGTGTGGTCTTCACCGCCGGCGGCAAGCCGGAGGCCATCCGGCGAAAAGCCCACCGTCCAGGCGAGATCGTTGAATCCTTGCAGCGTGAGCAATTGGCGTGCGTTGGCCGCGTCCCAGACCTTGACGGTCCCATCCCAACTAGCGGTGGCGACCCGCTCGCCGTCCGGCGAGAAAGCCACCGCGGTGATCTGATCACCGTGCCTCCTGAAGGTGAGCAGGCACGCGCCGCTGGCGGCATCCCAGAGCTTGGCGGTCCGGTCGGCGCTGCCAGTGATAACCCATCGGCCATTCGGAGAGAAGCCGACCGAGGTGATCAGTGCCTCGTGCCCTCTGAGGGTGTGCTGTTCCAGACCAGTTGCGGCGTCCCACACCTTCGCGGTCCGGTCCTCGCTGCCGGTCACGATCCGCGCCCCGGCCGGCGAGAAAGCGACGGAGTTGATCCGCAGGTCGTGGCCTTTGAGGGTGAGCAGTTCCCGCCCACTCGCCGCGTCCCACACCTTGGCGGCCCCATCGTAGCCGTCTGTGACGACCACCCGTTGGCCGTCGGGCGAGAAAGCTGTCGCGCGCACCCAGTCGCCACGGCTATGGAAGGTGCGGAGGTTCTGGCCGGTGGCGGCGTCCCAGAGGTCGGCGGATTGATCGGTGCTGCCCGTCAGAATCCGCGAGCCATCCGGCGAAAGGCTGACGGAAGTGAGCCCTCCTCTGTGGCCCCTAAAGGTGACCAACTCATGGCCGCTGGCTGCCTCCAGCACCCGGGCGGTCCCGTCCCAACCCGCGGTGACCATCCGCTGGCCGTCTGGTGAAAAGGCTAATGCCCTAACCGGGCCATCGCCCGCACTGAGTGTGAGCGCTCCCGGATTCTCCGCAGCGTCCCACACTTTGGCCGTGTTATCATAGCTGCCGGTGACGATCCACGCGCCGTTGGGAGAGAAGGCGACGGACATAATGAGGCCCTGATGCCCTTTGAGAGTGAGCAATTCGCGGCCGTCGGCCGGATCCCAGACCACCGCGGTACAGTCCTTGCCGCAGGTGACAACCCGCTTGGCGTCGGGGGAGAAGGCCGCGGAGAAGACGGGCGCCCCGTGCCCTCGGAACGTAACCACTTTCTCGCCGCTGGCGGCATCCCAGACCTTGGCCGTCCCGTCATCGCTACCGGTGACGATCCGCCGACCGTCCGGTGAGAACGCCACACAATTAATCGCCTCGTCGTGGCCTTTCAACGCGAGCCATTCGCTTCCGCTGGCCACGTCCCACACCGTGGCCGTCCGGTCGTTGGCGCCGGTGACAATCTGGTGACCGTCGGGTGAAAGGGCGACGGAATTGATTGGGGCGGCGTTGCGTTTGAGCCTGAGCAGTTGTTGACCGCTAGCGGCATCCCATAACCGGGCGGTCTGGTCCGCGCTCCCGGTGAGAATCCGCCGACCATCTGCGGAGAACGCCACGGAGGATACGGAGCTGCTGTGGCCCCTGAGCATGAGTACTTGCCCGCCGCGAGCGGCGTCCCAGACCCGGGCGGTTTGGTCCGCGCTGCCGGTGACAATCCGCTGGCCGTCCGGCGAGACGCCCACGGATTCAATCCGACCGGCGTGCCCGCGCAGGCTAAGCAATTCCTTGCCCGTCAGAGCGTCCCACACTTTGGCCGTCAGATCCGCGCTGCCCGTCACAATCCGGCGGCCGTCTGGGAAGAACGCGACCGAGGTGATCTCGTCGGTGTGCCCATAGAGGGTCCTTAGGGCTAGCCGCACCAGCCGCTGCCAATAGTACCATTCGAATCCGCGCTCCGGTGAAGTCGCCGTCTCTTTGAGCAACTCCCGCACGCGTCCCACATCGTTGTGTTCCCAGGCTTGCTGCGCCAGGTCCAGGTTGGCATCGTAGAGCAGCCGTTGCGCCGACCGCTGCGCCGCTACGGCTAACGCGCGAGCTTTGGATTCACGAATGTAGAGCAGAGTCGAAACCGTGGCGCCAATGGCGAGCGCGCCAATTACCGCGCCGGCGGCGGCGAAGCTGAGCTTGTGCCGGCGCATGGTCCTCTGAATCTCGTAGAGTTTGCTGGGCGGACGCGCGAACACCGGCTCGCAGCTCAGATGCCGCTCGATGTCTCTGGCCAGGCCGTTGACGGTCTCGTAGCGGCGCCGGCGATCCTTTTCCAGGCACTTCATCACGATCCAGTCCAGGTCGCCGCGCAGCAGGCCGATCAGCTTGGGCGCCTCGGTGCCATGGCACCGCGCCGTGGTCGCCAGTTCCTCCCTTTCCAGGGCGCGCAGCCGCGACGAGGGCCGGGGCGGTTCCGTTTCTCGAATCGTCCGGCGGATTGACTCCAACCCGGATTGCCGGAGCTCGTTGGTGTCGAAGGGCGTGCGACCGGTCAGCAGTTCGTAGAGCAGCACCCCCAGGGAGTAGATGTCGCTGCGCGTATCAATGTCCAGCCGGCCCAAGCCCGCCTGCTCGGGACTCATGTAGGCCGGCGTGCCGACGAACTGCTCGAACGCGGTGAATAGCGTGAGATCGGTCAATTGCTGGCCGGTCGTGGCCTTGGCAATTCCAAAGTCGATCACCTTCGGCACCGGCTCGCCCTCCTGTTCCGCCACCAAGATGTTGGACGGTTTTAGGTCCCGATGGATAACTCCCTTCTGGTGGGCGTGCTGAACGGCGCGGCATACGTGCGCAAACAACCCCAGACGCTGCCGGGTCGAAAACCGCTTCTGGTCGCAGTAGTCGGTGATCTTCATCCCTGCGGCCAACTCCATGACGAAGTAAGGGCGGCCCCAGGTAATCTGCGTTCGGAGATTGGAGATTTCGTCGTCCACCACGCCGGCATCGAAAAACCTGGCGATGTTCGGATGGTCCATCAGGGCCAGCGCCTGCCGTTCGGCCTCGAACCGGGCAATCACCTGCTTGGTGTCCATCCCCAGCTTGATGATGTTTGGTGCTGTTTCCGTCCCGTCCGGGATATGGTCAAGAATCCCCTCAGAATGTTGTAGATATCCGGTAGGGTGAAGAGACCGCTCCACCCCGTCCGGTTGACTGTAGGGTCGCCCAGGAGGCTTCAAGTAAGGGCTTAAACTAAAGAAAGGTCACATGTGACCTATTGATATGTTATCAAGATTAACCCGGTAACACATTAACCGTTGGGTATTGTGTGGATAATAGTCAATCCTTTGATGCCTTGACGGCTTTAAAACGGGTGAATACCTCGCCAACCGCTCGCTCCGTCTCAACTTCCATCTCGCCCACCGTCTTACCTACAATCTTTGCCGGTAACTCTTTGATAACTTTCTTCAAGATTGAAGTTTGTGCCTCAAGTAAGTTTTCCAGAAACATCTTCACTTCTCTTGGGTCAAGGAACTCTTTCTTCAATCTTTTGATTTCAAGTGTTTTCTTTTCTATATCTTTCCTTAGATTGTCCATCTTCAAGCTAGACATTGAATCATTAGCCCAAAGCTCTAGATCACTCTCATGCTCCACTAACCACGGTTTAACCAAATCAAAATCTATACGGTGCCCAATGAAGCCGGGACAACCATTGGCTTTGGCTAGTTTAAGTGTTTCAAGTGGAGTATGGGTAGCTCCCGAACAAGACTGCTGACTATCGTATTTCATATATTTGTAATTGTATGAATATAAGTATCTGAATATTTATAATTGTTGGGGAAAGTTTGGAATTTGTAAAGAAAACAGACAAGAGATGGACTCGTACCCCGAAGGCTTTGGTTGCTTTATAAAATATAGGTTTCCTACTCCACCGGGGGGGCTTGTCTTCGCTTGGACCGTTTAATCGTCTCGCTAAGCCGTCTAGATTGACCTATAAACCGTCGTAACCCATTGACCCTAACTTTGTATCGCTCACAAAAGAATAACCCGTGAAGGGTCGTATGCTTCACGGGTTGTATGTCATCCTAAACCATCTCAACTGTTTAGGACAACCGAGAGGACACAATGATAATCCTCTTATCTTGTCGGGCCGAACGGGCCGTATGCCTTCAACCAACAGGTACAAAACTGACTTGAAAGAAACTCGATTGCTGATGGTTTGACTTTCTTCTCATTAAGCCAAGAGACAAGGTGATACTGCTTAGGATGCTTAAGACCATTACAAGACTTGCACCTCGGACACTGAATTTGGAATTGTCTCATAACATCTTCCGGAGATTGCTCATTAACGATACGTTTTACCATACGGGTATAGCCTCCTTTACATTAAACATATCGCCAATGGATACCTCTGGCTCAACTTGTGTCCTCTTATAAATTGAAAGAAGAGACTTGGAACTAGGTTTCATATTCAGTATGTCACTAAACCGCCCCAGACTGATATGAGAGTTTTGATAACCGCCTATCATTACGACAGACTGTTCCGTGATAAGATAACAAGGTTGTAAGTCGTTAGGTTGAAGGAAATAACACTTGTTATCCTGATACTTGATATAATAACCGCCGTCCACTAAATGATACCAAATCCCTTGCATCGGCACATATCTGGCTGTTTGTGGAGTAGTAAGAGACTGTTGCTGTTTGGTCTGGTTTACCTCTTGGGGCTTTCCGATGGTAATAAACCCCTCATAAACGCGGGATAGTTGCTGATGACTAATGTTTTCCAAGTTAGGATCAATGGTTAGAGCTTCTTCCTTTACAGGAGCTTCTTTAGGATGCGTGGCCTCGTAATAGGCTTGAGCCCAAGGCTTGGGTGACTGATTTACATTGTTGTTTGGAGTATTCTTAACCGCTCTCTTCTCTTGAGCTTTCTTTGAGTTGTCACCGTTTACTTTATTAATCATTGTGTCCAGAGTATCCCACATTGTCTTTTCAGCCTTCTTAACTTCCATCTTTTGTTTGGTAGAGTGTTCAAGATACTTCTCCTTGTCGTGTAAAGCTTGAATTTCTCTAGCCTTCTCTACCTCTGATAAAGATGGTTTGGCTGGAGTAGGAACGGTGGCTGTCTTTGTAACTGGTTTCTGACTAATTCTAAAGAATGATCTTAGATTCATTTGTTGTTTACTTTCTTTTGGTGCATCTTGGTTTTAATTCCATTCCATTGCACCGAACAGAAACGGAATTACTATCGCTCTATAAATAGTTGTGTCTGTTAGAGAAGACTCTAACTATTTATAGGTAGTTATAAATATATCAGTTAAGTTGGCCGGTTGAGACCACATTGCTCAGCCGGCCTTTTTCTTTTATCCTCTTGTCACTCTTAAAAACGTTATAATAAGGCTGGATGTTTACCCTATTGGTAACATTGTGGGAGATAAGTGTCCTAACCATTTTGAACCGAGAGTATCATACTTATTAGTATAACGCTGGTTGTCCGACTAGCCTTTCCCTTTCAAGCCTCAGAGAAATCTGGGGCTCTTTTATTTTAATCACAAATGATGCTCGTGACGCACGTGACGGAGAAAACATAGAGAAAACATGGGTGCAAGACAAAAGTGTGACGCACGTGACGTTTGTGACGGATTTTCAACCCTGAAACCAAAGGTATTAATATAATATACGCACCATGATCTGTGGATGAAAACACCGTCACAATCGTCACTTGCGTCACGCCCAAAATATTTCTTCACATTTTTCGATTATTACTAACTTTACAAACTACTTATTAAACAGAAGACCTAAACAATGTCTTCTAGAAGAAAGACAAACTATGAAAGTAAATCAAAGAAAGAAACGTGAAGGATGGGGTTATTATAACATCTATTGTCCCCAGGAGTGTGTTGCTGAACTAAAACGATTCTACCGTGAATGGAGAATCAAGAATATCAAGTTGTGGATTCAATCGGGTGGTCGCTAATAGAAAGGAAAGTATATGGACAATCAGAATACAAAAGAAACTCAGGACAACAACGATGAAAAGAAACCATTCGTTCCCAAGAACTTTAGATGGGTTTTGGACGAACTAGAAAAGACTCTTGCCATCATTACTGAACAGTGGTACTTTCATGCGGCGATGTCCAACTGGGTGAGGCACAGATTGGGGCATCTTTCCGGGGAAAGTCGCGGCGCGATGAATTTCTTGAACAAATCATTTTGCGGCAAAGACAAGAG
>Ga0316217_10001940_pt1 | contig 25930 bp, 13 predicted proteins | sample 1anoAmetaG_FD_203633 | JGI IMG/M metagenome (GOLD analysis project Ga0316217, IMG submission 203633) | Freshwater microbial communities from Trout Bog Lake, Wisconsin, USA - 1anoA | ecosystem: Environmental > Aquatic > Freshwater > Lake > Hypolimnion/Profundal zone | place: USA: Wisconsin...
CCAACCCAAACCCCAACCCCAACCCCAACCCCAACCCCAACCCCAACCCCGCCTTTTTATCGGCAAATATAATATCATCATCCAGTTAATTAGACTTTATAATTTGATGTAGTCCACACCCTCCAATGCTTCTCCTAGCTTGATGAAACAAGTCTTCAACAAATACAATCCCAATTCCTCTTCTTTTCCCACCCAGAACTCTACATTTGGTCCTTTCTCCAAAAACAATTCTCCCAATTCGATAAACACCCCTATGACCCCAACCTCTAATACTTTTCTAGGCAACATTCAAAAAACTTAAGAGCAGCTGACCAATAAAAGTGGTCAAACTCATGCCACTCAAAGGGTCGTGGCCCCAGATATCCTAAACAAAATAAACTCAAGATTTACGGTTAATACGCCAAATGATTAACCTTCAGTTGAAGTGGCTGATGCCACAAAAAAAAGCAATGTGGCAAAGAAAAGCTCCAAAATTCCAAACTAACAGCAAGATAAACAGTACGCCCAACTTGATTAGTTGGCAATTAGAAACAGTTAACACCAATTGGCTATTCTTAGTTCAAATGCCCCAACTGTGTACAGCAATCCTCTCAATCCTGCATCATCCGGAGCTATCTCAAAATTTCCGACTAGTTTCCATGACAATTCAGGATTGGCTCAAAATAAAAACAATTTACAATTCAATACATCCTTCTTCAATCAAACTTCTGCACCCAATAATACCGCACCAATAGCAAGCGGACAAAATATTTCGTCTTCTAGCTTCTTTAATTCAAATAACACCAGTACAGCGACAAACCCTCAAAATACTCTTAATTATGGGAGTCAGAGTCACAATTTTGAACAGAACCAGGCTAACGCTGCTTTTGGCAATGATTCTTTCAATTTCGGCAGAAATAAACCAAACCCTTTTGGACAACCATTCAATACCCCCTCAAACTCAAATTAATCAAACCGCAAAACTAATACCCTAAAGCTACTTGGTAATAGTAATGCTAGTCAGTCAGACAATCAAAATCAAGCTCAAAGGAATTCAGTTAATTCTAATACAAATAACAATAATCCTTTTCAATAGTCTTTGGTCAACCAGAATACTAGCACACCTACTCCAGTCCAAAATAATTCTAATTTTAGCCAGTTTTTCAACAATCATTCTGAGCAAAACCAATTTCAATCGTTCTCTGGACCCCCTCCCCAAGAATAGTATTCCTTTAGAAGTGAACCACCCATCCCGCCATTAAATAATAATTCGTTCCTTGATTTCGACTAGTTAGCAAGTACTTATATAATAACGTAGGAATAAACTAGGAATAAGATATAAGCTTCGTGGATTTCCTAAAATAATCTTACAGCAATATCAATTATATTTACTAGGGATTGCATGATCTTTCAAATATGCTTCCTGTACTGCTGGAAGAGTTCAATCAAAATAGAGACTTGACAGAAAGATTTATTTAGTTTCAAACCACGCTACGCCTAGAGCCAGATGATACTCTCACCAAAATCGGCTCAATCTAGAACAAAATAGCTGAAATCAACACCTGCGCCGAGAAGATTTAGTGCAAAATGGGGAGTGAATTCTAGCACCCAGTGTCCGCTGCTTTAAAAGATTTGGATGAAATCGAAGACCAGATTGCATAAGAACAGCTTTAACGACCTCATTAGAGTCAACAAGACTTTATAAACATTTACAACCAATTAAGCAGCATCGATTCTTAGCTATCTGAGCTCAACTCGAAAGCTGATCACTACCTCAATTTGCTCAAGACAGAATGATCTCAATATTGTGATGGAAAAAAATGGTCCTAGGCTACATACAGTATGAAGTAATGGGTCATTTTTATTGTTTTTCTTTTGGTTTTCACTAAAGCCAGTAAGACTATATTGATTGTTATAGTAAACGAATATGAAGACTTCCTAAACCTGGAACCAAGCCTTTGAAGAAATGCGCTTCGATTTGCAGCATTAGCATCTTATCGTCTAATAGTCTCAAAATCGGTCGCCTCACCCCAACATGTTTTAATCTCAATAAATACCCAACAATATCAATCATGCCAATCAACTCCCAGAATATGTTATTCACGTTGCGCAAAGTGATAGTGGCATCCGTGCCAATTAGCGCTACTAGTACAGCCATACTGAACAGGCTAGGTCGATTGAAGACAGCAAGAAGATGGAGGAACAAAAAAATTAAGATAAAAGTATCAGGATACTTGACATCTCTAACTTAAGTAGCCCGCAGAATATGCCCGTGAACAGTATAACCAACAATCTTCCTCAACAAGTCAAACCAAATAGTAATCCTCAAATAGTTATAACACAAAAAATGGCCCCGCTGCCCGGAAAACTACCTCCTCATTTCCCCCAGCAAAACTACAGTCTTATTCCTGAGCAATCAAAGCAAGCTAATGGCTCAAAATCTTTTTAAAATCTTAGATTGGCTACACAGCAGTCTTATGCACCTAGCCAAAAAACATTAGTAATGCCACATGGTCAAGGTTTCACCCCAGGTGATCCTGTCTATCATAGCCACGTGGCAACTTAAAGACTCCAAGGAACTATCAATAGGCCTGAGAAAAAGTTGCTGACATCTCCAGGCCCTCAAATAGCATTTTAGATGAATTCCGGAGCCAAAAGTGTGATATTTAATTCTCAAATTCCTCAGGGCAATAGCACGAATAGAAGCGAGCAGATCCCTAAACTGGGATAAGTCCAATGGTGGCGTGAAAAATGTGAGTTTCAACGTCAATAGTTCGAAGCTATTAGAGCCCAAGATATCAATAATCTAGAATCAGCTTACAATCGAATAGTTGCTCTTGAACAGTAAAATCTAGTACTTAAGTAAACTTATGAAAATTACAGAGTGCAGTATCAGAACAGACTTGAAGACATTCAAAAGCTGAAACAAAGTGGAGCATCCAGTTCGCAGAAGAACAATTAATCAGAACTAAAGAAACAATTTGAAGAGAGAGGAATGCTGATAAGCCTTCTTAAAAAAGAAAATTAGCAACTAAAGAAACAAGCTGATGCAGGTGCCCAATTTTAAAAATAAGCAAAAGAACTTCAAGAATCAATAACTCTCATGAAACTTTAGTTGGAACAAAAAGATATGCAAATTAACTAGCTTCGGCAAAATAGTCATGGGATGCGTGGCTAGTTATCACATCTGGATCGTTCTCGTGCTCAATCTATGGAATCCACGAAACTTATTGAACTTTAAATGCAAAATGGAAGATTGATGGCCTAGCTTTCTTCAAGAAGTGAGGCTCATTAGAGGGAACTAAAAATAAATACTGTCAAATTTAACGAATTAGCAGATCGTTTCCAAGGAGCTCTTAATGAAAAAGATCAGACTATAAAGATTTTGCAATAAAAAAACGCTTTACTATAGAGCGATCTCAACAAAAAAGAGTCTCTACTTCGCAATCTTAGAGATTAATTGGTTGAGATATAAAGGAAGAAAGTAATCAATCTGCATCACACTTCACCTCCTCATAGTACATCAGCTTCTGCTATCAACCCTCCAATCTAAAGAGGAGAAAGACAATAAAAAGATGATAATAAGAGAGAAATGGATAACTTGAGAAAACATTTGTTCGATATCTAGCGTTAGAAAAGCATCTTGAATCAAAAAATATAATAATTAGAATAAAGACTTGTAAATTCTTAGTAAACTTCACAAAGAAGAAGAAACTAGCTCCAAACTCTCCGTCGTCAATTAGCCTAACAACAAGATCAACTGAGCGAGTTGTAACAAATACGCGAAATGTTTTAAAAGAAGAATGACTAGCTAGCAGACATGAGAGAAATTCTTATGGAGAAAGAATAGCATTCCAGTGAATACTAGCTTTTGAGCAAAGAGAACTAAAAACTCAAATAGATCACCATCAGAAAGAATGATGAGCTTTCAAATATGTCCGAAAGATTATACGCTGCTGAGAAAAAGTTAAGAGAACAATAATCTTTTAACCCCAAAGTTTAAGCCTTGGAGTAAGAAGTATAAGCTTTAACTCAAGCACTAAATGATCACAAAATGTAAATATAAAGATTAAACACTAATCTAGAGCAAGCAAAAGAAATGGTTTCTGAAGCAGAATTTGACATTTAAAAAGAAAGACACAGGCAAGAGGAACTAGAGTCATTACTGAGATAAGAATAACATAAACGTCAACAGCTACAAGAATAAATGGAAACCGCAAAACAAAAATGCCAATTACTTTAGAGATAACTCGAAGGGCTAGCTGGAAAAATGGTATAAAACCAAAAACAAGCATAACTGGCTAAAAAATCTGAGTTTTAAGCTAAAAATGAGCTCTAATCAATAAGAAAATAACTTAAATTGCGCACAGATTAGCTCTAAAACATCCAGTCGCAGTAAAAAGAACTAAGACAGTATAAATAAAAATCCAGTCGAGAGCTCTAAGGCATATAGACCAAGCAATCTACACTTTTAAATAGGAAGAATCATTAACTTCAAGCAATCCAGCTTAAAATCAAATAACAATAGCAAACTCTGAAGTATCAGAAATAAAAGTTATCAAAGATATAACCTGAGCTCCTAGTTTTACGTTAAAGGATGGCCAAACATCATGATTGCCAAAAAACGATAGAAAATTTAACTGAAAGGATAGCTACTTACTAGCTGAATATGCTTAAATCTCCACATGCCAGGAGGCTCTTTGGTGATCCCTCTCACTAAAGCCATATCTTTTAGAATCAAATCATCTATCAGCTCAAAAACGAAAACGATAATCTGAAACGCATTTCTTACCGCGTTGACCCGAATTAGTCAAGTAGCAATGTAAAATCAAGATTGGGACAGTTTGCTACCCAATTGAATGATACTATTCAGGGGAAGGAAAAAAGTTTACTAAGAGTAAGAAGCCAGGGTAATTTCAGACAAACGAATCTAGAAAGTTTAGAAAGTCATTAATCTGCATATTTCAAGTAATCAGAAGATAATAGAAAATTTTCCGTTTTGTCTTTTAAAAATTTATAGGCACTGCACAAATAATAGCTGAAGTACTATAAATAAATCAAAAGCGAGCTAGAAGAAAGAGTTACAAAGCTACTCGACCTAAACAAATAATTGAAAAGAAGCCTTGCCTCTGTGAATTGCCAAGATTCTGAAATTAAGTAGTTTTATTAAAGCCAGCTGACTGCAGAGAAAGAAAGAAGCTAAAGATTATAGAAAGAAACAGAGAAATACCGAAATGAGCTGAGACGATTTAATAACCAAATATCTTCATCCATGAAAAAGTAAGAGAGCAAAAGTCTATCTTACAAAATGAAGGATTTTAACGAGCTTTGACCTTGATTTATAAATTTTAACATATAGACTTTATTAACCGTTAAAAATGGCAAAATAGTTTCTCAAAGAGTACTAGCTTTACGAAGATCTTGTTAGGCTCAACCATCCCGACTACTTTCAAATCACATTCGATACACCCTAAACCATCCAGCACTTTGTAAATGCCTCCTTTGATTACAAGTCCGATAGTGGCAAAAATTCTGTTTAGTTTTTCCTCAAAAATCTGCAAGCATCAAATGATAAAGATGTATTTCTTGTTCTCAAGTGGCTCATAACAACCCACAAAATAGTACGCAACGTAACCAACTCCGAGATATTATAAGACATCCAAACAACTATATCACGCATGAAAAAACCTCACACTCCCACCCACATCTAAGAGTACATCTACAGCTAGCTCATTCGTCCATACAGCCAATATATCAGAAAATTCTGCTTCCTGGTCTCCAAGAAATTTTTAGGCAAAGCTGCGAAGGACAAATAAAATCGTATAAGCGATGAAGAACTCTGGTATGTCCAATACAATTTATTAAGATTTAGCTACAAAGAGCTGACTAAGCCCTGCAGATAGTTTTATGGCTTCTTTCTACATTCCTACCCCTTCTTATCAACCTTTGCTAAGTTGCTTAACAACGACCTTGTCGTAATTTTTGTGCTATTTAGTCCATCTACAGAGATCTGAAAAGAAAAGCATCGAATTAGTGTATCTTAGAAATAGACAAAGAAGAACTAGAAGGGATGGAACATCAGCTGTCTGATTTTTAGAACTTCAAAACCTAACAAATCTAATTTGAAGATGAGCCCAGCATGCCCATGAAAATTGATAACTTTTTTTCCAGCAACAAGCGGGAAAGTAGAACAGCCTCTTCCTTAGAAGATATTTTATTCAACTGATCACAGTCCCGACCATGATTTAGAATATGCTGACTATAAAACTAATTTGGATCACTAATTATCACTAAAAGTGGACTTTATAGTATCTTTGCCCATTCCCGTTACAGAGGGGGCAATTCATTTTCTTATTTTGTGAAAAACACTTTTAGCAAGTCGACAAGTGGAGACACTGACTATTTATCATTACTGCTTCCGAAGTCAAGCAAACTCGACAGGCATTCCATTTCGTATCTTCTGTAGTTTTAGTTTGTTATAGGGGGAAGAGTTTAAGATTCAAACTTTTGCAATTCTAGTTGAAGCACTTCAAATATGAGGAAGAGCTTTAAGTTGGCTTTATGTAGTTACACTCCTTGCACTCTTTACATGTGAAGTATTTGAATTAGTTGCTGCATTTTTTGCAACTGATTTTAATATTTTCATAGTCTTTACGAGGTGGGAGGCAGAGCAGAGCAGTGCAGAGGTTACAAGTTACAAAAGTTGCATTGAACCCACAGAGGCATCCATAGATTTACCCCGATTTGAATTATTTTATCACTCCTGTGCCTTAGCATCGTGGACACTTAAAAGCCGAATAAGCTATTTTACATGCTTTGCATCTCATAAGGATGGGATCTGCAGCCTCTTGCAAGATGTGGCACATAAAAAAGCCTTTAGTTTGGCATTTGCTGCATTGATAGAGGCACTATGAGTTCGGAATTATTATTGTCGATCCACATTGGCACTGGCCTCGCTTTTACATCTATTCCGAAATATAATAAGGCTTTTATTATAACTGTTGTTGGGTAAATACTTATTTGTGCAGAGTTTTTGTGGGAAGCATGCAAGGGAGAGTATAGAAGGGATTGTTGAAATATGATGACTGTAAGAAATAGTGATATAAAGATGAGATATAAAAAGCGCAATGCGGATTCAGGAGAAACTTTATCTACTATCAAAGATAGTATCGTTTTATTCTATTTTTGAATGATTAGAGTGGCCTTTTGTGTTTTTTAGAGCGTTTGTGAAGAGTTCTTGAGTTTGCCTCAAGCCTAAAGTCCTCATCGCAACTCTGAGGTGAATCCAGTGGTTTGAGTTGAGGCGAAGGCGGACAGATGAAGAGGATGATGTCATCGACTTGGAATATAATGATTGGCGGCTCTGCCATGACTAATAACTAATTATAGTTGTAGAGCACAAACTGCTCATATATTCTTACTGTAGGTATATATCTGAGCAATTCTTTTATATTCAATCCCAAAAAGTGCCAAAAATAACTATTACCGAAAATCAAACAAAGTGCAGCCTAAACATATTTTGTGTCAAAATTTTCATCTTTTTTGCTCATCAAGATACTAGATACAATCCCATGATTAAATGCTTTCATAGGAGTAATAGTTGAAACCATTAGATTTCATTCAGATCATTCTCATGCGTTTTTCGGTGTTTCCTGCTTCTCAGCTGGCTTCTCTGCCACCTATTTTAACTTCTGCTCATATAACTCTCGCTTTTCGTACATGTAATTCAGCAGCCACAAGTAAGCACTGAGAGCAATCGAAGCATAAATAACCATGAAAGTTATGTACTCGTTTCTTTGGACTTTCAATGTCATAAACGAAAGGTAGTTGTATTTAAGCTCTATTTATATCGAGTTTTACCTGAAGCATAACTATCCTTGCTACGAACTAACTCTTTCTAGAGTCTAAACTTATTCTCCTGTGTTAAAGAATCAAAGAAAAATATTCCAGATAACAAGCAAAGTCCAATCTGAGCTTTCACAATTGTCTTGACGAGGGAACTAGAGTGAAGAAATTTAACTATCTTAGCTTTCCAGCCTTTCGGAGTTGGTATATTCAGGCAGAGAAAGACCAAAACTTAGATTGCGAGTAATAGAGTAAAGAGAGTGTATGCCACTTCAAACATAGGTAATTAGATATTAATAATATCTCAATTTATTAAGCTTACGGAGAAAAGAATTCCGAATTTAATGCTGATTCCGGTCAGTTTTTTATTATCTTGACTTTTGCTGCTTTTAGTGTTATTTTGCTATACTGACATTATAAAATATACATACGTAGATGTAAGAACTCACTCCATAACAATATGAAGTCACCCTCAAATACATGGAAACCACCAATTAAGAAAACTTCTAGCTAGCAGCTTCAGCCCTAAAGCACCATGATTTCAATCTAGAAGTACCTCTGCTCCTATTTAGAATGCCATCAATAGCAAATTCAATCCTTCCGTCCGCACTACCCAGCAGAGAAATCAACGGCCTCAATAATCAGATTAGGAAATCATCAAAAAATATATCTAGTTTGTTCAGCGCAAAAATGCAGAATGGAGCCCGATTGGGGCTTTGTTCGGGTTGATAAAAACTTTGCTTTTCGCCATTCTGGGCCTTCTCTCTAAACTATGTATCTATTTCATTAGAATAGTGCCTTCTAAAGTAAGATTAAGATTATTCGGCTCTGATTTTTAGAAACTTTATAGCCGCCAACTACCAAGCACATTTTCTTCCAAGTCATTACCATCTTTGCTCAAACTTACTGGCAATCTCAGCTCTAAAAGCGTGCTTGTACTTGTTTCCCCTCCCAAAAGCAGCCCGGATATATTGAATTTCATGAATAACCCTTAATTACAAAAAACTATTTCGCGCAATTTTTATCTTACAGGCCATGTAATTGGTCATACTGAGCTAAATACAGTCAAATAGACTTAAGCCCCGATGTTGGTTGCTTTGAGGCTGAATCTTTTTTAAGAATTGAAGTAAATCGGCCGTACAAAGTAACTGCAAAAGGTTGACACTAGTTTGCTAAATATTTGGGCAAATTAAAGCAGAAATCTCTTCAAGCGGGATGGAAACGTGCTAGTTAAGTACCGAAACTTTGTCAACAGGATGTATGGCAACTTTTATGAGGAAGAAGAGGAGTAAGAAGTCAATCTAAATCAGAGATAGCTTGAGAAGCAAGAAATTCATCAGCAGAATAAGGCTTACCAGGAAATGCTGGAACAAACAAAGAAATAAAAGATACTTTAAGCTGAAAGAAAAGCCAAAGAGTAAGAGGAAAGAAAGCTCAGATAGGAAATTGAAATGGAAAGACAGATGAGAAAGTCATCCATCCCCTAAGAACCGACTGAGGGCGATATCGTCAGACTTAGCTTTAGGTGCCCAGATGGAAGCACAATCATCAGAAACTTCAGCTCTGACTAAAAATTAGATGTTGTGTATCATTGGGTCTAGTTAAACGAAAATATCTCTTTCGAAGACTAGCATCGTAGAAGCTTCGAAATAATGCATTCTTATCCTCCTGAACCTCTTTCAAGGCGTCGAGAAAATCTGCTGAGGGAAATTTTTGAATCCTCACAATAAAAAGTAGTCATAAAGGAACTGTGATCTTGATCCTAAGATGTTACTTCAATTTATAACGCTATTATCCTTCCATCCGGCTCTTATTCTTATAAAGATTATTACTTTTCTCAAAACTATCACAGTGCGTTAGTAAGCTAATTCATATGGCTTGCTATGTACGGTTGAGCTAAAGTTGAGAAATAAAAGTAAATAAAATCATTAATTATCGTTGATACATCTTAAAGACTACTCTAAAAAACGTATTCTTTCCTCCTTCTAGGCTAAGCGCTTATTCAAAACTTTCACCATGTCGGCTTGGTATCCGCTTGTTCCTCCCTTTTACCCTGTCTTTGAACCAGTTTTCAGCTTTATTATGGTCTCATTTTTGTCTTCCAGAATAGTTTAAAGCTCAGTGATCTTTTTATCTTTTTTGTCCATCTTTTAAAAATGTTGGACCCAACGTTCTTCAATCATTTTGCTTAGTTCATTAAATCGATTAAGAATAGCTTCTTGGTCTTAAAGTTGCCTTAGAAGAATAGAAACATAGCGATTCATATTTTCATTTCTTTAGCCAGATTGCCTAAGTTATTAACCTTGCTGCTTATTTATGCTCATCCTCAGCTAGCTAAGATTTGAAATTTGCCAATTCAATGAACCATTCAGATTCTAGACCTCCATTTTCAATCTTTTGATTTCAGTTTACTGAGTTTCAGCGAGACCATTCTTTTCTGCAAGTTGTCTCTTCAAGGCAGCTATTTGATTGTTCAATAATACTTTTTATCCCCGGAGAGTTGTATTATCTTTTTTCAACCTTTTCTTTTCTTCTTCATCTTGCTATTTTTTATCTCTTTTTTAACTTTAAATCAACTTATTCTTCGTCAGGCTCAGCTACTAGTTCTTTTATTTTATTTACAATTCATAATGTACTATCTTTTTCTTACACTAATCGATTTTGGCGGAAAGAGCTCTCCAATTCGCATGCTATTGCTAAAGAGTTTGTATCTTTTGTGTCAATACTCCACAATTTTGACAAGGATTTTCTGGAAAAGGTGAGGGAGCTCGCCGAGCCTTCAGTTCCTCCTCTTCCTCTCTCTTTTATTCTAGTTGTGAATTTCTTGAATTTACTAGTTTCTTTTTGCGTTAGATTTTAGTGTCCTCCTTTTATTTATTCTCTTTAGAAAGTTCTTATATCTTGTTGTTCTGGAACACAAGTTCTACTGCGAGCTCTTTCATTTACATTTTATAAACGTTCACCACATATTCGATCTGCCTGTTCACCTCAATCAACTCTTGTATTTGCTTGTTGCACTTTTGTTTCAAATCAGAAAAGTATTTCTATATTTAGCTATTTTAGCCTTCACGGTCTGTCTCTTATTCTTCCTCGATTATGGACATAGTTTTTTATTATTTCTTCCCCAGCTTTTCCAGGATTTCTTTTCTTTCTTGAGCTAAAGTTGATTTCAACAGTTTGAGAGGCTTATTAAACGCGTTGAGGCAGTCCTCAAGCAAAATATGGCATTATTCCCTTTAGAGGTCACTCATATAACGACCTTTTGAATATTATTGAAAATTAAAGTTAAAACATTGGTTTAATTTTTATCAACCACTGTCTACCAAAAAAAAGAATGATTAATAGTTAGCCTAAATCAATCAATGTAGCAAACTTTTAAACTGAAATAAATTCCTTTTATTTTTTTTCAAAAGTATTAATCATTAAATCAAGCATCCTATTTTATCAAAAAGATATACGATCATAACCCTTTTTAAGCAATCGCTTCCTCTGCTTTTTAAAACCAAACAATAAAAGCTATGAACGAATTCGCAATCAAAACCATTAGTAGCTTCCATTTATTGAAATCTTTGAGTTGCTCTTGCAATACTTCTCCCAGTGATATGTAAAAGAATGTTCCTGCTGACATACTCATAAATAAAGCCATCACGAAATCTCCTTGACCCATGAGAATGCTTCCAACACTCAGCCCCAAAACATTTATAAAGCCTTGAATGAAGACCATAATAGCAGCCATACGAGTCCCATATCCTTCTTTTTTGTACATCAAGCCAAGAGTAAGTCCTTATGCCCACTTATGGACAAGGATAGCTGAAGCCAGACTTAAGACTCCAATTGTATTTTTTTGCAATCCAAGTGCCAAAGTTTCAAAAAATGCATGTATGCTCATTCCAATTTGTAGGATGAAAGGCTTCCAATTGATTTCAGTCGAATTTCCTGCAGGATCTAAAGGTTTTTATTCAATTCTTTAACTGCCAGGATTATCATGTTGCTATTCATAACCAGCATTGAGTTAACCAGGTCTCCTCTCCTATTCAATAGAACGTCCGTCCTAGTTTTTTTTAGGTCCTGCCACAAAAGATATCTCATACTAATGATCGTGAGAATGCCCCATGACCAACTTATCAAGATACATAATGAGTAGCATGGTTATAACTGCGATTATCATAGTAAGAGGGAGCTTTCCTTGATGAAAGGGAGAAGACTCCATTTTTGCAGAACGGCTTGCTAGAAACTGATCAAAATGCCCGATTGCTTAGGGAATTACATCGATCATCGCGATAGATAAGAAAAGAGTACCAGAAAAGGTCATGGCCAGGTCCATAGTTTTTTTGTTTGTGAAGCAGGACAACCCTGAAACGCAGTTACCGAAAATGGTTACTTAGAGAAAGAAGGCAATCATTAAGCAGATTTTTACTATTAGAACATTTCCCATCTAATTATTATACTCATTTGAATTTTATAAATCCAAATCTCAAATATCTTTTAATAATGGATTTAAAGGTAGTAAATTTTCAATTTAAACAATCTTACAGTATTTTTGCTGCCTCAGCCTTGAGTTGTGCAAAAGTTTCCTTCTTTTGCTTGACTTTCTCTCTGATACTCTTATATTAGTCTTTCATAGCGTTCTGCCTCAACAAATCGTTCATCTAGCTTTCAATATGCTTTTTTTCACATTCCAGATCCTTCTACATTTCAATTTTTTACTGCTTTTAACGGGCTTGCCTCTACAGCTCGACCTTTTACTGCTTTTAACGAGCCAAACTGTCTTTATCCGACTCTATCTTTTTCTTTTTGTCTTGTGCTACTTTCTTCAACCTTTCAATCTAAAACTTTTTATCTTTTTCTCTTTGATCTTCCGCCTGCTTTAGATATTACCTTTCTTGGATTTGCTGCCTCAAAGAAGCTAGCTTCGATTCTTTTTATTCAGCCTATTTTTGATACTTATTTTACTCCTATATAAACACTTCAGGATATTAATGCTGCTTTTTGCTAATTCTTCTGATGTTATCAGCTTCCTGCCATTAATGAACCTCAAATCCTAAGTTTTAATGACTCGCCTACATTGGTCGATATTCAGAATCGTTGTAGATACTTTTTGTTTATTTGAACTAATTAGGTTTGTCTGAGCGAGTCTCAGGTTTCAGTGTATTTTCATAATGTTGAACAAATCCTTTAAACTTTTTGTTACCTGTACTGCTACTTAGTCTCTGCCTGATGGATTCCTAATATTCTCTTATTTCTTTAACATATCGCTATAATTTTTTATTTTTAGATATAGTATTTGTAAGTGAAGGCTTTCTACTTGAATTCCGTGAGCTAAACAAATTTTCAGGATAAATTATTTTAGGACCTTTGGTGTGGCTCTCTTTAGAATCAATAACTTATGATATTTCAGAAATGGGTTGGATTTTAATGCCTTCTATACCTCTTTTGGGACTCCTAGAAGTAGTAGGCAGATGAGAGGGCAAGTGTTTCATCTAGTTTTAATACAAAGGAAGCTACATTTAAGAAGCAGTGAAACCCTAATAAGTATTCATCATGATTGTTTCAGTTGTTTGTAATTAAATATGATGATTTTGTGAAGCTATCGATTATTCAACGATTGTTTGTTAAGAATTTGTGGCTGAAGGATGGGTAATTACAACTGAAGGTTGAGAATTGCTTATCGTATTTTGAGGATTCGTGGAGAAGCTTGGAAGTTGATTATGAACTAAACTATGTTTCTATTTTCTCTATAGATTAGACCCTTTAATTGAGTTTTTAGGTGGCAATTAAACAGAATTGAATTCAACATTATTGACAATTCTTGCCATTTGTTACATATTTATAGCAGTTCTTTCTCTACCCGAATTTATTGCCAAATTTTTGTAACCTGATTCAACGTTGCTGATGACTCTGTTTCTGTTAGTAGGTTAGTCTCTGGATCCAATTAATTTTTATTCTTGCTTAAATACTAATTCATTTTTTCTATCAACCTCTGTAGACATATAATTAAAGCTTACTCTTTGGTTTTTTTGTTTGGCGTTTCCTTGATTCTAAAAAAACATAAAATTTATAGCTTTTGGGCTCATAACCAGCGGCAATGTTGCTTGAGTTGATCCTATTCCTTCACACGCTTTGAAGTGCTGCCCATCGTATTTGTTCCTGGTTGTTTCAGGCTAAATTTTCTTTTTGAGTTAAGAAATATTCAAATTATGATTGAAAGTAACTTTTTTTTAACTGCTATGCAAAGGCATTGAATAACCGGAATGATTAATGGATATACCTTGATAAGGCGCTGAAATAGGCTTGCCATTACTCTTAACCTAGAAAGCATCAGCCATTTTATCAGTGACTACATTTATCTTACTTTTTGTTTAAGCTGCAGAGTAAGATTTTTTTTGCCGAGATTCCTCCTAAAATTCAAAGTTGTGCCCTCTAGTCAGTTAATTCTTTAGCTAAGAAAGCTTGTTTGCATGCATCATACCCTGGAGAGTATCTTCAGTCAAATTTTTACAAAAACCATTCTTTCGCATAAAGGAATATAGTCTGGTTAAGCTCTGCACCATTGCTTGCTATGAGCAGCTTCTTTGAGGCTAGTTTTGAGCTTTGTCAGAATGTATCCATACCTTTACAGTAGGTTGTTTCTCATGCAGTTGCTACAAATCAAAAAATACTCTATCTTCTGATAATTCAAAAGGTCCGTAGTATTTCTCCAGATACATAGCTCCCTGCAACAGAGATAAACAAGGACATCCTTTAGATTTCAGAGGCAAATTGTTCACTCTCAGAAAACCGATTAGAGAATCTCCTGGATACTCAGTATACATCTGAGTACGATAAGGCTTGTCCAAAGGGGAACAAGAACAAATCTGGTTTTCCGGAGCGTAGTAAATCAGCTTAACAATGTGTAAGTGGTGGAGCCGAATTCTCTTGGCCAATAGTTGAGTCGCGAACAGCTGCTAGTCATGGCTGGCAAAACTGACCACATGCTGTTCGATAAGTTAATGGGTCAGTTAGTTGCGGAGTAGAGAAGGGGCGACGTGCCGCCAGTTTTTGGTAAAAGCATTTACATTTTTAGGAGAGTTGCCCATCGCCGGTTACTATTAATAATATTTATTAAAAGTTAATCATAACGCATCTATCTCATCAACAACACTTTTTCTGGTAACTTGGAACCACGTTTTTTTTTGTGTTGCTGATCTTGATTGTTTACTGTGGTTTGCTTTAAGGTTTCGGAGCCTATTTGCGATTCTGTGGTTAGCTTGCTTGCTTGGGAGGAGGTGTTTCTTGAGTAATGGGGGGCTGACTTGAGACTGAATTATTGCTGTTCGCAGTTGGGGCATTCGAGGGAGAGTTGGCAAACCAGTTGATACCATTTTTTTCCATTTTAGCTCTAGCGATAGCAATCCCAAAGTCTTTTATGCTATCATATACTTTCTCCCCCGTTTTGGCACTGACTTCTTCGTTTGTATATCCGTGCTTTTCAGCCATTTTTTTAATTCTATCGGGATTGACCACTCGCTCACTGTCGGATTTATTGCCCAAAAGTAGTACCTTGATAGATTTATCGCAGTAATTATAAGCTTCGGTGATCCAATAGTTCTAAAGGTCGTCAATAGAGCTAGGCTCAGTGAGATCATAGACCATGATGATACCATCTGCTCCTTTGTAATAGGCAGAAGTAATGGTTCTAAATCTTTATTGCCCGGCAGTATCCCAAATCTGGAACTTAACTATCCGGCCATCCTGCTTCACACTCTTAAAACTGGATATACATATGTGTACCGAAAATCGACTCCGATGGTGGTGAGATAGTTTTAGGTGAATTTGTTCTCTGCAAACTGCATGAGTAGTGAGCTCTTGCCAACCCCTGATCCCCCGATAAGGATTAGCTTGACGAGTTGATCGTATTACTTTATCATATGGTCGGATTATTATTCTATTAGATAATTGATGCTCGCAAAGACTAACATAGACTAGCAGCTTTGGAGCACTGGCCTGAAAAATAGAATCCGATTATAGCCCGTTTTAATCTCGCTTTGTCCCAGATATCATTATAATATAACCAATCTTGAATGCCGTTTCAGAATGACTAAATAGTGGAATCAAACGATCTTTTAGCAGTTGAACAAATTTTAAAATTTGAGCCTGTTTTTAAGAATAGTTGCATCGAAAGATATTTCAAATAAATTTTTCAAAGAAACAGCTTTTTTCATATAATTAATCGCTGATTCTGGCTCGATGGTTTTTTGAAATTGACTTTTTCAATGATGTTACATATAGAAAAAACTTTTTGCAGCTGTACTTGACTGGAAGATATGTTTTTTCAAAAAGTTTTTTCGTATGTCTTCAAATTAGCCAGTATATTTACATTATTCAGAAATCTTCCAAACAATTAGGCAAAATTTTTCAGTAAAAATGGAACATAAAAACTTTAAAACTCTATAAAAAAACTTGCTTAAACTAATACCAAATGATTTTTTGTGGAACTTAGTTTTTGCAGATCCGTAATTCGGGTAAGTTTCTATTTGAACTCTCTAGCTTCGAACGTTTTTGTATAATATCAACATAAGTATGAAAAATAAAGACCAATAGTATTCTATCAGCAAAAGGCTTTGGAGCAAAGAGGTAAAAAGCTAACTATTCAGTAAGACTAGCTGCTGGTTAAGATAGTTGGAGACCAAATCTCTCCGAAATGGACTTACATCTCCCAAGAATTCAATGAAGCCATCAAAATTTCGACTGCCTCAACGCACATTTCCCGCACCAATAAGCAATGCCGATAGAGGTCTGTTTAAGTTTAATTAGATGGCAAAATCATTTGAACCCTACCCTTAAAAACCATCTGCCCTGGTCAGAAGATTAACACAGAGCTTTGTTCAAATTGTTTAAAGAGTATTCTCATCAATGGTGTGAACTGGCTGCTAAGCTTTAGGCTCAAGGTTTTGAAAGGAGAGGTGAAAACAATATAAAAAATTATTTTTATTCTGCGATAAAACGCTAAATCAAAAGGATAAATTAAGTCATTCGTTAAAGCAATAAATAAACCAAGCGGAAGAAGAGCTAAATCAATCAATACCGAAAGATATACGGCTACAATCCACGTCTAAGCCTCTAACGGTAAATCCTAGGTCTTAGTTCCCAATCCAAATAATTCATTCCTCAAGCCAGGCCCCTAAATGATGAGCAAAGCATCCCTGAACCCATTAAATAGTAGTCTCTACCTCAGCCTTATCTTGAATATCTGAAATAACCATCAAAAAATTAGGCTAACTTACCTTTAATCTAGTAAAGTAACCTACATATCATAAAATAATTGGACTATGAGCTAATTAGTAAGATTTTGTTGATTGCTTAGGAGAAAGGTGGCAAAAAATTTGTTATCAGCTCTAACTTATCTAAATAATGCCATCAAGAAGCAGAGTAGCTGAGAAACTAACTGATTTAGCTTATCACTTAAAGACAAAAACCCATCGAGAATTAATATGTCAGAGACCTTGCAGTAAAAATGCTTAAAATGAGTAGAAAATGTAAGCGTAAAACTCAAAAAATGGGAAACTAGAAAGAAGAAACTCACTAGATTGACGAGTTCCAAAGTTTAAGTAAAAAAAAGGCAAAAAATACTCAATAAGCCCCAGTCGTCATAAACAATTCTAAGTAAGAGAACTGCAACCCAAATGCATTTGATGAAAAAGCAGAAATAGATAAGTTTTTCAGGATAGATGAAAAGCCGAGCATAAAGTGTTTTGGCCTGGATTTGTTGAGAAATAGTCACGAATACAAAGCAGACTAAGGCTATCCTCACTTAAGTATCCTGTCTTCATTCGACTCAGGTCGTCATTTGATAGATAGTCGTAACATTATGGATAAGAGTAGCTAGTTTCTGTGCAACTCCAACTACAGTATGCTGAACTATTTCGAATCCCATAATCCAATCAACCATCACTTTAACATCTCAGGCGAAATTAACTCAGCGAAGGAACCCAAATCCCCACAAAACATCTTTTTTTCGTAATTCATCAACAGCATTAGAGAAGTCCAGCCCAAAGAAGAGCAAATAGCCAAGCCAACATAATTTACTAGTCCTCCTTCAGGGCTATTTCCAGTCTTTGACTTAGCTCCCTTCCAAGCATAGAAGAAATCGATTTTTTCGAGTCAACCCATAAACAACGCTTATTCTCCACAGCTCTCAGCATTCAAATCAATTAAGACCTCAAGTAATCAGTCAACTTAGAATGCATTGAACCGATCTTGGGCCTACTCTTATGATCAGGCAGATCACTCCAGTTTCAAAAGTCTCTTTTAAAATAGGAAAGACGAGTAGACTTTCAGCATTCCCAACCATGGCTTTTCTAACTTCGGGCAAAAATGAGTTAGCTCCTCATTTTATAGACTGATTTATTATTATTGATTACTCCAGCTAACATTCAACACTAAATACAAGTGATTCAGATTTACAAGAAACAAAGTTAGACTTTGCTTGTCGTACTCAAAATAAATTTGATACTTATTTATACTCATTTGATAATTATAAGAGATGCCGAGAGAAATCAAATAATCTGAACTTGCGGATATTCCGCAAAGCTAAGTCTACCAAAAGAGGCCCATTTAGAATTATGGTCTAAATTTGTTAGAGTCTATGGGTTTCACCAAATAGAAGGGTATCGGCAAAAATAAGCAAAATGCCCTTGAAAATATATTAATTTTGAAATCAAGACCAAGAGGCCTTGGCCTGGGCGCATAATAATAAAGATAACCTCAAAAACCGGCATTCGCAAAAGGAAACTATGTAGTAATAACTGAGGGAGCTCATAAAGAGCTAACAGGGATCATATTGGAAGTAAAATAATCCATACTGACTGTATAGCTTCTCAAAAGTCAATCAGCTATTCAAGTTGATATATCAAGTGCTAAAGTAATCAGCTAATCAGAGCTAGCTTCTATTTCGAAGAAGCCTAAGGAGTAATAACCCTCCAAGAAAAAAAGGCTTAAATGGATTATTCCTGGAATAAGAGTAAAAGTAGTCGATAAACATTCCAATCACTATCTCAAAAAACTTTTAGTCACTGATCTTTTGAGTTAACGTTAGTTCTAATGTGTTTGTTCAGGCAAAATAATCAAAGATTTAAGGTAAAAAGATGTGCAGACCGTAGTGCCGAAGCCAGGATAAACTGTAATTGTGTTGAAAGGGTCCCATAAAGGAGAAAAAGGTAAGGTTTTGGAGAGAAACAAAAAAGCAGAGAAAGTAATCATTCAAACTTTTAGTGAACTAGAGATAATAACAGTTTCTGAGGACGATATTTCAGAATATATTGAACTCTGATCTATCTTTAGACCTGTTCTGTATTATTTTTGAAAGATTTTCAACCAAAAAAATAACAATAAGATAAGATAAAGATAAATCAAGCCTGAGATGTAGGCAATCTTTTGATGCTGTAGGCGTCATTTAAAATTACAATATTTAATCGCTAAATATTTTTCTTATCTAAATTTTAATTACATAATCAACAGATGTTACGAAAATTACTTTCATTTTTAGTCATCTTTCTAATCCTTGCTGTTCTCTCACTCTACGTGATCCTTACTCCTCCTTATGACACTTAACTCCATTTTCAACATAGCCAAATCAATATTACTCGTGAAAGATACGCTATACCACATATCTATGCGCCTAACCGCAGGAGTTTTCTGTACGGCTGGGGCTACGCTCTCGCCTAAGATCGACTGTTTCAGATTTCTTTCCGTCGATTGTATACTGAGGGAAGGCTCTCTTAGTTTTTAGGCGCTCGTACTTTTCAATCTGATATAATGATGAGAGATTTGAGTTTTGCCGAAATCGCAACTAACATTGCCAAAAAAATAAGAGCTGAAAATAAAACTATTTTCTAAGATTTGTAAGCTTTTTCTCAAGGTATCAACGATCAAGTCGCCAATCGCTTGGCTTTGCCATTATAATTTTATTTGCTCGGAATTAAATGGGAACCTTGGAGCCTTTAGGCGACACTGCTACTCTACAAACTACTGTAGTGGACTTTATCTCATAATATGATCGAGTAATATGCTAGAAGTAGCTTGCTAGTCAATCATTCAATCGACTAAATCAACAAAATGATTCCAAATACTAAAGAAACATGGGCATTCACCTCCTTAAACACAATAAAAGATGAAGAAATCTCTGATCATCTTAAGTCAACGGATTTCATTATCAACAATCTATTTGAACCTCTACAAATTTAGAAAATTGTTTAGCTTGGCATGCCCTAATTTATCATTTCTGCGGAGGGCAGTAATGCTTGGGCAGTTAGGGGTGAACATACTGAATCAGGTAAACCCATACTTTCTGGTGATCCGCATCTTGATAGTGCGTTTCCTTCGCATTGGTACCAAATTAAGGCCACCTACTCAGCTGGCAACAAAACTATACAGTTTGCAGGTGTTGCTCCTCCCGGAGTAATCATAGCCTATGGTAAAACGGACTATCTTGCCAGTGCAATGACTGTAATACAAACAGACACTCAAGATCTCTTCCTATAGAAACTAGACGGCAGTAAGTATTTAGTCGATGGTGAGTGGAAAAGTCTCAGAGTGCGTAATTAAACGATTCGGATAAAGGAAGGCGGAAAGTTGAAATAATACAATCATACTGTCAAATTTACACATCGTGGGCCCATCCTAAGCTACATAGTCAGCCAATATGGCACTTTCGAACTTAGTTAACCTCTGTCATTAGCTTGGACCGGTTTCAATCAAGAGTATAGAACCATATTCAATCTTGGAGTCTACTGCCTTTAGGTCGATAATTTTGAAGATTTGCAGAAAACCCTTGTTTATGATACTACCTATTTTTATAGCTTGAGCATTATCTTTGCAACTGCTGACAACCACATCATATATCAACAGACTGGCGTCAACCCTATAAGGAAGAATTATACCTCAGGATCTTATGTCAAAAACGGCAGCTCCAGTAAGGATGACTGGATAGGGTTCATCCCAGCGGGCTAGAGCATGAATGTTTTCGACCCTGAATGTGGCTATCTGGTGACATCTAACAATCGAGTAGGTTCCAGCTAGTTCAGAGCAGGCTATTACAATCACATGGTCTACACTGCGCGCGCAGACAGAATATCTTAGGTTTTAGAGCAAGAGATAGCCTCAGGCAGGAAAATAAGCAACTAATTTGCAGTGAACCTACTCTACGATACTGTCGATGTGTATTGCAGGCAGATTCTTCCGTAAATCATGGAGATTTCGCCTAAGGCCAGATAGCTTTTGAGTCAATTCGATTGTAATTTCAAGCCAGATTCATATCACGCCACTATTTATGAAGTTTTCATGTTTGAACTTTGGCATCTCATCAAACCTCTGCAAACTCGCAACATGAGCTTACTGGCCATACATCATTTCCAACAGTCTATCTTTAACGCGATCCATGATGCCTTCAAAGGGGATATGCAGAAGCAAGCTAATATCCATTCCGCTTGGGATTTAGCCCACAAAAGACTAACATAGTTTTTCAAAACAACCTAAATCAAGAAATGGCGATGGGGATTGTTTCATCGAGACATATCGACACAGCTTCCTTTAGGAAATCATCCTCTTTTTAGTTACTTCTATAAACGATAAAGCGAAGGATGGGGCAATCTCCACACTCCTAATGTGGGCAAAAGCAACAAAATCTAGTTGGGCAACTTCGCGACCTCCCATAGAGCTAACATGCGTTCCATCTTTGACTTCGGAGGTAGCAGTTGGTGGGTGCTTGACGGAGGGGCCAGCTAAAATATGCTGACAGGTAAACTTGAATCTATTTAGAACATTATGATGACCAATGGAAGTTATTCGTTGCAGAAAAATTGATACCCCTCTGGGAAGAAGGTAATAGCGATTTGTAAGAATTGTGATTTGAATAAAGTTATTTTTAAACCATTTCTATTCTATGAGCAAGGAAATCGAAGAGCATGTCTTGCGTATCTACGAACCGCAGAAATTGTTAGGCAGTGGAGCCTACGGCCATGTCTGGAAGGCACTCGATCGCCGAACACAAAAACCATTAGCCCTTAAAAAAATTTTTGACGCTTTCCAAAATTCCACAGATGCGCAAAGAACATACCGATAACTAGCCATACTAACCCAATTGGATCACCAGAATATCGTCAAACTACATCGCGCCCTGCGCTCCAAAAACAACCGCGACCTCTACCTAGTTTTCTAACTTGTCTAGGCCGATCTGCACTCCCTCGTCGGATAGAATATTCTGCAGACCACGCATATTCGCTTTATTGCCAGTCAGCTGCTCAGAGCTCTGAAATATTTGCACTCAGCGCAGCTGATCCATCGAGACCTCAAACCCTCAAATGTCCTCATAAACTCCTAATGCAAAAGTAACATATTTGATATTCAGTCAAACTATGCGACTTTGGACTTGCTCGATCCTTGACTCGATAATAATAGCAATAATTGATCCTTACCGAAGAAGTTGCGACACGTTGGTATCGCTCTCCTTAAATGCTCCTGGGCTCCAAAAATTATGGAAAACCCACGGACGTTTGGAGTGTTGGCTGCATCATAGCTGAACTTATGATAGGGCAGCCACTTTTCCCTGGCGATTCCACACTGAACCAACTGGAAAAAATCATAGAATTTACAGGAGCCCCATCCAAACAAAGTGTAGATTCGCTCTAAAGCGACCATGCGTAGAGTCTGCTGAACCAGCTATCAGTCCGCAAGCGACACATCAAAGACTATTTCAAAAACTGTGACATGGGTTTACAGTAATTAGTGCTAAAAATGCTGGAATTCAGTCCCAAATCACGAATAACAATAGATTCTGCGCTTAAGCACCCCTGCCTCAAGTAATTCCAGTAGGAAGAAATCTTGTGTCAGAAATTCATAGTACCTCCCATAGATGATAACATTCGACTGACCACAGCCCAGTACAGAAAACTGATCTACCAGGACATCGAAAGGCTGTATCCTTAAGAAACTTTGAGCATTAAGAAATAGTATAGGAGTGCACATAGTTTCACCAAAAGCAAAAATAGGCATGAAGAACACACGCCCGAACGTAGGCAGCGCAGCATGATCCAGCCCAATCGGTCACCCCTCAAACTAAAGTAACCAAATGTATCAAAACCCTTAGAAGCTGTAAAACCCGTCAAGCCGGAAAACTGGTAAGGCCTGAAACGTATGGCCAGTAAGAAGCAGTTATTGAGGAAAAAAGGGGGCAAGCCAGCCTTCGATAAAAAGTGATATTGTTTTATTATTAATATTAGATAATAACGCCTATATTTGAAATGCAGGAACATTTTACAATAACTTTGCCTCTAAACCTAGGTCGAGACACCCTAAAGCACAATCCAAACTCATTCACCCATAGAATCTCGACCACGGAAAGCTAGATAAACATCTCTATTCCTTCCCACATCCTAGTGGCACTATCCCATCAATCAACCAAACAAAACTGCTATCTGCAAGTGGCTTAAAAGAGCTGGTCACAAAACATGCATAGTTTACATCTGGAACATAGCTTGTAGCAGCAGGGAGAGGTGGCCATTTCCCTCACCCAATAAAACACCCAGCAATATAGTTCCTTCCCATTCAGAATCAAGTTTGCCATGATACGAGAAATGTTGAAAGTCAATATCAACAAACTGTCGCTCTAAATCAAATTCACCCACGTACCCAGAGCCAAATTTGTCAAAAATTAGATGCTCCAGAATATCATCAAATGTCACCAAAAGTCATGGGGCTTACTCACTATGGACCAGTCACAAAGAATCGTGCTTTAAGCGCAGCAAAGCGTATTTCCAGCTATTGGGCTATGGGTGACTCAAAAATAGCTACTGAGTCTATAGACTTTGTAGCAATTGGTGGGATATTGCAGTCTCAAGCTCAACAAAAAGTGCAGGTTCGTGAGTGAAGGTAGAAAATTCATTTATCTGGCCCATTTAGCAGAGTGTGTAAAGACGCCAGAGCTTTACCTCGCTTAATGGGTCAGTCCACAATAGTCGATATCGCAGCTGGATTTCCCTGTCTGCTAAATCAGCAAACAGCAAGAACTAATCATCCGCTCCGACTAACATTCACACCTAGAATTCACCCTACGCAGTGATGAAAAAATACCCAATAAACTACAAAACATCGAATGCTCTCCCATAGTCTTTAAAGAATAGTCAGAGCATAGCTTCAAAAGCTCAGCGCCTGACTCTCCAAGGTTTAGTAACCCCCAGAGAGGACTTGAAATCGAATGCGCTACACTGCGGAGACTAGTAAAGATGCAGCATGAAGAGATAGTTTAGTTGAAAAAAGAAGTAGAGCGATTAAGTAGTGCTGCTGAGGGCAAATAGAATAAGTTTCCGACTGCTAAAACTAGGTCAAGTTCATTTAAAACAGCTAACTTGCTGACGGAGAGAGATTTGAGTTTGGGTTCCTGCTCCGATCCTTCTACGCTCTCTGGTAGCGACCCAGTGGAGTAATGGAGTCCTTGGGAGCAGTTCCAGATAATTGAAAAATGATTGAGTAGCATTTACATTTTTTATATGCCTCAAATTCACAGACAAGCTGGCCCTATAATATCAAGCATTTATAAGGAAGAGTCTGAAGAATATTTTAGATTTTAACAATATTTTGTCTTAATCTAGATTCGAAATGATTTCTGGTGAGTTTGCATAGTTGTAAAGATTATATTGTTACGGGCGAGCTTTATCTCATCCTATCAACAAGATTCTATCAATGAGATGGTGTCAACCAGACTACTTACCCTTAATCTTACATGTAGTATTCATGATCACTAGTCACTTAGTGCGTCCGAGATACAAGCATATAGTGCAATAACCATCATTAAAAACAATCAGGCTTCTCGCTGCGATTCAGTCAAGTTTTACAAACGCAGTTTGACGTTTGTTAGAGCGCTGCTTAAATATTTGTATTTGACAACAAACTATCTGCACTTTTAGAGGTCATCGCTGGTAAAGAACAGCTCCAGCTATTTCTGAACCTCCGCCAGCACCGCATCCAGCCTCTTCTTTATCTTCTCTGCCTACTAGATGCTAGCCTACTCGATTTCCTCTTGCAAGGCGAACATCTCCTCCACGAAGGCACTATTGGCCACCTGTATCTCTTCCTTGACCTGCATTCCTCTCAAATTCATCAAGTAGATTGCCCTCTGCAAGTCATTGAGGAGGGTAGCCTTGGCCTCGTTAATATAGCTAGAATACTTCTACATCTTTTCCTTCAGCCCCGTGGTCTAGTTGCATTTATCCGGGTGGAACTACTTCTGCAGATCGCGGGCCATCAGCTTCACTGCCTCCGGGTCAATCTTGTATTTCTATGGGCTAAATACACCACAATATACATGCTGAATATTTGGAAGTAGTTCACCATTCGGTCACAAGCTCTGCACTCGGGTTAGGTGAGGTGCTTGGAACAGTTATCGCAGTCGAATTTGCCGAACTCTGCTGTGCTCGCTCGGGTTAGTGCATTGCGAAGGGGTTTGGCTAAAGCGGTCAATCTCAACATAATAAATACATCATACTCAATATAATTAATGGAGTTCAATTTACACCTATTTATGAAATGCAGGCAACAGCCAGATTTGTCTGAAGTAATGACTAAGGCTGATTCATTCTTTTTAATAGCTTTGCAGTGGAAATAAGAAATGGGTGTCTGATTTTAGATCACCTAATTCATTGTAATTTTTGATTGTTAGATTATTTTCCGATCATCTTTCCCGATGACCTGAGCTAAATATCTTGCAAAGTCAGATATAATCATTAAGCTACTAAAAGAATCATACCTACACCTCAGCTATATAAGGCGTTAGCTTGTCTTCGCAATCTTTGAGCTTATCCACTGCCTTCTTGAACAAACCCATGCAGTCGTTCAATAGTTTACTCTGGTTGCCGTCGCAATTGGGCTCATCCTTTTGCTTTCTGCCTAATTCTTACAGTTCTGTAGTGAATGCGTTGATTAGTGCTGGGACGATTGATATTGACTCCAGCAAGGTCTTGGATTATGACAGTTTTCGAGTTGCTCTCTTCAGTGCTTCTTTCAAATTCTGAGATACAAGTGCTCCACTTTCCAAAGAGTTGTCCAAAATAACCAATTCATCTCTCAAGTAATTTTT
>Ga0316217_10001943_pt1 | contig 25911 bp, 23 predicted proteins | sample 1anoAmetaG_FD_203633 | JGI IMG/M metagenome (GOLD analysis project Ga0316217, IMG submission 203633) | Freshwater microbial communities from Trout Bog Lake, Wisconsin, USA - 1anoA | ecosystem: Environmental > Aquatic > Freshwater > Lake > Hypolimnion/Profundal zone | place: USA: Wisconsin...
CGGGAAACGCCTTTTGTTTTCCGTCTTTTCCATAGCCTTTCCCGTTTCTACGTCTCCTCGACTGGGTCCCGCTACCTCTGGACGACAGACCCTCTACCCACTACAAACCCGGAATTCCCTTATGGTGTAACAGAAGTCTCACGGGAGGAATGGTCTGAGATTTTCCGCGAATGGGAGGGCCTGAGCGTTCAATTGGAAGCTGCCAAGCTGACCCCACACCTTGAGATTCTCCGATTCATCCCTAAAGATGCGAGGAGAATATTCGTGAGAGACTTTGACAGAAACAGAGTCGGGCTTTCAAGAATGATTGGACTTTTGAATGACTGGATGCGCGCTGAGCTAATAACTGAGGAACAAATATCTATACTCGGGATCTAGCTCTGTCCGAAGCTACGAGCCACGTCAGGCATCCCGAAACGCAGATCCTTCGACTCCGCTGCGCTCCGCTCAGGATGACAGTTTAGTGGTAGTGCGTACCTTTCGGACTGGGTCGCAAACCCCGCGAACACGCGCGTCGCGCGGCTAACCCACTAGCTCCGCTGCTAGGCGTTGATCGCCATGCCCTCGACCGCGCCGTAGGCGTCGAGCAGGCTCTCGGCCAGGGTGGGATGGGCGTGGATGGTGAAGAGCATCTCTTCGACGGTGCCTTCGAGTTCCATCACCGCAACGGCTTCGGCGACTAACTCGGTGGCCTGGGGGCCGAGGATGTGGACGCCGAGAATCTCGCCGTATTTGGCATCCGAGACGATCTTTACAAAGCCGTCGTGGTTGCCCAGGATGGTGGCCTTGGAGTTGCCCGCGAAGGGGAATTTTCCAACCTTGACTTCGTAGCCCTTCTCTTTCGCCTGGGTCTCGGTCAGGCCGACCGAACCGATCTGCGGCTCGGTGTAGGTGCAGCCAGGGATGCGGTCGCGGCGAATGGGGCGGAAGTTCTTGCCGGCGATTTTGGCGGCGGCGATCATGCCGCTCATGGCGCCGACGTGGGCCAGTTGCGGCAGCCCGGCCACGATGTCGCCGATGGCGAAGACGCCCGGCTCGGCGGTCTCCTGCGCCTCGTTGACCTTGAGGAAGCCGCGCTCCCGCTCGGCCATGGTCATCTCCACGCCGATGTCAGCGGTGCGCGGCGCGCGGCCCACGGCCACCAGCACCTTTTCGGCTTCCTTCGCTTGCGTCTTGCCGTTCTGGTCGGTGAAGGTGACGCGGACGCCGGTTTCGGTCTGCTCGACTTTCTCCACCTTCGCGCCGGTATTCACGTCGATGCCGCGCTTCTTGAAGAGGCGAGTCAGTTCCTTGGAGACTTCCTCGTCTTCGACCGGCACCACGCGGGGCAGGAACTCGACGATGGTGACTTCCGCGCCAAAGGTGCGGAACATGGAGCCGAACTCCATGCCCACCGCGCCCGCGCCAATGACGATCAGCGACTTGGGAATCTGGCCGATGGAGAGCATCTCGATATTGGTGAGGATGCGCTCGCCGGGTTCCAGGCCGGGCAGCATCTTGGCCTCGGAGCCGGTGGCCAGGATGACGTTCCTCGACTGGATTTGGCTCTTTTCGCCCGCCGCCTGGGTGACCTCGACAAGATGCACGCCATCGGTAGCCGGGCCGGTCAGCCGCGCGTAGCCCTCGATGCGGGCGATTTTGTGCTTCTTCATCAGGAAGTCGAGGCCCTTGGCGTGTTTGGTGACGATGGCGTTCTTGCGGGCGAGCACGGCGGACCAGTCGAGCGTGGGCGTGCCGATGCCGGCGTTTTCGAAACTGATGCCGAAGTCGGCGGCGTGCTTCAGGTGGTCCCAAATCTCGGCGTTGAAGAGCAGCGCTTTGGTGGGGATGCAGCCCACGTGCAGGCAGGTTCCGCCCAGCCGGTCGGACTTCTCGACGAGGGCGACCTTCAGCCCGTACTCCGCCGCGCGGATGGCCGCTGTGTAGCCGGCAGGGCCGCCGCCGATAATTGCCACGTCGTAGATCGTCTCTGTCTTCGCTTCGGCCATGGGGAACTCCGATCCGGGCTGCACCGTATGCTGAGAGTGCCGCCTCATCTCGATTAGTCTAAATGGCCCGGGCGTAACCCATGGCGTGTGGATTGACGGGAAGCGGGAAGCCCGATTCCGACCGCGGAGCGGGTCCTTGAATACGTTGAAGAGGCGCCGTGGAGGCTGGAAGATGCTGGTGAACGACGCACAAAGAGAGGTGCGGACTGTTTTCGTCGGAGGATTTTGGGGGCAGCTTGTCTCCTCCGTGCTTTGGCTGGTTTCGGCAGCTCTTGCAACCTGGGCTACGCCCAAAGCTGCGATTCTGGAGCTGGTCGTTTGCGGCTTCTTTATCTTCCCCATCACTCAACTGCTGCTGCGCTTGTCGGGCGGGCCAGCTTCGCTCCCGCGCAAGAACCCTCTGGGACACCTAGCCATGCAGATTGCGTTTACACTGCCGCTGACCATGCTGCTGCTCGTGCCGGTGACTCAATTCCATTTGAACTTGTTTTACCCGGCGTTCATGGTCCTGCTGGGGGCGCACTATCTTCCGTTCACCTTCCTCTACGGCATGAGGATGTTCATGCCGCTGAGCGCGATTCTTGTTGGAGGTGGCGTCATGATCGCGCTCTACTTGCCAGGGCCGTTCAGCCTGGGCGCGTGGGTCACGGGCCTGACGCTGTTTGTTTTCGCCTGGATCGGGCGCGCCTCGGTTCGGTCCGACCTGGGGAACAAAGAGTAGACAGCTTGGGCTTGTGTTACTCTGGCGGCACAGTCGTGGAGGCATTCATGGCGATCAAGTTCCTGCTGACCGCCGCATTGCTGACGGCCGGCCTTCCCGCACTCCAAGCCCAGCAGGCTGGCAGCAACCAGCCGCCGCTTTATCGCGGGGCCTCCACCCACGTGGACGGGGTGTTCATTACTCCGATTGCCGGCGCGCCCTTCACCGCGACGGTCACCATCGAGAACGCACTGCCCATGCCAGACGGCTCGGTGGATACCAAGCATACCGTCAATCTGATTGGCCGGGACTCTCGGGGGCGTATCCACAACGAACGGCGCCGGCTGGTGCCGGAGAGCTTCCGCGGCACGCCGATGCTGCAAGAAGTGCATCTCTTCGATCCGCAGACCCGCTTGAGCATCTACTACGACCCCATGAGCCGCATCGCGCGCCAGCGGGTGCTGCCCGAGCCCCCACAAAGCGCCGGCGTTGCTCCTCCTCCGCGAGCCAACTCCCAGGTGAAGGTGGAAGACCTGGGCACAACCACCCTGAATGACTTGGACGCCAAAGGCACGTGGCGCACCTTTACCGTGCCCGCCAAGCTGAGCGGGACCGGCGCGCCGGTGGAGGTGGTGGACGAGTACTGGTATTCCGAAGATTTGCGCATCAACCTGCTGGTGCGGCGCAGCGATCCCCGCACCGGGGTGCAGACGGTAGCCATCTCGTCGATCGAGCGTGTCGAGCCGGCTCCGGCCTTCTTCGAGGTTCCCGAAGGCTACAAGACCGTGGACGTGACGCCGCCGCCGGGAGCGCCGGCTGTGGGCAACGGCTTTGTGGCGGGGTCCCCTACCCCGTAGATTCCGGCACGAGTTGCTTTCGGACCAGTTCCGCAGCACTCCGGATCGTCTCTGCCTCATCCCCGAAAGCCTCGATCCACTGGACCTCCGGTTCGCGGCGAAACCAGGTCAATTGGCGCTTGGCGTAGTTGCGATGCCCCTGCTGGGCGGCCTCGATGGCGGCCGCCTCGGACAGGGTTCCATCCAGCACGGCCATGGCCTGGCGGTAACCCAGCGAGTCGAGCGCCTTGACCGGTCCGTAGCGGGCAAGCAAGCTGCGCGTTTCCTCGATCAGCCCCGCTTCAAACATGCCGGCGGCGCGTCGGTTGAGGCGGTCGTAAAGCGCGGCGCGCGGCGGGTTCAGCCCAATGCGCAACAGGCGGAAGCCGGTCAGCGGATTGCGGGCTTTTTCCTGGTTCCCCAATACCTGGGAAAGCGGCTTGCGCCCGGCGAGGCAGACCTCAATGGCCCGAATCAGCTTGGGCGTGTCGTTGGCGTGGATGCGCGCGGCGGAGGCGGGATCGAGGCGGCCTAACAACCGGTGCAGCCAGGCGTCGCCGTGCCGCTGGCGGCTGCCTTGAAGGCGCGCCCGCAGTTCGTCCTGGCGCTCGGGCCCAGCAAAGAGGCCTTCGGTCAGCGCGCGCAGGTAGAGGCCGGTGCCGCCGGTGACGATGGGCAAACGGCCGCGCGCGGCGATCTCGCAGAGGGCCGCCCGCGCCTGACGGCTGTATTCGCCGGCGGTGAAGGGCTGGTCGGGGCCGGCCACGTCGATGAGCCGATGCGGCAGACGCGCCTGTTCCTCGCGGGAGGGCTTGGCCGAGCCCAGGTCCATGCCGCGATAGACGGCTACCGAGTCGCAACTGACGATCTCGCCGCCGAAGCGCTCGCCCAACTCCAGCGAAAGCGCAGTCTTGCCGCTGCCGGTCGGGCCGAACAACAACACTGCGAGTGGCTCAAGCGCGGAGCGCCTCACGGACGCCACCATCCGGGCGGGAAGATCCACTGGGGGTTGGTATGAAAGAGCCACCAGACAAGGATAGCCGCCGCCACCAGCACCAGCCCCAGCGCCTGGTTGCGGCGATAGGCCCGCGTCTGCTCGGCGCGCCGTGCCTGCTCGCCGGCCTGCTGCAAATGCGGCTTGATGCGGGTTTCGACCATGGGGCGCTACCGCCCCACGGGGAGGGCGCGGGGGATTTCCTGGAGCGCCCGTTGGAGTGAATCGAGCAGGTTTGTTGGGCGTACTTCCGCTTGTCTTGTCCAAGCGAAAAGGGTCTTGACTGCCTGCGGAATCAATGCAGACCACTGCTCTTCCGATTTTGAATCCTTATAAGGCTCATCTTCGCTCACAGGCGACTTGGCTGCTCCATCCGAGCTTAAGTAGAGAATCCAGGTTTCGATGCTCCATTTGGGGATTAACCTAGCAATCGAGTCCCTCGCCGGATCGAATTTCGCCTGATTGGCGGCTGCGAGCGCCGCGTCCAGATCGCCGCTGCACTTGGCCACAGACAATTGGTCCGCATCCATCATAACCAGGAGGCTGGTCGCGGCATTCGAATTCCGGCGTCTGCACGCCTCCGCCGATTGCGCGAACTGACTGCACACCCATTGCTTCGCGCTTCCGCGCCCGGCAATGGATTGCCGGATGTCTATCTTTCTCGGATGAATCCCGGAGTTGACCAAGAACCTATACAGAAACTGCTGTTGCCTCTGGTCCTCAACGATCACCATGACCAGCGACGGGTTAGTCATTCTCCCATCCTCTTGCTACGACTTCGGACGGTCGCATAAGATCGTCGTAATCGGTTTTGAACTTCTCGATTTGCACGGGCCCGCCGTCGGCGCGGAACATGCGCATGCCGTATTCGTGCGCCCACTGGTTCAATATCTCAGGGTGGTGTGAGATGAGGATCAACTGGCCCTTGCTGTCGTCCGCAGCGGCTTCTGCCTGCAGAAGCCACGGCTGAATCTCGCGCAGAGAGATGAAGTTGTCCGGCTCATCGAGAAAGACCGTGTGGCCTTTTTCGATGAGGAAGTGCAAGATCATGTAGATTGCGATCAGACACCGCTGCCCCTCGGAAAGCTCATGGAACCAGAGAGGCACGATGGCTCCCGTTCTTTCAAATGTTACTTGCAGCTCAAGTGGCTTCCGCGCTTGTTGCTCCTTTTCCGATCCACTGAGAGTAGCTTCATCGGTCCTTTGAACATCGTCTTCCGGATCGTCCAATACCGGTTCTTTAGCTTCGATTGAAATGAAGCCATCAAGCACCTCCTGCAGGGATGCAGATAGCTGCTCTACGGACTTGCGATGCGTCTCGTCAAGCTTGTATTGCGCAAACCAATCTCCTATATTCGACAAATCGGAAGCAAGGCGTGGCCGCCCCACCAAGGGCGTGGGCCTTTCCATGGCATAAGGATTCAAATCCAGGCAGGGAAGATCTGAAATCCATCGTACAAAAATCTTGACCTCTTCGCGTTGTCCTCCAAGGCTGCCTAATATTGAACCGTCTGGAATACGCATCTGTTGCTGCCGTTTTACTGAGTTTTCAGGATTCCTCGGATAGAGGATCGCCTGCCCGTCCAGAATCTCCGCGATGGGCATACCATTGACCTTCAGACTCTCCGCAAGAACCCCAACCCTATCCTTAAGGGCCCCAACTTCGAACCACGACGGGACTCTTTCATGCTGCAATTCGAGGCGGTAGATATATAGGTCGCCCCCAAGCTCTGCCTCAATTTCGAACACCTGATTCTGCGCCTCCAGCCAACGGGTTCTCCCCCTAAAAAACGCCGCTTTTATTGTCTCCAGTTTCTCGTCGCACAAAAATCCCTTCAGCAGCCGTAACGCGTCCAGCAGCGAAGACTTTCCGCTGCCGTTGGCTCCCAGCAGCAGTTGCTTGCGCTCCGGCTTGTACTCGAAGTTGACGAAGCAGCGGAAGTTGTCGATGTAGAGGCGTTTCAGCATGGCAGAATTATACGTCCGATGCCGCGCGATGAGCGGAAGCTTCCTTTGTCCGGCTAAACTGAATCCATGCATCGGGAAGACCCCAAACCGCAGCCAGCGCATCCCTGGGACGAGCTGGCGCAGGCCTATGCCACTTCGCGGCGAGTCTCCGCGGACCGGTTGATCGAGTGGCCCGCGCAATTGAAGATGTGCGGCGATTTCACCGGCAAGCAGGTGCTGGACGTGGGCTGCGGTACGGGCGACAAGGCGCGCTATTTTGCCGAGCACGGCGCAGCGTCTGTGGCGGGCGTCGATCCCAGCCAGGGATACGCGCAGAATTGGGCCGGCCACGCAGACTGCCCGAATCTCACCCTTGCACGCGGCGGATTCGAGGATCTTTCTGCCCTGCCGGCAGTCGCTTCGCGGCGCTTCGATCTGATCGTCTGTTTTCAGACGTTGATGTACGCCGCCAACCTGGAGCTGGCGGTGAAGACGGTCCGTGCACTTCTCGCTCCGGGCGGGGATCTGGTGCTTTCCGTGCCGCATCCCTTCCGGTTCGCGATTCTAAGGAACGAGATCGAGGGCTGGGGACCTGGGGAGGCTTACCAGAGAACCGCGCCCTACCGCTATCCTTCGCCGTGGAAGGAAGATGCCTTTTTGGAGCACGCCATGCCGCGCGTTTCCGACTACGTGAACGCCGTCACCGCGGCCGAATTACGGATCGAGGCCATGGACGAGCCCGCGCCGACCGAGGAGTTCCGCAAGCTGGCGCCGGAAAAGGCCGCCTGGATGGATCGGTACGTGGGAATTCTCCTTCTCCGGGCGCATCGGGACGAATGATGGGAAACAATATTGGTACGCGGGTTTGACTTGGCGCCCTCCGGTTGCAGAGGATAACCTTTTCAGGATTGGAAACACAGGAAAGAGCAGGAACAAACCATGAAAGTCTTGATTTTAGGCTCCGGTGGCCGCGAACACGCGCTGGCCTGGGCGGTAAAGCGCAGCGAAAAGGTCACCGAGGTGGTGTGCGCGCCGGGCAACGGCGGCATGGCGCAGATTGCGCGCTGCGTCGCGGTGGACCTGAAGGACGTGGAGGCCATGGTCCGCCTGGCCGAGGCCGAGCAGCCCGGCTTGACGATCGTGGGACCGGAAGTGCCGCTCTCGCTGGGCATTGTGGATGCCTTGCAGGAGCGCGGATTGCGGGTTTTCGGACCCACCCGCGCCGCCGCCATGCTGGAGACCAGCAAGAGCTTCGCCAAGCGGTTTTTGCAGCGGCACAAGATCCCCACCGCCAACTACGCGGTCTGCACCACCGCGGGCGAACTGGAAAAGGCCGTCGAGTTCTTCCACGCGCCCATCGTGGTCAAGGCCGACGGGCTGCACGCCGGCAAGGGCGTGATCATCTGCCAGTCCCGACAAACCGCCGTCGAGGCCGCCAAGGGCCTGTTCAGCGGCGAACTGCTGGGCGCTACCGAACAGCAGGTCATTGTCGAGGAGTTTCTGGAGGGCGACGAAATCAGCTTCCTGTGCCTGAGCGACGGCAAGCATCTGGCGGCGCTGGCGCCCGCGCAGGACCACAAACGCATCGGCGAAGGCGACACCGGCCCCAATACCGGCGGCATGGGCGTCTACTCGACCGACGAAATGCTGGAACCGGGCATGAAGGAGTGGATTCTGCACCACATCGCCGAGCCCACCATCCGCGGCATGGCCGAAGAAGATACCCCGTTCTCGGGAGTGCTTTACGTTGGACTGATGATGACCGCGCGCGGCCCCCAGGTGCTGGAGTTCAACACCCGTTTCGGCGATCCGGAGACCCAGGCCATCCTGCTGCGGCTGGAGAGCGACCTGGTGGAGGCACTGGAAGCCTGCATCGATGGGCGGCTGGCCGAGGTCGAGCTGCGCTGGGCGCCGGGCGCATCCGCTTGCGTGGTGGCCAGCTCCGCCGGCTACCCCGGCGCCTACAAGACCGGATTGCCCATTACCGGGCTGGAAAATGCCGCCAAGGTTCCGGGAGTCCAGGTCTTCCACTCCGGCTCGTCGTGCGCGGAGGGGCAAGTGCTCACCGCGGGAGGCCGGGTGCTGGGAGTGACCGCTGTCGCCGGCTCGCTCCAAGAGGCCCTAGGCCGCGCCTACCAGGCGCTCGACGAGATTCACTTTGAGGGAATGTACTTCCGGCGCGATATTGGGCATCGCGCCCTGAGGAAAAAACCATGACACCTGCCATCACTCTGGAAGAACTGCTCCGGTGGAACCAGGAGTCCTCGGAGTTTTGGAAAGCGCATCTGGACGCCAACCCGGCGCTGCTGGAACTGCCCTGCGGCATCGGCGGCACCGCCAGCGTCATGCAGTTCGCCGGTCATATCTGGGGAGTGGAGCTGCGCTGGGGCCAGCGCATCGCCGGGCTGCCCCTGCTGAACAAAGAAGATGTGCCCTCCGGGCCGCTGGAGATTCTGTTCGAGCTGCACGTCAAGGCCGTCGCGGTTTTCCGCGGGCTGCTGGACGACCCGGCCCTGAACTGGGAAGAGACGATGCATCTGGACTACGACTGGCTGCCGCCGCAGGCGCGGGTTGTCTCCCGGCGCAAGGTGCTGGCGCACACGCTCTTCCATAGCCAGCGTCATTGGGCGCAACTGGCGACGCTGGTCCGGGCCGCCGGATTCCCTTCGGGATTCAAGGGAGACTTGCTGTTCAGTTCGGCACTAGCGTAGATTCGGGATCGGACCTGGCCTTGGATACAGGCGCTGCCTCGGGTTTCGGCGGCAGTTTCTGGAAGCAGGAACGGCAGAGGACGGGCCTGCCCTGGGTGGGCTTGAACGGCACGGTGGTCTCCGCTCCGCACTCCGAACAGTTCGTCCGCGTCTCGGGGCGGACCTTGGGCGAGCCCTTGGCGCGCTTCGCCTTGCACTGCTTGCAGTGCTTGGGGTCGTTCTTGAATTGTTTCTCGTGGAAAAATAGCTGTTCGCCGGCCGTGAAGATGAACTCGGCGCTGCAATCGATGCACTTCAACGTCCTGTCGACAAAGTCCATGACCGGCTTCCCAAAGAGGGGAATCACGATGAAATCGGCTTTGAAAATCAGAAACTTGCCGCTCCCGCTTCCCTGTCTTCGCTGGTGAATCCACAACAAGGGCCCGGGCCGCGATACTTGCGGCAATAACTTGTCTGACCGGCGAACCGGAGGACTTGCACAACACTACCACGCATCGTTGCCGCAACGCTATATGACTAGTGAGTAACTAAAATGCAACGATCGCGACAGGCCGCCCCCGGAGCATTTCCGGGCTTGCCGGCGGCGCGTGTCGCGATCGGTTGGGACTAGTCTTGCTCTTTCCGAGCCTTCTTGCGATTGCGCTTGCGCGCCAAAGCCGCCTTTACACGCTTCTTCTCGCCGGGTTTCAGGTAGTAGGAGTGACGCTTGACTTCCTTGATGATGTCTTCCTGCTGAACCTTCCGCTTAAACCGGCGTAGCGCATTTTCGAGCGGCTCGCCTTCTTGTACGCGAACCTCTGCCAAAGAGTCCCACCTCCAAACCTGCCAAAGGGCTTCTCTCATGATACCGGAACCCTCGGGCGGGTCAAGCGCAACCCCATTCTTTACTAGAAATCCCCGAATGCGGGGTGGAATTTTCGGCCAAATCGACGAGTGGAGCGGCCCTCGGCCCGATTTGGAACGGCTTTCCCGTCCGGGAAGCGCCCCATGCAATAAACTGACGGTTGCAGCCCGTACTTTGCCGACCCTCGACTTCCCCGTTTTTCAGCCACACCGCGGTCAGTGCTGCGTGTTTGCCGAAGACGAACCGGATGCGGACGCGCCGGCCAAGCCCCGTGCCCCATCCTTGCGACTTTTTTCCGTCGCAAGGGTGGGAGACCGCAACCCTCAACCAGCCTGACTTTCAGGAGGCACTCAAACCATGATCCGCAGCTACCAGGGGCGGCTGCCCCAGTTTCCCGCCAGTTGCTATGTCGATGTTTCCGCTCAGCTTATCGGCGACGTGACGCTGGGCGAACGCTCCTCGGTGTGGATGAACGCGGTGCTGCGCGGCGACGTGCACTCGATCCGCGTCGGCGCCCACTCCAACGTGCAGGATTGCGCCGTGCTGCACGGCCAGCGCAACCGCTACCCGGTGATTGTGGGCGACTGGGTGACCATCGGCCATAACGCCACGGTCCATGGCTGCGTGGTGGAGGACGAGGTGGTGATCGGCCTGGGCGCGCGGGTGCTGAACAACGCCCGCATCGGCACCGGCTCGATTATTGCCGCCGGAGCCGTGGTGCCGGAGAATACCATCGTCCCGCCGCGCACGCTGTGGGCCGGGGTTCCGGCCAAGCAGCGCCGCGAACTGGGCGAGAAGGACCGCGCCCTCATTCTGGAATATGCCAAGAATTACCTGGATTACGTCGAGATTTATTTAAAGGAAGCGGGCAACTGAGGCGGAGGCTACGATCGAGCGGTTAGACGGCATGAATTGGTAATTCATCGTGGACAAGCGCGGACGAGGACGTCCGCGCTACAGCCGGCCGGGAGGCCGGCGCTACATTCCGGCCAATGCCAAATCATACGGTCGTGGCACTCGTGTCCCGAGTCGGAAATTCATGCCAGGAATTTGCATTCCGAACCGCAGGTCCTTCGACTGCGTTTGGCGCTCAACCACCCCAGCGACGAAGACCTGTCGCTGGGGACCCCGGACATGCGCCAAACTTCGCTCAGGATGACAGTGTATTTTTTGAGTGAACTTTAAACGGCCGGCCCGCCTGCTGCGACGGCGGTCACAGTGGATCGGCCGCGGCGGCCCTATAATCGGAGCAATTTGTCGAATCGTTCTTATTCCAGGAGGTGACTTGGCCGCAGTCTGGCCAAGGACGGAGTCTGGGCGGCGGTCGGTCGAACCCGGATTCTCTGGCGAACCCCGACGGCGAACGACAGCGAGTTTGTTGGCGCGGGGGATTTCTTTTCACTCCCGAACAGTTGATCCAAGGCAGTTCCCGGCGTCGCAAGGCGTCACGGAACTCGAAGAAACGTTTGTTTTTAACCCAACCAAACAGAGGGGTGCAACTCCAGATGCATACACATGAAATCGAACAGATGTGCGTAGTTGCCAAGGGGCCCAATCATGGCCCGGCGCCTATTCCACAAGAAGGCCGTTGGACCAAGGTCAAGGAAGTTACCGACGTCTCCGGCCTGACCCACGGCGTGGGTTGGTGCGCTCCCCAACAAGGGGCCTGCAAGCTGACGCTCAACGTCAAGAAGGGCATCATCGAGGAAGCGCTGGTGGAGACGATCGGCTGCACCGGCATGACCCATTCGGCCGCCATGGCCGCCGAGATCCTGCCCGGCAAGACCATTCTCGAAGCGTTGAACACGGATCTGGTTTGCGACGCCATCAACGTGGCCATGCGCGAGCTGTTCCTGCAAATCGTCTACGGCCGCACGCAGACTGCCTTTTCCGAAGACGGGCTGCCCATCGGCGCCGGCCTGGAAGACTTGGGCAAGGGATTGCGCAGCGTGACCGCGACCATGTACGGCACCAGCGAAAAGGGCGCGCGCTACCTGGAGTTGACTGAAGGCTACGTGACCGAACTCGCGCTCGACGCGGATAACGAGATCATCGGCTACAAGTTCGTCCGGTTGGGCGTCATGATGGACTCCATCGCCAAGGGCGTAGATGCACAGACCGCGCTGACCAAGGCAACCGGCACCTATGGCCGTTTTGCCGACGCCGTCAAAACCATCAACCCGCGCAAGGAATAAGGAGAAGATCATGGCATTGTTTGAAGGTTACGAGAGAAGGATTGCGCAGATCGACTCCTATCTTGCCGCTTCCGGCATTGAATCGCTGGAAGCAGCGGAGAAGATCTGCCTGGACAAGAACGTCGATGTACGCAAGATTGTGAAGTCGATTCAGAACATCTCCTTTGAAAACGCCGGCTGGGCCTATCTGATTGGCGCCGCCACCGCGATCAAGAAGAACCAGAACGTAGCGGCAGAGATTGCCGAGACGCTGGGCACCGGCTTGCAGGCTTTCTGCATTCCGGGTTCTGTCGCCGACGATCGCAAAGTGGGCATCGGCCATGGCAACCTGGCCGCCATGCTGCTGCGCGAAGAGACCGGCTGCTTTGCCTTTTGCGCCGGACACGAGTCGTTTGCCGCCGCCGAAGGCGCCATCGGCCTGGCCCGCTCCGCGAATAACGCCCGCAAGACCAAGTTGCGCGTGATCTTGAACGGCCTGGGGAAAGATGCGGCCATGATCATCGCCCGCATCAACGGGTTTACCTACGTTCAGACCGAGTTCGACTACAAGACGGGCAAGCTGAACGTGGTGAAGGAAAAGGCCTACTCGGCCGGCGAACGCGCGGCGGTTCGCTGCTACGGCGCCGACGATGTGCGCGAAGGCGTGGCCATCATGCAACTGGAACAGGTGGATGTGGCGATCACCGGCAATTCCACCAACCCCACCCGCTTCCAGCATCCGGTGATGGCCATCTACAAGAAGGAACGCCTGCTCGATGGGAAGAAGTTCTTCTCCGTCGCTTCCGGCGGCGGCACGGGCAGAACGCTGCATCCCGACAACATGGGCGCGGGTCCTGCTTCCTACGGCATGACCGACACCATGGGCCGCATGCACTCCGACGCCCAGTTTGCCGGATCGTCCTCGGTGCCCGCGCACGTCGAAATGATGGGCCTGATCGGCATGGGCAACAACCCCATGGTCGGCGCATCGGTCGCGGTCGCGGTTGCCGTGGAACAGGCAATGAAGGCGTAACTCGAATACAACTAACGAAGCGCGAAGGGAGGAAGCTGCTGCTTCCTCCCTTCGCGTTTTTGGTCGTCATCCTCATTACCAACCACAATGACTGTCATCCTGAGCGGAGTTTGGCGCGCTTTTGCGCCAAACGCTCCTAATGAGCGGGTCGCAATGGCACCGCTTCACGGCGCCCCCACAGGGCGCAGGACATTGTTTGCGGCTGTTCCCAGGGCTGCGCTAGGCTTGCCCTGGGCTACTATCGTGCCGCCCCTTCGGGGGAATGTCGGCTCGCCTAGTTCATTTCTACCGTTACGCGCGGCCGCGGGTCGGGATGCTCAGGATGACAGTCCTTTTGGGGGGAGGAAGCAGGTGGAATTCTCTTAGGTGAGTCGATTGCGGCGGCGAGCATCGTTACTTTTTCGCCCGGAATCGTTTATCTTGGATACGACTGACCGAGCGCCGCCAATCCAGACCGCCCGCGTCGACAGGTCGTCCAGGACTGTAGAGCCATGCCAGAGACACTGCATCCCAATCAATCCAAGCTGGAACAGCGGGTTCATCGAGCTGCGGAAGCGGCGCTGGCCCGTCAGAAATCCGTGTGCGCAATCGATGTGCTCTGCGGCATGGGGCTGTTGGCGCCGTCCAACGTCGATTTCTGGCGAAAGGGGCGCGTCCCGTTTCTCGAAACCTGGATTCAAGGCAGCGCCCAGAAGATCTCCTCGTCCATTGAGATCTTCTGGCAATGGGCACAGGCCAAGGGCCTGAAGCAAACCGAGGGCGCCTATCTGCGGCCCACCCGGACCGGCCCGGTCGCCTTGCAGTTTACCGTCGCCGGAGAAGCGGAGATCGAGAGGGGCTTTCGCACGCATTTCGTCTCGCCGGAGCTATCCGAAAAGAAGCAGGCGCAGGTGAAAAAGAAGCTCGACAAGACCGAGAATCCCGTCGTTTTTCAGGTGGTGCGCGACACCGAATGTTCGGAGTGCGGAGCGGAGATTGCAAAGGGCTGCTTCCTTTCAAAGGAAGCGGAGGAGGCGCTTTGCCTTGTTTGCGCGCGAATGGGCGACCTCGAATTCCTTCCCTCCGGCGACACCGCCTTGACCCGGCGCGCGACCAAGTACAGCGAACGCATGGCCGTGGTGGTTCGCTTCAGCCGTTCGCGCGGGCGCTACGAGAGGCAGGGGATTCTGGTCGAGCGCGCGGCGCTGGAAAAGGCCGAGCACGAGTGCGTGGAGGACGCAGACGAGCGAGCAGCAGCCCGCGTGCGCGGGGCCGAGCGGCGGCGCGAGCAGGACCGCGAGTTGGTCGTCCAGATGACCAGGCAGATTGCGGCGCTCTTTCCCGGCTGCCCGGCCCGCGAGGCGGCCGCCATCGCCGAACACACCGCGCTGCGCGGGAGCGGACGGGTCGGCCGCTCGGAGGCGGGCAGAAATCTCGAAGACAAGCCTCTGCGCTCGGCGGCCATCGCCGCGATTCGCCACAATCACACCGACTACGACGAGTTGCTGGCCAGCGGAGTGGAGCGCGCGGCCGCCCGGCAGCAAGTCGCGGACCGCATCGACGCGATTCTGGCATTCTGGGAGAAATAGGGCGAGTCCGGTTCCGGCATGGGCGACGGTCGCAGCGCCGGGCCGGCAGAGCTTCCGCGCTTTGACAGCATCAATCGATTAGCATAGATTGTTTTCTGCCGTAGGATTGCTCCGCCTTTCGTTCTGGGGGTCCCGCTTGCTCTTTGCCTGGAAGTCTTCCGCCTCTCGCCTTCTGATTGCTTTCTCCTTCTTCGCAGTCGCCGTTCCAGCCGCTCTCTCCCAAACTCCCGAAGCGCCTGCGCCTATGCTGGGCGCGGCCTGGTATCCCGAGCAGTGGCCGGAATCGCGCTGGAACGCGGACCTGGATCTGATGCAGAAGGCGCGCATGCACCTGGTGCGCATCGCCGAGTTTTCCTGGAGCCGGCTGGAGCCGGAGGAAGGCAAGTACGATCTGGACTGGCTGGAGAGCGCCGTCAATGCGGCCGGCAAACACGGCATCTACGTGATGCTGGGCACGCCCACCTGCGCTCCGCCCGCATGGCTCACGGAGAAGTATCCCGAGACGCTGCGGAGCACCGAGGACGGCAAGCGCCTGGAGCACAGCACGCGGCAGGACTTCAACTGGTCCAACCCCAAATACCGGGAGTTGGCGCGCGGGATCGACAAGCAACTGGCGATGCGCTTTGGGCACAATCCGTATGTGATTGCCTGGCAGATCGACAACGAGTACCGCAGCCCGTCGTTCGACGCCGAAACGCGGACGCAGTTTCAGCAGTGGCTGAAGGCGCAGTATGGAACGCTCGGCGCGCTGAACCGCCGCTGGTCGTCGGAGTACTGGAGCCAGACCTACAACAAGTGGGAGCAGATTCCCATTCCCGACGCGGAGGACAGCCCCGGCTTGCGGCTGAAGTGGAAGCAGTTTGTCAGCGACACCTGGCGCGGCTACCAGAAGAACCAGATCGACGTGCTGCGGCAGTATGTGGACCCAGCGCAGCGCATCACCACCAACACCATGGGCTGGTTCGACGGCTACGATCACTACGTGGTAAGCCGCGATCTGGATTTCTCGGCATGGGACGACCCCATCGGCGAGCGGCCCTTCGATGCGGTGCGCAACGGCGCGGCGCACGATCTGACGCGGGGATTCAAGGACCGTAACTTCTGGGTGATCGAGACCACGGCCGGGCCGACGGGCTGGGCGGCGGTAAACACCATGCTGGAGAAGGGCGAGATGCGCGCCGTGCTGTGGCACGACGTGGGCCACGGCGCCGAGGCCATGAGCTACTGGCAGTGGCGCGACGCGCTCAACGGCCAGGAGCAGAATCACGGCGCAATTGTGGATGTAAACAGCGAGCCGATGCCCCTGTACACCGAGATGGCGCAGGTGGGCGCGGAGTTCGACAAGGCCGGCCCTGCGCTGCAAGGAACAACCGTCAAGGCGGAGATCGCGATTCTGCACTCTTACAACAGCCGCTGGGTTTTGAACTGGCAAAAGATGAATCGCGGCTACGACCCGATCCGCGCGCTGATGAGCTACTACCAGCCGTTGCACAAGCTGGGTCACTCGCTGGATATCGTCGCGCCGGGAGACGACCTGGCCAAGTACAAGCTGGTGGTGGCCCCGGCGCTCAACGTGTTGACGCAGGAAGAAGCCGACAACTTGATCCGCTATGTGAAGGCGGGCGGGCACCTGGTGCTGGGCCAGCGCACCGGCATGAAGGACGGCGACAACTCCCGCTGGCCCCAACGCCAGCCCGGCCCGCTGGCCGAGCTGCTGGGCGGCGCGGTCGAACAGTTCTACGCCATCAAGGTTCCCGTGCCGGTGAATGGCGCTTGGGGCGCGGGCGCCTCCGACGGTTATGTCGAGCAGCTCACCGCGCTGGCGCCGGACGCCCAGGTGCTGCTGCGCTACGGCAAGAGCGATGGATGGCTCGACGGCCAGCCTGCCGCGATCACGCGCGCCGTAGGCCAGGGGAGCATTACTTACATCGGCGCGGCGCTCGACGACGCCTCCATGCAGCGCGCGGCGGAGTGGATGCTGACCAAAAGCGGAGTCGGGCCGGAGTTGCCTGCGGTTCCCGAGGGCGTGGAGGTCTACCGCCGCGCCGGCCAAGGAAAGAACGTCTTCATCTTCGAGAATCTCAACACCGATGCGCAGACCGTTCGCCTGCCCCATGCGATGAAGAACGTTCTCAGCGGAGGAACAGCCGAGAGCCTGACGCTGCAACAGTACGGCGTGGCGGTGATGGAAGAAGATACGGTTGGCGGAAGCGACAGGTCCGCTGCGAGATAGGCGCTACACTGGCCATGCCGAGAGATTTCGATCCACTCGATAGGAGAGACGAATATGCAAACGAGAAGAGAGTTTATTGGCGGTGCGGCGGCTGGGTTGGCCGCGATGAGCTTGGCCCCTCTGGCCTTTGCCGAAGCACTGCCCCGGCCGGTTGGGGTCCAGCTCTATACGGTGCGCAGCCTGGTGGACAAGGATCTGCCCGGCACGCTGAAGGCGATTCGCAAGATCGGCTACAGCTATGTGGAGACGTTTGTGGCGCAATACAAGATGAGCGCCAAGGATCTGCGCAGCGCCATTCTCGACGCCGGGCTGACCGTGCCCAGCACCCACTTTGGCTATAACGACTTCGAGGCCCGGCTCGACTATGCCAAGGAATTGGGCGCCGAGTGCGCGGTCTGCTCGATGATCCCGCCTTCGATTGCCGACTCGGTGGACGGCTACAAGCGCGCGGCCGACCAGTACAACGCCTGGGCCGCGAAGGCCAAGACCATGGGTCTGCGCTTCGGCTTCCACAACCACAACGTCGAGTTCAAGGAGTACGACGGCAAGACCGGCATCGAGTTGCTCTTGGAGCATACCGATCCCGCGCTGGTGCAGTGGCAGATGGACTGCTACTGGGTCGCGCAGTCCGGTCACGATCCGGTCGCCTTGCTGCGCCGCCACGGCAAGCGCATCCAGTCACTGCATGTGAAGGATCGCCTGCCCAACGCGCCCACTTCCCTGGAGCTGGGCCCCGCCGCCGCGCACTTTACCGAGGTCGGCAACGGCACGCTGGATTGGGTGTCGCTCTTGCGGCTGGCCACCACCGAGCACGTCTCTTACCTGTTCGTCGAGCAGGACCAGACCGACCGGCCGCCGCTGGAGAGCTTGCAGATCAGCTACGACAATCTCGGCAAGCTCATGAAGCAGAAGTAGGCGCCCTCTCGGCGGCAATCCTGCAAAGGGGTTGGCGCACATGGGCCATTCTGGTTGTTTTCAGCCTTTATGTCCTCCTGTGGAGCGGCCGGGGAGGGCGGCACGGGGCGATTTTTGTTCTCCGCCAGTCTGGATCGCTTACAATCTTTCGCAATCGATTGACAGTCGTCAACTGCGTTGGATATAGTTTTTGAGACTCGCCGGGACAGGCCAATCGGTTGCCAACGATTTATCGCCCTGGGCTTAGCTCGGTTCACACATAAGCCTTCAATCCGCCCGAGATTACTGCCTGGGGAGAGATGTGCCCATGAAGCCAACACCCGGAAAGCTCGCTGGCTTGACCGCCGTATCGGATCGTCGCGGGGTGATTGCCGCCGTAGCCATGGACCAGCGCGGGCTGCTGAAGAACATGCTGGCGCGGGAACTCGGCGTGAGCGAACCGCCTGTCGAGATGATCTCGGAGTTCAAGCAGTTGGTGGCCCGGACGCTCACCCGCCATGCTTCCTCCATCCTGCTCGACATCCAGTACGGCCTGGAAGCCACCCGCAACATCAACGGCAAGGGGCTGCTGTTGGCCTACGAACATGCCGGATACAGCCCCGATCGCCCGGAGCGGCTGCCCTCGCTGATGGACGGGTGGTCGGCGCTGCGCATCAAGGAATCGGGCGCCAGCGCCATCAAGATTCTGGTCTACTACACGCCCTTCGAGAAAGAATGGGTGAACGAGCAGAAAAAGGCCTGGGTGGAGCGGGTCGGGGCCGAGTGCCGCGCCGTAGATATGCCGCTGTTTCTCGAGTTTCTCGGCTATCCCGTGCATGGCGAAGATCAATCGTCGATCGAATACGCCCAGCGCAAGCCGGAGATCGTTCTTAAGTCGATGGAAGAATTCGGCAAGGACCGCTACGGCGCGGATGTGCTGAAGGTCGAAGTCCCCGTGCAGATGGCGCATGTCGAAGGCACGAAGGCCTTCCAGGGCGAGAAACTGCACTCGCGCGCCGAGGCGATGGATCTGATGCGCCGGGCCGCGGCTCTGACCAACAAACCATTCATCTATCTTTCGGCCGGCGTCTCCAGCGAGGTCTTCGTCGAGACACTGGAACTGGTGGCCGAGAGCGGCGTGAAGTTCCATGGTGTTCTGGCCGGCCGCGCGACCTGGCAGGATGGCGTGCCCGTCTATGCCAAGCACGGCCCGGCAGCGCTGGAAGAATGGCTGAACACCACCGGCGCGCAAAACGTGGAGAACGTCAATCGGGTGCTGGAGCACGCTTGCCCGTGGTTTGAAGCTCCCTACATGCAGGCCTAGCCTTCAGCTCTGTACATGCCGGTCGCCGGAGTTTAAGCGGGCTGCAACGGAGAGCAAGGCCCGCGCAACGCAGTCTGCCGTAGTGAATTGCCTGGGGGATGGTTTGCCACAAGTCGATGAGATTCGCCCCGATGAAACAGTTACGGCTGCGGATGCGCCAGTAAGCCGCCATCCCTGGATTGTTCTCAGCCTCCTCTTCCTGCTCACCGTTATCATCTTTGTCGCCCGCCAGACCATCTCGGTGCTAGCGCCGGTGCTGCGTACGGTCTTCGGCCTCACCAACCAGCAGTACGGCCGCATCGTCTCCGCGCTGGGCTTCGGCATGATGACCGGCGAGTTCCCCATGGGCTACATGATGGACAAGCTGGGCGCGCGCATGGGCCTCTCGCTGGCGGTGCTGGGATGGTCCGCCGCCACTGGCTCGCAGGTGCTCGCGGGCTCGGGGCTTCAGTTAGGCATCACGCAGTTCGGGAAGGGTACTTGCGAGTGCGGCGCTTACTCCGGCGGCATCAAGACGGTCAACCGCCTGTTTGCCAAGAAGGACCGCACGCTGGCCATCGGGATCTTCAATGGCGGCAGCGTGATCGGAGCCACCATCGCTCCGCCGCTGATCGTCTTCCTGCTGCAGCACTTCGGCTTTCGCATCGCGTTTCTGGTGCCCACGCTGGCTGCGCTGCTGTGGATTCCGCTCTGGTGGGTCTTGTACAAGAAAGAGCCGAAGGTTGAAGCCATCGCCGGGCAGGGCGCAATTTCCATCAAGGCGATGCTCAGCCAGTCGTCCACCTGGGCTGTCATGCTTTGCCGGTTCTTTATCGGTCCCGTCATGCAGTTCTACTGGTACTGGATTCCCAGTTATCTCTTCGCCGCGCGCCATCTTAGCATGATCCAGATTGGAACGATTGGCTGGATTCCCTTCCTCATGGGCGATGTAGGCGGCATTGCAGGCGGCTGGTTTGCCGGCTTGCTGATGCGCCGCGGCATCAACGTGCGGAACTCGCGCCGCATCTCCATGTATGGCAGCGCCGTGCTCTGTCTTACCAGCATCGCGGTGCCCTTTCTCGGTGGACTGGCGCCGGCCATGATCATGATTTGCGTGGCGATCGCCGCGGACAATTTCCTCTCGGCCAACATGTTTGCCACGGTTACCGACTTATTCCCCGATAGCCAAGTGGGACGCGCTGCCGGCCTCATGGGCCTTGCGGGCGGCTTGGGCGGAATGTTGTTTCCCCTGCTGACTGGATTCCTGGTAGATCGCATTTCTTACGCTCCAGCCTTCATGCTGGTTGGAATTATGCCCCTGATCGGAACCATCGCGGTCTTCGGTGTGGGCAGGAAATATCGCACGCTCGACAAGCCTGCTATGGCGATGGGGCAGGCATAAGCAGGGCAAACGCATGAATATGCAGCGGCGGGATTAGCGCTTCCAACAGTCGGTTTCGACGGCAGACGCTTCGGCTTTCGTCCCGCAGGGACGGACTGAAGTTATCCCAGGACAAGCGCAGCGCAGTCCTGGAATAGCCTCCCACTCACAGTCTTCCGCCCCGGCTCGGCGGAGTGAATGTAATTCGGGCGAATGCCCTGCACGCAGAAGAAGGAAGGACAAAGATGGAGAACAATCTGTTCGGCCTCAACGAGGACCGCAAACTGGAAATAGACCGGAAGCGAGCCAACATCGCCGCATTCCTGGCCAGCAAGAACATCGATGCCGTACTCATTTCCCGGCACGAAAACATTGCCTGGGCCACGGCGGGCGTGGTGGATGTGCGGGTTGGTGTGCTGAAAGAGTCGGGCGCAGCCAGCTTGCTGGTAACAAAGGACGGCGGCGCTTTCTATCTGACGACCAACAACGAGGCCGCCCGGCTCGGCGAGGAAGAGTTTCCCGGACTCGGATACGAGCCGGTAATCAATCCATGGTTCGCCAACGACGTTCCTGCTTCCATCGCCAATATCGTCGGTTTTGGAAAAGTCGGAACCGATATGCCGCAGTTCGGTTACGAGGTTTTGCCGTTTCAGAACTTGCGCTACGAACTGACCGAAGGCGAAGTGGCCCGCTATCGTTGGCTCGGTAGCCATGCGGCCAAGGCAGCTACTGCAGTGTTACGCCGCGTGCAGCCGGGAACAAGCGAAAGAGCCTTTCAAGCCATGCTTGCCGAGCAATTGATTGGCCTGGAGATCATTCCCAGCACTTATCTGACCGCCGTGGACACGCGCGCGCTTAGTTATCGCCACGCGGTGCCGCGCGCCGGAGTCTTGGAACGGCTGGGCATGTTAGGATTCTGCGCGCGCCGCTGGGGACTTTCCGTTTCCATGACGCGCTTTGTGCAGTTCGGCGGCGAAGTGCCGGAGTTCATGGACAGCATGTCGGTGGTTGCGCAAGTCAATGCGCGGCTTCTCGCCGCTACCAGCGCTGGATCCACAAGCAGCGAGCTATTCAAGGTCGCGGAAGAAGCCTATGCAGCTCTGGGATGTGCGGGAGAAGAGCGGATGCACCACCAGGGCGGGGCCACCGGATACCTGGAGCGCGAGTGGATCGCGCGCCCCGGCGGCAGCGAGCGCCCTACAACTTGCGAAGCCTTTGCCTGGAATCCCAACTTCAAGGGCGCCAAGGTGGAAGATACCGTTCTCGTGCGTAATGGCGCGATCGAACTGCTCACGGCCACGCCCGATTTGCCTGTCGTCGCCACAACCTGGGGCGGCGTCGAGTATCTTTCCGCCGGTGTGCTCGTAGACTAACTCGCGGAATCCATCCGAAGTCACACTCCAAGGCAAAATAGATCAGGCGGCGTTTCCACATCGAAACCGGATGTAGAAACGCCCCCTGAACTCTTATAAGCGCACCGGCACCATATGTGCCGGCCTATCCTAACGCCATTCCCAATCGATGAATCCCGGCTTCACATCGGTCATGGCATTGACGATCAGTTCCACCAGTCCTCCATACAGGATGCGGTGCTTGTCCCATATGTCCCAATAAGCGAATAGATCGCGAATTTGACCTTTGCAATTACTGCAGGGCGCGCAGACGTATTTTGAGATAGAAGGGTCGAGCACTTCTGAGAATGCGTTCATGACCTGCTCCACCTTCTTGCGGCCCGATACCTGGGCGCGCCAGTCGCTGAAGTTATTCGGGCTCATGATCGCGAAACCGCTTCCGCCGCCGCAGCAGTAATTGTCCACGCCGTGGGGTGTCATCTCCCTGAATTGAGGAGCTATTGCGCGCAAGATTTCCCTTTGCGGCTCCACGATGCCCATCAAGCGAACCATGTTGCAGGGATCGTGCAGCGTGATGGGAAAGTCGTTCCGCGACGGGTCCAGCTTGAGCTTTCCGCTCGCCACGATGTCGCGCAGCAAGGTCATCGAACTTACGAACGGGATATCGAGATCGCCCAGCGCGATGCGATTCGCAATGACGCCCAGGGCCTTATGCGCATGGCCGCATTCGCCCACCACGATCGCTTTCACTTTGAGCTTACGCGCAATCTCCAGATGCTTCATCGCCACGCGGGCGAACTGCGCATCGTCGTACCACAGTCCGTAATTTACGCCGTCGTACCCCGATAACTCCGACGACAATGTCCACTTGATTCCTGCCGCATTCAGGATGACCGAAAATGCGCCCGGATTCTCCGGCCAGGCAAGAATCTCCCCGGCGTTGTGGATCACCAGGATGTCGGCGCCCTCCACGTCCCAGGGCGTGTGCACTTCCAGCCCGGTCTTCTCGCTCATCTCGTCGTCGACGAAGTCCATGTTATCCCGCACCGCGGCGGGATTCATCCCGGTCGTCGAGCCGCTCTTCAACTGCAACATCGAGCCTTTATCGTGAATCTCTTTGGGCGCGATTCCCATTTCCTGGCTGAATATCTTCCTCAACTCCCGGGCGACCAGACCATTATCCGCGCCGATGGGGCAAGCCTGCGCACAGCGGCGACACAAGTTACAGCGGTACGAAAGCTCGGCAAGCCGCGCCACCAGCGGCCAATTCAACTCGATGTTTCCATGCTGCCACGCGCTCAGCAGTCCGCCGTGCTTCACATATTTGAAATAGAGGCGGCGCAGAATCTCCGTGCGGTAAGTAGGACGATAGATCTCGTTGCGTCCGCTAGCATCGTAGATATGACACGATGTGGAACACGTCTGGCAGCCGGTGCAATGCTCCATGGTCAGCAGCAGAGGCTGAAGAAAGGTCCAGTTATTCTCTTTGCTGAAGAGCTTGTCGAGACCAGACAGGAACGACGCAACCAGCGCATCCTCCTCCTCGCGCGACTTCGGCCGCGCTATGTTCAACGCGCAAGCGCCATCCAGTCCGCACTCGCAATGCTCCATCGTCTTTGCGCCGAGCACCGGCAACGCCGCCCCTTCCCGGCCTTCGCTGAGGCCTGCAGGCAACACTGGCAGATCTTTCTCATCCAAACTGGCAATCGCTTCGCTATCCTGCCGCCACGCATCGGAGATTCGTGTAAGTTTGCTCATTGCTTGGTCCTCTCTGTACCCGCGGGGCTGGTTGTCGCAAGCTCTGCCCAGCTCTTGGTTCCTTCTCCGCCGTAGTGGGAAGCCGACCACTTTGGGTGGTACGCGAGGCATTCGGCGATGTGCACTTCCATCGACTTATTCTTCTCTGCGTCGTCCCAGCGCACCGAGTGATAGGTGAAGTACTTAGCGACGTAGTGCGCCATGTGCGTGAAGGGAATGTAGCCCGTCATCGCCGAGCCAAGGATAAGTCCAAGATTCACCAGCAACGGCAATTGCAGCCCTTGATGCATCGCGAGCAATCCAAACACTGCGTCTTTCAGGGGCGGCATCGCGCCGTTCAGTGCCCCAGCCATGATCAGCCCACACGACAACGCAAAGCCCGCCACGTTGAACAGATGGCTTGGCGTCGTGTAGTTTCGCAGATTCTTGTCGAAGATCCTGCGCAACAAGAGTCCCACACTCCCCACAAGCGTCAGCCCAAGGCCAGACCAAGCACACCCGCGCGCGGCAAGATGGACCAAGGGAACAAAAGGATAACTTCCAAAGACAACGCCCAGAGACGAAAAGGCACAGCCGGAGATCAGCAGATAGAGCCCCATATGAAATGGATAGGATACCCACCAAAGTGTTCGGTTTAGCCGCCATACTCCGCGCAGAAAGAGAATCTCTTCCAGCATGGCCTTCAGTTCGTTCAAGGGGTGCGAGACGCGCGGACTCTTCCACCAGTCTTTCTCTTCGAAGTAAGAGCCGCCGTGCGCGGAGCGCTTTGCTCCCTCGCCGGGAACGGGGTATATCTCCCAGCGCAGATGCACCGGCATCCTCGAGTAATGGACCACTCGCCAAAGACTCCCGGCGACAAAAAAGACCAGTCCAGCATAAATGGCGATAGACGTTAGAACACTCATAGATACCTTTCAACACAAGGATGAATTAGATCAGCGGCGATGCCGTCGCTGGTTTTGCCGCCTCGGCTTTGTGCCTCCGTGCCGCGCCCAGAACGCCCGAGGCCCACTCCGGCGTGGCATTGGCGTGCAGGTGAGTGTAACTTGCCCAGATGTTCCCCAGCGTTAGTCCATCGCGCTTGTTGTAGCACCCGGTCCCCCGCCTCATAGCGCAGGCCGCGCCGAGCATGTCGATTCCGCGCACGATGCGGGAGTAATGAAACTCATGCCCGCGCAGAACCGTTCCTGCCGGATAGAACGGATTAGGCTCCGTCACGGTCATCTCCACATAGCCGTGCCCTTGCGGCTCGGCATGAACATCCACGTCGATCGGCAGAAGTCCCGACATCGGGTAACGTCTTCCCTGCCATTCCATCGACCGAGCCAGGAGCATCAGCCCGCCGCACTCGGCATAGATCGGCACGCCGCGCGACGCGGCCGAACCTAGCGACTCCAAGAAGGCCTTGTTCGCCGCAATCTCGGCCGCATGAACCTCCGGGAAGCCGCCTCCAATGTAAATGGCGTCGATCTTCTCGGGTAACTCCTTGGCTTCCAGCGCCGAGACAAACACCAACTCCGCGCCGCCCGCGTCGAGACTCTCCAAATTCTCCGGATAGTAGAAATTGAATGCGGCATCGCGAACAACGGCAATGCGCACGCACGTATTCTCTGCTTGATGCCCCACCGCATCATGGCCGACGGCTCCTTCACCCTTCAAACTCAGTGGAGTGCAAGCAGAAGCTAAAGCTCTAATACGCTCCATGTCCAGGTGGGTTGCGATTTCGTCTAGCCTGCGAGGCAACTCTGCCAGGCTTCGATGGTCCGACGGAGTAACAAGGCCCAGGTGTCGATCAGGAAGAATTCCTTCTTTCATCGCGGGAATTGCGCCCACCACTGGAATGCCTGTGACCGACTCAATCGCCGTTCGCACCACGGCCTCGTGACGCGCGCCGTGGACGCGATTGAGAATCACACCCGCAATCTGTAACTCGGGGTCGAGAGCCTTACATCCCAATACCAGTGCAGCCGCGGTGCGAGTCATCTTGGCGACATTGACTACCAGCAAAACCGGTGCATGAATCGCCTTTGCCAATTCCGCGGTGCTATGCGTTCCGGCCTCATCGAAGCCATCGAAGAGTCCGCGGTTCCCCTCAATCACATTCAGCCCTTCGCAAAGGCTGTATCTCGCGAAAAACTGCGCCGCGGCATCGAACCCCATCAGCCATGAGTCGAGATTCCTGGCAGGTTGCCCAG